>Ga0065721_10053107_pt1 | contig 10514 bp, 19 predicted proteins | sample Mesricmetagenome_FD_59108 | JGI IMG/M metagenome (GOLD analysis project Ga0065721, IMG submission 59108) | Mesophilic microbial community from rice straw/compost enrichment Sample: eDNA_1 v2 (version 2) | ecosystem: Engineered > Solid waste > Grass > Composting > Bioreactor | place: USA: Davis... | reverse complement strand
CAGAAGTATACAGGAATATATGACGTTGCAGTCAAGACCTGGGAAGCCGGTGGATGGAGGGGTTTCTATAGGGGGCTGTTCCCCACCCTGGCCAAGGTATGTATGGGGTTTGAGCGCTTGTCGCGTCGATTGAATAGACGGCTGCGCTGAGCAATGACGGTTGCTGATTACGTTGATCCCCGGCTTGCAGGTTGTCCCGGCCGTGTCGATTTCCTATGTGGTGTATGAGCACTCGAAGCGGAGGTATGTCATCTTACCTCGGTCTCCTATTGCTATGAATTGGGTCGCTGACGGATCTTGTTCCCCGTCTTCTTTAGGCTTGGCGTAGCATAAGGCATCGACGTCATGTCGCAGAGAGACTTGGAACTTTCATTTTTAGGTATAGACAGATGGACAACTGCAAGCGACAAGACTAATTTACCAGCACATTATACATTATCTATATTCTTGAATCAATGAAACCGATGGAATGATTGACTCCTTGCTGTTGATGAGTGTTTCAACGCTGCTGCGCAGGTTACTTTGGGTCGTGCACATTCCTTTTTATTGCGATGCTTGTCACAGGACATTCTACTAGTACTGCGATGCAACTGAACTAGTGCGTCAGAGGGTAAAATGGAACCAACAAAAACGCGGAAAGCGATGGCGAGTGGTAAGCCTACACAGCTCTCTGTCTCGGTATCTAACCAACAAGACTGAGAAGTAAAACAGCAAAGAGAAGAAAAAGCAAAATTCCCATTAGTGAGGATAACCGATGGTAAGTGTAACCCAGACGTGGATGCAAGTATGTGCAACGGCGGTGGGATAGTATGATGAATAATACTTGAGCAACACGAATAAAGATGAACGATAAACAGGTGTAGGGAGGGGAATTAAGAAGAAGGCCCGTACAATGCGTAAGGATAGGGAGATTCCAATAAAACAAAGGGATGAACACAGAGAGGTCGTTACAAATTATGGGGGTTAGTGCTTGACTGTAAATGATGGCGATCAGTATAAGTTCGATGTAGGTTGGAGGTCGTAAAGTGCTTTGAGTGTCAGTATTGCGTGTGAGTGATGCAAGTCATCGAATGCTGTGGAGAAAGATGGGGAAGCACTGGGAGTGGGATAGCAAAATGAGATATCGCTGAATAGCGGCCGGGGTATGTAGCAACGACGAAAGCGGGCCGGTCCAGAGGAGCCGACGTGGCGTGTGATTATGAAGGAAGGTCTTCTAGTCTCCTTTTCTCTGAAACGAGAACGTCGAGTTCCATTTGAAGCGCTGCGCGTGTTTGTGATCTCGACGACATTCTGATTTTGTTTCGCCATTGTTGGACCCATGACCTTTGGGAATCGACGCCGTCTGGGGATGTCGAGTCGTCGAGGGCTGATGCGGCCGCTGGAGTGATCATAGCGCGCAAATGCTCCCTTCCGAGAATCGGAGCCAAGGAGAGGAAAGAAAGAAAGACGAGCTTGAGGATGATTTCGGGACTTGCGAGGAGGGAGGATACAGTTTGAGGGGTGGGCGAAGGGGTAGAGGCAACAGTTTGAAGGATGTCACCAATCTATCGTCCAGCAGTTAGAACCAAGGAATACCAAGGGGGAACGAGGTTTGACAATGATCAGAACACACCTGACACGTGACAGCTGTCCAAGGCAGGCAACCAATAAAGGTCCCCAACATGCAATCCCCAAGAGACACTCCGCAGACACCGCAAGCAATATTGATACCAGACCAGGGGACGACGCCGATGAGGCGGAGGATGGAAAGGCGGACCCAGGGTGAAGATTTAGAGTTTTGTGATGGCGAATCGGTGCTTGTGGGTTGGGTGTCACTGCCAAGCGCGTTTCGCGTGAGTTCAAGGGCCTTGGGAAACATGTATGTGAGGAATGGCGCCAGGGGTGTCGAAAGAAGGGTTGCGCATATCGAGCCGATGGTCGTAAGCGCCGTGAGCATGATTGTGGCGAAGGCGGGGGAGAACAGGGCGCCGGCGAGGACATTCTGATGGTTGGGGATCAGCGCTCTCGATCGATGCCGATGAAAATCAATGGATATTTACCCAGAGGACACTGCCTGGGATTGACCAGGCGTGTTTCCAAATGGCAGATATGGACATGACGAAAACAACATGGAGAAGAGGCCACAGTCCGCTTTGAGAATAGCCATGCAGCTCGCGGCCGATTTGCGCGAGGTCGGAGAGATTGCGAGGCCAGGAGAGGCCAATAGGCAGAGTGGAGAGACTGTAGAGGACAACGGCGGTGGAGACGGGCAGAGAAATGATCACGAACATCATCGGTGTATGGACCTGGGGGTGGGTGAGTAAGAAGGTGTAGTCAGCGCAGTCAAGCCAGACCCGCGCACCGAGAGGTGTGAAGTCCAATGCGACTGCTCCGCGGAAGGCTTCTCGACCAGCGGAATGACGAAAGACTCTTGCGTCGACGCGGAGACTGGAAGCACGAACTCGTCGGTGCTTGAGCGAGGGGACGAGGGAGCCGACCAGTCGACGACAGTGTGTTGCGTCGGACGATGGAACCATGTGAGGATCCGGGAAGCGACGACCTCGAGCATGGAGGGCGGAGAGTCGTTCTGCACAGCGACGGGAACTGCCGGTGCGGTAGGAACGACAATTGTCAGGTCCTGGGGCGGGGACGGGGTTGCTGGAACGGCAGGAAGGACGTCGAGGTCAGCGTCGGCACCGGTGGCGACGCCGTTGAGCCCAGTGGTGGAACGACGACGGGTTAGGGTGAGAGTGGGTCGAACGCTGACAGAGGAGGCACGGTTTCGAGAGGGCTGGGACTGAGTGGGAGAGAGTTGGGACATGGAGGAGTGTAGTAGAAGAGCTGAACTAGACAAGCTCCTCCAAAGTGTGAGCGACTTAGCCCCATTTGGATTCTCACACGATTTTTAAAGATTTCAAGAGCCTGACCAATTCACAGCGCGTAATGGGCACCAGTCAGCCGGCAGTCCAAGGGAGAGTCTCGATTCTCAGAATGTGGACAGTGTGTTGTAGTGTACACCATAATAAGCTTTTTAATGCGCCCTCCTGCTCTCCTGGATGATGGTCGAGAGCTCCTCGAGCTTGCGCTTCGAGCGAAGGAGCGTGCCGAGCTGTTCGTATCCCTGGTCAGCGCGCAGTTCTTGCAGAGAGTGTCAATACCACCAACCCTCTTCTTCGTCAGCTTGCGTGCCTTCTTGTCCTGGCGATCATATCTCTATCAGCGAACCATTCCCTCTCTCTCAAACGACCTTCCCAACGCACCTTGGAGTTCCTAAGCAACTCCATAACCCGCCTCTCGTACGCAGAGAATCCAGCAACCTCCCGAATCACAGATCGCACAAACTTGGTCTTGGTGGACTGGATGCCCTTGCGCTGGCTGGGGCGGGTGACCTTGGCGATGGCGGTCGTGGGGTGTCCCTTGTTGAGGCCCGTGCGGAGGTCTGTCGTTCCCTCGTTCAGCATTTCACCCTCCTTGGTCTGCTGCGAGATGATTACCTGTGCGTGCCATTTTGCTGGAGTCTTGACGATAGGCGATTCGATACACAGCGAAGCCCAGTTGCGTCCTCATGCGTGAGAAAGTCTGCTCCTTTTGGCAGAAACTGTACAGTTGCATTCCTTCCTAATGGAGTTGATCACCCTGGCTCTTTCGCCGACCCAGTGCAGATAAGAAAAGAAATATAATAAAACGAATATCATCAAATCATACAGTAGAGGGTCCTCTAAACCTCCATTGTGTTGAGCCAGGGCTGTTGAGACCACTGGCGGATCGCCTTCACCTTGCCCTCAGTGAGCGACGGATACGGGCCCGCCAGGTTGAACGCTGGCGGAGAGCCCCTATCCTGCGGTGTGCGAGGCGCAATGCTCGACGCAGGCGATTGTGGGCTCATGGGGTCTTTAAAGTCATCACGTCGTCGCCCGTGTTTCGACGCATTGGGATCCTGCACCACAGCTTCCTCCTCCTCTTCCTCTTCTTCGTCATCATCCTCTTCACCCTCAACGGCGTCCTGTCCATCTGTCAGCACACTCCCCGAAACATTTGATAAAATACCTACAGGATCAAAGTCCTCCATCTGCCTGTCCTCTTCCTCTTCATCCTCCTCTGAATCGTACTCATCATCTTCATCAATCCATCGCCCCCTCCAATCCACCATGTCCAACTCCTCGGGGCTCTCAGGCCTAAGACGCAACCACTGCATGCGAGGTCCACTCTTGGCACGCTCGCTCACTTTGAACCCATAGATCCTTGGGACATACACATATCCGTTTGCGCGTTTCTGCCCTCCATACTGATTAGGATTGGTGAACGGCGAACCCCTGTTGCTCCCCGATCCCGTTCCGCTGCGTGGGGACAGCGGTGAACCCCCAGCCGACGGTGCCTTCCAGAATGGTGCCGGCGCGAGCTCGCGGTAGGTCTGGAAGAAAAGGTGTGCAAACGTCGTTCCAAAGAAGGCGCCTAATAACATGGTTTAAATTAATCTCCGAGCACATGGAGATGAAACGAGCCAGGGACGCACCGTCGACGCCCTGGAAGCGGCTGCTAGGAGGCACGTAGATGTCGTTGCAGTTAGGGCAGAACAGCTTCACTGTATCAACGCCCGGCATGTCCGATCTTCCACATGGCACGACATTGGTCGTGACGCAGTACACGCGAGGGCACGATCCAAAGACACCGTTTTCGTACTTCTCTGCCTGTAAGACGTTTTAGTGTAAAGTTGAGCATGCCGGCCGCAGGACGAGGGGAGATAAAGCGACGTTGAACTCACCATTGCCTGGAGGCCAGCACGCGTCAAGATGTATCGCTGGTGAACAAGACCATAAAGCATTTCCGCCGAGGACTCTACGATCGAGACGTCTGGGATCTTGGATGCATCTTCATCCTCTATACCAGGGAGGAATGGTGTGAGCTTCCACCTCTCGCAAGCAGCTGTGCCATCGGCAAAGGACCCACACCTGGTTCGACATCGAGCACCATCTCCATCGCCTCCTTCCAGAACGGTACCATCGTGTTGAGCCCGGTGAGGTTAAAGTCATCCTCGATGAAATCCTCCGAGACTTCACAGAAATATTCGTGGCCTGGCAGAGAGCAGAACCAGCTGATCCAGGTCAGTGTCGATGTCGGTGTCGACGAAGCTGAATCGCGATCCATGAGTCAGCTCGAGGGTCCAGGTATCAGAGAGGAGTGGAAAGTAGAAGGGAAGAGGAGAGCGGTTGGAATGGAGGAAGGGTGTGGTGCGTGGTTTGAATGAAAGAGAGGGCGGTTGGTTTGAAATTAAATAAAACACGCACTGTAACCATCGTCCTGTTCTTCAGCCCCGTCCATGGCTTCATCACCCTCAACAGCGCCCATTGCTGGGTCCTGCTCCTCTTCGCGCCGGGCATGAGAACCCGCTGCTGGCATCGATTTCGAAGCCATCCCAGCGAGATACAAGGCGGTGAGCGGAACGGGTGGAATACTCAACCTCCCAACCAAACACATTCGTCGTTTCAAACCCCGATCTGATCATCGTCCGCCACAGTCAAGAGCAACGTTCGTCGAGACGGTCTATTAAAATTTACGAAAATCTGCAGGTAATCTGCTCTGGTATATGACCTCCCCAGAAGGATGGCCCAAGAACGAGGAGCATCATAAGTTGGCCCAGCATCCAGCTAACGATAACGTATCGGCATGCTTTCCATCGGCCTAGATCCCGCACCTCTGCTGCAAATGTGCTGACCGTCGTCAAACACCCACAATACCCATCCATTAGCCCTTGGAGTATCGAGCACGCGCTGCTTGATAATGGTGGGTTCAAACTCTCCAAAACACGGAAAGTAGCGATCAACGCCGAACCGACGGTGTTCGCCGCTAATGTTCCGGCTGGCAGGGCCTTGAAGCGGGGGTTGAGGGCGATCGACAGAAAATAACGCGTCAAGGTTCCTGGGTAGGAGAATACAAGGGCAGCGGTGGCTTGGTGTCGGAAGTCGTGTGGGAGGAGGAAATATGTGACGATCGTTGCGCAGTACATGAGCACACAAACCAGTGAAAGAGAATTGCGTTGCCATCGAGAAGGGAATGGAGGGAAATGAAGAAAGGGCACTATGAGGGTCCCAATGGTGAAACCAAAAGATATCGACGCAAGAGATGCGGAGAGTGTGAACACGGTGAGACCGACGCCATCTAATAACTGCAAGAATGAGCGCCAGCGTAGGTGTGAGAGACTCGACTCACGTCTCTTAGTCCTCCTCTCTGATATCGTTTCGCATTTACCCAAGCATCAAATATTTCCATTTGCCAACTCGAGAACGTCGTCAACGAGCCACAGAAACCTGAACGAGTTGAGCCAGGGAAGACCGCAATCCAGAAATCACTCACCAGTTGTAATACCTGTGTAAAGGGGTCCATAGCTGTTTCCTGTGAGCATACCGGTTGACAATATGGAGTATAATATGCTCACAACTTCCCGAGCGGTTCCTTCAAACTTAACGCAATGCCCATGACCAAGCATCCGAGTGCCTGGGCATACAGCAATGGAAACACGCTTGCTCCATCGAAGCTCGCCAATGCTACCAGCCCCAACCTCGCCAAAACACCAAAGATCGAAAACGGTGCCAGAATCAGCAAGACAGGCAAGTCGTATGGCCTATAGACCTTCACGGTCTGAATGGCTTGGTCCTCGTTTGGTGGTCGGTCAATGGTCTCTGCACGATACGTGTCTTCGACATCTTGAAGCTCAGCGGCTTGCCGTCCAAAGTCGGGTTGGCTGAGGGTTGAGACTCGGCGGTCCATTCATGGGGAGTGGGTCTGGAAGAAGGTCATTCGTGAACGGAGGTCAAAGGAGAGACGCCGCTGAGTGATGCACTTAGTATAGACGCCGACTGATTGCGTATGCGCATCCTCATCTGTTTGAGACTTTCATGATGGAGTACACCCCGCGATATGCTCAGCCATTTACTCTGAGGGAGGCAGTTGCTCTGGATGTCGAGGTGATCACGGAAGGCAAGTGGTACGATCACCAATTGGGACGGCGTCTGATTCGGTGAACAGAGATCACAAGGCTACAAAACTCGTTGCAGAAACTGAAGGAGACACAGGCGGAACTCTCAGAATACATCGAGGAAGGAAAGGCAAGCGGAGAGGCAGACCCAGAGCTTGTGCAGGCCCATGAAGAGAACGTATCGGTGATGTGTGTGCTACCAGGAAACCTCTAGGTTCCAGCTAACCCAGTTCAGGGGCTCTCAAGAAGAACGCATCTCAATTCTCAAGATGGCGCTGACTGAGAAGGGTATCGTTACTTCTGGCGCACACTACGACATCAAGGAGTCAGAGATGGCACCCAAGGCCAGCCCGGTCGCTGAACCAGAGACAACGGCTGACAATGGAGAAGACGGGGTATATTTGTGAATGCAACTTTATGTCGATGGCTTGAAGATCTCGGGCCAGACAGTCCTGAGCTCTTCCAGGGTAGCGACATCCACAACGTCGTTATCTGGGGCGTTTGGCGCCCTTTCGTCGTCGATCTGCTTAATCCTGCCACCCTCCACTCCTTCCAATCCTTTCTCACAGAAGTGGACGCAATGCGCCCAGCCTAGGGCACGTGCAGCGTCGACGTTGATTCGGTTGTCGTCTATAAAGTAGCACTTGGACGGGTCGGAGAGGCCAGCTTTAGCCATGGCCTAGGGGGTGTTGAGTGAACGAAGGAGGGAGGGTGAACAAGACGCACCATATGATAATAGGCAGACTCGGGTTTGCACACAAAGTCCTTGACAGTGTAGTCGCAGTAGACAATTCCTTCGACAAGGTCGGTCAAACCGAGAATCTTGAGTACTCGTTCGGCATGCTACGGGTGGTCAGCGAGATACGATCGCGTCGACTGTGCACGTACTGGTTTGTATGCGTTGGTAAGGGCCCAGACACGATACTTAGATCGATCTATATCCTCAAAGAGTTTCCTGAGCTTTGGGTCGAAGCTGATCATGCTCTCGAGTGGAATGGATCCATCGCATTTGCGGTCAAAGTCGAGAGGGTCAACGTTGTGATATAACGTGAGGCCACGAAGGGCCAAACCAAATGTGGTGTAGTAGTGAAGGTGCTGATATGCAATCAGGCACGAGGAGACGAGAGAGTCGACAACACTGACCAGCTCAGAGGCTTCCTGCTCGTCTAGCCCAAGACTGACAAAGTAGTCTGCGGACTAGGTCAGACGGCGCAAATGACCAGAAGGCCTGATGGCACCATGGATGCGTTTGCCCATAGCATGGGAGATCTTGGCATTGGCAGAGTAGAGAGTGTTGTCTGGTGAAAGGTCGAGCGTGTATTGACTGGGATGCTAGGAGAAAGCGAACCTATGTCGAACCACACTATCGGGCGCTCGTCGGACATGATGGAGAAAGACAGGGGCTTTATCTTATCTTATCTCCAGAGGTAGCTCGGCAACGGCCGAGTGGCTAACTGTACAGCAGAGACCGGATTGGGCTTCGTGGGAATATCGGCATCAACAGAGCGGAAGAGACGCAAGGGCGACCGCGACACCGTCAACGACTTGAAGACTAGGTGGGTAATGCTGTCCGTTGATCTTTCTGAATCTAATCCTTTTTTTCAGCCATGGCACCCAGCGCAGAGACCTCCGCCCCTAACGTCGAAAAGACGGTCGGCGGTGAAAAGAATGGCGGCAAGCGCCTCATTCCTGCCGCCAAGGCTCCCCGCTTCTATCCTGCTGAGGACGTCCGTCAGCCCAAGAAGTCTCGCAAGAACCCCAAACCCGCCGTCCTTCGCTCCTCTATCACCCCCGGAACCGTCCTTATCCTCCTCGCTGGTCGTTTCCGCGGAAAGCGCGTCGTCTTCTTGAAGCAGTTGGAGAGCGGATTGTTGTTGGTGACTGGCCCCTACAAGGTCAACGGTGTTCCCTTGCGTCGTGTCAACCAGGCATATGTGATTGCCACCTCTACACGGATCGATATCTCCTCTGTCCAGGTGCGCAAGCAGACGTGCTGATTTGAACATCAACTGACATTTAACAGGTCGATGAGAAGATCAACGATGCCTACTTCGCCAAGCCCGCCTCCAAGTCCGCCTCTTCCGCAGAGGCCGAGTTCTTCGAGGACGGCAAGCCCAAGGCCAAGGAGGCGTTCCCCGAGTCCAAGGCTGCCGACCAGAGGCAGGCCGACAAGGCCATCGTCGAGGCCATCAAGAAGCAGGAATATCTCGCAAAATATCTCAAGGCCAGCTGGGGTCTCACCAAGGGCCAGTTCCCCCATCAGTTGAAGTTCTAGGCGGGAATACAGAGTTGGGTGTTATGGAGCCCTTGGCGGGGCGGTCGGCTTTTTTGCTAGAAGGGATTCCATTTTCTACTATGCAACCTCATATGTCATGCCATGCACGATAAAAATCCGTTCTATGCAAGCCGATACTCTGCGGAGACTCTTCAGACCAGACCCGATACTGGATTGTGTGAATCAATCAAAAGTTCCTGTTAGATGAGGCCCGCTTTGATGGCGTCCGGTAATGCTCTCTCTTTCCAAACTCCCTCGGACGTCCCTTCGTCCAGGTCTTGCTCGTTGCCATGCTCAACCAAAACACGCTCGCACATTCATAGCAGGGCTCGGAGCAGAGTTTCTCGACCTCGCAGTAGCTCTTCCAATACCCCCGTCATGGCCTGTGTACTCCACCGGAATCATCGCCGTGACCCTTGCTACCCGTTTTGCACTCTTGCCTGTATCAATATGGGTATGAACCATGTTTATATCGTTCGAATTACGTCCTAATCTACCTACAGAGCAGGCGAAAGGCTAGAATTGTTGAGGAACAGGTCATGCCGGAACTGGTGAAGCGGAAACCCATCGTCGACCAGGAGGTCTTCCAAAAGATGAAGGCAGACAAAGTTACTGGGGACAAAGCCTTCCTCATCGCCTATCATGGCAAAGAGGTTCAGCGAATAGTGTGTTTCCTTGTTCAGCACCCTCCGGAACGCACTTTGACCGGAATTACAGATGTCCGCTGAGAGCAAGGCGCTGTACAAGAAATATGGCTGCCAGACGTGGAAGACCATGCTCATCCCACCAGCCATCCAATTCCCTCCTTTCATCATCCTCACCCTAATGCTCCGCCGACTGTCCGAGTACCCAACCCCCTTCGACTCGGAGAGCTTCCTCACGCTCACCACCCTTGTGCACCCGGACCCGACCATGGCCATCCCGCTGGCCGTCGGCTTGCTGACAATGGCCAACGTGGAGACCAACAACTGGCTCTTGACTGTCGGGCAGAAAGCCAACTTGGCGAAAATGGAAGAAAGGAGGGCGCAGCAAAGGAAGGAGGGACAGTGGGTGCTCGAGCCGATGAAGATTGTGAAGAACGCAATGAGAGGGTTGGCGGTGCTTAGGATCCTAATTTCGTCGGTCATGCCCGGAGTGGGTTTCATTATCTTTCTAGCCTTAACTGGTTCTAATACGTTCGCAGAGCGTCGTTCTTTACTGGGTATCATCGGCAGCGTTTGGCCTTTCGCAAACATTGATCATGGACTGGCAAGACATGCGGCGTCGGAAGGCGCTGGAAGCAACCAG
>Ga0065721_10007644_pt1 | contig 10515 bp, 11 predicted proteins | sample Mesricmetagenome_FD_59108 | JGI IMG/M metagenome (GOLD analysis project Ga0065721, IMG submission 59108) | Mesophilic microbial community from rice straw/compost enrichment Sample: eDNA_1 v2 (version 2) | ecosystem: Engineered > Solid waste > Grass > Composting > Bioreactor | place: USA: Davis... | reverse complement strand
CGACGAAGACAAGGCCGCCATTGGCCGGATCGACGCAGCCGATGGCCGCATCGGGTCTGACCCGGTCACGGCACAGTTCTAGCGGAATTTTTTACTGGAAATAATTCTATTTCACCCCAGCGATTTAAGTTGAGAAAGGCATCCATTTGCCTTTGGGATGGTGTTGACAGTTTTGTTTTCATTGCCTGCAGTTGATTGCCTACACAGACTGATGCTGGCTATCGCGAAGGGCGAGATTACCGTCTCGCGTTGACCGAAATAGAAAGGCCGGGTCGCCCGGCCTTTCTCCCTTACTTCTTCAGTGCCTCGACGCCCGGCAGGGGCTTACCTTCCATCCATTCGAGGAAGGCGCCGCCGGCGGTCGAGACATAGGTGAGCTTGTCCTTGACCCCGGCATGGGCAAGAGCGCCCACCGTGTCGCCGCCGCCGGCCACCGAGACCAGCAGCCCGTCATGCGTGCGCCTGGCGACATGCTTGGCGATGGCCACCGTGCCGGCATCGAAGGGTTCCATCTCAAAGGCGCCCACCGGGCCGTTCCAGACCACGGTATGCGCGTCGTCGATGGCCGCATTTATGCGTTCGATGGAGGACGGGCCGATATCGAGGATCATGCCGTCGGGATCGATGGCATCCACGCCATAAAGGCGGGTCGGGGCGTTGGCCTTGAAATGCCACGACACGACTGCGTCGATGGGNAGGATGATGGCGCAATTGGACTTTTCGGCCTTTTCCATGATGCGGCGCGCNGTGTCGGCCAGGTCCTTTTCGCACAGCGACTTGCCCACGCCATAGCCCTGCGCGAACAGGAATGTATTGGCCATGCCCCCGCCGATGACGAGGCCATCGACCTTGGTGACGAGGTTTTCCAAGAGGTCGATCTTGGATGAGACCTTGGCGCCACCGACGATAGCGACCACGGGCTTCCTGGGTCTGCCCAGGCCTGCTTCGAGTGCTTCAAGTTCGGCCTGCATGGCCAGGCCTGCCGCCGCGGGCAGCAGGCGCGCCAGCGCTTCAGTCGAGGCATGGGCGCGGTGGGCGGCAGAAAAGGCATCGTTGATATAGACATCGCCCAGCTCCGCCATGCGCGTGGCGAGCTCGACATCATTGGCTTCCTCACCCGGATGGAAGCGGGTGTTTTCCAGCACCAGCACCGAACCGGCCGGCGCGTCGTCGATGGCAGCCTTGGCGGCGCTGACATCGACCCAGTCGGTGGCAACAAAGCCCACCGGGTGGCCGGTCTGGTCGGCGACGGCCGCGCAGACCTGTTCGAGCGAGAATTCGGGGTCGACCTTGCCCTTGGGCCGGCCGAAATGGGACAGCAGCACCACTTTGGCGTCGTGCTTGACGATCTCGCGGATGGTGGGCACCAGCCGCTCGATGCGGGTGGCGTCGGTCACCTTGCCATCGGCCACCGGCACATTGAGATCGGCCCGCAACAGCACGCGCTTGCCCGTCAGGTCGAGCTCATCCATCGTCTTGAAACTGTCGCTCATGGCTGCCTCCAGGTGAATTTGGCCGTGGGGTAGCAGAGTGGCACGGAAGGGGGAAGCGGGGGAGCAAAAAATCTCCCCGCGCGCTTCGCTGTTCGTCCGGAGAGGTCGGACTAAGCCTCGACCGGCTCGGCCACCTTTGCTCCCGCGGCAATGGTCGGCGGCGCGGCGTTCAGCGCCTCGATGGCAAAGCCTGCTGCGGCCTTGTACTTGGCCATGAACTCGTTGCGCTCGGCGGGCGGGATGACGTCGTCGATGTTCTCGAATTCGCCGCCGCAGCGGTCGTTGACCATGTTCAGAAGACCAAAGGGCCCGGCGCCGCGATTGCGCAGCACCAGTTCCGAAATGGGGCCACAGAATTTCTGGTCGAAGGCGCGCAGCGCATCGGGATTGACGCCATGTTCGAGGAAGGCCGCGCCAAGGTGGCGTGCATCCATGATGGCCTGGCTCGCGCCATTGGAGCCGGTGGGATACATGGCGTGCGCTGCGTCACCCATCAGGATCACCGGGCCATCCTGCCAGGTCGGCACGGGGTCGCGGTCAATCATGGGATTTTCATAGGCGACGTCGGACCGGCGCAGCATGTCCGGAACGTCGAGCCAGTCATAGGTCCAGCCCTCGAAGTGATGGGCGAAATCCTCCACCAGAACCGGGCGGAACCAGCCGCTGTTGTAGCGCCCGTCGTCCTTGTCCACCGTCACTTCGGCGATCCAGTTGATCAGTGCCAGACCCGTTTCCGGGTCCGGGTGGGAAATGGGATAGAAGACGACGCGATGGCGGTGGGTGCCAAGACCCACAAAAGATGCGCCCGAACGGATCGGCCTTGCCATGGTCGTACCGCGCCACATGATGGCACCGCCCCAGTGGATCGGCGGCTGGTCCGGATGCATGGTCGCCCGCACGGCCGAATGGATGCCGTCGCCGGCAATGAGCAGTGTGGCCGTCTCGCGCAGCACGGTGCCGTCGGCGCGCTGGATCAGCGCGGTGACGGTGCCATCCGTATTGCGCTCGTAGCCGGTGACACGATGCCCCTGCCTGACCACGTGATGGCCGGCCCGCTCGATCAGCGTGCGATAGAGCATCATGTGGAACTGGCCACGATGCACGGCGTATTGCGGCCACTTGTAGCCAGCCTCAAGGCCGCGCGGCTCGGAATAGATGTCGTTGCCGTTGAGCCCGACAAGCGCCCATTCCCGTGCTGGCAGGCCGACCGTGTCGAGCAGGTCCTGGCCAATGCCCAGGTCGTTCAGCTCGCGCACGGCATTGGGCTGGATATTGATGCCCACGCCGAGCGGGGCCAGCTCGCGCACGGCTTCGTAGACGGTGAAGGGCACCCCGATCTGATGCAGCGTCAGCGCTGTTGCAAGACCGCCGATACCGCCGCCGGCAATGATGACATGTGGATCGGGCACGGGTCCTCACACCAGATTGGTTCACATCGAGAACCGGTGTAGACGAACGAAAGCAGGCGGCGCAATGGCTGACGCCACTTTTGTTGCGACACAAGGGCCCGATCACTCGACCGAATAGATGTCGATCTGGACGCCTTCGGGGGTTTTCGCACCCCTGCCCACAAAAACCATGCGGTTGAGGTAGGCATAGTCCGGATGTCCCGACTCCAGGCGGACCGAGGAGCGCATGTAGTAGTCGTCCGGGACGACCGACGCCCCGGAGACGAGGCGTTGCATCACCTCGGCGGGGCCATGGCGGTATCCCTGGTCGATCACCTCGACCAGCGCGCCGTCATCGGTTTCGATGAGGTAACGTGCATCCAGTATGGCGACGCCCTCATGGTTCACCGTCAGCCAGTCAGCGCCAGCGGGCAGGATACGCCCGGTCAGCCGTGGCCCAGACACCGTGCCACCGGCGATCGGAATGACCCGGCGCTGCCCCAGCCGGCCCTGGCCCATGGCCCGCACCTCTCCGGGTACCACTTCGAGGGTGCAGAATGGGCGCAGGGCTGGGGGAGCAAGCTCGAGCAATGGTTTTTCCTTGGGGTAGAGAGCGTGGTGACGGTCTAGGTCTGGCGGCTGAAAAGACCGGGATAATGGGTGACGATGCCATCGTCGTCCAGTTCCAGAATGGCTTCAAAGTCGCCCGATTGAAACCGGAACTGCCGGGCATCCACGCGGGTATAGACCTGTTCGGAGCGCTTGAAACCGAGGTTGGTCGCATCGATCCAGACCATGGCGAAGCGCACAGGCTGGTTGTCCTGCCAGTTCGTGCGCCATATGGGCAGGGAATTGGTCATGGGCGTGGGCCAGATGTCGACGTCCAGGCAGCCGCGCAGCGCGGGAATGGGTTCGGCCCGATCATCCGACCACCCACCGGCGCCGTCGGCGAACAATTCGAGCACCTTGCCGTCTGAGCGCTCGATCCTGACGGTGCGGGCATGCCCGTTCTCGTCCAGCTTCAGTCGATAGAAGAGGCCGAAGTCGGGACCCACAATGGCCCCACGGATGCGCGTGTCGCGGCCGTTGGCCAAGACGTGGCCATGCTCGATAGTGTCGAGATCAAGACCCTTCCAGCGAACCGAACGGTTGAGCATTGGCGCCACCTCCTTGGCCCCGCATTTCCATCAAATGCGCTGGCAAATCACAAGGGCGAGGTGCGCGTTTCTCTCATGCCGGGCGCACGGGCTGGCGCAGGATGGTCTTGAGTTTTGACGGCTCAGTCCGGCGCGGATCGCTGAGATAGATTTCATGGTGATGGCCGTTGAAGGCCAGGCCGCGCGCAGGCATTTCCTCATCGTGCAGTTTAGCCAGCACGGGTCCCTCGTCGTCATAGCTGCCGACATGCAGGATCTGCAGGCACTCACCCTCGTCCAGTCGCGCCAGCCGCAAGGTTTGTGGTGGCTCTCCGAGTTTTGCGACCGCGGTGCTCCGTGCTGCCTGGAACATGTCGGGGGTGATGAAATCGGGCGCGTGGATCATCATTGTCCAGTTCCAGGCCGCCTTGCGCCGTGCGACGAAATCGGCCGGGTTGTCCGCCCACCAGAGGCCCTCGAGCGGGGGGACAACATAGTCCTGGCCTTCAGCCTTGGCGGCAAATTTGAGCGCATAGCTGGTGGCGTAGAGCCATTCGATGGCGCGGACATAGGCGGGCGATGTGTTCGGATCCCCCGAACCATCGGCCATGACGAACTGTTGCGTCGGCACCGTCACCAGCTCGAACCGCTTGCTGGCGCTGTAGTGGGGCAGCGTCTTCTTGAAATCGGTCTTTGCCATGCCGGCCTCCTCTCCTGGGACGGGAGCCGGGATCGTGCCACCGCGCGAGTGCAAGCAAAAGGCCCCGCCGATATGCGACGAGGCCCGGAATTTTGCGACAGGTGCCGGCTTAGAGCGTCTTGCCCAGCGCCACGGCGGTGTCGCCCATGCGGTTGGAGAAGCCCCATTCGTTATCGTACCAGCTCAGGACGGACACAAAATTGCCCTCCATCACCTTGGTCTGGTCGAGCGCTACGGTCGAGGAATGCGGATCGTGGTTGAAGTCGATGGAAACGTTGGGCTGGTCGGTATAGCCGAGCACATTCTTGAGCTCGCCATCGGCATACTTCTTGATGGCCGCGTTGATTTCATCGGCGGTCACATTGCGCTTGGCAATGAACTTGAAGTCGACGCAGGAGACGTTCGGTGTCGGCACACGGATCGACACGCCATCCAGCTTCCCCTTGAGTTCGGGCAGCACGAGGCCGATGGCCTTGGCAGCGCCGGTCGAGGTCGGGATCTGCGAGAGGGCGGCCGCGCGGCCGCGATAGAGATCCTTGTGCATGGTGTCGAGCGTGGGCTGGTCACCGGTGTAGGAATGGATGGTGGTCATCATTCCCTTTTCGATGCCGAATTCCTTGTGCAGCACATAGGCCAGCGGGGCCAGGCAGTTGGTGGTGCACGAGGCGTTCGAGATCACCACGTCGTCCTTGGTCAGGGTGTTGTGGTTGATGCCGTAAACAATGGTCTTGTCGGCGCCCTCGCCGGGAGCGGAAATGATCACCTTCTTGGCGCCGGCCTTGAGGTGGGCCGATGCCTTCTCCTTGGAGGTGAAGATGCCGGTGCATTCAAGGGCGATGTCCACACCCATGGCTGCGTGCGGCAGGTTGGCCGGATCGCGCTCGGCGGTGACCTTGATCGGGCCGCGGCCGACATCGATCGTATCGCCGTCGACCTTCACCGGATGGGGAAAGCGGCCATGCACGCTGTCGAAGCGCAGCAGGTGGGCATTGGTTTCCACCGGGCCCAAGTCATTGATCGCCACGACTTCGATATCGGTGCGACCAGACTCAATGATGGCGCGGAGAATGTTGCGGCCAATACGGCCAAAACCATTGATGGCGACGCGAACTGCCATGATTTTACGCTCCTAAGGGGAGGGAGAGGACAAGGGGAGGCGCGGCTCTCTTACAACTGTGCGGTGACGGCTTCAACAACGGCCTTGGGCGTAATGCCGAAGTGGGCATAGAGCGCGTCAATGGGCCCGGAGGCGCCGAACGAGTTCATGCCGACGAAGCGGCCCTTGTCACCGAGCAGCTTGCTCCAGCTCATCTCGATACCGGCTTCCACCGCCACGCGGGCTTTGGCCGTGCCGATGATCTCGGCCTTGTAGGCGTCAGACTGCCTGGCGAACAGCTCCATGGAGGGCACCGAGACGACGCGGGCGGAGATGCCCTTCTCGGTCAGTTCCTTCTGGGCTTCCACGGCAATCGCGACTTCCGAGCCGGTGGCAAAGATCACCGCATCGGCATCGGCGGGGCCGACCAGACTATAGGCGCCCTTGGCCGACTTGTTTTCGGCCGAATATTCGGTTCGCACGGCTGGCAGGTTCTGGCGGGACAGCGCCAGGATGGACGGGGTCTTCCGGGCTTCCATGGCCAGTTCCCAGCACTCGGAGGTTTCCATCGCATCAGCGGGACGGAAAACATAGAGGTTGGGGATGGCGCGCAGCGCGCTCAGGTGTTCCACCGGCTGGTGGGTCGGGCCGTCTTCGCCCAGCCCGATCGAGTCATGGGTCATGACATAGATCACCCGCTGTTCCATCAGCGCCGAGAGGCGGATGGCGGGGCGGGCATAGTCGGTAAACACCATGAAGGTGCCGCCATAGGGGATCAGGCCACCATGCAGCGCCACGCCGTTCATGGCCGCGCCCATCTCGTGCTCGCGGATGCCGTACATCATGTACCGGCCGGTGCGGTTGTCGGCCTGGAANGGCAGGGTTTCNGGCGTGTTGGTCAGGTTCGAACCGGTCAGGTCNGCCGATCCGCCCAGGGTTTCAGGGACCGTNTTGTTGATGANTTCGAGCGCCATCTGGCTCGACTTGCGGGTTGCAACCTTGGGCTTGTCGGCGGCNAGCTTCTGCTTGTAGTCGGCCATGGCGGCCGAGAAATCGGCCGGCAGGGCGCCGGACATGCGGCGGGTGAATTCCTCCTTCTTGTCCGACTTGGCAAGACGGGCTTCCCATTCACCGCGCAGGTTCTGGCTGCGAGTGCCGGCGGCGCGCCAGGCTTCCAGAATGGCCGACGGAATTTCAAAGGCGGGATAGTCGATGCCCAGCGCGGCCTTGGCGCCGGCCAGTTCCTCGGCGCCAAGCGGGGAGCCGTGGACCTTTTCGGTGCCGGCCTTCTTGGGTGCGCCATAGCCGATGGTGGTCTTGGCGGCGATCAGGGTCGGCTTGTCGGTCGAGGCCCTGGCTTCCAGCAGCGCCTTTTCGATGGCGTTCTGGTCATGGCCGTCGATCTCGATCGTGTTCCAGCCCACCGCCTTGAAGCGGGCGATCTGGTCGGTCGAGTCGGCGTTGGAGACCTTGCCGTCGATGGTGATGTTGTTGTTGTCCCAGATGACGATCAGCTTGTTGAGCTTGAGATGCCCGGCAAGCGAGATGGCTTCCTGGGAAATGCCTTCCATCAGGCACCCGTCGCCGGCCAGAACATAGGTGTGGTGATCCACCAGGTCGGCACCAAACTCGGCCGCGAGCTTGGCTTCGGCCACGGCAAAGCCGACCGCATTGGCCAGGCCCTGGCCCAGCGGCCCGGTGGTTGTCTCGATGCCGGTGGCATGGCCGAATTCGGGGTGGCCGGCCGTCTTGGAGCCCAGCTGGCGGAAATTCTTGACCTGGTCGAGGGTCATGTCGGCATAGCCGAGCAGGTAGAGCGAGGAATAGAGCAGCATCGAGCCGTGGCCTGCCGACAGGATGAAGCGGTCGCGGTCGGCCCAGTGCGGATCAGCGGGATCGAACTTCATCACCTTGGTGAACAGCACGGTGGCAATGTCGGCGCAGCCCATGGGCAGGCCAGGGTGACCGGAATTGGCTTTTTCGACCGCGTCCATGGAGAGGGACCGGATCGCATTGGCCAATTCGTTCTGCTGGGCTGTATTCGTCATCGGGTGAACCGCTCGCTTGCTCGAAAATCTTGAGATTTGTCGGGAGCGGCGGCAAGCGCCGACCTCCTCCCAAAGGCGGGTTGAGGCATAACAGGTTCGGCTTTCCTGTCAATGTCGGGCGATAGACTTGCAGACCACGGAGCGCCGGATTTCCGGGGGGTTGCCACGATATGCCAGTTGCATTGCCATAATCGCTGGGGCAGGCTGGAATGTATTGAATCGTCGCGTCTTGAGGGCAGTAGCGGCCATGAGTGAGACGGAACTTGAAGACGGCCTGATCTCGGCGACATCCCGGTTCGACCGGGCGCTGGCGCGACTGGGCGCAAGCGTGCGCGATCTCAATACAAGGCTGGCCCGGCAGCAGCGTATCGAGGTTGATACCCAGCGGCTGGTGCAGGAGCGGGCAAGGCTCGCAACCGAACTCGACAAGACCGCGGCGCGCGCCAAGCGGCTCGATGACAGCGCTCACGAAGTCTCGCGGCGCCTGGTCGAGGCGATGGAGACCGTGCGCTCCGTTCTGGCCAAGGCGGAGTAGGCCCGTGCCCGAGGTAAATGTCGAAATCAATGGCCGCAGGTACCGCATGGCCTGCGAGGATGGCCAGCAGGACCATCTGATCGGCCTTGCCGAGCGCTTCAACGCCCAGGTGGAAGGGCTCAAGGGCGCCGTGGGGGAGATCGGCGACAACCGCCTCACGGTCATGGCCGGCATTGCCGTCCTCGATGAACTGTCCGAGGCCGAGCGCAAGATCAAACAGCTCGAGGAGCAGGTTCTGGAGCTGACCCGCGCCGGGCAGGAAATTGCGCTCGAGCTTGAAAATACCGAGGCGCGCTTTGCCGCCAAGCTGGCCGAAGCGGCCAAGGCGCTCGAAGGCGTGGCCGACACGCTGGACGGGGCGGCGCTCCTGCCTGCCCAGTAGCGCGATCACGAGATTGGAAAAAGCAGCTTTGCGGCTTTGCACCGGCGTCAACTAGCGCCTATATCTTGATGGCTGCCCGGTGCGTGAGGACACACATATCCCCGGGGCCTTAATCGATCCTAAGGGAGCTGTCCCTGACCGGGCCCGTGGGCTCGGACATATGGCGCCCACCTACGTATGTAGGTTCCCGGGATCGCTCGTCCCACGGCCAGGGCGGCACCGAATTTGTATCACTCGAGGGCGCATGGCGGACGAGGCTATCGAAGAGGTGAAGGCCGCCCTGCGCAAGCAGGCCCACGCGGCGCGCGCTGCCCTGTCCCAGGAGACGCGGGCGGATGCTGCCCGTGCCGTGGCGGACCATTTCTTTCAGTCCATTGCTTTCAGTCCGGATGATGTGATCGCCGGCTACTGGCGCATCCGCGACGAGCTCGATTGCCAGCCTATCCTGGTCCAGCTGCTTGATGGTGGGCACAAGGTCGTGCTGCCCGTGGTGCAGGGCGTCGAGCAGCCGCTTGACCTGCGTGTCTGGGAGGCCGATGCGCCGCTCTACGAAGCCGGATTTGGCACCCTGGCGCCCTCGGACCTGGCGCCCCGCGCCGTGCCCGACGTGGTGCTGATGCCGCTTCTTGGCTTCGATGGCAAGGGTACGCGCCTGGGCTATGGCGGGGGCTATTATGATCGCACCCTGGCGGCCCTGCCGAACAGGCCCATGCTGGTCGGCCTTGCCTTTGCCGCCCAGGAGCTGCCGCAGATCCCGCGCGAAAGTCACGACGTGCCGCTTGACGCGGTGGTCACCGAGGACGGCGTGCGCTTTTTCGGAAAACCTGCATGAGACTGCTGTTTCTGGGAGATGTCATGGGCCGCTCGGGCCGTGACGCCGTCGCCGAGCGCCTGCCGGGGCTGATTGCCCGCTACAAGTTCGATTTCGTCGTGGTCAATGGCGAGAATGCCAGCCATGGCAAGGGGTTGATCGAAAGCCACTTTCAGGCGCTGCGCGACGCGGGGGCCGATATCGTCACGCTGGGCGATCATGCCTTCGACCAGCGCGAGGCCCTGACCTATATCGAGCGCGAGCCCACGCTGATCCGTCCCATCAACTATCCGCCAGGCACACCGGGTCGCGGGGCCATGCTGGTCGAGGGCCGCAACGGCCACCGGGTGCTCGTGGTCAATGCACTGGGGCGGGTGTTCATGCCGCCCATCGACGATCCATTCCGCGCGGTCGAGGCGGCCATTGCCGAAGCGCCGCTGGGTGAGGTTGCCGACGCCGTCATTGTCGACTTCCACACCGAGGCCACGTCCGAGATTCAGGCCATGGGCCATTATCTCGACGGCCGCGCCACCCTGGTGGTCGGCACCCATACCCATATTCCCACAGCCGACCAGCGCATCCTCAAGGGTGGCACCGCATTCATGGCCGATGCCGGCATGTGCGGCGATTTCGACTCGATCATCGGCACCGAGACCGAGGAGCCGCTCAACCGCTTCCTCACCGGTATTCCCAATGGCCGCTTCACGCCGTCCGAAGGCGAGGCGACCTTGTGTGGCGTCGTGGTGGAAACCGATCCGCGGTCGGGGCTGGCGCGCTATGTGTCGCCCCTGCGCGTGGGCGGTGTCCTGGCAGAAGTCCTTCCGGATATCCCCTCAGCCTGACCCAAGATGAGAGATTTATCTTGAAGCCGAACCTGATCTGGGTTCGGATTGCCCCGTTGCGCCTGGGGAGGAAGTGGGGCGACT
>Ga0065721_10006909_pt1 | contig 10516 bp, 13 predicted proteins | sample Mesricmetagenome_FD_59108 | JGI IMG/M metagenome (GOLD analysis project Ga0065721, IMG submission 59108) | Mesophilic microbial community from rice straw/compost enrichment Sample: eDNA_1 v2 (version 2) | ecosystem: Engineered > Solid waste > Grass > Composting > Bioreactor | place: USA: Davis... | reverse complement strand
GTCTTCATCATTTGGATGAATGAAATAGAACCAAATTAACTTATTTGGAATGTTTAAATAGATGATAAAATTCCATTGTATTAAACATATAATTATATGGAAATGCAAATATTACTTTATTGTTTATCTTTACTTTCTTATTGTCTTGTGAGATAGGTTGTATAAAACTTTTTATTGAATTGAGTAGAATTATACAACATATCTCTCAAGACAACAAATAAAATAAGAAATACGCTTAAAGTCTCTTTGTAACATCTTATTTTGTGATGAAATAAATTACCTAAGTAACTTATTTCTTCTTTTTGGTTATCTTTATTAACACATGACGATGTGTTCATCCATTTATTTAAGCTCCATCTTAACTTACAACTATCTTTCTTTTCCTCTTTCTTCTTAATCTGTTTTCATGTTCTTTTCTTTCAACCCTTGATAAATTTAAGATACCATCCTTACTTAAAATTAAAGCGTTAACTTTTGTTCTATTCTCACGGTCTTCGATCTTCTCATGGTTAAACAATTCCCTTATATATTCTTTTTTGTTTGTCTCAATATATCTTTGACAATTGTCTATTTCTCTAAATACTTCATTTGCAGCCAACACAGAAAAGACAGAACTTGCAACTGTTTCATTATAAACTTTTCCTTCAAGTAATTGCAGGATTTCAAGCTTCGCAGTTGCAACTTCTCTCAAGTCTTCGAAAGCAAATAAAATGGCAAAGTTGTCAATGTTGTACAAGGAATTTGCGACTAACAAACAAATCTTTACGTCGTAATAATAACCAATAGAAACCAAGTACAGAAAAATATCAATCGCAAGAAAGTAACTTTGTAGAAGAATTCCATTCTCTTCTGTAAATCTTCTAAGTTCATGAATACTTTCATCTACTTCTCGTGTACAAAGATCATCCTTATTTATCTCTCCTCTTTGACTTAGTTGTCCTGGAATCTTTAATTCGTAACCGTATCTCAAAAATAATTCTGTATGGAAGAAGTCCTCAACACGCGCGTATCTTCTTTCAGGTCTCGAATCCAATGCTTTTAAAGCGAAGTCTAAAAACAAACCTCTAAGTCCAAGCTCAACGAGCCTTTTGTATGGATGAACGATATATGAATACATTTCGTCAAGAAACTCTTTCATCGTTGTTTTTGTATTAAAAAGGTGTTTTCCTGTCATCAAGTACACAAAAATAAGCCCAAGAACCCAAACCTCACCTTTGTATACATCCCAAGTCACATTTTTCCAAGGTAAGAAACGTTTGTCTGTTTCTGGTAAATGAAAGTAAACAAGACCCTCTGGACTTGAAGTTAGAACATTTTGACACTTTGAACCAATTTCACCATCTACGTACCTAACTATTCCCAAGTCTGAAACAAGTGGATGATTATCTTTTATGAGAATGTTGTTTGTTTTTAAGTCACAATGCACAACAGAACCCTCGTGTAAAGTGATACATGCAGAACAAATCTCATAAAAATAACGTAAGGCTTCCTCTTCTGAAAAGTACCTTTCTCTTCTCAAGGTTTCAAGATCACCGTCTGCAAGTTCCATAATGTAAATGAATCGTCCACTGTCGATTGTAAACTCATCATGGGTCGAAAGAATCTCAACTTTTGAAGGAGGCGTTTCAAAATCTGCAATCCACTCAACAAGCCTAACTATATTTGGATGTTTAATTCTTGAAAGAACATCAAGTTCTTGAGCTGTACTCCTAAGTATTCCTCTTGTTATCTTCATTGCGTATCTTTTTCCATCTTTTTGAACTTCAAATACTTGACCAAAGGATCCTTCACCAAGAGACTTAACAATCTTGTAACCATAAACTTCAGACATCTTTATTTAATAATTAAAATATTCTATGTTAAGATAGAATTAATCCATCTAAAGTCATTCGACTAAATTGAGGTAACTGAAAGTAACTAAGAACTCATTCGCGAGGATAGTAATTCACATACAAATCTCCTGCTCTTCCTCGAAATCTTTCATCATCCACAGTTGTCAACATAATTGTCCCAATTTCTCTTTTACCAAAAGTCAAAACAGGATAAACATATTGTCTCCTTAGACTTTCTTTAATTTCGAGGTAAGCTAAAGGAAATGTTATTGATAATACAACATGGTATTCTTCGTGTGGACTTTGCCTTACAATGTCTTCTGTTTCAATGATGATTTGATCAAGTAGTGGAGAGCCTGTCGAGAATAACATTTTTCTTTATATAAAGAAAAATATTTAATGAGGTGAAAAACTATATAAATGGATTATTTCGATAGAATTCCAACAGAAGTTTTATTTCCGATTTTATGTGAATTAAATTCTCAAGATATCGAGAACTTTTCTTCCACTTACAAGCGTATTAAAAACGTTTGTGAAAGTGATCATTTTTGGAAACTTCGTGGGCAAGAATATGGTTTTCCAGACTTATTTGGTGGCGACGAGCATACAAAAAATAAGAAGAAAGATCAAGAAAAAGATCAAGAAAAAGATCAAGATAAAGGTCAAGAAAAAGATCAAGAAAAAAATCAAATGAAGATACGAATGGAGAAGCTCTTTTTGATTGAAAAGTTCAACGAAGATCCAATTTATTCGTTGTATGAAACTGTAAGGAAGAGTTACTTGAGGATTCTAACTTTCTTCTTCAATGAAAACAAGGAAGAAAAGATTCTTAAAAAGATAAGAAAAGTTTTAATCGAAGGTAACATTGAGTATATGGAAAAAGTTAAATTTCTAGTTCTTCAAGATGTTGTGAACTTTGAAAGATGTGTCAACTTTATTTTGACACTCATAGAAGAGGATGAAAACTTTAGAGAAACAGAAGGGCAAAAGGAAAGGAAATTCGCCATTGATTTCCTTAACTCTCTTTATGAGGAACTTACAGAGTTGTACTTGAATGAACTTAACAAATTACCTGAGAAGAAAAACATAAACATCTCGCTTCTAAGGAACTTAGTTTTCTTGAAAAATAGCATTCGAAGATTACAACAAAGCTAATAGAAAAAAACTAAGAAACTAAATAAAGATACTTAATACATCCATCTATGAAAACATTATTAAAGTGATCTTCCATTCAATATTACAAACTTATTTTATTAAGGTTTAAACTAAAAATGTCTTCTAAAGAATGTTTTTGTGAGAATAGAACTGACTTGGTTGTGAAAAAGGTAAAAATAAGAAGTGCAGCAGGAATAAGAGATCAAAGAAAAAGCTCTTTTGTATACTTACAAAAATGTTCTCTTATACAGGATGGTTCGTGTTCAAAATGTTGTTGGTGTTCAGATAGAAGAAAAAATAAAGGAGACATTTTAGTCTATATTGATGGCTATGGTATTGTTTGTCCTTACGATTTTGGTATCAATTGGCCAATTGATATTGATTATTGTCCAAAATGTAAAAAGATAGATAAACCATGTCCCTATTACAACAAATCTCTCGTTGAAAAAATAAAAAGAACGCCAAATTCAAGAGAGATCATTGATAGAAGAAATGCACAAAGAATCTTGCAAAAAGTAAAGTACACAATTATGGTTTTACGCATACAAAAAGCTTGGGATGATTATTGGTATAAGCCAAACGAAGAAGGTGTAAGTAGACATGCAATGCATGGATGGAAAATATTTCAAGAAGAAGTCTTGAAACATTAAGGAAGAAAAACAAAGTTAACCCTCCAAATTTATAATATACACACATTTGTGTGTATATTATTATTTACATGTGTATATTATTTTTTGTTTATATACATTTATACAAATACTTCATCTTCATCTGTGTTTTTTTTTAACAAAAGACTTATTGTTTCCGAGAGTTCTTTTTTTTTTTGTTTAAAGATGTTTCTTCTTCATATGCAATCTTTTTTTCTTTATAAATCGAATCTTTCATTGACTAATTTAATTGATTCCTTATCATCTCTCAAACATCTTAACACAGTTTGGCGTATATCTTCAAACACGCCATTTTTATCTGCTTCTTCAATGAAGAAATCAATAAATTTTATGTAATCTTGAGATTTTGTATTTATGTAAATTCTCACGGTTTCCAAAATGTAAAACCAATAACTCATTGTATTGGTTTTTGTTAAACGTTTGAATAACTCTTCCAACCATGCGGTGTCCTTGTTCCGTATTAGATCATTTATTATTAAATCGTAATTACCTGACGTTTTTACAGTCACATAGAAGATATGATCAACTATGAAGAAAAAGAGTTCCTTGTAATGATGAATATAAGCTATTTTTAACAACGATGCTCCATTTTTTCCTCCATAGATTTCAAGTAATCTCTCATAAAGTTCCTTATATAATTCATCGCCATGTTTTTCTCTCAAAAGTCGATCAAAAAACTTCTTCTTGTCTTCAAGAGTTTGTGAGTTTCCAAAAATTGACACAAATCTTTGTATGTAATTATATGGATAAGCATAAGGAACACAATCTTTTAGTTGAACGAGTAAAATTGCACAATCCCAGTAACTAAATTTTGTCTCTTCGGGTGTATGAACAACACCATATTCAAGAAGCTTCTCTTTCCAAAATTCTTCCGTATTGTTTTCAAGTTTACCTTCAAGAGAAAGTTGAAGTGTTTCCTCAAAACTTTGTTTTGTTTCCATATGTTTAGAATTTAGATTATTTGACTTGAGATATTCCTTATATGGATATAGATAAATAGTTTTTCTCCTTTTTCCTTAACATTAATATTTCACTGTTATATTTATCTCTTATTGATTTAGTGTATAAAAGAACTTTAATTAAACATGTATACAAACCTTATGTTTAAATTTCCACAAACAAAATAAAGAAAAGGATGTGGTTCTAATATATTTTAAATAATATATTAGAAATGTTCCAAAGATACTTAGCAAGTGGTTCATACGGTGAGGTTTATGAGGTTTTACAAGAAGAAAAAGAGTTACACAGTAAAAGAAATAAATGAATTGAAATGTGTATCTGCAAAAGAGATAGACTTGCTTTCACGCGTTCAACATCCAAACATAATCAAAGCCATAGATTTCAGTTATCAAAGAGACAAGAGAGGTTATTTTAAATCTGTGAAAATAACAATGCCTTTAGCGGAAAAGACATTGGAAAGTGTCAACTTATTTAAGATTCCATATGTAGAAAAAGTACGCTTCATCTATGAAATTGCTTCTGCTCTTTATTTGCTTCACGAGGCTGGTATTGTCCATTGTGATATAAAGGCAAATAATATTCTTATTTTCACTACAGATGACGGTGAAATGCATCCAGTTCTTGCAGATTTTGGGATCTCAAATTATTCAGATACTGTCTTTTTTTTACAGTTTGTCATGTTGAAAATTATGCCTCCCCAGAAACCTTACTTCACTTATATGACCAAAATTTCGATAAAAGCATTTACGAAAAGATTAACGCGTTTGTTCCAGCTTACAAAAAAGTACCGTTACAAACAATTTTCAATGCACAATTTAGCGATGTGTGGTCGTTTGGATTTCTTATTTATTACATATTGATGGGAAAGTTTCCATACGATTTCGATTCTTATTACAATTCTTACTTAGAATTCCTTGAAACAAAGAGTTCACTTTATAAGCTTCCAGAAGAATGGAGAGAAATACTAAATAGTATGTTCGACAACGATCCAACGAAAAGAATGTCACTTAAAGAGTTATTCAAGACGAAAACGTTTATTGATTTTGGTTACACACAACCAATTAAAGGCATAATCATTGATGAAGTTATTAGAAGTCAAATAAAACCTGAGATTAAAGAACAAGTGAATGATGGATTGCATTTCATAGCTGAAGTTTGTGTTTATACACAAATACATTCGCAAATGTTTGTTTATGCTTTGGATCTCTTTTATAGAATAATGTCCTTGAAAGAAGATAATAATTATTTGGAATACGCGAAAGCTGCGCTTTACTTAGCCATTTGTTCACTTGATGACTACATCTTTGATTTTGTAATGTTCTTCCAAAATATTCGTCCTGCTCTTGAGAAGAGAGGTAAGAATTTAGAGTACATTGGAGCTACGTATGATGATAGTGTGAGTGACTACGAAAGTGACTACGAAAGTGACTACGAAAGTGACTACGAAAGTGACTACGAAAGTGACTACGAAAGTGACTACGAAAGTGACTACGAAAGCGATGATGAAGAAAAGTATGTATTACAAGAAAAAGTCAAACAAGAAAAAATCGAGAAAACAAAACAATACAAAGAAATCAGTGAAAGAAAGGATAAAAAATTAAAGGAATATGCAGTTTCAATAGTTGAAGGTTTGAGAGGAATTCTTCATGTGAAGAATGTTTTTACAGAAGCCTTCTCCAAAGATGCTTTGAATAAATCTATTCCTTATTTACTTTCCATTGATAATTATCCATTGGATGTCAATTCCTTCATGCAAAAACTTGAAGGAGAAGAAAGCACTAAAGAAAGAGAAAAAGAGAAAGCAAATATGGAACAACTATATTTGAGATTGACGAAGGTAAGTATGTTATAGGATACTTTTAATTTACATCCTTATATACGAAAATTTATACAAGGATGTTCATTCTAAGATAGAATTCTATCTTAAAATATTTTAAATATAATTATATCTTAGAATAAATGGAAGAAACGATTTCCTTCAAAACAGGTACATCACACACTATTTCTCTTGGTTCAAATCCAACAACTGGATATAATTGGTACATAACATTGAGTCCAGGATTGGAACTTGTTGATGAAGACTTTGTAATCAAAAATAGAGCTGTTGGTGCATCAGGAACAAAGAAGTTTATAATAACAGCATATGAACCTGGGACTTACTATGTTGTTTTGATGAATATGCGTTCTTGGGAGCCTTATAATATGTGTAATGCGAAACGTTACACTGTTAAGGTTAGATAAAGTGTTGAAAATCTTACCTGAAAATTGGATGTCATTACAACGAAGAGCTTTCATAGACGAACAATTAAATTGTAATAAAAGAACTCTTGTTGTGTAAATTGTATTAGTGATAAATATGTAACTTCAAGTTACATATTAGAAGAGAAGTTTGGCTATTTTATTTGTCTCCAATCCACAATAAGAAGAAATATTTCTTCTTATTTATGGTGATATCGTTGATTGTGGAATGAATTTTGTCCTATTGATGTCTTGTTATCCTTGTCAAAGAAATTAATATAAAGAATGAAGTGTAAACAGACGAAGTGTAAACAGACGAAGTGTAAATAGACGAACTAAATCAATGCAATCTAGTGAACAACAAACAAAAGCACCTTGTGCTGGTATTATTGTTTTCAATGGAGATTCAACAATCATTGTTACAACCAAATATGGAAACCATTCCTTCCCAAAAGGAAAGAGACACAAAAGAGAAGATGAATTACAATGTGCATGGAGAGAACTTGAAGAAGAAACTGGACTAACGAAAAAGAACGTCGAAATTATAACAGATGAAATTATTGATGAGTTTAGTTCAAAAGACAATCTTTGTATTAGATATTTCATTGGGAACTTGATAGAAGAAAAAGAACTATCATTCGATCCAAAAGAACTTAAGGAAATTAGATGGATGAAAGTTCATGATGTCTTGATGATGGAAAAGTTGAAGGAACAAAGGAAACGAGTTCTTTCTATATCTTTTTCTATTTACAAGAAGGAAATGGAGAATAGAACTTGATATAATTCCTTTTGTAAACTTTTCTATATATAATTGTTGGATTGTTTATAGAAAAAGAAAAGAACTTGATATAAATCCTTTTGTAAACTTTTCTATATATAATTGTTGGATTGTATATAGAAAAAGAAAAGAACTCAATATAAAGAACTCGATGAAATGCTCTTTGTAAACTTTTCTATATATAATTGTTGGATTGTATATAGAAAAAGAAAAGAACTCGATGCAATGCTCTTTGTAAACTTTTCTATATATAATTGTTGGATTGTATATAGAAAAAGAACTTGATATAATTCCTTTTGTAAACTTTTCTATATATAATTGTTGGATTGTATATAGAAAAAGAACTTGATATAATTCCTTTTGTAAACTTTTCTATATATAATTGTTGGATTGTATATAGAAAAAGAAAAGAACTTGATATAAAGAACTCGATGTAATTCCTTTTGTAAACTTTTCTATATATAATCCAACAATTATATATAGAAAAGTTTACAAAAGGAATTACATCGAGATCTCTTATTTTATTTTACCTTTAATTAATTCTTTATTGAAAACAAATCATCAATAAAGATTTACACATGCCTCGTATATTAGAATACACAAATGCTCCAATAGTGTTGGGGTTGGGAGCATCGTTGTGTATTGTTCATGTGGAAAACGAAAATGAGGCGGAAGATGTCAATAATGGAATCAGCGGTAATGTTATATTGGTGGACTAATCATGTTCTTATCTTAAATTTATCTAACAAATATATACATATCTTATATGTATATACTTAAAATAATTTACGTACAACTTGTTACTTCAAGAAACGAAATGTAAAATATATTAATAACTTAATTTATCTCTAAATAATATTATTTCAATGCTACCAGAAGAAATAATCCTTGAAATCTTTTCGTTTCTTGAGGCTGAAACATTAATTCGATGTAAACTTATTTGTAAAGATTGGTTAAGAATAGCTTTAGATGATGCACTTTGGTATAAACATTGTAAAAAATTGTATCCTGAGCTTCGAAGTGAGAGAGTTCCAAATACTTTGGTAGAGTCTGAAACGGAAAGAAAAACTAAAAGAATAATTAAATTTATCAAGAAAAGAAGACTTGAAAAAGAAGGAGTTCCGATAAAAGAACTTTTAAGACCACAAGATCTTAACTTTGTATGTAAGAATTGGCAAGAACTCTACATCACAAGAAAAAGAGTTTTTAACTTCTCCAAATTTCAAGAACTTCTTGAATTTGCACAAGACGTAAGAGGTTTTGCAACTATTCGATATCGTTCGGATTTTAGTTATGAATGCTTTTGGAGCAAAGGAAATCCAAAGGGTGTACTTTACACATCGAAAACAATTCAGTTCGGTAAGTTTAATAAAGAAAACAATCTCAAACAAACAAGAGATGGGATAACGTTCTGGCATGACGGCAAATTCAAAGGTAATAGTTATGAGGGTGAATATTCACGTAATCAAAAACATGGTTATGGTGTTTATCGCTTTTCAAATGGTGATAAATATTTTGGTATATTCAAGAATGAAAACAAATACTATGGGAAATATATTTATAAAAATGGCGATGTATATGTTGGCTATTATAAAAATGATGGGAATGAGGGTAAAATGGATAACGGTTATTATATTTGGAAATCCGGTAAGCGGAAAGGTGATGTCTATATTGGTAATTACGAAGATGGAAAAAGAGATGGTTTTGGGATTTATTTGTATTCGAATAAATCCTATTATTGTGGATTGTGGAAGGATAATAAAAAAATACAAGGATTTAAAAGGAAATTATAAATTTTATCTTAAAATGCATACTTCTTCTATTCTTACTACTTTTTGAAGTAGTAAGAATTTTAACAACATTCAACAACCTCTATCATCTGTGATTTGGATAAGAAAATTAAAACATAATTAGTGTAATTTGATAGATGTTTTTCATATGATTTAAAGTATTACCAAGCTTTATTATCCCATTCATGGAAAGATGATTTCGCGAAAAATACAAATATATGTGTATTTATTAATTAACTTTATTTCTTAATTAATAGAATGTAAAACTTTTCTATATATAATTGTTGGATTGTATATAGAAAAAGAAAAGAACTCGATATAATTCCTTTTGTAAACTTTTCTATATATAATTGTTGGATTGTTTATAGAAAAAGAACTTGATATAAAGAACTCGATGTAATTCCTTTTGTAAACTTTTCTATATATAATTGTTGGATTGTATATAGAAAAAGAACTTGATATAATTCCTTTTGTAAACTTTTCTATATATAATTGTTGGATTGTATATAGAAAAGAAAAGAACTTGATATATTTATAAGAAGGAAATGGAGAAAAGAAGTCTCAGCAATTTAAAAATGTTGTAATGGATTGATAAATTGCATCATGTTTATAAAGGTGCTCTTAATACAACTAATTCTATTTATTAAAGAAAGAATATATAATTAGTAATTATATATTATTTGACAAGAATGGAATATTGTGATGATTGTAGAGCGAATAAAATAAACCCAGATGAATCAATGTGTGGTTTTTGTGGTTTAAAACTTTGTGAGATATGCCAAAATAGAAGAAATATATTATTTATAACTCATTGTCGTTATGGTAGAGTTAAGAATTGTTGTCATGAAGGACTTTATGAAGTATGAAGAAGAAATTATCATAGCGTTGAAAGTTGTTCAGAATGTGAAGTTGATGAAATGATAAGAAGTGTAGGTGGATTTAGGTTTTAATTTACTTCGTTTCTTTACTTCGTTTCTTTACTTCGTTTCTTTACTTCGTTTCTTTACTTCGTTTCTTTACTTCGTTTCTTTACTTCGTTTCTTTACTTCGTTTCTTTACTTCGTTTCTTTACTTCGTTTCTTTACTTCGTTTCTT
>Ga0065721_10053109_pt1 | contig 10517 bp, 8 predicted proteins | sample Mesricmetagenome_FD_59108 | JGI IMG/M metagenome (GOLD analysis project Ga0065721, IMG submission 59108) | Mesophilic microbial community from rice straw/compost enrichment Sample: eDNA_1 v2 (version 2) | ecosystem: Engineered > Solid waste > Grass > Composting > Bioreactor | place: USA: Davis... | reverse complement strand
CATCCGGGAAGAGAGTACCCGTTGATTGGGATCGGCGAGACGAGGCGAAGGTCGGGCGCATCCTCCACCTTGACGATGCGGTCGCCCTTGCGCAGTCCCGCTTTCGCGGCGGGGGACTTTGCCTGGACATTGCGAACGACGAGCGCGGACCCGTCCGGCTCGAGAAGCCAGCCGTAGCGAAACAGGAGGAAGGGGTCTGAAAAGCTCGTATTCGGACGCAGGTACAGGCGGCGTGCCGGATAGTCCACCACAGCGTGCAGCCGACTCAACAGCGCGCCGCCGATCAGGCCGTCGATCCCCATCTTCGCCGCACCGGGGGGATCGGGCGAGCCGGCCAGTACGACCAGCGGTTCGCGGAAGGTATGCTCGCCCAAGGAAAAGGAGTTCAGGCGCGCGATCCCGTCCGGGGATTGTTTTCCGCCGAGGCCGACGCCTCCGAGGCCCGAATGGGACGGGAGCAGAGACCGCGTGTCCTTCCGGACCGGGTAACGGCGAAAGAACGCCTGGTTGAGAAACACCGAGGCATTGAAGCCGGTATCGAGCAAGAACGTGCCAACATACCCCTGCTTCTCTTTTCCGATTCCGACCGATGCCCGGACCAGTGGCATGCGCTCCCCCACCAGAGTCAGCGGGAGGGACGCGGCGTCGGCGGGTGGGGGGTAGGTCCCCGGTTCATAGAGGTTCAGAACGTTCTTCTCGCGGTCGATCTCCACCGTGTAGCGCGCGAACAGCTCATAACCCAGAATCCCGGAGATGCCCGGGGCGGGCATCATGTCACGGATCGGACCGAGGGGGGCGACGGTCGCCTGCTGCGCTTTCAGCGTGACACCGGTTCCCAGGTGAAGGGAGATTTCTCCGGTACGGCGTGCGGAGAAGGCCCCGCCGCTGCCCTGGGCGGAAATCTCCTTCCCGGGGGCAAGGTCCAGTGCCTTCGCGGTCTGCTCGTCCAGGAAGACGCTGGCCGCTCCCGTGTCAACGGCAAAAAGGTATGGCCCTTTCGCGTTGACGTACGCCCACACCACGAGGAGAGGAGTGCCCTGGGCGAGGGGAACTGTCGCCACCGGGTTCGCTGCCTTCGGAGCGGCCGGAGCGGATTGAGGAGGCGTGGCAATATCCTGTGCCAGTGCGGCGGCGGTACCGTCTGCTGCTGCTGGCTGCCCGGGGGCAGCCAGCAGCAGCAGAAGCGCCAGGGAGGAGGCGGGGAAGCGGCCGGGCGCGGTCACTCTGCGCGCAGGCCGAGAGCCTGTAGCCACTCGCGCTGTTTGGCGGCGCGGGCGGCGGGGTCGTGGGGCAGGGCGATGGGGCGGCCCCGGCAGTCGAAGATCAGGCCGACGGTGCCGCCCTCCACGGTGAAGGTGGCGGGCTTGCCCTTGCCCGCGCCGACGTCGAAGTGGCGCGCGGGCTGGACCTCGACGGTGGCTTTTTCCTCCAGGCCGAGCGGCAGGAGGCGTATCTGGCCGAAGGGGACGCTGACCGATTCGCCGTTTACCGTGGCGGTGAGGCAGGGTTCGCCGTCGCGGCCGTGGCCAAGGGGGGCGATGCAGTCGGCGAGGCGGATCAGGCAGTCGCGCTCGAAGACCTGGGTGGCCGCCTCGGGCAGGATGGTGGAGAGGACGCCCAGCTGGGGCATCATGAAGATGCTGTCCTTGGCGAGGGTGGTCAGCAGCTCGGGTGCGTAGGCGTCCATGAGCATCAGGGCGGTCTGCGCCATCTCCGGGGCGTGGGCGAGCACGCCGCCGGAGCCGATGATCATGTCCAGCGAGCGCATGTCTACCAGGGTCTTGCCGCCGGCCGTCTGGTCGAAGATCTCGCCGATATCGCGCTGCGTCTGGACCCCCACCATCTCGCGGGCGAGCGACTTGTGGTGCTCGAACGCCAGGCGCAGGGCTTCGCGCGCCGCCGCCTGCTCGATCTGGAGGTCGTGCAGATCCTGAGGGATGGTGGTGGGGCGGATCATCTTGTTGCGCATCTGGTTGCGCACGTAGGCATCGTCCGCGGTGAAGGGGAGCCAACGGTGGATGTTCTCCAGGCCGGCCTCGGTGAGGACGTTGCAGATGGAGTAGGACATGCCGAGGTTGGCCGAGACGGTGCGGTTGTAGATGCCGCCGAAGACGGAGAAGACGTCCGTGGTCGCCCCGCCGATGTCCACACCCAGGATGTTGATGCCGCGCTCTCGGGCGACGGTCTCCATGATCTTGCCCACGGCGAGCGGGGTAGACATGATGTCAGAGCTGGTCCACGTCGTCAGCTTGGCGTAGCCGGGCGCCTGCTGCATAACGTGTTCCAGGAATAGCTCATGGATGGCCTCGCGAGCGGGCGGCAGGTTCTCCTGCGCCAGGGTGGGGCGCAGGTTGTCCACGATGCGGACATCTACCACGGAATCCAGGGTTTCGTGGACGGTCTCACGCATCAGCGTGCTCCCGGCGTAGATGACCGGCAGCTTGAGGCCGATTCCGAGACGCGGCCGGGGGTCCGCGCTGCGGATCAGCTCCGCGATCTCCTGCACCTGGGGGATGACGGTGCCTTCGTCGGTGCCGCCGCTCATCAGGATCATGTCGGGGCGGAGCTGCCGGATGCGCTCGACCTTTTCAAAGTCCTTGCGGCCGTCGTTGATGGCGACCACGTCCATGATGATGGCTCCGGCGCCGAGCGCGGCACGCTGGGCGGACTCGGCGGACATCTCGCGGGCAACCCCGGCCACGGTCATCTGGAGGCCGCCGCCTGCGGACGAGGTGGAGAGGTACAGATCTACCCCGGTCTTCGCATCGCTCGCCGGGGTGATGATCCGGCCGTCGGGGGCGATCAGCGACTTCCCTGTGAGCTCTTCCAACTCCCGGGCGGCGTTGGTAACGCCGACGGTGACATCGTCGAAGGGCGCTTCGACGGTGGTAGGGGCTTCTCCGCGGCTCACCAGGCGGTACTCGCCGCTGGGTTGACGCTCAATCAGAATGGCTTTGGTGGTGGTGGACCCGCAGTCCGTAGCGAGGATGGAGACGACATCCGGTTGGGGCATGGTGCGGGCATTTTAGCACGGGGAAGGGGGCGGGCGCAATCGCCTCGCCCCCGGGGTCAAACGAGAACGCCCCGGGCGCCGCGCGGCGCCCGGGGCGTTGGGCTCGGGACTAATCGAGCAGTTCGTAGCGGGTATTGCGCACGCGGGGCTCGTAGCCAGCGTCAGTGATAAGTCGCTCCATCTCCTCGATGGGGACGGCGAAGACGCAGCCCGCGGCCGAGACGACGTTCTCCTCCATCATGGTGGAGCCGAAGTCGTCCACGCCGTAGCGGAGGGAGATCTGGCCGATCTTCGGGCCCTGGGTGACCCAGGACGCCTGGATGTGCGGGAAGTTATCGAGCACGATGCGGGAGATGGCGATGGTGCGCAGGTAGTCGAAGCCGCTGGCACGGATGCCGCCGAGTTCGGTGCCGTCCGGCTGGTAGTTCCAGGCGATGAAGGCACGGAAGTGGGCGGGATACTGCTCCAGCGACTCTTCCTGGAGGTCGCGCAGCTTCAGGAGGTGCTCTACACGGTCCTCGAACGTGTCGATGGAGCCGTACATCATGGTGGCGGACGTGTGCAGGCCGACCTTGTGCGCGACGCGCATGCAGTCCAGCCACTCGTCCGCGGTGTCCTTGTAGGGCGAGATGAAGTCGCGGACCCGGTCTACCAGGATCTCTGCGCCGCCGCCGGGGACGGAGTGCAGGCCCGCGTTCTTCAGGCGGGTCAGCGTCTCTTCCATGCTCAGACGGCTGATGTTCTTAATGTAAATCAGTTCGGCGGGCGAGAACGCGTGCAGGATGACGCTGGGGAACCGCTCCATGATCGAGGAGAGCAGGTCTTCGTACCACTCGATCTTGAGCTTCGGGTTCAGGCCGCCCTGCATCAGAATCTCCACGCCGCCGACCGCCACCATCTCCTCGATCTTGCGGAAGATGGTCTCCTTCGGCAGGACGTAGCCGCCGTCCTGGTTCGGGGTGCGGTAGAAGTTGCAGAACTTGCAGCGCACCCAGCAGACGTTGGTGTAGTTGATGTTGCGCCCGATGACGTACGTGACGGTGCGGCCGGGGTTCTTCTTCTGGCGCACAAAGTCCGCGAGGAGCGCGAGGTCGTTCAGATTCGGGTGGTGGAACAGGCGCAGGGCGTCCTCGCCGGAAAGGCGCTCGCCCGCGAACACCTTGTCGGCGATGTCGCCGATGTCGGACTCGGGACCGCGCCGGGTCCGGGTGAGGGTGGGGAGGAAATCCTCCTCCGTGGTCGCCGCTGTGGTGAGGGTGCCCCTGGCCATAACGTCACTGCTTCCGTTCTGTATCGTGGCGAAACGCGGGTCCGCACGGCGGCACGGGGCCGGGTTCGTGCGAACTTTCACAATGTCCCGTACGCAGTGTACTGCCGCGGAGAAGGGGTGTCAAGCGAACGCCGTGGCGGCGGCGCTCACAGCAGAGCGACCCAGGGAGGCGGGGGCGGGACGGCGTTAATCTCCAGCACCGCGGTGGTTCCCCCCGGGCCGGTCAGGAGGTACAGCGTGTCGCACATGCGCAGCGACAGGAAGAAACCGTAGCCCATGGTCCCGCTGGTGGTGTAGCCCCGGACCAGGGTAGCGCGGTGGATGTTGTGCAGCGGGATGCCCTCTCCGGAGTCGCGTACCCAGACCTGGACCCGCCCGCCGCCCGCGCGCACCTCGCCGGTGCCGTTGCGGGCATGCATCACGGCGTTCATTCCGGTTTCGCCCACGGCTACCACAAAGTCCTGCCATCGCTCCTCGGAGACGCCCTGGCCGACCGCTGCGTCTTCGGCGCGCAGGCGGAGCGTGCGCAGGTTCGCCTCATCCAGCGGGATCGGGAGCAGGAACTCATCCAGAGGCGCCGGCAGGTCGGCAATGGTGTCGCACAGGCGCAGACGGCCTTCGGTGGCCGTCAGGAGTACGTCCTTCAGGAACTCCCACTGCTGGTCGGCGGCGCGCTCCAGGTCGGTTAGCAGGCGTGCCTTCTCCACCTCGGACGCACGAATTGCGGTGACGTCGGTCTGGACGCCGATGTAGTGGGTCACCGCCCCTTCTGCATCCCGCACGGGCGACAGATTCAGGTCGTTCCAGAAGGGCGTACCGTCCTTGCGGTAGTTCTTGAGTACGGCGTTGCACTCGACCCCGGCCTCAAGCGCCGCGCGGATCTGCCGGACGGTGTTCGGGTCTGTGTCCGGCCCCTGGAGGAAGCGGCAGTTCCGCCCCATGACCTCCGTCGCGCTATAGCCGGTCAGCCGCTCAAAGGCAGGGTTGCAGTACAGGATGGGGTAGTCCGCGCGGCGGGCGTCCGCGATCACGATGCCGGTTCCCACGGCCTCGACGGCGCGCTCCAGAAGTCGCTGGGTTTCTTGCATGCTCGAACGCTTGCCCGACCGCCCGGTGGAGAAGAACGAAGCCGACGGCTCTCGGGGCGGAACGGACGGTCCGACGCGCGGGTGCGCCGCTTCGTGCGGAGCCACGCTGTCCTTCTTGGTCGAAATTGTGTGCATCGCTTACGGCTTCCGCCCGGTGGGGGCAGTAACGGGTCACCGCCGAGTTAATTGTAGCCGGAGTTACCGAGTTCTAAGCCACGTCGCCGCGGGCGGCCTCCGGCGGGCGCGGCCGGGGGCGCTCCTTGACCGCCGCGGACCCCGGCACTATAATCGGGACATGGGCGCCTCACCCTTAGGACAAACGATAGACCTGTCAGGTTTCTCACAGGTCGCCCCGCCGCCGGAAGGACTTTCCGTGGCCCTGAAGGAGTGGTCGGTGGCCGTGCGCGCGCTGCGCGAAGGACGCCAGATCCTGCTGCTGCGCAAGGGCGGGGTCCGCGAGGCCGAGGGCGAGTTTACCGTGGACGCCCGCGATGTGCTGCTGTTCCCGACCTACGAGCACCAGGAGGAGCAGCCGGACGCGCTCCAGCCGTGCTACGGAGCGTGGCGAGAGGAGGAGGCGCAGCGGCGTCCCGCGGGCGAGAACGTCCGCATTGAGGCGTGGGCGCGGATCACGGACATCTTCCTGGTGCGCGACTTCGACGCCCTGTTCACCTTCCCCAGCCAGCACATCTTCTCGGATTCGTTCCTGCGGTTTCGCGTGGAGAATGAGCCGCAGAAGCCCCTGTACTGCCTCCTGCTGCGCGCCTATAATCTGGCGGCGCCTGTGACCGTGCCTATGGAGCCGGACTACTACGGATGCCGCTCGTGGATCTCGCTCCGGCAGTCCGTGTCGCTGGCGGACTCGACTCCGGCGCTCTCTGACCACACGTACGCGGAGCGGGTGCGCGTGACCCGGCGCATCCTGACGGGAATCGGGTAAAACATCGGTATCACCACACGACAGGAGTTCTACCGATGCCGCTGACGCCGCTGCCGGAGGGGTTTGCACTGACCTACCTCGGGCACTCGACGGTCCTCTTCCGCACGCCGAAGGGCGCGCGCGTCCTGATTGACGCGTTCGTAAGTTCGTGCCCAACCTGCCCCCTTCGGAACGAGGACATCGGCGACATAGATCTCTTCCTCGTCACGCACGGGCACGACGACCACATCGCGGACGCGCTCCCGATTGCTCAGTCCGGCAACTTCCCGATTGTACTGGTGCCGGAGATCGCTGCCTACTTCGGGCGCAAGGGCGTGGCGCCGGAGCGCCTGCTGGCGTCGAACAAGGGCGGGACGCTCGTCTTTGATGACCTGGGCGTTTCGGTCACGTTGACGCACGCCGACCACACCTCCAGCATTACGGACGGGGATCAGGTGCTCTATGGCGGTGAGCCGGTGGGGTTCATGATTACCCTGCACGGCGAGGAGCCGTACACCTTCTACCACGCGGGCGACACGGCGATCTTCGGCGATATGAACCTGCTGTCCGACCTGTATCAGCCGAGTCTTGCCCTGTTGCCGATCGGCGACCGGTTTACGATGGGGCCGATTGAGGCGGCGAAGGCGAGCGAGTTGCTGGCCAGCGTGGAGGCGGTAATCCCCATTCACTATGGGACGTTCCCGCTGCTCACCGGGACGCCCGACGCTTACCGCGAGGCGCTGAACCATGTGGAGGCGACCGTCCAGGTGATCGAGATGAAGCCCGGGGAGACGCGGGAGGACTGGTGACGCGCGGAAAGCGAGGCGGCGGCATGGGAAGCGACGATCTCACTCCGGCAGGCCCGGGGGAGGAGCGGGAGACGGTCCTCGACGTTGGCGACCTTGCGCTGCTGATGGAGGCGGAGGAGTACCGCCTGATGGGCCAGGACCGGCAGGAGGCCGGCGACGTGGACGACGCCGCGGCGTACTACCAGATGTCGCTGGACCTCTACCCCACGGCCGAGGCGTATGTGGCGCTCGGCTGGGTGCGCGGGACGCGCGGGGAGTGGGAGGCCGCCATTGCCGAGTGTCGGAAGGCGGTCGCCCTGGACCCCGACCTGGGGAACGCCTACAACGACATCGGCGTGTACCTGGAGCGCCTGGGGCGCCGCGACGAAGCGCTGGAGTGGCTGGACCGGGCCCTGGCCGCGCCGATAAACGACTGCCGCCACTATCCCTGGTACCACCGGGGGCGCATCCTGGAGCAGAAGGGGCGCTTCGCGGAGGCGCGGGATGCGTTCGCGCGCGCCCTGGAGATCGAACCGGGCTGGGAGCCGGCGCGGACGGCCTACCGGCGGGCGGTGGCGTGGCTCAATTGAGGGGACAGGGGGAGGAGCGTACGTGCGCGTTTGCTTGATTACCGGGGCAAGCCGCGGCATCGGCCGCGCGACGGCCCTGGCCCTGCATGAGGCCGGGTGGCGTCTCGCGGTGATGGCGCGCACGCGCGACCCGCTGGTGGAGTTGGTGCGCGCCACCGACTGCGAGCACCTGGCGCTGCAGGGCGACGTCACGAGCGAGGCGGATGCCGCCCGCGCCGTGGCGGAGACGGTGGGGAACTTCGGCCGTCTGGATGCGCTGGTCTGCGCGGCGGGAGTCGGCGCGTTTGGCCCGACGGTCGAGGTCTCTCGGGAGGAGTGGGACCGGCAGATCGGGGCAAACCTGACCGGGACGTTCCTGGCGTGCCGGGAGGCGCTGAAGGTGATGCTGCCCCGCGGCGAGGGACACATCGTCAATGTCCTTTCGGTCGCCTCGCGGGTGGCGTTCCCGAACTCCGCGGCGTACGTCGCGAGCAAGTGGGGGGCGTACGGCCTCACCAAGTCGCTGGCGGAGGAGGTGCGGCGGCAGGGGGTGCGGGTAACCGCGCTCCTGCCTGGCTCGGTGGACACGCCGTTCTGGGATGCCATCGGAGGGCCGCCGCGCGAGGACATGCTGCGGCCGGAGTCGGTGGCTGCCGCGGTGCGGTACGCCCTGGAGGCGCCGCCGGATGCGAGCGTGGACGAGGTCCACCTGATGCCGCCGAAGGGGGTGCTTTGATGGGAGGTTCGGGCGTCTGCGCGGTGGTCGGGGTAGGGCCGGGCATCGGGCTGGCGGTCGCCCGCCGCTTCGCCCGCGAGGGTTTTGCGGTGGCGCTCGTGGCGCGCCGGCCGGAGGCGCTGGCGGAGTACGCGGAGGCGGTGCGGGAGGCGGGCGCGCCGCGGGTGGTCACCGCCCCCGCAGACGCCGGCTCGGCGGGTTCGCTCGCGGAGGCGTTCGATCACGTCCGGGCGCAGGTGGGGAATCCGACCGTACTCGTTTACAATCCCGCCGCGCTGCACCCCGGGCCGCCGTCGCAACTGGACCCGGCCGACTTTGTGGCCGACCTGCGGGTGAATGCCGCCGGGGCGCTGGCGTGTGCGCAGGAGGTGCTCCCGGCAATGCGCGAGCGTGGGCAGGGGACTCTCCTGTTCACGGGGGGCGGACTGGCGCTGCACCCGGCCGCGGCGTACGCCTCGCTCTCGGTGGGAAAGGCGGCGCTTCGCGCGCTTGTCCTGACTCTGGCGGAGGAGCTGGCGCCGGAGGGCATCCACGTCGCCACGGTCACGGTCGCCGGCTTCGTGCAGCCGGGTACCCGGTTCGACCCGGACGCCATCGCCGAGACGTACTGGCAACTGCACACCCAGCCCCGGGACGCCTGGGAGCGCGAGGTGGTCTTTTCGTAGGCGGTTCTACAGCGTGTAGAGGTCTACGTCGTCGCGCAGGCCGTTGCGGACCAGGAGGCGGTCGCGCCAGTGGGTGCCGGACTCCAGAATGGCCTGGAGGAAGTTCGGCTGGACCCAATGGTACGCGTCAAATCATCAAAGATGACTGTTTGCAGACCTGCGGCACGAATGCTGCAGCACACGACAGAATAGAGTTCGAGGCGAAATACGAATGATTAGCACGTGGTCACTCCAAAACTTCAAATCTGTTTACAAGGAACCGTCCCTTCGTATGGCTCCACTTACTATCTTCGCTGGAGCTAATAGTTCTGGGAAGAGTACAGTAATTCAGAGCATCCTATTAACAGCCCAGACATTGCAAAGTGCTGTCGTGGCACGACCAATTGTTTTAAACGGTCATATAGTACGATTAGGCGCTTACGACGACATTGTTTCTGATGGGGAAAAAAACAGCCATATTCAGATTGGGTTTAGCTTGTCACCGGATTCTGACAACTATGTATCTTTACTTCAGGCTTCATCGAGATCGAATTACTACCGATTATCACCAAGTAATACCCGGTACATACGTTCATTGACGTGCAAGTTCGCCTTTTCAGCCGCAGGGGGAGATGAAGATCAAAAAAGCCTGCAACTTCAACCACGTATCGAGAATTGTTCAGTAGAGATAACAGCTCAACGGCAAGTCCGCATACCAACTACTTCGGGTGTGCAAGCAACACTCCAAGATCAATCTTTCGATATTGAGGTCGTCCGTAGCAACAAGAACTATGAGGACCGGCTTCGAGATTTAGGATTGGACATGACGGTTGAAGAAGACGCATTGACAGAAGCATTAGCGTATGAAGTCCCTAAGTGTACAAGGTTACCATTTATTCGGCGTAGCGTAGGTGCAACTCCGTCGCAAAAACCTTCAGGGGCTCTCTTGAATCACTTTTTGCCGGGGAGATTATGTGTGTCTTATGATTCGGTAGGTGAGCAGATTAAACGGATGGTTGAGTTTATTGTGTCTTCACCAGTGTTCCGCAGTGTCGATTTTGATGCCGATGATCAATGGTTGTTTAATGACAAGGTCAAGACTCTTTTTATCGGTGCCGTGCAGGAGCTACTCCATACCATACGACCCAAATTGTCGCTGACAAGATGCAAACGTGTTGATAAGGCAGTTGCATCCGTTACGCAAACATTTTCTCCTGAGACTGTTCGTCATTTTACCGCCAGTCTTCTTGATGATCACAAGCGCCTATTTAGCCATATAATGGCTGAGAAGTCTGCAGATATTCAAAAAATACTTAAATCCGAACGCCCGCCGTTGCATACAGTTGCATATGTCCCACTCCCCGAACTTGGGGAGATGGGCGTAAGCTATATTCAGGCATTTTTTACGCAACGAGTCAAATATCTGGGGCCGTTGCGTGATGAACCAAAGCCTGTGTACCCACTCGCAGGAGCTTCTGATTCCAGAGATG
>Ga0065721_10053108_pt1 | contig 10519 bp, 12 predicted proteins | sample Mesricmetagenome_FD_59108 | JGI IMG/M metagenome (GOLD analysis project Ga0065721, IMG submission 59108) | Mesophilic microbial community from rice straw/compost enrichment Sample: eDNA_1 v2 (version 2) | ecosystem: Engineered > Solid waste > Grass > Composting > Bioreactor | place: USA: Davis... | reverse complement strand
CGCACACGGCCGCGAGCACCGAGCAGCTGCGAATGCTGTCCGATCTAACGGAGCCTCCGATTATCGTTCCGGTAGCCGGCGTTCTGGGCACGCATCAGGAAAAGGAGGTGATCGTGCAGGATTTAATCAGGAGGGTCAGGGAACGGCTAGCGGTCGGCGGGCTGGCCATACTCGCTACGGAGAGAATTCTGGATCCGAGACATGGCGACTTGCGGACGGGTGCCCGCGTCATGAGCGTTCTGACGGATATCGTCTCCGAGGTAATGGGAGACTTAGACGGCGTAGTCAGCAAAGGCGGGATTACGTCGGCGCAGATCGCGACGGCAGGACTTGGCGCGAAATCCGCGTTCGTCCGCGGGCAGCTGGCGCCCGGCGTGTCGCTGTGGGAGCTTGCCGTTACCGGCGGCAAGAAGCTGCAGTACGCGGTCATTCCCGGCAACGTAGGCGGTAGCGGGACGATACTCGAAGTCGTTCGACAATTCGGCGTTCGTATGGATGATGGGGAGGCACGACTATGAAATTCGTTAGATTCGTCGGAAATGACGGACTGCCGAGAAGGGCGTTCGAGGAAAATGGAAAGCTGCGGGAAATCGAGGGGGAATGGTACGGGGAATGGGCGCCGAAAGGCCGCGACTACGAAGCGGGGGAAGTCAAGCTGCTTTCTCCGATTCAGCCTAATCTCTTCATCGGCATTGCCAACAACTATGTGCCACAAGGACAGCCGGTGCCGCCAAGCCCTGAGCTTCCGCTCTTTTTCCTCAAGCCGGGCTCAACCGTCATCGGTCCGGACGATCCAATCCGCATCCCGCCCTCTCTGAACGAAGTCAAATTCGAAGCGGAGCTTGTGGCGGTCATCGGTAAAGAAGCTCGTAATGTGGAGGAATCGGAGGCGCTCGACTATGTGTTCGGTTATACGCTTGGCAACGACGTGACGGCTCCGCAGCTTTTCCATCCAGCGGGGCCATGGACGCTCGGCAAATCGTACGACACGTTCACGCCGCTCGGGCCGGCGATCGTTCGCACGCCAGACCTTCAGACGCTCCGAGTCCTATCTCGTCTGGACGGGGAGGTGAGGCAGGACAGCCCCCTCTCCTGCATGATCATGAGCATCGCAGCTCAGATCTCTTATTTATCTAGAGTGATGACGCTCAGACCCGGAGACGCGCTGCTCACCGGCGCGCCCGACGGCGCAGGCATGATGGGCAGAGGAGCCGTGATGGAGTGCGCGGCCGAGGGCATTGGCCTGCTTCGTAATCCGGTGATATAGGAAACCAATCGTTCATTTTATAGTAATGGCGGCTACAGTACCCTGTGCCGCCATTTCGTATTATAGCTGACTCTGAAAGGCGTTATCGATCATCGTTTCCCTAAACTCGCTTGGGGTAATTCCTTTTATTTTCTTGAACACGCGGTTGAAGGAAGATACGCTTGAAAATCCGGATTCGAAGGCGATATCGGTGATACGCGCGTTAGGATTCAAGATCAACGATTCCGTCCTCTTGATGCGTTCGGTCGTCAGGAAATCGATAAACGTCATGTTCGTGTATTTATTGAAAATGCGCGAGAAATGGTACTTGCTAAGCCCAATGTGCTGAGCCACGTCTTCGAGCGTGAGAGGTTGAGTGCAGTTTTGCGAGATGTATAGACAGGCTTCCGCCATTAGTTTAGTAGACTTGTAATCCGCGCTTGCATCGCCCGAGAAGCCTTCTTTCTTCGCATTGAGGCAGTATCGTCCGAGTTTGACGAAAAACTCCAGAAGCAGCGAATAGATAAGCACCTCATTAAACGGCGCGTCGGAATAGAAAAGGTCGGGTAATTGCTTGATCAAAAATACCATTCGATCGGCATCGACATCCGATGGGTCGTATTTAACGAAGTGAAACTGATAGAAGACGGATATATTGTTATTCAATTCTCCCATGATCATCAATAAGTCCAGAGGGAACTGAACGAGAATGAAAGCGTTCTCATCTACGTGAGCGAACGAGTGCAGGTCGCCGGGGTAGATGATAACCAGGTCATTCGTCTTCAGCACGTATTGAGTGAAATTAATCGTGACTTCAGTATGATCTTTAAGACTAACGAGGATTTCAATAAAAGGATGCCAATGCAGCTTGCCGGAGAAGTTGATATCGATTTTCTTGGATACGTTGATTTTCTTCCCGTTATCGAAGTTCAGCTTCTCGAAATAGTTGTTCATATGCATGCGAAAACCTCCGTTGCTCGTGATCGGCGAAGCTTTGGATACCGTTAGGCTATCATTTGCGATGGAAAAGAGCAATATTTGATAGGTTCAACCAAAGAAAACGCATACATAACGGTTGGAAGGCTTTATTATCAAGGTTTTGCCGATCGCAACATTGGCGAAAGGAAAATAGAAAGAACAAAAAGTGCGCAGGGAATACACAAGTTTCAAAGAGTAAGTCGGCTGTAAAGTTGATAATTTATTAACAGATAAACCTAATGAATTCAGCTAGGCGCTGAAAGGAGACATCGTATGTCAGGAGTATTGGGAACGAGTATCGTGGCACAGGTTGGATTAATCGTAAAAGACGTTGAAGAATCGAAGGTGAAGTGGGCAAAGTTCCTGGGGGTCGACGTCCCTGCGACGCAACCGATCGGGGACTATGCGATTACGGGAACCGAGTTTAACGGGAAACCCGCACCGAACGCGTATTGCTGGATGGCTTTCTTCGATGTTGGTCCGGGCATGCAGCTGGAACTGATTCAGCCGAACGACGAACCGTCGACTTGGAGAAACTTTCTGAACGAGAAAGGCGAGGGCATTCATCACATCGCGTTTCAAGTGAAAGATTCGAAGGCTGCGACGGCTAATGCCGAGGCGGCGGGCTTAAAGCTGGTTCAAAGAGGCGTGTACGGCGACGGCAGCGGCGAATATAACTATTTCGACGCTCCGGATCTCAAATGCGTCATCGAAATTCTCGAGAGTTACCGGAAGTAGTAGTAGACTTGGACAATCATTAGGGGGTAATGAAATGAAAAAGTCGAAGGTCGTAGGAATGGGCGTTGCTGCTTTCGTGTTAATGACGACAGTGCTGGCAGGATGCAGCAGCAGTAAAGAGGCAGAAGATACCTCATCCGAAACGTCGGGCGAAGTCGTGTGGTGGGGATGGACGCCGGGCTCTCCAACCAATGAGCAATACATTGCAGCCTTTAACAAAGAATACCCGGACATCAAGGTGACTTGGAAACAAACCTCGATAGACGCGTATGACGCGGCTCTCAAACCGGCTTTGGCCAACGGCAAGGGCGTGGATGCATTCGAGGTTTCGGCGGGTTCTGGCAACGGCGGCATTCAAGTGTTCGGAGGACAAGCCATCGATTTGACCGACGCCGTCAAGAAGGCATTAGGCGACGACTATAAGGACAAGCTCAACGAGGCTTCGATCTCCACGATGACCGTCAATGGCCATTTGAAAGCGCTAGGCGTCGGAACGGTATATTCGGGAAATCTATGGATTAACCAAGATCTATTCGACAAGTATAACGTCAAGATCCCTACGAATCTTGAAGAATGGAAAGCGGCTAACGAGATTTTCGAGAAAAACGGCATTTATGGATTCGTACAGGGAGCCGGCCAAGGAGCGTTTAACATCGATACGTTCCATGCAATCGCTGACAATGTAAGCCCTGGAACATTTACTAAGGCGGCAAGGGGCGAAGCGGAGTGGACCGACGGCTCGATCGTCAAAGCGCTGGAGCTATGGAAACGGCTGTTCGATGACGGCATTATGCAAGAGGGCGCGCTCGGTCTTCAGCAATATCCGGAGGCTAACAATTTGTTCATGTCCCAGAAGGCCGCCATGGTCATGATGGGCTCCTGGTACACCTCCAACGCGCTGCCGGATACGATGAAGGCCGCGATCGAGTCCGCGGCTTCCAAAGCGGAGCCGTTCACGATGATTCCGATTAACTTCCCCGACATCGCGGGCACGGGACATACGGGCTCGATGTTCGGAGATCTGGACTACTCGACGGCGGTGTCCGCCAAATCGAGCAACATTAAAGCGGCAACGACGTTCGCCGTGTGGCTCGGAACCTCTCAGAGCGGTCAACAGATCATCGCGGACTCCTTGAACGTCGTTCCTTCCCTCAAATCCGCTACTCCGGATTGGGACAACGTAAAGCTTGTTAATCCAGACAAACAGAACGAACCGATCAAACAATATCTTGCAAATGCAATGAACAGCGGCGATAACCCTCGGTTCGCAAGCATTAACGCCGATATGAACCAAGCCTTGATGGACGTATTGGCTGGCGTTGCCGGAGGATCGATGACGCCGGAGAGCGGCGCCGCGCAGCTCGCGAAGACGCAAGCGGACAGCGAGTAGGGGATCCTATGAATCAATCATCGAAATCCACGGTAATGAACGGATTACCGTGGATTCTTCCCGCCTTCGTTTTTGTCGTCGGATTGATTTATTACTCGATTTTCTACACGTTCAAGCTATCTACGTTGGATTGGAACGGACTCGATCCCCTTCAGACAAGCGTAGGCATGAGCAACTATGACAAAGCGCTTAACGACTGGATTTTCTGGAAAGCGATTCGCAACACGGCCGTATTTTTCGTCATTACGTTCCTCATCCAGAACTTCCTGGGTTTCCTATTCGCCGCCATCTTGCATTCGAACGTGAAGCTGGCGACGCTGCACAAGTGCTTGATCTTCATCCCGACGATCTTGGCTCCCGCGACGATGGCGCCGGTGTTCCGCTTGCTGTTCTCGCCTCAGGGGATGCTGCAGGATGTATTCGACGCGCTTCATCTAGGCATAACGGTAGATTGGCTGGCCAGGCCGGATTCGGCGCTATTCGTCCTTATGATCGTTACGATCTGGCAGTTCACGGGGATGAGCTTCATTCTATATTACGCGGCGATGAGCCAGATCGATAGGGAAATGCTCGAGGCGTCGCACTTAGACGGGGCGGGTAAATTCAGAACGTTACTGAGCATCGTATTGCCGAACTGCAAGAGCACGACGATCTCTCTCGCCATGCTCGGGATTATCGGCTCTCTGAAGACGTTCGATGTTCCCTATCTAATTACGACAGGCGGGCCCAACCACGCGACGGAATTTTTGGGCACGTATATATTCAGACAGGGTATCAGGCAGTCCCATCTCGGTTATGCGGCCGCCATATCCGTTATGCTCCTTGTACTCGCGATCTGCGGCGCCATTCTGGTTAACCGGATGAATAAAGGAGGGGACAAATAAGATGTTCGAAACGAGAAGCTTAAAAAGCAAAATCGTCTTGCAAATCGTACTGCTCCTCCTAACGATCCCATACGTGATTCCGCTTATCCAAATGTTCATCGGCTCGCTCGGCGGAACGGGGTGGCATAACTATAAGGCGGTCTGGGACACGGGCGTCGTTCCGATCTATTTTAGGAACTCGCTCCTGATATCGGCAGGCGTCATCGCGCTGGTTTATGCATTCAGCATGACGGCCGGCTTCGGGTTCGCGAAATTGCGCATATTCGGCAAAGAAGTGTTCTTCTGGTTGATTCTCGTCGCGTTGACCTTGCCTGAGGTCATCCTGCTGTCTCCGCTGTTCGTTACGTTCCAGAAGCTTCATATGTTCAATACCTTCTGGGCCGTTATTCTGCCTACGGCGGCCTTGCAGCTGCCGTTCACCATTCTGCTGGCCAGAAACTTCAACAGCGGCATTCCCAGCCAGTTAATGGAGGCTGCGAGAATCGATGGCGCCAGCGTGTTCTCGACGTTCTGGTACGTCATCCTTCCGCTGACGAAGCCGATCGCGGCATCCATAATCGTACTGACGCTCATCAACTCTTGGAACACGTATCTGCTGCCGCTGTTGTTCTTGCAGAGCCCGGATATGCAGACGGTAACGCTGCTTCCGCAATACTTCCAAGGCGAGTTTACGAACGATCAGACGAAGATCCTGGCGGCAGCCGTGCTCACGGCTATACCCGTCATCATCGTGTACTTGTTCATGCAGAAAAGTTTCGAGAAGGGCATGAGCGCAGGCGCCCTGAAATAAACGCAAAGAAGGTGTTCACGATGCCGTTGATTCAAGTCGACTTACATCGATCGGTGTTCAGGGAGAAAGGCAGAGAGATCTCGAACGCCATTCATCAATCGTTGATTGCGGGTCTAGGTATGGAACCAACCGATCTGTTCCAATTGTTCAGGCCGCGCGACGAAGGGGAGATCATTTTCTCTCCGACCTACGACAATCGCGATAGACGGGATTTGATCGTCATTCGAATTACGATGGTGAATATGTTCTCGCTTGAGCAGAAGAAAACCACGTATAAAGAGCTAACGAAGAGGCTGGTCGACGTCGGAATCCGGCGCGACGATATCCTCGTGTGCGTCGTGGAGAACAACGCGGAAAATTGGTCGCTTGGCGAAAGAGTAGTCTGAGCAGCGATTGTAGGAGGATGGCGGATGAGCAAGTCATTGGATAAGCAATTGGTCGTCGTTACGGGCGCGGCGAACGGAATCGGCAGGGCGATCGCGGAACGATTCATCAGCGAAGGCGCCGACGTGATTCTGGCTAGTCGCCATATTGAAGCCCTCAAAGTAGACTTCGAGGGAAACCGCCAAGTCATCGATATTCTAGAGGTTGATGCCACGAACATTGAGGATCTAGACAAAATAGCGGAAGCCGTCAAAGCAACGGGACGCCCATTAAAAGCCGTTCTGCCGGTTGTCGGCAACGGACCGCAAAGCCCGATTGCGGAAGTGACGCCTGAGCAGTTTCATTTGACGATGAACCTTAACGTGTTTTCGGCTTTCTTCACGGTGCAGAAGCTGCTTCCCTTTATGTCCGATCGAGCTTCCATCGTTCTAATCTCGTCGATCGCGGCCTTCCAAGGCGGGAAAAACGCCAGCGTCTATAACGCGGCGAAAGCCGCGGTCAGGTCTCTGGCGCGTTCGTTCACGGGCGAGCTTGCGGAGAAGGGGATACGAGCGAACGCGATAAGCCCCGGGCCGACGGATACGAAGGCGTTCACGGAATTCGTAGGCGGCAATGACGAGCTGCGCAACCAAATCGTGGCGCAGCTGCCGATCGGACATATCGGACAGCCTAGCGAGATTGCAAATATAGCCTTGTTCTTGGCGTCCGACGAGTCTTCCTACGTGACGGGCGCCGAAATTATCGCCGACGGCGGATTCACCAATAGATAAATAGATTTGACCATTATGAGGGAGAGAACGATATGACGCTATCTTCGACCAAAATCATTAAAGTGATCGTCGTAACGGACGACTTGGATACAACGGTTTCCGCCTATAAGACTTTGCTAGGCACCGGGAAAGAGCCTGCGGGGCATCATACGGAGCATAAAGAGGTAAGAACGCCTTATATGAAGTACAAAGGCGCCGACATCACGGATACCCCCATGAAGGTAGAGAGCGTATTCAGCGATAATTTCTGGTTTGAGATTATTCAGCCATTAGGCCATAACGATCCGTGGGCGGCTTGGTTGCAGCAACACGGCACGTCCATTTGCTCCATCTGTTTGTTGTCGGATGGACCTATTGAGAACGACGAACAAACGATGAGAAACGCGGGGTTTGAATCTCTATTCAAACACGAGAAGGGTTATGAGGCGTATGAATATTTCGACACCTCGAGCGCGCTTGGAGTTTTAGTCGAGGTGAAGGAGCAGTATAAATAAGATAAGATCGTTGGTAAGGGCGCTTGGGCTATCCAAGCGTCCTTAATACGCCTATGGCGATGCTTCTTCAACTGACGGTCTGTCGCATGGTATGCTGTAGATAAGTAGCGAGGTGATACGGGTGAAAATCGTCGTCGTTTCCGATACGCACATGCCCAGGATGAGCAAGAAGCTTCCCGATCGGCTGATCGCGGAGCTCGCGGACGCGGATGCGATCCTGCATGCGGGGGATTGGACGAGCGCGGACGTCTACACGATGCTGGCTGCCTATGCGCCGACCTACGGCGTCTCCGGCAATAACGACGGTCCCGAGCTGCGCAAGAGGTTCGGATTGAAGAAGCTGCTTAAGCTAGGCGGTTGTACGATCGGCCTCATTCACGGTCATGGGATTAACAAGTCGATCGCGACCGAGACGAGAGCAGTGGAAGCTTTCCGAGGACAACGGCTTGACGTCATCGTCTACGGACATTCCCATATCCCGGTGCTGAAGCGCATCGGCAAGACGATGATTCTGAATCCCGGGTCTCCGACGGATAAACGAAGACAGCCTCAGTACTCTTTTGCCATCATGCGTATCGTGGACGGGAAGGTCGACGCGCAGCTGATCGCTTACGATGACAAGTCTTAACAACCGCCGCCGTCATTCCTAATCCGGGCCGGGCTTGGTATAATGGGAATATCGTAACTCACGCACGTCCGATTGGAGCATACACCTTGAAAAGATTCAAAAAGTTTTACGTCGAAATTACGAGCGTCTGCAACCTGTCTTGCACGTTCTGTCCGCCGACGGAGCGCAAAGCGACTTTCATCCAAGTGGACAAGTTTACGCATATATTGGACGAGGTTAAGCCTTATACCGATCATATCTTCTTTCACGTTAAAGGCGAGCCGCTGCTGCATCCGAAGATCGACGAGCTGCTAGACCTCAGCCACGACCGAGGGCTGAAGGTGAATTTGACGACGAACGGGACGCTGCTGCATAAAGCGGGCCATAAGATTCTAGGTAAACCGGCGCTGCGGCAGATCAACTTCTCGCTTCATAGCTGGGACGGCCATCCGGGCTCCAAGGACAAGGAAGGCTACGTCACCAGCGTGCTTCGGTTCGCCAAGGAAGCGGTCGCTCAGTCGAACGTCCTCATCTCGCTTCGCCTATGGAATCTCGCCTCCGATAACGAGACGAATTTGTCGCGCGACCGGAACCGGGAAGTGCTGGATATCATCGAGCGCGAGTTCGGACTCGATTACAAGATCGACGATCATTTCCAGCGCGGCAGCGGCATCAAGATCGCGGATCGAATCTACGTCAACCACGAGACGGAATTCGTATGGCCGGCGCTGTCCGAAGAAGAGGATTTAAGCAGAGGCTTCTGCCACGGGCTTCGCAATCAAGCGGGCATCCTCTCGAACGGGACGGTCATCCCGTGCTGCCTGGACGGGGAGGGCGTCATTAACCTAGGCAACGTACATGAGAAGCCTTTCGCCGAAATTATCGAAGGCGATCGGGCGAAGCGAATGTACGACGGGTTCTCCAGACGCGAAGTCGTCGAGGACCTGTGCCGCAGATGCGATTACCGCCGACGATTCGGCACTTGATCGATACGCCTTCGGGCGTATTTTTGCGTTCATTCAGGCGATGCTGAGCAGGGAGGAGTTCACGCTCATGATTACGCTCGATAAGCTGGACGACCGGTATTGGCCGGGGGCGCTTAGCCTGTACCGGCAAGCGTTCCCCGAGGGTAAACCGGAGCATATACTTGTCGCGATGTTCCGCAAGCAGATCGCGTATTTGCACGTTGTCTGCGACGAACAAGGCGTAATGGCTATGGCTATTACCGGCCGGGTGGCGCAAGGCAGGCTGCTGCTCATCGATTACTTGGCCGTTCGCGAGGACCTTAGAGGCCAAGGCATCGGACAAGCGTTGCTCGGCGAGATCAAGCAATGGGCGGCGAATGAGTTGTCGGCCATCGGATTGCTGATCGAAGTCGAATACGGCAAGACGCCGGAGGACGTAAGCCGGCTGCGATTCTGGCACAAGTGCGGGTTCGTGCTAACCGAATACGTCCATCAATACATATGGGTGCCGGAGCCTTATCAGGCGATGTATTGCCCTTTGTCGCAGGATGCGGACATACCCGCCGACGGCCGCAAGCTGTTCAAGTACATTAGCGATTACCACGGCCGTTCGTTCCGCGGCGAAGGTTAATCGAGCTCGTCCGCGTAGTAGCGCGAAGGCTTGCGGGTACGGGCATGAGACTTTGACTTCTTGGCGGCTTGCTTACTCATCGCCTTGCTCTCCTTGCTCGCTTGTCGCGCGAGCTCACGGGCTGTCTTCTTGTAGTTGACGAGCCTTCCGGCATCGAGCTCGCCGCTGGCGATCGCTTCGGCGACGGCGCAGCCAGCTTCGGATTCGTGCCGGCAATCGCGATATCTGCATTGCGCGGCTAGCGATTCAATGTCCGAGAACGCTTGCTGCCAGCCGTCTTGCGAATCCCACAGCTGAAGCTCGCGCATGCCGGGCGTATCCATGACGAGCGCTCCGGAAGGCAGCGGGAACAGCTCGCGGTGCGTCGTCGTGTGGCGGCCGCGGGCGTCGCTCTCGCGAATGTCCGATGTCGCCATGCGCGATTGTCCGGCCAGCCAGTTGAGCAGCGTGGACTTGCCGACGCCGGAGGAGCCGGTGACGGCGATCGTCGCCCCCGCGCGCAAGTACGGCTGTAGCTGCTCGATGCCTTGATCGTGTAAAGCGCTAACGAAGTGCACGGGTACGCCGGGGGCAGCTTGTTCGACCTGCGCAAGATAAGCATCGGGATTCGGGCACAGATCGGCTTTCGTCAGCAGGACGACC
>Ga0065721_10007998_pt1 | contig 10521 bp, 7 predicted proteins | sample Mesricmetagenome_FD_59108 | JGI IMG/M metagenome (GOLD analysis project Ga0065721, IMG submission 59108) | Mesophilic microbial community from rice straw/compost enrichment Sample: eDNA_1 v2 (version 2) | ecosystem: Engineered > Solid waste > Grass > Composting > Bioreactor | place: USA: Davis... | reverse complement strand
CCCGGCCGCTACGGCAGCACCACCACCGGCGTGCCGACGGCGACGCGCTCGAAAAGGTCGATGATGTCGGCGTTGTGCATGCGGATGCAGCCGTAGGACGCGAACCGGCCGATGGAATCGGGCCGGTTGGTGCCGTGGATGGCATATTCGTCGCCCGTCAGCGTCAAGGCCCGCTCGCCCATCGGGTTCTGTGGCACGCCGCCGGGGACGACGTCCGGCAGGCGCGGGTTGTCGCGCTTGACCTCGGCCGGCGGCGACCAGGCCGGCCGCACGTATTTGCCGTCGATACGGGTAATGCCGCGCCATTGCTTGCCCGGCTTGCCGACCGCGACCGGATAGCGGAGCGCGACGCCCTCGCGGGCGACGAAATAGAGCCGGCGCTCCTTGGTGCGCACCACCACCGTGCCCGGCGCATAGCCGGAGAAGGAGACGATCTCCCGGCTCTCGGCCGGCGCCGCCAGAAGGGCGAGCGCGACCGAGGCCGCGCCCGCCGCCATCACAATCTTCATCATCGCCACCCTGTTCGTCTTCTCGCGAACGTCGGCGACGATTGAAGCCTCACGGCGGTGAACGGCTTCTTGCCGGAAAAGGGGCTCGGCCCCCCTTTCGGCGGCGAGGGTGAACGCCCGGTTACGGCCGCGGCCGCTGGCTGACGCCGGTGAGGATCACNGCGCCCGTGCCGAAGAANANGACGAGGACGGCCAGTCCNGCCGTCTGCGTGCCGCTCACCTGCGTGGCGACGGCGACCATGGTCGGCGCGAGGAAGGACGTGACCTTGCCCGACAGGGCGAAGAGGCCGAAGAACTCGCCGGCCCGGCCTTCCGGCGCGAGGCGCACGAGGAGGCTGCGCGAGGCCGCCTGCATGGGCCCCGCCACGAGGCCGATGAGGAGCCCGAGCCCGAGATAGACCTTCTCCGGCAGGCTGGCATAGAGCCCGTCTCCCGGCTGAGGCGGTTCCGCCGGCACGATGAAGAGGATGCGGTCGCTCGACAGCGACAGGATGCCGATGCAGCAGGTGATGAGGATGCCAAGCGCGCCGAGGATGACCGGCTTCGAGCCGATGGCGTCGTCGAGGCGCCCGCCGACGAAGGCGCCGACGGTGCCGGTGATGGTGAGCAGGATGCCGAAGATGCCGATCTCGATGGTGCCCCAGCCGAAGACGCCGGCGGCATAGATGCCGCCGAAGGCGAACAGCGCCACGAGCCCGTCCTGATAGACCATGTTGGCGAGGAGGAAGCGCATCACCGAGCCGTGTCGCCTCGCATGGGCGATGGTGTCGGCGAGCGCGCGCACGCCCCGCCCGGCCGCTTCGCGCAGGGAGGCTCCCGTCGCCGGGACGTCCGGCGTCAGCAGGAACATGGGCATGACGAAGACGACGAACCACAGCGCCGTCAGCGGCCCCGCCGCCCGGTCCCCGGCGGCGGTCGCAGGATCGAGGCCGAAGAGCGGGACGAACCCCATCAGCGTGCGCCCGGTCTCCGGGCTCGCGGCGAGGAAGCCGAGCGTGACGACGAGCGAGATGAGGCCCCCGACATAGCCGGTGGCCCAGCCGGTGCCGGACAGGCGCCCGAGCTTCTCCGGCGGCACGAGGCGCGGCATCATGGAATTGTTGAAGACCGTCGCGAACTCCGCCCCGATCGTGCCGATGGCGAAGGCGACGAGGGCGAGCGGCACGGCGAAGGGCACACCGGGCGCAGCCCACCAGAGGGTGGCGCTCGCGAGCGCCATCATGGCGCCGAAGGCCGCGATCCAGGGCTTCTTCGGACCGCTCGCATCGGCAATCGCCCCGAGCACAGGGGAGGCAAGCGCGATGGTGAGCCCCGCAAGACCCGTCGCATAGCCCCACAGCGCCTGTCCCTCGGCCGGGTTGGCGGCGAGGCGCGCGGCGAAATAGGGCGCGAACACGAAGGTCGTGATCAGCGTGAAGAAGGGCTGGCAGGCCCAGTCGAAGAAGAGCCAGGCGACGACCGAGCGCCGGGGCGGATAGGCCCCGGCAAGGCTCGGCTCGGGCGGCGCGTCGGTCGTCACGGCGGTCATCAGCGCTCCAGGATGGTGCTGTCGGGCGCCAGCCGGTCCTGCCAGCCGCGGCGCACGAGCTCGGGCTCGAGGTGTTCCTCGCAAGGATAGCCGACGCACAGATAGCCGATGAAGCGCCAGTGTGCCGGCACGTCGAGCGTCGCGGTCAATCCGGCGGGGTCGAGGATCGAGATCCAGCCGACGCCGAGCCCGGCTGCCCGCGCCGCGAGCCAGAAGGTATGGATCGCGGTGACGACGGAATAGTGCAGCGTCTCCGGCATGGTGCGCCGGCCGAGGCCGTGGCCGGTATCGGCACCTTCGTCGCAGAAAACGGCGATGTGGACCGGCGCTTCCGCGAGCCCTTCCAGTTTCAGCCGGGTGTAGAGCTGGGCCCGCTCGCCGGCATAGTCCGAGAGGGCTTCGGCGTTGCAGCGCTCGAAATTGGCGCGCACCGCTGCCCGCCGGGACGGGTCGTCGACCATGACGAAGCGCCACGGCTGGGCATTGCCGACGGACGGCGCCTGCACGGCGAGACCCATGAGCGCGCGGATCGCATCCCTGTCGACGGGCGTCGGAAGGAAACGGCGCACGTCCCGCCGCCAGGCGACGAGCTCGGCGAAGCGCGCGCGAAAGGCCGCGTCGAACACCGGCGGCGCGGGGCCGCCGGTGCCATGGCCCGCATCAGCCACGGGCGAGATCGCCGAGCAGGCTCGCCGCCACCGTCAGCTTCGACAGCGTCAGCCCGGAGGCGGCGATGGTCTCGACGGTGCTGCGGATGCGCGTGACCTCGCTGCCGCGGCGCTCCTCCCAGGCCTCGATGGCCTGCGGCCCGGAGCCGTCGGCGACGATCTCCGCCGTCAGGCGGCGGTGGGCATCGGACAGGCCGTCGATGGCCCGGTCGAGCGCGAGGCGGTCGTAGTAGTCGGCCACCTTGATCTCTCGCCCCTGCGCGGCGAGCGCCCCGAGCCGGAAGATGCCCTCCACCGCGAAATGCGTGGCGGCCACGTCGCGCACCGGCCGGCCGGCGAGAGTGGCGACCCGCACGATGTCGGGGCCCTCCGCCAGCACGCGCAGGGCCGCGAGGCGTCCCGCGAGTTCCTCCGGCACGCCCTGGGCCACGAGCGCCTCGGCGCGCGCTCTGAGGCCCTCCCGTGCCGCGGCCGGCAGGATGGCGTCGAGATAGGCCGCGATCTCCGCGAGCCCGTCACGGTAGCGCGCGACGACGGCATCGAGATCCTCGCCGGCAAGGTCCACATTGCGGATGAACCAGGCGAGCTGGCCGATCAGCATGTCCTGCAGCTCGCCGTAGAGCTGGAGCTGCAGCGCCCCGCTCACCTTGCCGTCGAGGGCATCGATGGCGGCATTGAGCTCGGTGAGGCCGAAGGCGTCGCGCGTCGCTGCATAGGCCGTGGCGATGGCCGGCGCGTCGGCGCCCGTCTGGTCGGCGAGCTTGGTCACGATGGTCGGCCCGCCGCGGTTGACGATGGCGTTGGCAAGCTGCGTGGCGATGATCTCGCGCCGCAGCCGGTGGCCTTCGACCGCATCGGGGAAGCGCTCGCGCACCGGCCCCGGCATGTAGCGGGCGAGCTCGCGGGCGAGATACGGCTCGTCCGGCACGGCGCTGTCCAGCAAGGCGTCGTGCAGGGCGAGCTTGGCATAGGCGAGGAGCACGGCGAGCTCCGGCCGCGTCAGGCCTTCGCCGCGCTGCTCGCGCTCGGCCAGGCTCGCATCGTCCGGCAGGTTCTCGACCGTGCGGTCGAGCCGGCCTTGCGCTTCGAGCACCTGCATCAGGCGGCGCGCAAAGCCGATCTCGCCCGCCCCGTGCCGCTCGGCCAGCGACAGGGCCAGCGTCTGCAGGTAGTTGTTGCGCAGGACGAGCGTACCGACGTCCTCGGTCATCTCGGCGAGGAGGGTGTTGCGCGCCTCGCGCGTCAGGCGGCCGTCGCGCTCGGGCTGGCTGAGCGCGATCTTGATGTTGACCTCGACGTCCGAGGTGTTGACGCCGGCCGAGTTGTCGATGGCGTCGGTGTTGAGGCGGACGCCACGCCGTGCCGCCTCGATGCGCCCGCGCTGGGTGCAGCCGAGATTGGCGCCCTCGCCGACGACGCGGGCGCGGATCTCGCCGCCCGTGATGCGGATGGCATCGTTGGCACGGTCGCCGACGTCCTCGTTGTCCTCCTCCTGCGAGCGCACGTAGGTGCCGATGCCGCCGAACCAGAGCAGGTCGACGCGCGCCTTGAGGATGGCGTTCATCACCTCGCTCGGCGTCGCCGTCTCCTTGTCGAGATCGAGGAGCGCGCGCATCTGCGGCGAGAGCGGGATGGCCTTGAGCGAGCGGGAGAAGACGCCGCCGCCCTCCGAGATCAGGCTCTTGTCGTAGTCCTGCCAGCTCGAGCGCGGCAGGTCGAAGAGCCGCTTGCGCTCGGCCCAGGACGTGGCCGGATCGGGCTCCGGATCGATGAAGATGTCGCGGTGGTCGAAGGCGGCGACCACCTTCAGGGCCTGCGACAGCAGCATGCCGTTGCCGAAGACGTCGCCCGACATGTCGCCGACGCCGACGACCCTGACCGGCTCGCTCTGGATGTCGATGTCCATCTCGCGGAAGTGGCGTTTCACCGCCTCCCAGGCGCCGCGGGCGGTAATGCCCATGCCCTTGTGGTCGTAGCCGTGGCTGCCGCCGGAGGCGAAAGCGTCGCCCAGCCAGTGATGATGCGCCTCCGAGAGGCCGTTGGCGATGTCTGAGAACGTCGCCGTGCCCTTGTCGGCGGCGACGACGAGATAGGGGTCGTCACCGTCGTGGCGCACGGTGTCGGCCGGCGGCACGATTGTCTCGCCGTCCAGATTGTCCGTGAGGTCGAGCAGGGTGCCGACGAAGATCTTGTAGGCCTCCGTTCCCTCCGCGAGCCACGCCTGACGGTCGCTCGCCGGCGGCAGTCGCTTGGGTACGAAGCCCCCCTTGGCGCCGACGGGGACGATGACGGCGTTCTTCACCTGCTGCGCCTTGACGAGGCCGAGCACCTCGGTGCGGAAGTCCTGCGGCCGGTCCGACCAGCGCAGGCCGCCGCGCGCCACCTTGCCGAAGCGCAGGTGCACGCCCTCGACGCGGGGGCTGTAGACGAAGATCTCGTAGAGCGGGCGCGGCAGCGGCAGGCCGTCGATGCGCGCGCATTCGAACTTGAAGGCGATGGGGTCGCGCGTCTGCCCGTCCGGCCCCAGTTGGAAGAAGCTGGTGCGCACCGCTGCTTCCATCAGGTTGACGAAACGGCGCAGGATGCGGTCGTCGTCGAGGCTCGTGACCCCGGCCAGCATCTCCTCGATCGCGGCCCGTTCGGCCGCGCAGTCGTCGGCGCGCGTCGCCTCCTCGCCGCGTGGGTCGAAGCGGGCATAGAACAGGCGGATGAGTGCGAGCGCGATCTGCGGCTGTCGGGCGAGCGCGGCGGCGATGTAGTCCTGGTCGTAGGGGATGCCGATCTGCTGCAGGTAGCGGCCGAAGGCGCGCAGCATGGCGACATCCCGCCAGTTGGCCCCGGCCTCCAGAACGAGTGCGTTGAAGCCGTCCGATTCGGCGCCGTCGCGGAAGACCGCCATGAGGGCGGCTTCCAGCGGGCGCTCGAGCCCGGCGATGTCGATCGGCCCGCCGGCGCTGCGCTCCAGCGCCATGTCGTGCAGCCACACCTGCGCACTCTTCGGTGCGCCCTCCGGCAGCACGCGATAGGTGCGCTCGTTGACCACGCGGAAGCCGAAGCGCTCCAGCATCGGCACACGCTGCGACAGCGGCATCGGGGCGCCGCGGGCGAAGACCTTGAGGTTGGCCCGCTCCTCGCCGTCGCCCTCGCGCCGGTAGAGGTCGACCGCCCGCGGGCGCCTGTCCGACAGGCGCTCGAGGATGGCGATGTCCTTCAGCACGGCCTCGCCGGAGAAGGCTTCGCGATAGGCGGCGCTGAAGGCCTCCGCATAGCGCTGGGCCGCGACGCGCGCCTTGTAGCCGCCGACGGTGTTCTCGAGCGCGCTGCGCAGGGCGTCGGCCCAGGTGCGCACGATGGCCGTGATGCCCGCTTCCAGGGTCTCCCGGCTGACGTCGGGCGTCTTGCCCTCGTCGCGGCCGATGATGTAGTGCGTGCGCGCCAGCGGGCCTTCCGGATAGCTCGGATAGGCGGCGGAGACGCGCCCCTGGTAGGTCTCGGCGAGGAACTCGCCCACCCGCCGGCGCACCGACGTGTCGTAGCGGTCCTTCGGGATGAAGACGAGGACGGAGACGAAGCGGTCGAACTCGTCCAGCCGGGCGAGGGCGCGCACGCGCGGGCGCTCGGTCAGGTGCAGGATGTCGAGCGAGAAGCGGTAGAGCGTCTCGATGTCGACCTGGAACAGCTCGTCGCGCGGGTAATCCTCGAGGACGTGCATGAGCGCGCGGCCGGAATAGCTCGCCGGATCGAAGCCGGCGCGCTGGATGACCTGCGTCACCTTGTGCCTGAGGTAGGGAATGGTGCGGGTCGAGCCGGTATAGGCATTGGCCGTGAACAGCCCGACGATGCGCAGCTCGCCGGCGAGCTCACCTTCTTCCGAGAACAGCTTGACGCCGATGTAGTCGAGATGGGCCCGGCGGTGCACCCGGCTCTTGACGTTCGCCTTGGTGATGATGAGCGCCACCGGCCGGGCGAGGAAGGCCGTGATCTCCGGGCTCATGACGACGAGCTCGCGCCCGCGGCGCAGCACGCGCACCTCCGGATCGCGCAGGATGCCGAGGCCGGTGCCCTCGATGGGCGCTGAACCCGAAGCATCGCCGCCGGCGAAGCGGTATTCCCTGACGCCGAGGATGGTGAAATTGTCCGCCGCGATCCACTCGAGGAAGCGCACCGCCTCCGCGACCTCCTCCGCCGGCAGCGGCGGCGGGTTGATCTTGTAGGCTTCGGCGGTACCGGCGAGGCGCCCGCGCATGGCGCTCCAGTCGCGCACCGCGCGCTCGACGTCGGTATAGACCGCCTCGAGCCCCTGGGTGAGCCTCAGGCGCGCCGCCTCGTCGTCGATTCGCGGCAGGTGGATGTGGATGAGGCTCTCGCGCCTCGCACCGCGCGGCGCGCCGGCCGCCGCTTCGCCGGCGAAGCGCAGGAAGGCACCGTCCTCCCCCCGCTCTACGGCGAGGATCGGGTGGGTGACGAGATAGGGCTCGTATCCCTGATCGACGATCTCGGCGAGCGTCGAATCGAGGAGGAACGGCATGTTGTCGTTGATGACCTCGACGACGGTGATGTCGCGGCGATGGCCGTCGCGCTCGATCTCGTGGTCGATGAGGCGCACGTCGTGCCGGCCGGCCGGCCGGGGCTCGGTCAGGTGGCGGTAGGATGCGACGGCGAGGGCGGCGAGGTTTGCAACAGGATAGCCGGCGAGATCCTCGAGGGCGGCGCGGCCGATCAGGAGATCGACGAAGCCGGGTGGCAAGACCTCACCCATCGAATCGAGCGCTTCGTCTATGGCTAGTACCAGTCCGGCCCGTTTGTCGGCCGCAGCGAGCTCCATCATCGTCCTCCCGACAGCGTCGAAGCTGCCCATCCTTAGATCATGTCGTGGACAAATGCAGCCTTGCGGCCGACATTCTCGGCATCGCCAGACGCCGCACAGGCAATTGCGGCAGCAGGAAATACGAGGGAGGAGACGCGCGCATGACGAAAGCCGACCGGCAGGAGGAGAAGCCCGCCCGTCAGGACGAGGCGCCGGCGCCGACGGCGCTGTCGCTCGCACGCGGGGAATTGTCGTCGCCGATGCAGGCCTATTTCGCGAAATGCGAGGAGAAGCTCGGTTTCGTGCCCAACGTCCTCGCCGCCTACGCGCACGACAACGCCAAGCTCGAGGCCTTCGCCGCCTTCTACAACGACCTGATGCTGGCGCCGTCCGGCCTCAGCAAGCTGGAGCGGGAGATGATCGCCGTCGTCGTGTCGAGCATCAACCGCTGCTACTACTGCCTGACGGCGCACGGGGCAGCGGTGCGCCAGCTCTCGGGCGATCCCGTCCTCGGCGAGATGATGGTGATGAACTATCGCGCTGCGGAATTGTCTGCGCGCCACCGGGCGATGCTCGATTTCGCCGCCAGGCTGACCGAGCGNTCGCACGAGATCGGCGAAGAGGACCGGCAGGCGTTGCGCGAGGTGGGNTTCGACGACAAGGCGATCTGGGACATCGCCGCCGTCGCGTCNTTNTTNAACATGTCGAATCGCATGGCCTCGGCGGTCGACATGCGGCCGAACCGCGAATACCACGCCCAGGCACGCTGACCGCTGCGGCGCAATTGCTGGCAGGCACAAAAGAATAGGGCCGGTGCGGGGACACCGGCCCTAGTTACTCTTACACGGAACCGAGTGGTCCGGCGTCTCGTCCACCCCGGGGGGCTGGGGGGCTGACTAGATCCAGGGCGGCGAGCGCCGGACCATCGAGGCAACGCTCTTTTTATCGCCCCGCACTAGGGCACCTGATTGACCGCTCTGCGGCTAAATTGTGGTTTTTCTTTCTGATTTGTCGGCATTGCTCTGCCGGTCTGCTCGATGCCGCGATGAGGCTTGCGCCGGCCCGGCGGCGGTCGCATCATGACGGGTACGTGACGCGGGCGCGCCGCCGCCTGCTTCCCTCGCCGAGCCGGACGGAGGTCATGAGCGAGACGGAGACGAGCGATCCCTCTTCAGATCCTTTTCGCAGCGGGGGCGGAGCGGCCATCGTGCCCTTCACCCCCCGGCGAAAGGACCAGCAGGGGCCTTCCCAGACTCCCGCGGCGCAGGTCGCGCCCGCGGCGCCCCGCGCGGCCAATGTCGTCTCGTTCGACGCGCGCGAGCTCAGGGAGATCCTCAACGTCTACGGGCGGATGGTGGCGCTCGGCGAATGGCGGGACTACGCGCTCGACTTCCTGAAGGACAGGGCGGTCTTCTCCGTCTTCCGGCGAACGAGCGAGGTCCCGCTCTACCGCATCGAGAAGGATCCGCAACTCGCCCGCCGCCAGGGCGCCTATAGCGTCGTCTCGGCCTCGGGCCGGATCCTGAAGCGCGGGCACGATCTCGCCCGCGTGCTGCAGGTTCTCGACAAGCCGGTGCGGCTGGTCGCCCGGTAGGCGGATCGCCGGGCGCGAAAGAAGCCGCCAAAAAAGAAAGCCCCGGCGCGGAGCCGGGGCTTTGTCGTTTGCGACCTTCGCCGCGCCTATTCGCGCGACTGGCCGAAGAGCTGCAGCAGCATGACGAACATGTTGATGAAGTCGAGGTACAGCATCAGCGCGCCGAGGATCGACTTGCGGGCGGCGACGTCGCCCTCGTCGAGCTCGTAGTACATCTCCTTGATGCGCTGCGTGTCCCAGGCGGTCAGGCCCGCGAAGACGAGCACGCCCACCACCGAGATGGCGAACTGCAGGGCGCTCGACTGCAGGAAGAGGTTGACCAGCATGGCGATGATGAGGCCGAAGAGGCCCATCACCAGGAAGGAGCCGATCGCCGAGAGGTTCCTCTTCGTCGTGTAGCCGTAGAGGCTCAGCGCGCCGAAGGCGGCGGCCGTGATGAAGAACACGCGCACGATGGACGCGCCCGTGAAGACGAGGAAGATCGACGACAGCGACAGGCCGACGAGCCCCGCATAGACGAGGAACAGCGCCCGCGCCGTGCCCGGCTGCATGCTGGCGATGCGGAAGCTGAGGAAGAAGACCGCCGCGAGCGGCGCCAGCATCACCACCCACTTCAGCGGGCTGGCGAAGATGGCATAGCCGAACTGCGTCAGCATGATGCCGCCGCGCATCTGCGCCACGGCCGCCGACGGGTCGCTCGTCACCGCGAGCATGAAGGTGCCGAGGGCGGCAAGGCCGGTGACGGCGAGGCCCAGCACCATGTGGTTGTAAACGCCGAGCATGAAAGCCCGCAGGCCCTGGTCGAGCTCTGCGGTCCCGGCCCGGGCGACACCCGTGCCGTAGGCATAGGTGTTGCGGTTCAGATCGGACATTTTTCCCTCTCGAAGCTAAATCGCATGAACGGTGCGGCCCGAAGGCCNCACTTGCATCGAAATATGGGCCGAACCCGCTTGCCTTACAAGGNTGATTCGGTGGCCGGGCGCCGGAAAGCCGGGCCCCGGCGCCGCTCCGGGACGAATTTCCTCGTCCGGCCGGCCACCGTCACAGGTTGCGCAGATAGGGCGCCGGCTTCTGGCCGAGGATGCGCCAGGTGCCGGCGAGCCCGAGGCCGATGGTGACGACGATGGCAAGGAGCGCCGCCACGAGCGCCCCGCCAGGCTCGAAGGTGAACGACAGGCGCATGACGCGCGTGACGATGACATAGGCGCTGATCGTGCCGGCGATGAAGCCGAAGATGGCGGTCGCGATGCCGAGCGCGCCATATTCGAGGCTGAAGGCGGTGATCAGCCGCGCGCGCGTCGCCCCGAGCGTTTTCAGGACGACGGCATCGTGCAGCCGGGCCTGATGGCCGGCGGCCAGCGCCCCGCCGAGGACGAGCAGGCTCGCCGCGAGCGCCACCGAGCTTGCAGCGCGCA
>Ga0065721_10000157_pt1 | contig 10524 bp, 9 predicted proteins | sample Mesricmetagenome_FD_59108 | JGI IMG/M metagenome (GOLD analysis project Ga0065721, IMG submission 59108) | Mesophilic microbial community from rice straw/compost enrichment Sample: eDNA_1 v2 (version 2) | ecosystem: Engineered > Solid waste > Grass > Composting > Bioreactor | place: USA: Davis... | reverse complement strand
GCACGCCGCTGGCGTTGGCCGCGAACGCGGCAGCGAAGTCGCCGACCTCGCCCAGCGCGACCGGCCGCACCTGCTGCATGCAACCCAGGGTCCCAAGCCCGGCCTGCAGCAGCTGCTCGGCGGTGCCGCGCAGGGCCGGGCCCGCCGGCCAGGTGATGCCCCGCCCGTCCCAGAAGCCGATGTTCCAGACCGTGCCTTCCACCACCCGTGCGTCCGCGCCCGTGCCGTCCACGAACAGCGCATCGTCATAGCCGTCCCGCATGGCCAGGCGCCGGTGCTGGAACAGCGGGAAGGTGGCCACGTGCTTGAGGTGCGGGAACGGACGCACGAAGGCGACGCTGCGCACCCGGATCGCCTTGCCCGATGGCCGTGCCGGCGCGGTGGCGGAGACCAGCACGTCCGCCTGCAGCGCGCGCAGCGGCTGGCGGTGGTCGAAACCGCGCGCGAACACGGCCACGCGCAGGGAGCAGTCGCCGCCTTGTTCCGCCGCGGCCTGGGCCATCCAGGCCCGGACCTGGGCCTCATCAAGCGCAGCGTCGAACAGCTCGGCGTTGCCCTGGCCCAGCCGCGCCAGGTGCAGCTCCATGCCTTGGGCGCGGCCACCACGCACCTGCAACGCGGTGAAGTGGCCGTAGTTCACCTGCGCCAGCGCGCGCAGGCCCTCGGGATCGGAGGCGGCCGGGCGGCCGTTGAGCAGGAAGCTGCCCGAAGGCGGCTGCGTCATCGCGTCCTCCATCGTCCTCGACCGGGCCAGCCGGCCGGCGCCGGGGCCGCGTGGCCAGCCCGCGCGTGGATCAGCGGAACGGCATGCGGCCCATGCCGCCCATCATGCCCTGCAGGCCGCGCATCATCCCCTTCATGCCGCCGCGGCCCATCTTCGCCATCATCTTCTCCATCTGCTGGTACTGCTTCAGCAGCTTGTTGACGTCGGCCGGGGTGGTACCGGAACCGCGGGCGATGCGGGCACGGCGCGAGCCGTTGAGCAGGCCCGGGTTGCGCCGCTCCTTGGGGGTCATCGAGTTGATGATCGCGATCATGCGCGGCACTTCGCGGCTCTGCGCGACCTGCTGCTTGAGGTGTTCCGGGATCTGGCCCATGCCCGGCAGCTTGTCCAGCAGCTCGCCGATGCCGCCCATGTTCTGCATCTGCTCGAACTGGTCGCGCATGTCGTTGAGGTCGAACTTCTTGCCCTTGGCGACCTTGGCGGCGAGCTTGGCGGCCTTCTCCTGGTCGACGTTCTGCTCGACCTGCTCGACCAGCGACAGCACGTCGCCCATGTCGAGGATGCGCGCGGCGACGCGGTCCGGGTGGAACACGTCCAGGCCGTCGAGCTTCTCGCCGGTGCCGACGAACTTGATCGGCTTGCCGGTGATGTAGCGCACCGAGAGCGCGGCGCCGCCGCGGGCGTCGCCGTCGGTCTTGGTCAGGACCACGCCGGTCAGCGGCAGCGCCTCGGAGAAGGCCTTGGCGGTGTTGGCCGCGTCCTGGCCGGTCATGGCAGTCGACCACGAACAGGGTCTCGGCCGGATTGACCGCGGCGTGCAGGGCCTTGATCTCGGCCATCATCGCCTCGTCGATGGCGAGGCGGCCGGCGGTATCGACGATCAGCACGTCGACGAAGGACTTGCTTCGCATCGGCGATCGCGGCGCGGACGATGTCCTCCGGCTTCTGCCCGGCGTCGGACGGGAAGAACAGCACGCCGGTCTGCTCGGCCAGGGTCTTCAGCTGCTCGATCGCGGCCGGACGGTAGACGTCGGCGCTGACCACCATGACCTTCTTCTTGCGCTTTTCCTTCAGGTGCCTGGCCAGCTTGCCGACGGTGGTGGTCTTGCCGGCGCCCTGCAGGCCGGCCATCAGGAACACCGCCGGGGCCGGGACGTTGAGGTTCAGGTCGGTGGCGGACGAGCCCATGACCGCGGTCAGCTCGTCGCGCACCACCTTGATCAGGGCCTGGCCCGGGGTCAGCGACTTGAGCACCTCCTGGCCGACCGCGCGCACCTTGATGCGCTGGATCAGGGCCTGGACGACCGGCAGGGCGACGTCGGCCTCCAGCAGGGCGATGCGCACCTCGCGCACGGCCTCGCTGATGTTGGATTCGGTCAGCCGGCCGCGGCCNCGCAGGCGCTCGAGGGTGCCGGACAGGCGCTGGGTCAGGGATTCGAACATTCGGGCGGACCGGAAGGCGGAAAACGGCCGGCGATTATAGCCGGCGCAGGCCAGGCGTCCCCGCGCGCGCCACCGTTCAGTCCGGCGTCGCCTCGAGCCGTTCCAGTTCGGCGGCGAAGCGGGTCATCAGCCGCACCAGTTCGTCCACGTCCCGCTCAGGCCATTCGCGGAACGCTTCGCGCGCCAGGCGCGCGCGCGCTTCGTCCAGCCGGTCGGTCATCTCCTTGCCCNTGGGCGCGACCAGCGCCTCGCGGATCCGGCGGTCCTGGGCATTGCCGCGGCGGGTGACCAGCTCCATCGCCTCGAGCCTGGCGACCTGGCGGCTGACGGTGGTGTAGTCCCGGCCCAGGCGCTCGGCCAGCTCCACCACGCCGATCGGGCCCATCCGCTCGATCGCCACCAGCAGGCGGAACAGGGCCTGGTCCAGGCGGATACCCGCGGCTGCGACCAGCCGCTGGTCGTTGCGNGGCCGGTTCATCACGCTGGCGATGGCGATCAGCGCGCCGTGCAGCTCCCTCATCCGGGCAGGAATATGTGTATCTTGCACATTCTTGGATCGGGCCATTACGGTGTCCTCCATGTGTGCATTTTGCACATTTTGGAGAAGCCCATGAAGACGCATACCGATGTCCTGATCTGTGGCGCCGGCGCCACGGGCCTGGTGCTGGCCCTCGACCTCGCCCGGCGCGGGATCCCGTTCCTCCTGGTCGACAAACTGGCACAGCCGTTCCACGGCTCCCGCGGCAAGGGCCTCCAGCCCCGCAGCCTGGAGATCTTCGAGGCCCTGGGCGTGCTGGACCGCCTGGCCGCGTCCGGCGGCCCCTACCCCCCGCTACGCCGGCACCTGCCGGATGGCGGCCACATCGACCTCCCGATCGGCGGCGNCTTCCAGGACTCCCCTTCCACGCCCGCCGAGCCCTACCGGATGCCGCTGATGGTCGCCCAGGCCACCACCGAGGCGATCCTGCGGGCACGCCTGCTGGAACTGGGCCACAGCCCCCGCTACGGACATGCCGTCGTCGGCTTCGACCAGGATGGCGACGGCGTGGACGTACGGGTCGAGGCCCCGGACGGCGTGCGCACCGTGCGCGCCCGCTACCTCGTCGGCGCCGATGGCGGCGGCAGCTTCGTCCGTCGGACGCTGGACATCGGCTTCCGCGGCCGGACCCTGGGCCAGCGCGCCCTGGTGGCGGACCTTGCCGTGACCGGGCTTGGCCGCGACGCCTGGCACCAGTTCAACGAAGCCAGCGACCGCCTGACCATGCTCTGCCCGCTGATGGGCACCGACGACCTGTTCCAGGTGCAGGCAGCCTTGCCTCCGACGGGGGACATCGACCTGTCCCCTGCCGGCCTGGAGGCGCTGCTGCGCGAACGCTGCAATGGCATGGACCTGCGCGTCATCCGCGCGCCCTGGGCGTCGGTCTACGAGATGAACGCNCGCCTGGCCGAGCGCTACCGTGTCGGCAGGGTGCTCCTGGCAGGCGACGCCGCCCACGTCCATCCGCCGACCGGCGGCCAGGGCCTGAACACCAGCGTGCAGGACGCATGGAACCTCGGCTGGAAGCTGGCGGCGGTGCTGCAGGGCGCGCCCGAGGCGCTGCTGGACACCTACGAGGCCGAACGCCGGGCGGTCGCGTCGGACATCCTCGAAATGTCCAGCCGGCTGCTCGACAACGCCCGCCGCGGCGACCATGGCCGCGGCCGCGAGACCCTGCAGCTGGAACTGGGATACCGCGAGGGGCCACTGGCCCCGGCGAGCACCTGCCCTGCTGCCGTGTGCCCCGGCGACCGGGCCCCGGATGCCCGCCTGCAGGGCGCGGCCGGCCAGGCCCGCCGCCTGTTCGACCTGCTCGGCGGTCCCCACTGGACGCTGCTGGCGGCCGGCGATCCCCGCCCCCTCCCGGCGACCGCGGGGATACGCACGCACGTCATCGGNCCGGCGGGAGANCTGCGCGATGTCCACGGCGACTTCGCAGCCGCCTACGGACTGCCGCCCGGCGGCTGGGCCCTGGTGCGGCCGGACGGCTACCTGGGACCGATCGGGACCGGTGAGCAGCTGCCCGGCCTCCAGGACTGGCTGGCCCAGGTCCTGCCGCCCCCAGCCAGTTGATCGGACAATATTTGNCNTTGCAAATATTGCGCGGGCGAGTATCATCCCCGCGCATGTCCTCCTCCATCTGCACCGGCTCCGCCCTGGGCCTGCTCGTGCGGCAGGTCCGCGATGCCATGCGTGCCCGCTGGCAGCACGAGCTGGTCACGGTCGGCCACGACCTCACCTTCAGCCAGTTCCTGACCATCAAGAAGCTGGCCGACGGCGTGGCCAANGCGACCGAACTGGCGCGCATCGCCGAACTCAGCCCGGGGGCCATGACCCGCCTGCTGGACAGGCTGGAGGCCCGCGGGCTGATCGTCCGCAGCGCTGATCCGGGCGACCGCCGCGCGCTCAACATCCGCCTGACCGACGCCGGCAAGCAGATCGCCCGCGACATCGCCCAGTGCGGCGAGCGCGTNCGCGACGTCGCCCTCGCGGGCCTGGACGACGCCCAGCGCGCGCAGTTCATCAGCCTGCTGGAGCAGGTCCGCGACAACCTTTCCATTCCGGAATCCTGACCGATGCCATCCCCGCCCCCTCCCCGGCCGCCCCGTGGCGGCCCTAGGCACGTTGTTCCTTGCGCTGGCGCTGGCCGGTTGCGCCAGCACCGGTGGACTGGAACCGGCGGCCCAGCCACAGGACGCCGACAGCCATGAAGTGGCCCGCAGCCTCGCCGGCGCGCCGCTCAGCGAAGCCGGCTTCCCCCGCCAGGACTGGTGGCGCGCCTTCGGCGACCCGCAGCTGGACGCGCTGGTCTCCGAAGCGCTGGACGGCACCCCTTCGCTGGCCGCTGCCGATGCGCGCCTGCGCAAGGCACGCGCCCAGGCCGGGCTGGCCGACGCGGCGCGCAAGCCGGTCGTCGCCGGCAGCGCCCAGTACGCGGTCGCCCAGCTGCCCAGGGGCCTGGCCGGCGACGAACTGGGCGGCGAGCTGATGCACAACGCCGTGCTGATGCTCAACTTCGACTGGCCGCTGGACGTGTGGGGCGGCAAGCGCGCCGAGTACGAGGCCGCGCTGGGCCAGGCCCGCGCCGCCGAGATCGACGCCCAGGCCGCGCGCCTCGCCCTGGCGGCCGACGTGACGCGTGCCTACATCGCCCTGGCCCAGGCCTTCGAGACACAGGACCTGGCCCTGCGCGAGCAGCAACGCAGCGAGCACCTGCTGCAGCTGGGCCGCCAGCGCGTGGATGCGGGCATCGACGGGGCGCTGGCGCTGCGCAATGCCGAGACCGCCATCGCCACGGCCAAGGCCCAGGTCGAGGCCGCGCAGCAGCAGATCGACGCCCTGCGCANNNCCCTNGCCGCNCTGCTGGGCNAGGGNCCNGACCGCGGCCTGGACATCGCCCGCCCNCGNCTGCTGCAGGCNCCCGCNCCNGCGCTGCCGGGNGTGCTGCCNAGCGAACTGCTGGGCCNCCGCCCCGANGTNGTCGCCGCGCGCTGGCGGGTCGAGGCCGCNGCGCAGGGCATCAGGTCGGCGAAGGCCATGTTCAGGCCCGCCATCGATCTCAGCGGCCTGGTCGGCCTGGCGGCCACCGGCTTCTCCGACCTGTTCGACAGCGATGCCGTGCTCGGCTTCGGTGGCCCGGCGATCAGCCTGCCGATCTTCGATGGCGGCGCGCGCCGCAACCAGCTGGACGCGCGCGACGCCGACTACGACCTGGCCGTGGCGGACTACAACCAGGGCGTGGTCGAGGCCCTGCACGAGGTCACCGACGCGGTCCAGGCCATCCGTTCGCTGGACGCGCAGGAACGCTCGCTGCAGGAGGCCCGGGCCTCGGCCGAGGCCGCGCTGCAGCTGGCCGAGACGCGCTACGCCGCCGGCATCGGCACCCAGCTCGACGTGCTGGCAGCACAGCGACCGCTGCTGCAGGTCGAACAGCAGCTGGCCGCGCTGCGCGCGCAACGCTACCTGGCCACGGTCGACCTCGACCGCGCCCTCGGCGGCGGCCTGTCGTTCGACGCGCCGGCCACCACCTCCCTTCCGAATTCCTGACCCCCGCCAACGCCCATGACCACCGAAACCAATCCGCAAGCAACCGCGCCGGCCGGCAACGGCAAGCGCACGCGCGCCCTGAAGATCCTGCTGTCGGTCCTGGTGCTGGCCGGCGCCGCCTGGCTGGCCTGGTACCTGGTGTACGCGCGCTGGCACGAGGACACTGACGACGCCTATGCCCAGGGCAACGTGGTGAGCGTGGTGCCCCAGACCGCCGGCACCGTGGTCGGCATCGAGGTCGACGACGGCGACCGCGTCGAGGCCGGCCAGGTGCTGGTGCAGCTGGATCCGAACGACGCCCAGGTCGCCTACGACCAGGCCGTGGCCAACCTGGCCGCGACCGTGCGCCAGGTGCGCGGCTACTTCAGCAGCGCCGACGCCGCCCAGGCCGAACTGCGCGCGCGCCAGGTTGCGGTCGAGCAGGCGCGCGCCGACGTGAAGCGCCGCGAAGGCCTGGTCGCCAGTGGCGCGATATCGCGCGAGGAGCTGGCCCACGCCCGCGACGTGCTCGCCGCCGCCGAGGCCGCGCTGGGCACCGCCCAGGGCAACCTGCAGCGCAGCCGCGCCCTGGTCGACGCCACCACCGTGCAGGAGCAGCCGCAGGTGCAGGCGGCCGCCTCGCAGCTGCGCCAGGCCTACCTGGAGCTGCAGCGCACCGCCATCGTCGCCCCGGTGTCCGGCTATGTCGCCAGGCGCCAGGTGCAGCTGGGCCAGCGCGTCCAGCCCGGCGCCACGCTGATGACCGTGGTGCCCCTGGAGCAGATGTGGGTAGAGGCCAACTTCAAGGAAACCCAGCTGGGGCGCATGCGCATCGGCCAGCCGGTCGAGGTCAGGGCCGACCTGTACGGCGGCAGCGTCCGCTACCAGGGCAAGGTCGCCAGCCTCGGCCTCGGCACCGGCAGCGCGTTCTCGCTGCTGCCGGCGCAGAACGCCTCGGGCAACTGGATCAAGATCGTGCAGCGCGTGCCGGTGCGGATCGAGCTGGATCCGCAGCAGCTGGCCACCCATCCGCTGCGCGTGGGCCTGAGCATGCACGTCGACGTCGATGTCAGTGACGACAGCGGCCAGGTGCTGGCGCAGTCGCGCAAGGCCGCCGAACCGCGCTTCGCCACCGCCGTCTACCGCCGGCAGCTGGACGAGGCCAACGCGCTGATCGCCCGGATCGTCGAGCAGAACCTGCCGCGCGCGCGCGGCTGAGCGGACGACCTCCCCCCATGTCCTCCACTGCAGCAACCGCCCCGGGATCCAGCGCCGCGCCCAGCGCGGCCGCCGCGGCCCAGCCGTTCCGTCCACCCAGCGTGGCCCTGGCCACGCTGGGCCTGGCGCTTGCATCGTTCATGCAGGTGCTGGACACCACGATCGCCAACGTCTCGCTGCCGACCATCTCNGGCAACCTCGGCGCCAGCGCCAACCAGGCGACCTGGGTGATCACCTCGTTCGCGGTCAGCAACGCCATCGCCCTGCCGCTGACCGGCTTCCTCAGCCGCCGCTTCGGCGAGGTGCGGCTGTTCCAGTGGGCCACCCTGGCCTTCGTCGTCGCCTCGCTGCTGTGCGGCATCTCGCAGAGCATGGGCATGCTGGTGGTCTCGCGCGCGCTGCAGGGCTTCGTCTGCGGCCCGATGTACCCGGTGACCCAGGCGCTGCTGCTGTCGATCTATCCACCGGCCAAACGCGGCCAGGCGATCGCGTTGCTGGCGATGGTCACGGTGGTCGCGCCGATCGCCGGCCCCATCCTCGGCGGCTGGATCACCGACAACTACAGCTGGGAGTGGATCTTCTTCATCAACGTGCCCATCGGCCTGTTCGCNGCCTGGGTGGTGAGCTCGCAGATGAAGGGCCGGCCGGAGCGCACCGAGAAGCCGAAGATGGACTACATCGGCCTGGCCACCCTGGTGCTGGGCGTGGGCGCGCTGCAGATCATGCTNGACCTGGGCAACGAGAAGGACTGGTTCCAGTCCACCGAGATCGTGGTCCTGACCATCATCGCGGTGGTCGCGCTGGCGGTGTTCGTGATCTGGGAGCTCACCGAGAAGGATCCGATCGTCAACCTGCGCCTGTTCCGCCACCGCAATTTCGCCGCCGGCACGGTGGCGATGGTCACGGCCTACGCCGCGTTCTTCGCCATCGGCCTGATGGTGCCGCTGTGGCTGCAGCGGAACATGGGCTACACCGCGATCTGGGCCGGCTTCGCCACCGCGCCGATCGGCATCCTNCCGGTGCTGCTGACGCCGTTCGTGGGCAAGTACGCCACCCGCTTCGACCTGCGCATGCTNGCCAGCCTCGCCTTCGTGGCGATGGCCACCACCAGCTTCATGCGCGCCGGCTTCAACCTGGACGTGGACTTCCAGCGCGTGGCGATGATCCAGCTGGTGCAGGGCATCGGCGTGGCGCTGTTCTTCATGCCGGTGCTGACCATCCTGCTGTCGGACCTGGAGCCGCACGAGATCGCCGCCGGCTCCGGCCTGGCCACCTTCGTGCGCACCCTGGGCGGCAGCTTCGCCGCCTCCCTGACCACCTGGGCCTGGAACCAGCGCACGACCATCCACCACGCGCGCCTGACCGAGCACCTGCCCGCGACCGACGAGGGCGTGCGCCAGCTGGCGACCCGGCTCGGCCAGGGCGACCTCACCCGCGGCGCGCTGATGCTCAACCAGGAGATCGGCCAGCAGGCCGCGCAGATCGGTTTCAACGAGATCTTCCACCTGCTGGGCATCATCTTCCTGGCGGTGATCGCGCTGGTCTGGTTCGCGCGGCCCCCGTTCACGGCCAAGGGGCCGCGGCCGGTCGGCGGAGACCACTGACCCCAGGATGGTCCGGCCCGCGNCGCCCGGCGCAAGCCGGGCCCGGGCCCGGCCCCCGCCGCGTGCAGCGGCGATGGCCGCCGCGCGCGGTGGATCGACGACCGGCCGCTCCGGCGTGACCCATGGCATTCCGGTCCGCCGCGGCGCTATGCGACACTCACGCGATGACAATCGTTCTCATTGCCGCACTCGCCTACCTGGCCGCCGCGGCCCTGCTGTTCCGGGCCATGGGCCAGGACCGTCTCCAGCCCGGCCGCGGCTGGCTGGCGGCCGCGCTGCCGGCGGTGCTGCTGCATGCCACCTACCACCTGGTCGTGGCCTGGCGCACGCCGGGCGGACCGGACATGCATTTCTTCTCCGCCCTTTCCCTGGTCGGCCTGGGCATGGCCGGCATGACCATGCTGGTGGGCGCGCGCGGACGCATGGCCGCGCTCGGCGTGGTCGCCTTCCCGCTGGCGGCGGCGCTGCTGGTCGCCTACCACCTGCACGGACACACCACCTCGACCGTGCTGGGCTGGCGCCTGCAGCTGCATGCGTGGCTGGCCCTGCTGGCCTACGCGACCCTGGCCATCGCCGCCCTGCTGGCTTTGATGCTGCGGGTCCAGGAACGCGCCCTGCGCCGGCGCACCTTCAGCGCCTGGCTGCGCTCGCTGCCGCCGCTGACCGAGCTTGAATCGCTGCTGTTCCGCACCATCGGCGCCGGCTTCGCGCTGCTCAGCCTGACCCTGCTGACCGGCGTGCTGTTCGTCGAGGATTTCCTGTCCCAGCACCTGGTGCACAAGAGCGTGCTGAGCATGCTGTCGTGGCTGGTGTTCGGCGGCCTGCTGCTGGGTCGCTGGCGCTACGGCTGGCGTGGCGTGCGCGCGGTGCGCTGGACCCTGACGGCGATGGTGCTGTTGCTGCTGGCCTTCTTCGGCAGCAAGTTCGTGCTGGAACTCGTGCTCGGCAGGCCTTGAACGCCAATGCGCGCACTGGCGAGGCACCCGATCCGACCGCAAGGTCGCAGGTTCGCGCTGCCGCGCGCGGCCTGGCTTGCCCTGGCCGCCGCCGTGGCCCTGCCCGCGGCCGGCGCGCCCGCGCCGCCACCTGACGCAGGCCAGGTCCAGCGCCAGGCCGAACGGGCCCTCGCAGCGCCGCCGCCTCCGCCGCCGGCAGCGGCCACGTCCGCGGACCCCGCCGGGGCCGGGCCGCAGTTCGAGGTCCACCACTTCCGCCTCGAGGGCGTGACCCTGCTGCCGGAGGACACCCTGCACGAGGCGCTCGCCCCGTGGCGCGGCCGCCCGCTGCACTTCGCCGACCTGCAGGCCGCCCTGCGCCGGATCGTCGCAGCCTACCGCGCGCATGGCTGGTTCGCCCGCGCCGACCTGCCCGAGCAGGACATCACCGAGGGCACGGTCACCGTGCGGGTGCTGGAAGGACGCTTCGGTCGCCTGGGCGTGCTCGAAGACGACCGCCGCGCCCGTGGCGACTTC
>Ga0065721_10006965_pt1 | contig 10525 bp, 10 predicted proteins | sample Mesricmetagenome_FD_59108 | JGI IMG/M metagenome (GOLD analysis project Ga0065721, IMG submission 59108) | Mesophilic microbial community from rice straw/compost enrichment Sample: eDNA_1 v2 (version 2) | ecosystem: Engineered > Solid waste > Grass > Composting > Bioreactor | place: USA: Davis... | reverse complement strand
CCCTTCCCAGAACATGGCGATCCACCACCACCCGAACGAGCAAGAAGACCAACCCCGGAACCAATTCCAACAATTATCTGTTTCCCTCAGTCCAACTTATCTATACATGGATGAATATCTATCCGCTCCCGGGGCAGATGATAGGACGCTTATTCGCCCAGAACACAGGGCCCGTTTCACTTGCCCATGTTGGCCATTCCTCCTTCTCAACTTTGGGCCATACAAGGGTCAGTGATGCGGCCTTGAATGGAGCTCGTCCCCGCCGCAGCTCGCGGAGTTCCCCACATGGGCAAGCTTGCCACTAACCTGCTTCGGAAAACAGGGTGCCTGTAATCATGAGAAGGTCCTTTCCCAGCCCAGCGGCGAACTTGGATATCCGACAATCTGCCTCGAGGAGACGCGTCGAACTCATGACCTCATTCTGATCACAGGCGGGTGGGATATCGGAACACGCGGCCCAGAAAAAGGTTTTAGCAGGGTTTCAGAGCGACCAGAATCGCACGAGTGCTCGGAGGGAACTCGTCCTTGTCATCAACACGGTTGTCTGGGTTGTCATCCCTTCGACCCGGGGTCAAAAGAGTGCCTCCCCAAGATCTGACGATGAAGATGATTGACAATCGAATGGCTATTGAAGATGTGATAAGATGTACAAACGAAATGTATCTAATGTGCTTGAAACATTTGCGAAAATCAGGAAATGAAGGTAGACCCAACGGAACAGTAAAGTCGGACTCATCCTCTTCCACTCCACCCATCTCACTCCCCAAGCTCCAATCAAGATGGGGACACGTAGCGTCGACCAGTGGTTAACGACTCGACGCCCCCCATGCTGATGAGGAACACCAGAGTAGCGGGAAGAGCGGTGGCGCATCTCCACTGCGCTCTTCATCCTGGACCCTCCGCCGCTGGTGCCTACATCTTGACAATCGAAACCGTCCAACATCAAAGGACATCGAAAACACCGTCCCAAGAAAAATTGGATCCTCTTCTCGCCGCCAGGAGCGGTCCCTTGCCCCGAGTGTGTGGCAGGTCCGTCACGAAGTCTTCATACTCGAGGAATAACCCAAGTCCGTTAGAGGAAACGACTGGCCTTGGTGGCAAGGCACCCTCTGCTAGTTCACGTTGTGGTCGATTCCAGGCAGGATAATCATCGAGAATGCAACACTTGAGCGACGCGTTGTTCGAGGCTTGCTGTAGGGTCACTCCGCCTGGTCTCTTCGAGTCTGGCAAGAGTCACGTCGAACGGGAGGTCGGTCGCTTTCGACAGATACTTCGCAGTCTCTTCGTCTGGCGAGTAAAATGGAAAAATGCGAAGATCGGAAAAGAAAAAGTGAACAACAGATATGTGTTGGAATGAACGTACTCGGTGAGCAGATCCACCACAAATGAACAGCCCATCTCACGCACCATCCGGTTCGACATCCGCACAGCCCAACTTGCTGAGATGGACGTCCTCGCAGTTTGCATCGCGGCATTCCCCACCCCCAATCTCGTATTGACAGAGAACGCTTTGTGGGTCAATGCTCTTCAATGCGTGAGCCTCGCGAAGGAGCTTTAAGTCTGGTAAAGCCGCCAATGTTGGAACTTGTGGTGTAGATACGTCAGCTAGAGGGTAGTGTAGGCTTAGTCGCAACAAAGGGTACGATGCGAAAAGAGAGTCGTGGTGCAAAGTGCTGTCAGGGCCGTGCTCGATTTGCGGCTGCGGCGTGTCACGACTGAGAGGGCTGGTGGAACGCTTCACCACATCCTGTTGATATGTCAGTGTGCATTGTCGAGCATGGCACGCGAAGCGAGATCTCCAGGAAGGAAACGTACCTGCGTCGACGAAGACGTTTCAGTGTCGACGTCGACATTATTGGGGATTTGCGGGGAGGGAGGAGATGGTGAGCCCTGCTTTGAAAAACACGCCATAAAAATTACACAAGCAATGAGCGCAGGGGTCATCTTTGAAGAGGAATGTATCTTGCCGCTTTGTTGGAGTCGTTCTCTGAGGCTTGACGCGGTCAGTTCAGGACAAGCACGCAGAAGGACGATTGAGACGTACTTGACGAGGGGATCGCATCTATTCGGTCGAATTTCAGGAACCAATAGAATATCAACAGAGTAGAGAGAGCACATGCCTGGTTTCCTGGAAGGGGCTGAACGAAGTGAGTACAAAAAAAAAAAGACAGGTTCCTGGAGAGCGAGAAGAACTGACATGTTTCCACACTTGGAGAGATAGTTGAGGTTTCCAGCGGCGGGGAAGTGTGGTAGGAGGATTGATTTCGCTGTGCAACAGTCGGGGCGGAAGGCACGGATGGCTTCGTGACACCAGTTGAAGGTTTCGACTAGGTGCCTCATCAGCGTCTGTTGCCACACAAGACCTTGAACTAAGTGACACACAGCATGCTTCTTCTTCCTTTTCTCCTCCTCCATCTGAGCGATCTTCCGCCTCATATCCTCGATCGCTTTCTCCGTCGCAGCCAACTCTGCTAATTTCTTCGCGTTGATGGGAGGAATTTGCCGTGGGGCCGGAGCCTTGCTGCTAGGCGCTGGTGGAGGGGCAGGGGCTTGTGCCAATGCATCCCGTTCATCATCATCTGATTCGCTATCGCTCAGATTGATGACACATTTCGCAGGGCGGACGGTGACGAAGCTGGATATCCCTGTCTTCCTGCGGATGGGCTGGTATACATTTGGGTTGCGAAGAGGATCGAATTCGTGAGGATCTGGGGGAGTGGGCGGGATATCAAAGTCGACGAAGTCGGACGCAACAGGTCGCTTCATCCCACGACGGGACATGAGTGGGGGAGCTGGTGTATCTTCTGGTGATTTAGATTTACGTAGGGTGTGGTCCAAGGTAGTAACAATGGAGTTGTCCGAGGATGGAGGTGGCGCGCTCGGGGTTGAAATCGGCGGGTCAGCCAGCAAGACAGGATGTGGTTGGGTTGGCACAGGCGGTGTGGGTGGAATTGGTGTCGCGTCGGTGTCAAATGTTGCACTTTGTGGGTCGGCCACTTTGTCGATACCAGGTAGTGTCAGTGTCTTGTTGAGGAAATCGTCAATAGCAGGAGGGGGGACTCTGGAAGTGGATGCGTCGTTGCCCACAACACTAGCCACAGCGGATCTCTTTTGTCGACGAGAGGCCTGTACAGCTTTTCGAGCAATAAGTTCTTGGCGTCGCTGCTGTTCGACGTCGTCCAGGTGGTCAGCTGAGAGCGCTACAGTCTGAGGGTTTGTGGAAAGTGGTGTCTTGACATCATCGTCCGCTGACGAATGAGTTCCTTCACGGATGGACAAGTCAGGCTCAATGAAGCTGAATGCCTTCAGTGTGTCAGGATTGTAGGGATGCAAGCCTGTCGTGTCGAGGTTGTCGGGGAGGCGAAGGTTGAGTTCAGTGAAGATGTAGTAAAGCAGCTCCCTGGACAGGCCAAGGTCAACAAGGTATTCCGGTGTGACACCCCAGCCCAAGAGATCCAGGATATTATCTTTGGCAGTGTCATACTGGGCTTGATTCACTAAAACAGTAGTGAGATAACGGTGGTGTAAAGATTCACGTTTACTCACAAGGGACGTTTGGACGAACTTGGTGAACATGAATGACCTTTGTTGGATTCGATGCCGTGGGGGAGGATATCCGTTCCGACAGAGCCTGCCCTGGATGTGAAATGGACACCAGTTGTGCCGATGCATCCGTGATACGGTCAAAAAGAGACAAGCGGGTAGTCGGTGCGGTTTCGGGTGATGGTGAAGGGGTCTGAGATTCCGACTTCGTGATCTCCATCGAAACCTCTGCGGAGCTGGTGCGAGAGCTCTGGCGCTTGGAAGCAGCGTCTCCACCACTGATCTCTCCGTCTTCGAGATTAAAAGGTCGATCAACATCCATGGATGTTTCGAATGTTGGTTGAGGTGTCGCATATGGGTCGACGTCTCCATAGTCGAGCTGCATAGAGTCGACTGTTGGAGCAGGGCGGGGAATTGGTCTTGGTGGAAAGGCTTTGACTGGCTGGGCAACCGCAGGCTTCTTTCGTCTCGACTTGAGAGTGGATAGGGCCAACGCCCTAAGAGCTGAAGGGTCTGCCGGCATTGTTTCTGTAACGGTCATGGCCGAGGTGAAGGCTCTCTACTTTCCACTCGATTCTTGTCCTCCTGCCAGAATATCGTGTGAATAAGCCACGTGATATCCTTACCCGCACGGACCTCCGACTCGATCCAGCCGCAAAGCCAGGTAGAATCAACAGACAGGCAATGGTCAATCCTTTCAAACTATGGGTCCGAATTCATCAAGAAGGACTACCTGCAAAATCTCAATTTACGGTAGATGATATCCCGGACCTCACTGGTCGGGTATTCCTCGTCACCGGGGCGAACTCAGGTCAGAAGCCTTCCTGTCTGGAGATATCTTGCTCAGTGGAAATATTTAGGCATTGGCAAAGAGACGGCAAAGGTACACTCCATACGACATGTACTTTGGTTCACTTACAATTGGCAATGGATAGGCTCTCCTCGCGCATAATGCCAAAGTTTATGTAGCAGCCCGCAACTCGCAGAAGGCCGAAGAGGCTATTCGGGAAATCAAAGCAGAGACGGGAAAGGAAGGCATCTTCCTTCAATTGGATTTGGGAAGTCTAAAGTCTGTCAAGGCCGCTGCAGAAGAGTTCCTTAGGTACGCTGTCCGCATATTGGGATTACTGCTGCGATGTTCAGCGTACTCGCAGCAAAGAATCTCGCCTCGACGCGCTCTTCAATAACGCGTCAGTTTCGCCCCACCCTTGCAAAGTTACATGGCTCACCATCTTGGTCTCAGTGGTGTGATGATGCCCCCTGTCGCCGAGGTGACGACGGATGGTTACGACCTTCAGTTTGGGACGAACGTTCTTGGTAATATCTGCCCCGCCTTGGTCGTACAGGGACCTCGTTCATCGCGTCCAATCAGGGCACTTTTATTTCACTAAACTCCTTTTGCCGGCCCTCTTGCAGGGCGCCAAGACAAGCAAAGACGGGAAGGCTCGCGTTGTCAATACCAGTTCTATCTCCTCGATTCTCGCTTCACCTATCGACTACAACACCCTGAAGGATGGCCCTGCCCGCCGCAAGTGTTGGTCAGTTCTGCTCTACGGGCAAAGCAAGTTGGTTCGTCCCAAAATTCCCTTCCATCAATTCTCGCATGTTGACTTCCTTCGTAGGGTAACGTGCTCTTCTCAAACGAGTTGGCAAAAAGATATGGGGACCAGGGCATCGTGTCGACTTCGCTTAACCCTGGAAATTTAGACTCCAATCTCAATAGATACTTGCACCCCATCGTTCAGTCCGTCATGGTAAAAGTTTCCGTATTTCTTATCTTCAATTGCGGTTGTTGATCCTGCAATTTAGCGTCTATTCTTGTATCCCCCGAGTCAGGGTGCTTTGACCCAACTTTGGGCTGGAACAAGTGCTGAGGGTGCAACCTTGAATGGCCAGGTAAGCTCTCGACGAGGATCCGAGCTCCTCTCGTCCTCTGCTGTTCCTTATACCAATTCCCAGTACCTTATTCCATGGGCACGTGTCGGAACCCCCAACCCCATTGCGGAAGACCCCAGGGCATCTGAGGACCTCTGGCAATGGTGTGAAGACCAAGTCACCAACCTCTGACCCTATCCTATTGGTTTACCCATACCCCGTCCCCCACCTAAATTCTGAATATAACCTATGCTACCTCTATCGTCGATCACTCCTTGATGATATTGCGACTCGCCTTTTCTCTTATATATTTCCCGGAGTCGAGACTCAGATGCCGCTGTGTTTCGTTCACTATCGCGGTTTGCCATAACTTGCCCCTTGAATGTGTCACGGGGGATGTTCCGATCTTGACAGGTCTGCGATATCTGCTACCGGATGCGTTGAAGCGATGCCCGACTTGATGGGGACCTTCTCGATGGTGACATGTTGAGGCTGAACAGAACTCAGCTGTGAGCACACCGATCAAGTGCTTGAGGTCTCCCCTCTCAATCGCACGAGGATTGTGAACTCTTTCAACAAGCCACTCTTTTGAGTTGGGGGTTGTTCCGTTGGCAGGAGACTCTGTCGATTATCACCTGGCTTACGAGACTGGCGACATGCTGGGTGCATAGGGTTTCTAAGCCATGTTATTCAGCCCGATAAACTGAGGGCCTCGGCAGGCAAGTAGCGGAATGCCCAAGGAAAAACAGTCTCCAGTGAAATATGACATTAAAATTCTCCCTTCTTAGTGACTTTCCTGTTGTCCTTTGAAGAGGGAGTAATCCATGGTGCCAAATTCCAGCCGGTATTCGACCGCGCACACCTGCTTACACCAAGCTATGTGGGGCGCTAATCACTCCGAGTAAGCGAAGCCGGAGCAGGTCGCGATCAATGTCAGATGTTTCATAAGTTTCTATCCCCTACAAGTATCACCGACATTCATGTCTTCTCCCCTTCCTTTTCATCTTCCTGCCCAACGCTAGTTGTTGTCGACGACTCCCATCCATCCTGGACGCATCGCGAGGGACAGTGGCCTCACCTACCTATGCCACCATTGGCCGCTCCAGAAATCATTTGGTTTAATCCTTCGAGAGAGTATCAAAAAGACCCACTGCAATGTCTAACTGCAATCCACGAACATGCAGTTGATCATGGGCTGCGAGGGTTCGTACTCTGTGGGTTATCCGGATGCACTCCATGGTTGACCACGGTCTGCATAGTGTGTACTATGGGGTAGACATCGACGACGAAGAAACGGGGGTATGGGTTCTCGGTGAGTCATATGGTGCCCACCTTCCGTGTTCCGAGCTCTGTTTACAGTGCCCCATTCGACAGCTTGGAACTCACTTGAGGAACACCAGCAGTTCATGGGGGATCCATCCTACATCGATTTTATCATGCCTGTCATGGACTCCATGGTTGGAACAGGCGAAATCACCCAAATGTTCTCAGAGCAACGAGAACAATTGAAGAAGGCGCTCAGTGCCCCGATAACCGCTTTTGTCGTGATGACTGTTCGGAGGCACCACGACAGAGGATATGAACTCGAGCCGGTGGTGAAAGAATACTGCGAGGCATTCCCAAAAATACCTGGGTGCGTCGGTGCGGTGTGGGGGCCTTGTATAGAGCGCAAGGACGTGGAGGTGGGGATCATTGGCTGGCGTAGCCTGGCGGTAAGTGCTTGTGTTGCCGGTCAGATTTTTTGCTCTTCGACTTGGCTGCTCACCATCTTTGCTAGGATCGTGACAATGCAGTGAGGGGAACCCTCGCACCTATAATCCAAAAGGCTAGCGAAATCAGCGATATCGACTTTCGATGCGCAAGACTTTCGCACTATTCTATTGCTGGCTGACTGAGCAACAATCCACTTTGGAACACTCGATCATGACCGTCTCACCCGTATGTGATAAGTATGTAGAATTCAGCTATATTCACCTATAATCAACGCTTGTAACAGCCTATACAAACCTTGAACGTCTAGCACTTCATGTTCTATCCTTCCGAATGGAACAGGCATCCGTTGTGCCCTTGGGCCCCGCTAAACCGAATATTTTGCACCCCAAATGACTGGACTAGGCATTACCTTCGCTGGCTGTGAAGAAAGAAGGACTCCCACCCGTGATTGACATTTGGTCATCCGACCAACCACATCCGACACTACCGACAAGAAAGGCATTATAACTCGAAATCTCTTATCACTATTTGCGCTCCAGACCCCCTCAACCAAAACTCCTCTCAACACTCATCGACGCGTCATGTCTGCCCTCGAAATTGCCTACATCCCTGCATCAGANGCTTACCNCGCTGATCGTTCATCNTTCAAGCCAGCTCTCGACGCTTTCTTNAAGGTTCCTGGAGTTGTCGCGTATGTACNCTCCCCGTCTATCGGAGATCCTCACCTCATCGAGTCCCCGTTCTCTCGCTCAGCAACTGGACGGGTCTTCAGAAAGAAGAGCCCAATACCCTCTTCCTCATCACCGGTAACATTGTCTCTAGACGCTCTCCTTTCATCGGTTGATTCTCTGGTGATCTAGTCTGGGAATCGTACGAGAAGGCTGAGGCCGCTCACTCCACCCCCGAGTTCCAGAAGTTCATTGAACTGAGCCAAACTGTCGCAGCCGGCCCTCCAACGATCCAGTTTATCAACCCTGTCAGCCCTGCCGATGAGCCCCTCAATGCACCCGTTACCGAGTTCGCCTTCTGCCAGATCAAGCAAGGCTCCAAAGAGGCTTTCGTGGCCCTTGCAGGAAAACTGAAGGAAGGGTTGGCGGCCATCCCTACAGTTAAGGGCGCCACGGCTGGGGAGGTCCGAGGCCATGAAGCGGATCAAGCTGTCCTGATCGTTGGCTGGGATTCCTATGAGGTGAGCTATCATCCAAAGGGAGGCATCGCAATGCATTTCATCCTCCTGACTATCCCTCCATTGCAGGACCACATTAAGGTTGCGACCGGAGTCAACGCTGAGGGCGTCGCAGCACTGCAAGCGCTTGCCGATCTCACTGTTAAGCACGTCTACCTGAAGAAGTCGGAGTAAAAGGGTTGCTCGGATTGGGATGAGAGAAACAGAATAATTAGTTCCCGATGAGGAGTTTGTATTCCTACTGATTGTGCATTGCAACAAGGATCTGTAATGTTGAAATTTTGCACAGACCGTCTGTTTGCTGCCAAGTAAGTACATTCGAGAACGACATAACGCAGATACTCGCGAGAAAGATCCTTAAGAATGTTGAAGAATGTAGAGAAATACACAGTACATAATCCTGTCAATCATTCCTGGCCGAAACCTTCCGTTTCCCTATCGAGAATGTCAGGTGCTGGCGGTAATGACATGATGAGGCGCACTCACTCGATAGCGAACGAAAGCTTTTGCTCCAAGCTCTCGTAGTCCTCGTACGGTGGCAGATCTAGTCTGTTGAAGCATGTATGACTACGCGGCAGGCCAGTGGGATCGCCTGACTTCTCGATAGTGAACCGCCGAGGGCCATCTGATCCTTGCAAGTCCTTGAATCCGTTAACGGGGACCCGAGACGTTCCTGTCGTGAACTGCAGCAAGCGGGCCTTCTTTTCTGAAGGCCATGAACGAATGCATTGCCAGAACCATTCAATAACTTGGTCGGTCTTCTCGTATCCACGGTAGTCCGTGAACTTGCTCCAGTCGTCCCTGGGAATAAGAATGTGAGTAAACACTTGGACAGATGCCACACAGAATACCCACATGTCGATCTCGGACATTCCACCAATCAGGAGTTCGAGCTCCCTCTCGTCGAATACATTAATGAGATCGCGTGGTATCAATTCCAGTAGCCCGTCCATGAAGGCGTTGAATTGTTCCTTCACCCGTCCCAGGATGCGGTACTCCACGACCAGGTCGACATATTCCTTCTTGTTCTCCTCAGTCACATCGATTTCAGCACCACCAGGCTTCAACTCAATGGTGACCAGCTCTCCAAAGCGCTCCTCGGTGATCGAGAAAGTTTCATAGAGAACATCGGTGATGTCGTTCTCCCTAAGAGTGGATTTAAATAAGTGTCGGGGAAGCGAAGGAATTTTGACTTACAACATCCACTTCAAAGAACGGTGAAGTTCGGTGTTGACAGCCTCCAGATCGGAGATAGCCATCGCCTTTCCAAGAATCATCTTGTAGAACGAGGGAACGAAGTATGCGTCCAAGAATCGCCTATGGAAGATGGCGAGACCAACGATGCGGCCGATGAACTTGAAGTAACTGAGATGGTCTGGGTTGATTCCCGATGCAGGATTGATCTGCAAGGTATAATTGTCGTGCGTCGAGTACTCGAACAATCCGTAACTCGGGTTGAAGATCTCGTGAGATAGCAGGAAGAACCATTCTCTGCGGGAGGAGTTCAGTATGCATTCCCCGCAGACCAATGTGAATCGAGTTGAGAGCTCACCTAGACACGCCACCATAGTCAAGTCCATCTTCACCATCGAAGCTCACCATCAACCGTCGCTTCAGGTCCTCCCCTGTCAACGCCATGACAGCCCCATAACTGTCCTCCAGCACCCGGTTTCGCCTGACCTTGACTTCGCACTTGCCAGGCAGGACTCGCATCTTTGGCTGACTGCGGAAATAAACCACCTTTCTTCGGTAGTCACGCTTGTACTGCGGTGCGTTATCGTCAACGTTCGAAGGTATACGAGGATCGTCCCATGACGTTGTGCGAGTGTTGTGGTCAACAAAGTAGACTCGTCCGGTAGAGGTGAGACGCATCTCCCATCCAGAGGGGAGGGGACCAAGGTTGGCATTGGCGGTTCGCGACGCAGCGACGCCCTGACCCCGCCTGGGGTCGGTCCAGGTGGTGGTCCGGGTATGGTGATCCACGAAGTAAGGTCGACCTTCGGGTGTTCGGCGTTCTTCCCAACCGAGCGGTAAAGGAATTTCTGGATATGTGCTTGCCTGGGAACTGGCGTTGCTTTGAGCGGGGGCGGTGGTAGAGGCAGCAGCGGCCGGTGTGGCAGTGATGCTCGGTACCCTTGCTGGGTTTTGAGCGACATTAGAAACTGGCCGCGCAGGAACCTGTCCAAGATGATTCGGGCGGTGCCAAGA
>Ga0065721_10007959_pt1 | contig 10526 bp, 7 predicted proteins | sample Mesricmetagenome_FD_59108 | JGI IMG/M metagenome (GOLD analysis project Ga0065721, IMG submission 59108) | Mesophilic microbial community from rice straw/compost enrichment Sample: eDNA_1 v2 (version 2) | ecosystem: Engineered > Solid waste > Grass > Composting > Bioreactor | place: USA: Davis... | reverse complement strand
GGGGCTGCGCAATACGGGTTGAGGGGCGGGGGCTGGAGGGTAGCCCGCTGCCCTCCAGCGCTGCCGTCAAGCCACGTGACGCGGCGCGGATGAATTCAGCGGCCGCACCGCCAGGCACAATCCCATCGCCTCGCTGTGCGGTCTGCTTCGCATCGTCATCTCTGTCGCCGCGTCGTCACCTTGCCGAGACGCTGACTTCGTCGATAAGCGAAAATTGACGCGAATCGGCCCTGCGCATCGTGCCGACGGCAAGGCAACACGGTTTCGCCCGTCCCGGCCGTCCGGCAACGATATAATTGCCGCTTTTCCTATCCTCCTTTCCGTTGCCCGGCACGCCTCGGTGCGTGGGCACTGTCCAGTTCCCTACCGCCATGACCTCCCAACTTGCCAAGAAAGGCGAAGCCTGGTCCGCCCGCTTCTCCGAACCGATGTCCGACCTGGTGAAGCGCTACACCGCTTCGGTGTTCTTCGACAAGCGCCTCGCGCTGTTCGATATCCAGGGCTCGCTGGCGCATGCGGCGATGCTGGCCCGGCAGGGCATCATCAGCGACGCCGACCGCGCCGAGATCGAGCGCGGCATGGCGCAGATCCGCGGCGAAATCGAGGCCGGCAGCTTCGAATGGAAGCTGGACCTGGAAGACGTCCACCTGAATATCGAGGCGCGGCTGACCGCGCTGGTCGGCGATGCCGGCAAGCGGCTGCATACCGGCCGCTCGCGCAACGACCAGGTGGCCACCGACATCCGCCTGTGGCTGCGCAGCGAGATCGACAACATCGTCGGCCTGCTGGGCGATCTGCGCCACGCGCTGCTCGATCTGGCCGAGCAGCACGCCGACACGATCCTGCCGGGCTTCACGCACCTGCAGGTCGCGCAGCCGGTGACCTTCGGCCACCATCTGCTGGCCTACGTCGAGATGTTCACCCGCGATGCCGAGCGGATGCAGGACGCCCGCAAGCGCGTCAACCGCCTGCCGCTGGGCGCGGCCGCGCTGGCCGGCACCAGCTATCCGATCGACCGGGAATTCGTGGCGCAGCAGTTGGGCTTCGACGGCGTGTGCCGCAATTCGCTGGACGCGGTGTCCGACCGGGACTTTGCCATCGAGTTCTGCGCGGCCTCGGCACTGGTGATGACCCACGTGTCGCGCTTCTCGGAAGAGCTGGTGCTGTGGATGAGCCCGCGCGTCGGCTTCATCGATATCGCCGACCGCTTCTGCACCGGCAGCTCGATCATGCCGCAGAAGAAAAACCCGGACGTGCCCGAGCTGGCGCGCGGCAAGACCGGCCGCGTCAACGGCCACCTGATCGGCCTGCTGACGCTGATGAAGGGCCAGCCGCTGGCGTACAACAAGGACAACCAGGAAGACAAGGAGCCGCTGTTCGACACGGTCGATACCGTGGTCGACACGCTGCGCATCTTCGCGGACATGGTGCCGGGCATCACGGTCAAGCCGGAGGCGATGCGCGCCGCCGCGCTGCAGGGCTATGCGACCGCGACCGACCTGGCCGACTACCTGGTCAAGAAGGGCCTGCCGTTCCGTGACGCCCACGAGGCGGTCGCCCACGCCGTGCGCGCCTGCGACGCGCGCCAGTGCGATCTGGCCGACCTGACCGTGGCGGAGCTGCGCGAGGCCACCGGCCTGGGCGACAAGGCCGCCCTGATCGGCGACGATGTCCACGGCGTGCTGACCCTGGAAGGCTCGGTCGCCGCCCGCAACCATATCGGCGGCACCGCGCCGGACCAGGTGCGCGCCGCGATCGCGGCCGCGCGCAAGGCCGGCTGATCGATGACTTGGCTGATCGGCGGATCTGCCGATTCGCAGACCTGTTGATCCGCTGAGCTGACGATTTGCTGATTTGCTGATTTGCTGATTTGCTGATTTGCTGATTTGCGGATCGGCTGCCGGTCCGCCGCGCACCACGGCGTCCCCGTTTCCCGCGGGGACGCTCCCCACCTTGGTGGGGAATCTCCCTCTCCCGCCTCTCCCCGCCTCTCCCTCCACCCGCCCTGTTCTGGTGCGGACTACGCAGACAACCACGCAGACAAAGTGACGAATTGGGGATTAACCCTAGCGATTTGCCGTGGGGTTCAACCGTAAACTGACGCGCCACCCCGGTTTTTCCCCATCCCTAGGACGTTCACATGTCTCTCCTCATGAGGATCTCACGGCTTATCGACGCCGTGAACGATGTCATCGGGAGGTGGGCGAAATGGCTGATCCTGCTGGCCGTACTGGTCTGCGCGGGCAACGCCATCATTCGCTACACCTTCAGCATCAGCTCCAACGCCTGGCTCGAAATGCAGTGGTACATGTTCGCCGCCGTGTTCCTGCTCGGCGCGCCGTACGCCCTGCGCAAGGACGAGCATGTGCGCATCGACGTGGTCGCCGGACGCTTCTCCGAGCGGACCCAGGTCTGGATCGACATCTTCGGCATCCTGCTGTTCCTGCTGCCGATCTCGCTGATCATCCTGTGGCTGTCGATCCCCTACTTCTGGCTGTCCTTCGTCGGCCATGAAATGTCGGGCAATGCCGGCGGCCTGATCCGCTGGCCGGCCAAGTTCCTGATCGTCGCCGGCTTCTTCCTGCTGATCCTGCAGGGCCTGTCCGAGCTGATCAAGCGCTTCGCCTACCTGAGGGGGGAACTGCCGTTCGAAGCCTTCCGCAAGCACGGCCACAGCCCCGCGGAAAACGCCGCCGCGCTGGCCGATGGCGGCCGCTCCGGTCCCCCGGCAACCCCGTAAGCGAGGCGCGCAATGACGCAATTCCTGATCGACAACATGGCGCCGATCATGTTCGGCTCCCTGGTGGTCTTCCTGCTGTCGGGCTTTCCGATCGCCTTCGCGCTGGCGGCCAATGGGCTGCTGTTCGCCTTCATCGGCATCGAGCTGGGCCTGCTGGCGCCCGAACTGCTGCAGGCGCTGCCGAGCCGGCTGTTCGGCATCATCGAGAACGACACGCTGCTGGCGATCCCGTTCTTCACCTTCATGGGGCTGATATTGGAGCGATCCGGCATGGCCGAGGATCTGCTCGATACCATCGGCCAGCTGTTCGGCCCGATCCGCGGCGGCCTGGCCTATGCCGTGATCTTCGTCGGCGCGCTGCTGGCGGCGACCACCGGCGTGGTGGCGGCCTCGGTGATCTCGATGGGGCTGATCTCGCTGCCCCTGATGCTCAAGTACAACTACGACAAGCGGCTGGCGACCGGCGTGATCGCCGCGTCGGGCACGCTGGCGCAGATCATCCCGCCCTCGCTGGTGCTGATCGTGCTGGCCGACCAGCTGGGCCGTTCCGTCGGCGACATGTACAAGGGCGCCTTCGTGCCCGGCATGGTGCTGACCGGCCTGTACATGCTGTACGTGCTGCTGATGACGCTGGTCAAGCCGGCCTCGGCGCCAGCCCTGCCGCTGGAGGCGCGCACCTTCCGCGAGCCCAGCGGCAAGAGCGGCTCGACCTCGGTGCTGGTGCTCACCGCGCTGGCCGTGGTGGTCGGCGTGGTGGTCGACCTGAACTACAACCCCGGCGGACCGCTGGACGAGCGGCTGGTGGTGTCGATCGGCGCGGCGATCTCGTTCGCCTTTGTGCTGGCGGTGATCAACCGCGTGCTCAAGCTCAATCTGCTGTCGCAGATGGCCGAGAAGGTGACCTTCGTGCTGATCCCGCCGCTGGCGCTGATCTTCCTGGTGCTGGGCACGATCTTCATCGGCGTGGCCACGCCGACGGAAGGCGGCGGCATGGGCGCCCTCGGTGCGCTGGTGCTGGCGCTGATCAAGGGCCGGCTGAACCTGGGCCTGACCAGGCAGGCGATGGAATCGACGCTGAAGCTGTCGGCCTTCGTGATCTTCATCCTGATCGGCGCCCGGGTGTTCTCGCTGACGTTCTACGGCGTCGACGGCCACCTGTGGGTCGAGCATCTGCTGACGGCGCTGCCCGGCGGCCAGACCGGCTTCCTGATCGCGGTCAACATCCTGTTCTTCCTGCTGGCCTTCTTCCTGGACTTCTTCGAGCTGGCCTTCATCCTGGTGCCGCTGGTCGGCCCGGTGGCGGACAAGCTGGGCATCGACCTGATCTGGTTCGGCGTGCTGCTGGCGGTCAACATGCAGACCTCGTTCATGCACCCGCCGTTCGGCTTCTCGCTGTTCTACCTGCGCTCGGTCGCGCCGCGCTCGGTCAAGACCTCGGACATCTACTGGGGCTCGGTGCCCTTCGTGGTGATCCAGCTGATCATGGTGGCGCTGATCATCATCTTCCCGGGCCTGGTCACCACGGACAAGGCGAAGGCGCAGGACCGCAGCATCACCCGCAGCCTGGACATCGACCTGGGCAAGCCCTCGCAGCCGGCACCGGGCGGCCCCGCTCCTTCCGGGCCGTCGGAGGCGCCCGAGGCGCCGACGCTGCCCGGCGGCGCGCAGCTCGAGACGCCAGGCGCGCCGGCCCAGTCGAACGACAGCGGCCCGGCGGCACCGGTGTTCGAGTTCGAGAAGAAGTAGTTGGAGCCGGGATCGTTCGAGCCGAAATCTCTCAAGTCGAAACGCCCGAACGACGGCACCAGGAAAAAACGGCCGGCATCTACATGCCGGCCGTTTTTCTTTACCGCCCCGCCGCCGTCAAGCCGTCAAGCCGTCTGCTTCACGCAATCGACGAAATACACGCGCTTGCCGTCGATCTCCTCGGCCACCAGGCCGTGGATATCGGTCTCGAAGCCCGGGAACAGCTGGTTGAACTCGCGGGCGAACTTCAGGTACTGGACGATGGTCCGGTTGAAACGCTCGCCCGGGATCAGCAGCGGAATGCCCGGCGGGTACGGCGTCAGCAGGATCGCGGTGACGCGGCCCTCCAGATCGTCGACCGGCACCCGCTCGATCTCGCGGTGCGCCATCATCGCCCAGGCGTCCGACGGCTTCATCGCCGGCTCCATGTCCGACAGATACATCTCGGTGGTCACGCGCGCGACGTCGTTGGCCTTGTAGACGCTGTGGATGGCATCGCACAGGTCGCGCAGGCCCATCCGCTCGTACTGCGGGAAGCGCGCGACGAACTCCGGCAGCACGCGCCACAGCGGCTGGTTCTGGTCGTAGTCGTCCTTGAACTGCTGCAGCTCGGTCACCAGCGAGTTCCAGCGGCCCTTGGTGATGCCGATCGTGAACATGATGAAGAACGAGTACAGCCCGGTCTTCTCGATGATGATGCCGTGCTCGGCCAGGTACTTGGTGACGATCGCGGCCGGAATGCCGCGCTCGCTGAACTCACCATCGACATCGAGCCCGGGCGTGATGATCGTCGCCTTGATCGGGTCCAGCAGGTTGAAGCCGTCGGCGAGGTCGCCGAAGCCGTGCCAGCGGTCGTTGGCCTTCAGCATCCAGTCCTCGCGGTCGCCGATGCCGTCCTCGTTCAGATCTTCCGGACCCCAGACCTTGAACCACCAGTCGCCGTTGTTGCCGGCGTCGTAGTCCCCCTCGACCTTGCGCATCGCGCGGCGGAAGTCCAGCGCCTCCTGGATGCTCTCCTCGACCAGCGCGGTGCCGCCCGGCGCTTCCATCATCGCCGCGGCCACATCGCACGAGGCGATGATCGAATACTGCGGGCTGGTCGACGTATGCATCAGGTATGCCTCGTTGAAGCGGTACCGGTCGAGCTTGCGCGTCTCCGAGTCCTGCACGAGGATCTGCGAGGCCTGCGACAGGCCCGCCAGCAGCTTGTGGGTCGACTGCGTGGCGAACACCAGCGCGTCCTTGCTGCGCGGACGATCGCGCCCGATCGCGTGCATGTTGCGATAGAAATCGTGGAACGCCGCGTGCGGCAGCCAGGCCTCGTCGAAATGCAGCGTGTCGATCTCGGCCGCCAGCATCTCCTTGATCTGCTCGGCGTTGTAGAGCACGCCGTCGTAGGTACCCTGCGTGATCGTCAGGATGCGCGGCTTCTGGTTCTTTGCCTGGCTGGCGAACGGATGCGCGGCGATCTTCTTGCGGATGGTCTCCGGGTCGAATTCGCTCTTCGGAATCGGACCGATGATGCCGTAGTGGTTGCGCGTCGGCATCAGGAACACCGGAATCGCGCCGGTCATCATGATCGCGTGCAGGATCGACTTGTGGCAGTTGCGGTCGACCACCACGATGTCGCCGGGCGCCACGTTGGCGTGCCACACCATCTTGTTCGACGTCGAGGTGCCGTTGGTGACGAAGAACATGTGGTCGGAGTTGAAGATCCGCGCGGCATTGCGCTCGGACGCCGCCACCGGTCCGGTGTGGTCCAGCAGCTGGCCCAGCTCGTCGACCGCGTTGCAGACGTCGGCGCGCAGCATGTTCTCCCCGAAGAACTGGTGGAACACCTGGCCGACCGGGCTCTTCAGGAAGGCCACGCCGCCCGAGTGGCCCGGGCAGTGCCACGAGTACGAACTGTCCTGCGCGTAGTCGATCAGCGCCTTGAAGAACGGCGGCGCCAGCGATTCGAGGTAGACCTTGGCTTCGCGGATGATATGCCGGGCCACGAACTCGGGCGTGTCCTCGAACATGTGGATGAAGCCGTGCAGCTCGCGCAGGATGTCGTTCGGGATATGGCGCGAGGTACGGGTCTCGCCGTACAGGAAGATCGGCAGGTTGGCATTGCGCCGGCGCACCTCGGTGACGAAGGCGCGCAGCTTCTCGATCGCCGCCGCTTCCGGCTCGTCGGTGCCGCTGGCGAACTCGTCGTCGTCGATCGACACGATGAAGGTCGAGGCGCGGCTGGACTGCTGCGCGAACGAGGTCAGGTCGCCATAGCTGGTCAGGCCCATCACCTCCATGCCCTCGGCCTCGATGGCCTGGGCCAGCGCACGGATGCCCGAGCCGGAGATGTTCTCGGAGCGGAAGTCTTCATCGATGATGATGACGGGGAAGCGGAATTTCATCGGGCGTCCTCGCGGAAAGGAGAGAGGGGCAAAAGGACTTGAGCCACATGGCCGCGTTCAGGCGCGCGGCGGCATGTGGCTCGGAGATTCATGCGGAGCGGTCGGGCCGCTCCGTCGGTCGTCGGCAATCGGGGGGTGGTGCGTTCCCGGGGCCATTGGCCCGCATTGTAGGGCAATCAGGTTTTCGGCAGCGTGACACCGTGCTGGCCCTGGTATTTGCCGCCACGGTCGCGGTACGAGGTCTCGCAGACCTCGTCGCTCTCGAAGAACAGCACCTGCGCGCAGCCCTCGCCGGCGTAGATCTTCGCGGGCAGCGGCGTGGTGTTCGAGAATTCCAGCGTCACGTAGCCCTCCCACTCGGGCTCGAACGGCGTCACGTTGACGATGATGCCGCAGCGCGCATAGGTGCTCTTGCCCAGGCAGATCGTCAGCACGCTGCGCGGGATGCGGAAATACTCGACGGTGCGGGCCAGCGCGAACGAGTTCGGCGGGATGATGCAGACATCGCCCTTGAAGTCGACGAACGACTTTTCGTCGAAGTTCTTCGGGTCGACGATGGTGCTGTTGATGTTGGTGAAGATCTTGAATTCGTCGGCGCAGCGGATGTCGTAGCCGTAGCTGGAGGTGCCATAGGAGACGATCTTGCGGCCATCCATTTCCCTGACCTGGCCCGGCTCGAACGGCTCGATCATGCCATGCTGCTCCGCCATGCGGCGGATCCACTTGTCGGATTTGATGCTCATAAGGTAGCGGTAAACGGGGGAAGCGCCGCGAAGTGGAACGCCGCAACGGGCGGCATGGCGCGCAATGGGCCGCATTGTACAACCAAAGCGCGGCCGGCCCGGCAAGGCAGGCCGGGGTATCGAAGGGCAAGCCGGAAGGACAGCGGACGCGAGAGCGGAAGGGAGCGCGCGAGGAGAGCGGCCTTACGCCACCGCGGCCTGCGGCTCGCTGTGGCGGAAGCGCTGGCGGCCCGTATAGAGCAGGAAATGCTTGCCGGTGCAGCGCGCGAACAGCGTCATGTTGACGCGCCTGGCCATCTGGTAGCCCATCTGCGTGACACCCGAGCGCGACAGCAGGAACGGGATGCCCATCTGCGCGCCCTTGATGACCATCTCCGAGGTCAGGCGGCCGGTGGTGTAGAACACCTTGTCGGCGCCGTCCATTCCCTCCAGCCACATCCGTCCGGCGATTGCGTCCACCGCGTTGTGGCGGCCCACGTCCTCGATGAACATCAGCAGCTCGCGCCCCTGGAACAGCGCGCAGCCGTGCACCGAGCCGGCCTGCTTGTAGACCGACTGCTGCAGCCGGATCGTATCGATGATGCTGTAGAGGGTCTGCTGGTCCAGCACCGCGTCGTCGGGCAGCCGGATCTGGTCGACCTCGTCGAGCAGCGAGCCGAATACCGTGCCCTGGCCGCAGCCGGTCGTGACGATCTTGCGCGCGGTGCGCTCCTCGATCCGGTCGACGCCGCCGCGCGTGGTCACCGCGGCCGACTCGGTCTCCCAGTCGACCTGGATCGCGGCGATGTCCTCGATCGATTCGACCAGGCGCTGGTTGCGCAGATAGCCCAGCACCAGCGCCTCCGGGGCGCCGCCCAGGGTCATCAGCGTGACCAGCTCGCGCTTGTCCAGGTAGACCGTCAGCGGCCGCTCGCCGGGCAGGAAGGCGGAGCGCACGCGGCCCTGCTCGTCGACCACCTCGACCTCCTCGATCAGCGGGACGGCGGCTTGGCTCAGTTCGGGACGCAGGGACATGGGTACGGGGAAATCGAAAACATCGAGGCGGAACCGGCGCCTGGCTGGCCCGCGTGGTGAGCCACGGCGGACCACGGCGCCGGCCGCGCCGGTCAGATCAGGTCAGGTCAGTCAGGACTTGACCACCACGCCGCAGGCGATGCGGCCGCCCGAATTGCCGGTGGGCTGGGTCTTGTAGTCGTCGGGGTCCTTGTGCACGACCACGGCACGGCCGACGATGCTGTTGGGGCCGGGCGCGACGGTCATGCTGGTCAGCTGGAAGCTTGCCCGCGCGCGGCCGTCGGCGTCGGCGGTCAGGTTCGGCATGTCGCCGACATGGTGGTCCGACGTATTGACGGAGCCGTGCGGCTTCCCGGTCGGGTTGAAATGGCCGCCGGCGCTCATCGCGTCGGGGGCCGAGCAGTCGCCCTTCTCGTGGACGTGGAAGCCATGCACCGAATTCGGCGGCAGGCCGGTCACGTCCGCCAGCACCATCACATGATCGCCATGCTGGGTGAAGGTGACGGTGCCCTGGGTATTGGTGCCGCTCTTGGCGGTCAGCGGGGCGACCGCGCGTTCCGCCGTCGCTCCGCCGCCCATCTTGTGTCCCAGATGCTCCATCTGCGAACACGCTGCCAACGCGGCGCATGCCACCAGACCGAAAAGAATACGCTTCATGCCGAACCTCCTGTCACGGTGATGTCGAGCATGCATTGTAGCGCTCATCCCGGCCCTTTCCCCGACAACGCCGGTACGGCAGCGCTTACGCCTCGCCGGGCGCGGGCCGCCGTTCCGGCTGGCGGCGCGAAGGCGTGGAACGCTGCGCCGGGATCTTGCCCGAGCGGACGTCGTCGTACCAGTGCTCGTGGTGCTCCTTCGCCCAGGCCTCGTCGACATAGCCGTCGCGCATCGCGCGGTAGGCGCCTTCCATGCCGATCGTGCCCATGTAGATATGGCCGAACGCCATCGCCATCATCACGATCGCGGCGATCGAGTGGACGATATGGGCCAGCTGCATCGTGGTGCGGTAGTAGTCCAGGCCCGGCACGATCTTGTCGAGCACGAAGCCCGAGGCCGAGATCAGCAGGCCAAGGAAGAACACGCCGACCCAGAACCAGCCCTTCTCGCCGGCATTGAAGCGGCCGCTCGGCACATGCTTGCCGCTGGCGATGCCGCCCAGGCTGGTCAGCCAGCGGATGTCGTCGCGCGACGGCAGGTTGTCGCGCACGAAGATCACGAAGCCGACGATCAGCGACAGCGTGAAGACCGGTCCGACGATGTTGTGGACGTTCTTCAGCAGATAGGTCAGCCAGCCGAACAGCGTATGGCCCATGATCGGCAGCAGGAAATGCTTGCCGAACAGCATCACGATGCCCGACACCGCCAGCACCACGAAGGCGATCGCCATGGTCCAGTGGACGATGCGCTCCAGCGGCGTGAAGCGCTCGATCATGCGGCCCGTCGGCGCCGACTTCAGCGGAATGGTGCCGCGCCAGACGAAGAAGGCCAGGATCACGGCCGGCACCAGCACCAGCAGCCAGCCGCCCCAGACCGTGATCACGCCGTTGCGCAACAGCCGCCATTCCTGGCCGGTACGCAGGATCAGCACGCCGGCTTCCTTGTCGGGCAGGCTGCTGTAGTGGCGCTGGTCAGAGTTGATCTCGCGCCAGACCGGGGCGTTGTTGCCCGGCTGCGTGCGCGTGCGGCTCTGCTGCTCGCGCGCCTCGGCGGCGATGTCGCGCTCGGGCACGTCGAAGATGTTCTGCGAGGCGATGCCCGAGAACGGCTGCTGCGGATGCAGCGCCGGGTTGTTGGTGTCGGCATCGCCCGGCGCCGGCGTCGCGGCCGGGCTCTGGCCCTGCGCCGCTGCCTGCGCGGGCGCTTGCGCGGGCGTGGTCTGCGCCTGCG
>Ga0065721_10053105_pt1 | contig 10527 bp, 11 predicted proteins | sample Mesricmetagenome_FD_59108 | JGI IMG/M metagenome (GOLD analysis project Ga0065721, IMG submission 59108) | Mesophilic microbial community from rice straw/compost enrichment Sample: eDNA_1 v2 (version 2) | ecosystem: Engineered > Solid waste > Grass > Composting > Bioreactor | place: USA: Davis... | reverse complement strand
AGTGGTAAGGACGCTGCCCTCTCACGGCGGAAACACGGGTTCGAATCCCGTTGGGACTACCAGATTCCTTAGTGCTCGCATGGTCTAGCGGTTAGGACACCTGACTTTCACTCAGGAGATCGCGGGTTCGAGCCCCGCTGCGAGTACCAAGGAATCTGGTAGTGAACCAGATATGCGCGTTCGTAGATCAGTGGTTAGATCGCCGGCCTGTCACGCCGGAGGCCGCGGGTTCAAGTCCCGTCGAGCGCGCCAATCATTCGATCCTTCATCAATGGATCCGCCAGATCCGGAACCTCCGGACACGGGGATGTAGCTCAGTTGGTCAGAGCACCTGACCGTCGGCTAGGAGGTCGCGGGGCCGAACCCCGCCATTCATGAACGCTATTGAAACACCCTCTACCGGCGTCTTCCAAGCGTCAGAACGCTCGAAGTCGCACTGAGATAAGCTAGTTAGATACCAGCCTCCAGTAATAAAATCGAAGGCTGTATCTGCTTCTATTACGGAGCTTTAGGGGTCTGAAGGTTCCTAACTTGTTGCTTCAGCTCGCGGTTTTCATCCTTCAACGACTCGCTTGCACCCTTGGGGCGACGCTGAAGCGTTCGCCCAACCTGGCCGGCGGCAACTGCAGCGCCAATAGCTGCAGTTGTCTCCTGACCATCGTTGTAACCATGCGAAGCACCGAAGCCCATCCAGTGACCAACACGATCAGCGATAGTTGGAATAAGACCGAAGATTCGCAGCGAGAGGTGCCACTGCATCCACGTATACATGACGATACCGACCACCCACTGAAGTATGGATGACCAATCGGGTGACGTCTGGGCGTTGAAATTGTCGTCCCACAAGATCGAGAGCGAGTTCATTGTCTCAGGTAGGAGCTTGAGGCCGCCTATGAACGCAAGCATACCAATGGCGGGGCGCAGGAAGAGGTTGAACAGCAACGTTACGCCTGGTGCTTGGTTCTTATCGAACATCTCCTGACCATCCATCCGGATGAAGGCGAAGGCCCAGAGAACACCAGCAATTGCCGCTTCTAGGAACAAAATCAACCATGAGATCCCCATAATGAAGACCATGATCATGGGCAGCATGGGGAGAACGAACGCGTGCAGTATGCCCACGATGAGGATCACAGTCAGTATCGGCCACAACCATCCATAAGCGAATTCGAAGGCCGAAAGGAGAGACTTCGTTACGACCTGTCCGACACCGCCACCAAAGAGGCCGACGAAGGATTGGCCAACAGCGGCAGCGCCCCCATCAGCAGCATTAAGAGCGACATTCATCGCAGCAAGGACAAGAAGTGCTCCTTCCCAAATTCCGAGTAGGTTATGTCCAAAGGATATCATGTCCCCGATGGGGTCGCCGGAATCGCTGGCCGAACCAGCCTTCATCGCGGCGATTGAGGGAGCCATGTAAGACCAGAAGCCACTCAGAGGATCCGTATTGTCTCTGGCAGCCATTGAACCGTCGCCCTTGCTTTCATCAGAAAGGCGGGGAACCGACAAAACGGCGGCCTTGGCCGCAAGATAGGGCTCCAGATATTCTTCCGAGAGCGACGGTTCATAGATTTTTGGCGATCCATTTGCCAATGATACCGTGATTGAGGACGCCTTCGTCAACGCACGCTCAAATCCACCAGCGGCCATGAAGCCGTATTTCGTTATGCTCTCGTTCAGCGCCTTTCCGTTTTTGTCCATGACAAACTTGTAGACCTGACCGGAAGCTTCGGCGACCTTGCTGTTCCACTCTTCGGCAGCGGCGTTCTTCACCTCGGCAAGGTTGGCTGGAACAAGGCCTTCAGTGCGAAGCGCTTTCAGAATTGCTTCGGTTTCCATCTCACGCACATCGTGGTTTGCGAAATACTTACCGAGTTCCTGCTTCTTGAATGTCTTCCGGATCTTCGTGAGCATCTCGTCCGTGGCATTCTTACGCACGGACACGAAATTGTCGTAGGATCCTTCCGCGCCAGCCAGGAGACCATCGGACGGAACCGCGGGGACAGTAAATAGAAGTGAACCGCACCCCCCGTAATCATAGACCACATCACGGGTTAGAGGCTTTTGGTGGCCGGCTTCCGGTGTCTTCACGCTCGTGAAAGTCGCGGCACTCCAGAAACTGGCCCAGTAGCCTGAGGTCAGTCCGTTGTGTACCGCATTGCAGATTTCTTTGTCGAGCAGGTAGTCAAAGACGAAGCGGCCTTTCACGGAGACGACCGTGACGTTTTTGCCCTCGGTTGGCTCCGTAATCGACGTTATGTAAGCCTTGATTGGGGCGTTGCCCATCTGCACTGCTGCGACACCAACCACATCTCTCAGGAAGATGTGGACCGATGAGAATCCTCCAGAAACAGGAACAAGAAGACCGAAGCCGAGTACAACACGTAGAGGTGCCCATATCTGGTGGAAGCGTTCGCCCAACACCTTTCCGGTGTATGCCGAAAGCACGATGCCCTGGATGACGTGCCAAGCGAGGAAGAGTCCGCCAAAGAATGTCAGCATTCCAGTGAAAACGGCGAATGCTGAGCCGTACGGAGTTGACACACCCGCAGGATTGGTCGGTGGGAAGAGAACACCGATCCATCTATAGGCGATGTCTGTGTCGACTGGCGTCGATAGCAGGTCAATCATGTTACAACTCCGGGGCTTTATCAAATTCCATGATGGCTCGCCGGCGATGAATAAGGCAACGAAGAGGCTGCGAATATAATTGTTGACAACGTCGGAGGGATGTCGTATCTAAAGGCCATAGACAGGATAGGGAGGCTCTCATGAGCACCAAAGCAATGGCAGGCAACACCAGTTCAAAGATCATACTTCTCGCCGCGATAGCGGCTGGAGTCTACGGCGCATCGATGGTCTTCACCAACCTTGTTCCTGGTGTTGCTGAATCTTGGGGCAAGCACCGTGCGCGAATAGCCGCTGACAACGCGCGAATAGATGCCATACGCAACGATGGCTATGAACTCTACTACGCCAATGTCTGCGGCGACTACTTCGACGCAGATTTCATCGACAAGCACTGGAGGCTCAGGAAGCTCGCATGGTGTGCGGATTACGAAGATCGGATGCCTCATCCGACGAACTGAATAAACGTTGAAAAGGCCCTGCAGATCGCTGGGCCTTTTCTTATTTTGACCTCGGCAGAAGCTGGCCGGAGAGAATGTACGTTGTCGCCGCCCCCAGGCGTTGCTCCCGGAGCATCCAATTCGTGTACGAATGCTTAAACCAGAGGGCTGCAATCAATGGGAAGGGGCCAATTCTGGATACAACGGCGACCCAATTGTTGGCGGGCCAAGCATAAAGCGAGGAGGTCAGGAACCCGACGTATCCGACCAACAAGATCATATAGAGCCAACTGGACCAGAACGAGTTTCTTAAAGAGATCTGCAGATCCCTCTCCGTCTTTCCATGGAGTTCCATCGACGCCTTAAACCGCTCACGGTCGGTACCGCCGTCCTCTAGCTGCTTCACTTGTTCATTTTCATTGATCGATGCCAGAAGGGCATTCAAGCGTGACGAGGAACCAGACAGGGTAGATCCAACACTTGACAAGGCCCTGGATGCAATACCGACACCCATGATGGCACCGAACTTGTTGCGCTTCCAGTCTGCGACACCGATGACATCGTCCTTAATGAGCTTCCCAATGTCCCCTTTGATCAATTCGGCTTTTGATTGAGCAGGTGCGGCGACATCGTGTTCTTCGGAATTTGGCCTGTCAGACATGACTTCGGTTCCTTTCGAATGTAACATGACGGGAAGCATCGCAGATCGCTCCCAAAGATACCAGTCCCATTATTGTTGACATAAGGACTCGTGCCCGTTAGTTCTGCGGCGAACGTAGGAATGAGGTTGCCATGAAGGATTCAAAAAACATTGCTCGCATCGAAGCCTTGAAGGGCGAGTTCGAGAAGCTGCGCGCGGCAAAGATCCGCGTCGAAGGCGACATCGACCGGGCTGCGGCCGATGTCGAGAAGTTCAAGGCGGCCGCCCGCGATGAGATCGGCACCGACGATCTGGACGAGATCCGGGCGATCATCCGCAAGCTTGACGAGGAGAACACGAACGACGTCGACGCGTTCGAGACGCTGATGGCCGAGATCCGCAATGGCATCGCACAGATCGCCGACGTCTCCGCCGCGCCGGCAGAAGCCCGTCCGGCATCGAATGGCTTCCGCAGGGGCGGCTGAACCAATGAATCCGCAGCCGTCCGACATCATCCTGCGCCACCGCCAGAGCCTGGCCGAGGTCTCCAGGCTCATCGCCAATGCGGAAGGACAGCTCAAGGCCGAGACCGACCGCAAGGCGCGGCTCGAACGCGAGGTCGGCGAGGCGAAGGGCCGACGGGAACGCAACCCCGTGTATGCGAAGTTCCTCGAGGAGATGCAGGCGGACGCCCATGCCAGAAGCGTCGGCAAGTTCGAACGGCTCCTGACGACGATCATGAACGAGTTCATGCCGAACCAGCCGCCGATCGGACTCGAACTGACGATCAAGCGTGGCCAGCCGGCGCTGGACATCGTGTCGCGCGTCGCCGCCGATCTCACCAAGGACATCTACAAGCACAAGGGCGGAGCCGTCACCAACATCCTGTCACTGGCACTGCGGATGATCGTCCTCGTCACGTCGCGCCGACGGAGGTTCCTCATCCTCGACGAGGCGGACTGCTGGACCCAGAGCGAGAAGATTCCGACCTTCTACAAGATCGCGCGCGAGGCGGGCGAGAAGCTTGGCGTCCAGTGCATCGCCATCAGCCACTGGCCCACCGACAAGTACGGAGAAGGTGTCAATGTCGCGCGCCTGTCCGGCCATCCCGAGTCTCCCACCGGGACGAACATCAACGGCAACCCGCGGCACTACCAGTGGAGCGACGACGAAGACGGCCTGCGGTACATCCGACTGCGCAACTTCCAGGGATACGTGGACGAGACGCTGCACCTGACGCCGGGCGTGACAATCATCTCCGGTGACAACGACCTCGGCAAAAGCTCCATCGGGCGGGCAATGAGAGCGGTGTTCTACGGAGACATCGATGACGGACTTATCCGCGATGGCGAGCGCATGTGCGCTGTCGAGATCGGACTGAAGGGAGGGCGTGTGCTCCGCTGGGACCGACAGCTCAAGCGGAACCCGGTGAACCTGTGGAAGCTCCTGGAAGCCGACGGAAGTGTCGTAACCGTTACAGACGAGGGCGGGCAGATCGTCCGCCAGTACGAAACGGGCGGCGACGTTCCCGACTGGGTTGAGAACGAGTTCGGCATCAGCAAGGTGCAGAACCTCGACGTCCATCTCATGCTCCAGAAGGAGCCCGTCTTCCTGCTTGACGAGTCTCCGCAGATCCGCGCGACCGCGCTCTCGGTCGGACAGGAGTCGAACTACATCAGCACCATGATCCAGAAGCACAAGGAACAGGTGGCGCAGGACAGCGCGACCATCCGCGAGGGCGAGAAGGAGATGGCGCGGATCATCGAGCGCATCGAAAAGCTCGAGAAGGTTCTCGAATACTCGGAGAAAATGCCGGAAGCCGAGGCCCTCCATGAAAGCATCGGTGCGCGCATCCGTCAGTCCGAGGCGATCATGGCGAAGGTCGGCAACATCGAGGAGGCGATGGCCGCACACAGGAGGCTGGAGGATCGCCGCGAGACGCTCGCATATCTTCCCGATCCCGAAGATCTCCGCAGCCTCGAGCAGGCGATCCGGAAGACAGATCGGCATATGCTTATTCTTGAGGGACTTGCGAAGTCCGAAGCCGAACGCCGCAGGGCGCAGGCGATGGCAGATCTTCTCCGCCCGCTGCCGGACGAGCTTCCTTCCATCCGCCGGACAGACAGGATGATCGAACTCGGCAAGAGCATCTCGCTTGCACAGGCCGAGGAAGCCAGGCTCCGAAAGCTGAAGGCAGGTCTTGAACGCCTCCCGGAGGCGGTCCCCGTCCTCCGCAGCAGCCAGCGGCAGCAGGATCTTGCATCAGGAATCGAGAAGGGCGAAGCCGAGCTTGCTGAGGCGCGTGCACGGATGGCGGCGGCCGAGGACCGGATGAAGACCGTGGAAAGTGAACTGAACGCTATCGTCAAGGAAATGGGGCACGTCTGCACTGTCTGCGGCAGCCACATCGAGGATGGAAGCCAGCTCGTTGCGACACACACTCATGGAGAAGCCGCATGAGCGCCCATACCGAATGCAATGGCGTCATGTTCATCGGCGACCCCCATGTCAGCTCGAGGAAGCCTGGGCGTCGCAAGGACAGCGACTTCGGTGCGACCGTCATCGGCAAGATCCGGTTCCTGCTCGAGTACTGCAACGAGAGGCGGCTGGTGCCCGCCTTCCTCGGCGACATGTTCGACACGCCATATGAGCCTGACGAAGCCTTGAAGACCAAGCTGCTGCGCACGCTGCGGACTTCATGGACGACACCGCTCGCGAACGTCGGCAACCACGACATCAAGAACGCGGTCCTGACCGACGGCGACTCCCTGTCATATCTGGTGGAGGCTGGAGCGTTGCGGCTGAACGCATACGCTGGCGCGCTGGCCACTCTCAAGGTCGGCGAGAAGGTGTGGGGCATCGGAGCAACGCCGTACGGGCAGGACTTCCCGACAGACGCGCGGCACTTCTTCGGACCCGCCGACATGATCGTCTGGCTCACCCACCATGATCTCGCCTTCGAGGACGCCTATCCGGGTTCACAGCCGCTTCCATCCATCAAGGGATGCAAGCTCGTCGTCAACGGGCACATGCACCTGCGTAAGAAGACGAAGAAGGTGGGAGAGACGGTCGTCTTCAACCCCGGCAACATCACACGACAGTTCATGGATGCGATCGAGCACGATCCGGCGGCGTTCGTCCTCACCGCAGGTGGCAAGCTCGAGAAGGTGGAGATCCCGCACGAAAGGGCAATCTTCGATCTCACGGGCCAGCTCATCCACGCCATCTCGCCGGGCGAGGTCAAGGCTACCAAGGTAGCGGAGAATTCTCCCGAAGACATCGAGAGCGCGTTCGTGACCATGCTAACCGCAGACACCGCCATGGAGATGAGCCAGTCGGACGACGGATCCATCATCCGCGAGGAGGTGATGAGCAAGCTCGAGCGTGACAAGTCTCCGGAGGACGTGCGGGACTACATCCTTGGACTTCTGGACAAGGCATTGGCGTGAGGGGCGAATGGAAGAAATAACGGCTCAGGCGATACGGAAGCTGCTAGAGCTGCCAGCAGACGAGAAGCGTATTGGAGAAGGGGTGGGACATGCCACGATCAGTGATGCCGAGCGGCGGCTAGGCTGCCAGTTCCCGAAGCCATACACCTTGTTTCTCCGCACTGTTGGATGGGGTGGCGCAGACGGCACCGAAATCTATGGGCTTTCGGACCGCCTGCGTGCGGACCAGTACCCCGACGTGGTCGATGTGAACCTGAAGGCAAGATCTGAAGATGGCCTGCCCGACAACCTGATTGCCTTCGAGACGACCGGTGACGGCGGATATTATGTCATGGATGCCGACGCGGACGCCGATGGGGCTGTTCTTGTGTGGTACCCTTGGGGTGAAGTTGAGGCTGATGATCTGGAAAGGTCAGACGAGAGCTTCGGCGAATGGCTGTTGAGAGCAGTGGCCGACGCCATTTCACTGCGGGATCTCTGACAGATCCGTTGTGCCAGGTATCTCGTCCATGCATTCTCTCCAGATACCAACAGCAGGATCGACCGCGATGTTTGCAGCACAGAAGACAGACCTGAAGGAATGGCTCGACCAGGGGGCCGAGAAGGGCGCGACCCACATGATCGTCGTCGTCGACGGTTGGGATCACGAGGATTATCCCGTCTACGTGATGCCGGGGGAGAACGTCCGCGAGATCGCCGACAAGTATGACGGCAAGGAGATGCAGCGGATCATGGAGGTTTACGACCTCTCCAAGGATCACGAGCTGCAGCTCGCCGAGCGGCGCGCCTTCAATTACTGATATGGGCGACGCTGCAGGTTTCGCTTCAGCGCCCTGGCGGGATCGACTTCCGGTTCTCGCCTGCGGCCTCATGACGCCCCACGAGGGCATGCGGCTCGTCGAGGATCTCGAGCCGGAGGCGGATGTGTCCTCCCTCGGGACCGTCCACAAGGCGTTTCGCTCCATGACGATGACGCTGCTGGTTGCGGACGCTCCCTCGCATAGGCTCATGGAATGGGCCTCGGTTCTCAAGCACATTGCTTCCCGCATGGGAAAGAGCTTTCCATCCTTCTCGGAGAAGTTCGTATCACTCAGATGCATGCTTCTCGAGGCCAGCGAGCTGAGGGATGTCACGGAGACGGGCCAGACGGACCGTCCCGGAGTTGCCGAAGTCTGCGCGCTCCTAGCTCAGGAGCGCGCTCCTCTTACGGCGGCGGCGATGGCGGTCAAGCTAGGTCTCGACAGCCATTCCGTATCCAGCCGGATCCGGATAGGGATGCTCGCCGGCGCTGTCATGGCCGACCATGAACGATGGGATCAGATGGCTTTCAGTTCAGCCGCCGCGGCTGAGTGACACCCGCGTTCTCATGCAGATCGTCACACAGGCGGCCGAGGTTGTTCCTGAACCACAGGCGGTCGCGCCGCACCAGCAGATCCGGAACGATGACGGGACCCAGCGACTGTCCGGCGACAACACCCTCGATCAGCACGCTGTCCTTGCTGCGATTGATTGAGATCTCGTCCATCAGCAGGTCTGGCCGATGTATTCCCAGAAGATGAGCCTCGTCATTGAGCCCCTCCATGGCGGCGCACAAGGCAGCGAATGCCGCCGCCCGTGTGATCGGCAGCGGCATGTTGAAGCTGATGGTGCCCGGAGCTGACGCGTTTATCGTCTCCAGGAATCTGTCGGATACTTCCTGTAGCCACCCATCCTCGTTCTCGTCGATGAAATTCGCGATGAAGGCGTCGGCCATGGTCGGGTATGCAGGCGAATGTATCCTCCTTGTCGCACCAATGACGAGCCGCGTCACCCGTCCCTTCTCCGCAAGATGATCGATCTCCAGATCGCCGAGGAATTCGAACGGCCCCTGGACAGCCTCGAACAGATCCTCGGCATCGGCGGCGTTGTATCCGTGGTCGAAATGCGGAGCGAAGGCCTCGGCCATCTCCCTTGCGACAGCGCAGGTCAGCCGGGCGGCCGCGCGCGGGTCGATCGTGGTCGGGGACAGGATGATCTGGACACCTTCGGAGACGTAGCCCGACGAGGACATGATGGAGGCGAGTTTCGCCAGCATCTCGTAGCTGCCTGTGACCTCGAGGATCTCCCCGATGGCTCCAGTTATCGGCAGGGCGAAGAGTTCAGTCGTGGTGAATGAGTGACCATCGGCATCGTGCTCGATGGAGAAGGAGGCCGCTTCCAGCAGGCTGAACATCATGCCGTGGTACAGGTCGGGATCGATCTCGCCGCGCTCGAAAGCCTCGGACATTGCGGTGTCGAAGGCTCCGTCGTCCAGCCGTCCCTCGACGGCCTTCATGAAGGCTTCGGGATCCTGGCTGGAGAAGGCTTCGACCACTTGTCGCACATCCTTCCTCCTCTCATCGACCCTGGCACGGAACTCTGAGAAGAGCCTGCCGACGGTGTCGGCGGCGAGGACGGAGGATGTCTTCAGGGTCTTGGTGTCCATGTCGATCCTGCGGAAAGTTGCGTCGACTACAGCATGGCGGCTGGCGTCGCCTCTGTCATGGGATTTCAGCGCCACGCGATCCCAGCGATCGAAGTGATCATGAAGAGGGAGAAGGCGGCGAGCACGATCGCGGCAGTCCGCGAGAGCATCCTCGACGGATCGAAACGGCCGCGTGCGGCTAGGACTGCCGCCGCTCCCGCGCCTATCCAACAGACAGCGATCATGATGAGGAGGCCTGTGAAAAGGAATACCCATGGAGCTATTTCCGCAGGCGAGCCTGAAGGCATGATTGTCAGGCCGATGACGAGGGCCTTGGGGTTTAGAAGGGTTGTCACGAACAGGCCGCCGACAGTGACCGATGAAACCCCGGGTGCCGTGGTTCCGCGTCTCCACAGCTTCGCCGCGAGATACATTATCCATGCCGCCGCAGCCAGCTTCGCAAATGAGGCTGCGAGCGTATTCTCGAAGAGGGGAGCGGCGGCCGTGGCGAGAGGGACGACGACGGCGAGATATCCCGCAGTCTCGCCGGCGATGAGCCTCAGTGACCGACGGAAGCCAAGCTCGGCACCTGACAGGAAGAGAAGCGAGTTCGTCGGTCCCGGAACAGCAAGGAGGACGACAATGGACGAGACAAAGGCTGCGACAGAAGTCATCGGGTATCCGTGCATTGGACATGGGTGGGCCGCCATGAGGCTCTGCCGCCGCAGAATATGTCAATCAGGCACCTGGAGCACCCATCAGAAGCACTGATGGAACCAATCATCAGGATTCATGCTGGAACTGTTGACAATGTCGGAGCCGATGACCATAATGAGAGTTGGAATAAACAGGAGTCTTGAGTTTCACATGTCTCACTTCGTCGCAAACGTCGGCAATGCAAACACCACCGCCATTATGGCGGGGGGC
>Ga0065721_10006556_pt1 | contig 10527 bp, 7 predicted proteins | sample Mesricmetagenome_FD_59108 | JGI IMG/M metagenome (GOLD analysis project Ga0065721, IMG submission 59108) | Mesophilic microbial community from rice straw/compost enrichment Sample: eDNA_1 v2 (version 2) | ecosystem: Engineered > Solid waste > Grass > Composting > Bioreactor | place: USA: Davis... | reverse complement strand
GCGGCCATCGAGCGCCGCAACTGGGTCATCGACCGCATGGTCGAGAATGGCTACGTGACCAAGGAAGATGGCGAGAAGGCAAAGCAGCAGCCGCTGGGCGTCAATCCCAAGCGCTCCAACGCCTATCTCTTCGCTTCCGACTATTTCGCCAGCGAAGTGCGCCGCCAGCTCACGGAGAAGTATGGCGAGGACGCGCTGTTCGAAAGCGGGCTTTCGGTGCGCACCTCGCTTGACCCGCAGCTGCAGGCTTATGCGCGCAAGGTGTTGCAGGAACATCTGATCCGCTACGACGAGACGCGCGGTTTCCACGGCGTCGTCGCGACGATCGAGACCGGCGCCGACTGGGGTGTGCCGCTGTCCAAGGTTTCGCCGCTCCGCGACGTGCCGGAATGGAAGCTCGCCGTGGTGCTGGCCACCGACGAGAAGGGTGTCGACATCGGCATCCGCCCGGAGGTTGATGCCGCAGGCCGCATCGACGAGGCACGCCTGACCGGCCGGATCGACGCCAAGTCGATGAAGTGGGCCTATCGTTCTGCCACCGGCGAGCGCAAGGCCGCCAAGGATCCGACCGGCGTGCTCAATACCGGCGACGTCGTCTATGTCGAGCCGCTTGCCGACGAGCAGGGCATGTACCGTCTGCGCCAGCCACCGAAGGTGCAGGGCGGCTTCGTCGCCATGGACCCGCATACCGGCCGCGTGCTGGCGATGGTTGGCGGCTTCTCCTTCAGCCAGTCGGAATTCAATCGCGCGACCCAGGCGATGCGCCAGCCGGGTTCGTCGTTCAAGCCGTTCATCTACGCCGCCGCCCTCGACAACGGCTATACGCCCGCTTCGGTCGTGCTCGACGCGCCGATCGAGATCGTCACCGGTGGCCAGGTCTGGCGCCCGCAGAACTATGGCGGCGGCGCTGCCGGCCCCTCGACTCTCCGGCTCGGCATCGAAAAGTCGCGCAACCTGATGACAGTGCGGCTGGCCAACGACATGGGCATGAACCTCGTTGCGCAATATGCCGAGCGCTTCGGCATCTACGACAAGATGCCGCCGCTGCTGTCGATGTCGCTCGGCTCGGGGGAGACGACGGTGATGCGCATGGTCGCGGCCTATGCGGTGCTCGCCAATGGCGGCAAGCAGATCAAGCCGACGCTGATCGACCGCATCCAGGACCGCTACGGCCGGACAATCTTCAAGCACGAGGAGCGCATCTGCCAGGGCTGCAACGCCGAGGAATGGTCAGGTCAGGAAGAGCCGGAAGTGGTCGACAATCGCGAGCAGGTGCTCGACCCGATGACCGCCTACCAGATCACGTCGATGATGGAAGGCGTGATCAAGCGCGGTACGGCTGCCGGCAAGATCAAGCTCGAAAGCGATGTCGCGGGCAAGACCGGTACGACCAACGACGAGAAGGATGCCTGGTTCGTCGGCTATACGCCGAATCTCGTTGCCGGCGTCTATCTCGGCTTCGACGATCCCAAACCGCTCGGCCGTGGTGCCACCGGCGGTTCGCTTGCCGCCCCGCTCTTCAACGACTTCATGCAGGTGGCGCTCAAGGGCAAGAAGCCCGAGAAGTTCATCGTGCCGGAAGGCATGAAGCTGGTCGCGGTCAACCGCAAGACTGGCATGCAGGCATTCGAAGGCGAGCCCGATACGATCATCGAGGCCTTCAAGCCCGGCACCGGCCCGGCCGACGTCTTCTCGGTCATCGGTGCGGAAGGCTACGCGTCTCCGGAAGAAATCCTCAATTCCTCGCAGCAGGCGAAGGACGCGCTGGAATCCGGCGTCGGCGGCCTGTTCTGACAGGCGCCAGAGGGCGCCCGCGTGACCGGCAACTGAGCTTTGCCGGTTTACTTTCCCCTTCACCGACAATAAATGACGCTGCGTGAAACACGGACGCAATGGTGGAATATCGAATGCGTAACGAAACTGCGAACATTGTCGACGAAATCAAGCAGGCCATAAGCCTGCTGAGGAGGCATCTTTGACTGGGACCAGGCGCTGAAACGACTGGACTGGTTGAACAACAAGGCTGAGGATCCGAACCTCTGGAACGACCCTGCGGAAGCCCAGAAGCTGATGCGCGAGCGCCAGCAGCTGGACGAGAGCATTTCCGCGGTGCGCAAGATCGAGACGGGCCTGCAGGAAAACATCGATCTCATCGAGCTCGGCGAGATGGAAGGCGATCAGGAGATCGTCGAGGTCGCCGAAATGGCGCTGAAGGAGATGCTGGCGGAAGCCAGCCGCAAGCAGGTCGAGGCGATGCTGTCCGGCGAAGCCGACTCCAACGATACCTATCTCGAAGTCCATTCCGGTGCCGGCGGCACGGAGAGCCAGGACTGGGCGAACATGCTTTTGCGCATGTACACGCGCTGGGCCGAGCGCCAGGGCTACAAGGTCGAAGTGCTGGAAATGCACGACGGCGAAGAAGCCGGCATCAAGTCCGCGACGATTCTCGTCAAGGGCCACAATGCCTATGGCTGGCTGAAGACCGAATCGGGCGTGCATCGGCTGGTGCGCATCTCGCCCTATGACAGCAATGCGCGGCGGCACACGTCGTTCTCGTCTGTCTGGGTTTATCCGGTGGTCGACGAGTCGATCAACATCGAGATCAACGAGAGCGATTGCCGCATCGATACCTACCGGGCGTCGGGTGCCGGCGGCCAGCACGTCAACACGACCGACTCGGCGGTGCGCATCACGCACATCCCGACCGGCATCGTGGTTGCCTGCCAGCAGGAGCGCTCGCAGCACAAGAACCGCGCCAAGGCCTGGGAAATGCTGCGTTCGCGACTCTATGAAGCCGAGCTCGAGAAACGCGAGGCTGCGGCCAACGCGGAAGCCGCGTCGAAGACCGATATCGGCTGGGGTCACCAGATCCGGTCCTATGTCCTGCAGCCCTACCAGCTGGTGAAGGATCTCCGGACCGGTGTGGAGAGCACATCGCCGAGCGACGTGCTCGACGGCGATCTCAACCAGTTCATGGAAGCCGCGCTTGCCCACCGGATCTCCGGCAAGCAGGCGGAAGCGGTCGACGACCTGGCCTGACGATTCGGCAGGGTCGGGGCATCCCTCGCGGTCAAGCGAGGACGGCTTTGCCTCGGGTTGCCATATTGATGATGAGATAGTGAAGAACCCGGGGCGCCCGTGCCACCGGGTTCTTGTTTGTCTGTGTGCATGTGAACGTTTGCGGCGTCTTTCCTTCGGGGCAACCAGACCCTGTCACCGGATGGCGACCACCGAGAGGCTTGCGGCTTTGCGTGCAGCCATGCGATGATGGTGGCGTTGGCCGGTGCAGGACTTCGGGTCAAAAGACAAACTTTCTTTTCGAAATCCGCTTGTCTTTTGGAAACAAATTGAATAACAAGCCGCCATCCCGTCGCCGCCAGATTGCGGCGCGGTCCGGGAACTAGGGGTATAGCTCAGTTGGTAGAGCGGCGGTCTCCAAAACCGCAGGTCGGGGGTTCGAGCCCCTCTGCCCCTGCCACTCCGAGCAGGGAGAAGTGCACAGGCGCCGATCCACGGGTGAAAAGCTTCGTGAACCCTCTTGTTAAATAGGGAATCGGAGTTTATGTAGGGTTCAAACAGACACGCGGTGCGTGGGGCTGAGACAGTCAGCTTTACGCGCCGATATTGCGTGAGCAGTCAATGGCATCGAAAACCAACCCATTCACGTTTCTGCAGCAGGTGCGCTCCGAGACGGCAAAAGTGACTTGGCCGACGCGGCGCGAGACGATGATCTCGACGATGATGGTCTTCATCATGGCCGGCGTTGCAGCTGTGTTCTTTTTCGCTGCCGATTGGCTTCTGGGCTGGGTGATCAGCCTGATCCTGAACGTCAATATCTGATCCCGGTGGAGATGAGAATGGCAGCGCGCTGGTACATCGTCCACGCATATTCCAATTTTGAGAAGAAGGTTGCCGAGTCGATCGAGGAAAAGGCTCGCCAAAAGGGCTTGAGCCATCTTTTCGAGCGTATTGTCGTGCCGACCGAGAAGGTTGTGGAGGTGCGTCGCGGCCGCAAGGTGGACAGCGAGCGCAAGTTCTTCCCGGGTTACGTGATGGTGCGCGCCGATCTGACGGACGAAGCCTATCACCTGATCAAGAACACGCCCAAGGTCACGGGCTTTCTGGGTTCCGACTCCCGCCCGGTTCCGATTCCGGACTCCGAGGCCGAGCGCATCCTGAACCAGGTCCAGGATGGTGTCGAGCATCCGAAGCCGTCCGTGTCCTTCGAGATTGGTGAGCAGGTGCGTGTTGCCGATGGTCCGTTCGCCTCGTTCAACGGTATCGTGCAGGACGTCGACGAGGAGCGTTCGCGCCTCAAGGTGGAAGTGTCCATCTTCGGCCGTGCGACGCCGGTCGAACTCGAATATGGTCAGGTCGAGAAGGTCTGATCCCTGATTTCCGGATGGTGCTGGTCGCTGTCCTGAATCCGCGTGGAAGGCCGGGCCTTTAGCCGGGCTCCCATTGAAAAGCCGAACCACGCAACCGCAGCCGTCGGTCCCATGGCCGGCAAATAAGCCGGGTCAACCGGCTTCCACCCGCTCCGCTGTTCGTAAGGATTGCCGGGGCAGACAGAGAAGGCAGAGAAATGGCTAAGAAAGTAGCAGGCCAGCTCAAGCTTCAGGTCAAGGCAGGTTCGGCAAACCCGTCCCCGCCGATCGGACCTGCGCTTGGTCAGCGCGGCATCAACATCATGGAATTCTGCAAGGCCTTCAACGCGGCCACGCAGGAAATGGAAAAGGGGATGCCGATCCCGGTCGTCATCACCTATTACCAGGACAAGTCCTTCACCTTCCAGATGAAGCAGCCGCCGGTGACTTACTTCCTGAAGAAGGAAGCGAAGATCGAAACCGGTTCGAAGACTCCTGGCAAGGCCAAGGCCGGCACGATCACCCGCGAACAGGTTCGCAAGATCGCTGAAGCCAAGATGAAGGATCTCAACGCCGCCGACGTCGAAGGCGCAATGGCCATGGTCGAGGGTTCCGCCCGCTCCATGGGTATCGTGGTGGAGGGCTGATAGATGGCTAAGATTGCAAAGCGCCTCCAGAAGGTCCGTGAAGGTATCGACCGCAACAAGGCCTACAGCCTTGAAGAAGCCGTGGCGATGCTGAAGGAACGTGCCGTCGCCAAGTTCGACGAGTCGATCGAGATCGCCATGAACCTCGGCGTCGATCCGCGCCATGCCGACCAGATGGTCCGCGGCGTGGTCAACCTGCCGAACGGCACGGGCAAGACCGTCCGCGTCGCCGTCTTCGCACGTGGTGCCAAGGCTGACGAAGCCAAGGAAGCCGGTGCCGACATCGTCGGTGCGGAAGATCTGCTCGAAACCGTGATGGGCGGCAAGATCGACTTCGACCGCTGCATCGCGACCCCGGACATGATGCCGCTCGTCGGCCGTCTCGGTAAGGTCCTCGGCCCGCGTGGCATGATGCCGAACCCGAAGGTCGGCACGGTGACCACGGATGTTGCCGGTGCCGTCAAGGCCTCCAAGGGTGGCGCCGTCGAGTTCCGCGTCGAGAAGGCCGGTATCATCCACGGTGGCGTCGGCAAGGCTTCCTTCGACACCAATGCTCTCGTCGAGAACATCCGCGCATTCGCTGACGCGGTGGTCAAGGCGAAGCCGGCTGGTGCCAAGGGCAACTACCTGAAGAAGATCGCGATTTCCTCGACCCAGGGTCCGGGTATCAAGGTCGATCCGTCGAGCGTCGTCTCGGCCTGATGAGTTTACGGGGAGCTGTCCATCCGGCTCCCCTCGAGTTTCCCGCCCGTAACAGGGCGGGGAAGGGCGGGTAACCCGCCAAGTATTCCTGTCCGAGATTGCAGGTGGTTTTCCTTAATCACCACGGCCTGCATGAGACGGGTAAGATCCGGTTTTGGCGGAACGCCTGGCGTTCCGCGGGAAGCGGTTCGAACCTTGGATGCCTTGTGCCGCATTTCCTAGGAACTGGGGCGCGAGGGGACAGGATCCTCAAGCGTTGCTTGGGATCGTTCCGGTCCCGGGCGGCAAAAGGCAACCCGGCAGGACCTGCAAATCAAAAGCGGTTCTGCCAATAGGAGTGAGACAGTGGATAGAGCGGAAAAACGCGAATTCGTCTCGGAACTGAACCAGGTCTTCAAGGCTGCCGGTTCGGTCGTCGTGGCGAGCTATTCCGGCGTCACCGTCGCGCAGATGAACGATCTTCGTTCCAAGATGCGCGCTTCCGGCGGCACCGTAAAAGTCGCGAAGAACCGCCTGGCCAAGATCGCACTTCAAGGCACGGAGTCCGAAAAGATCGCTGATCTTTTCAAGGGCCAGACGCTGATCTGCTACAGCGAAGACCCGATCGTGGCTCCGAAGATTGCGTCCGAGTTCGCCAAGACCAACGACAAGCTGGTCATCATTGGCGGCGCCATGGGCGGCACCAGCCTCGACGCCGAAGGTGTCAAGGCTCTTGCAACCCTGCCGTCTCTGGACGAGCTGCGTGCAAAGCTGGTGGGCATGATCCAGACCCCGGCGACCCGCATCGCAGGTGTCGTTCAGGCTCCGGCAGCCCAGCTGGCGCGCGTGTTCGGCGCATATGCCAAGAAGGACGAAGCCGCATAAGGCGGTACTTCGCTGTCATCAAAACACCAAAGTTCGAACCAAATACAAGGATTTACTGAAATGGCTGATCTCGCAAAGATCGTTGAAGACCTCTCCAGCCTGACCGTTCTGGAAGCCGCTGAGCTCTCCAAGATGCTCGAAGAGAAGTGGGGCGTTTCCGCAGCTGCTCCGGTGGCTGTTGCTGCCGTTGCCGGCGCTGGTGGCGCTGCTGCTCCGGCTGCTGAGGAAAAGACCGAGTTCGACGTTATCCTGGCTGACGCTGGCGCCAACAAGATCAACGTCATCAAGGAAGTCCGCGGCATCACCGGCCTCGGTCTGAAGGAAGCCAAGGACCTCGTCGACGGCGCTCCGAAGACCGTGAAGGAAGCCGTTGCCAAGGCTGAAGCCGAAGACATGAAGAAGAAGCTCGAAGCCGCTGGCGCGAAGGTCGAGCTCAAGTAATAGCAGAACTGCGGCGGGGGATGGCCTTTCGGCCATTCCCCTCTTCGCAGCCCTGCCGAACCGGTTACCCAAAAGCCTCAAGCAGGCTTTTGGGTATTGGGTTCTCAGGCGGTTTCTTCGAAGCCGCCTCGATTTCTTTGATCGAACCGCCTCGATGGAGCGAGCTTGTTCCGGTGAGGGTGGACGGTCTGGAAGCCCTAAACATGATGACGGAGCCGACTGGCCAGCGGTAACCGTCTGTTGCAGGCCCGAATGCTAGAACCGATAGGAGCGACGATGGCTCAGACCCTTTCCTTCAATGGTCGTAGGCGCGTACGCAAGTTTTTTGGAAAGATCCCTGAAGTCGCTGAGATGCCCAACCTCATTGAGGTCCAGAAGGCGTCTTACGACCAATTCCTGATGGTGGAGGAGCCGGAAGGCGGTCGTCCCGACGAGGGGCTTCAGGCGGTATTCAAGTCCGTGTTCCCGATCACCGACTTTTCGGGCGCTGCGATGCTCGAATTCGTCAACTACGAATTCGAACCGCCGAAGTTCGACGTGGATGAATGCCGTCAGCGCGATCTGACCTACGCAGCGCCGCTGAAGGTGACGCTGCGTCTCATCGTATTCGATATCGACGAGGATACGGGTTCCAAGTCCATCAAGGACATCAAGGAACAGTCGGTCTACATGGGCGACATGCCGCTGATGACCAACAACGGTACCTTCATCGTCAACGGTACCGAGCGTGTCATCGTCTCGCAGATGCACCGCTCCCCGGGCGTGTTCTTCGACCACGACAAGGGTAAGAGCCATTCTTCGGGCAAGCTGCTCTTCGCTGCGCGCGTTATCCCGTATCGTGGTTCCTGGCTCGACATCGAGTTCGACGCCAAGGACATCGTCTACGCCCGTATCGACCGCCGCCGCAAGATTCCGGTGACGAGCCTGCTCATGGCGCTCGGCATGGACGGCGAGGAAATCCTGTCGACCTTCTACTCGAAGTCGATCTACCAGCGCGACGGCAAGGGATGGCGCGTGCCGTTCCAGCCTGACGCGCTGAAGGGCACCAAGGTCATTTCCGACCTCATCGACGCCGATACCGGCGAGGTGGTCGTCGAGGCGGGCAAGAAGCTCACCCCGCGTCTGCTCCGTCAGCTGCAGGAAAAGAGTCTCAAGGCGCTGCGCGCCAGCGACGACGACCTCTATGGCAGCTACCTCGCCGAGGACATTGTTAACCCGAGCACGGGTGAGATCTACCTCGAGGCCGGCGACGAAATCGACGAGAAGACCCTGCCGGTCATCCTCGACGCAGGCTTCGACGAGATTCCGGTGCTCGACATCGACCACATCAATGTCGGCGCCTACATCCGCAACACGCTTGCCATCGATAAGAACGAGAACCGTCAGGACGCGCTCTTCGACATCTATCGCGTGATGCGTCCGGGCGAGCCGCCGACCATGGAATCGGCGGAAGCGATGTTCCAGTCGCTGTTCTTCGATGCCGAGCGCTACGACCTTTCGGCGGTCGGCCGCGTGAAGATGAACATGCGTCTCGACCTCGATGTGCCGGATACCGTGCGCGTTCTGCGCAAGGACGACATCCTGGCCGTCGTCAAGATGCTGGTCGACCTGCGCGACGGCAAGGGCGAGATCGACGACATCGACAACCTCGGCAACCGCCGCGTCCGTTCGGTCGGCGAGCTGATGGAAAACCAGTACCGCCTCGGCCTGCTGCGCATGGAGCGCGCGATCAAGGAACGCATGTCCTCGATCGAGATCGACACGGTCATGCCGCAGGACCTGATCAACGCNAAGCCGGCGGCTGCCGCCGTGCGCGAGTTCTTCGGTTCCTCGCAGCTNTCGCAGTTCATGGACCAGACGAACCCGCTGTCGGAGATTACCCACAAGCGGCGCCTGTCGGCGCTCGGCCCGGGCGGTCTTACGCGCGAGCGCGCCGGCTTCGAAGTGCGCGACGTGCATCCGACGCATTATGGCCGCATCTGCCCGATCGAGACGCCTGAAGGCCCGAATATCGGCCTCATCAACTCGCTCGCGACCTTCGCCCGCGTCAACAAATACGGCTTCATCGAGACGCCGTATCGCAAGATCGTGGACGGCAAGGTGACGGAGGACGTCGTCTATCTCTCCGCCATGGAGGAGGCGAAGCACTATGTCGCTCAGGCGAATGCCGTCATCGATGAGAATGGTGGCTTCGCCGACGAGTTCGTGGTCTGCCGCCATGGCGGCGAGGTCATGATGGCTCCGCGTGAGAACGTGGACCTGATGGACGTGTCTCCGAAGCAGCTCGTTTCGGTCGCTGCGGCCCTCATCCCGTTCCTCGAGAACGACGACGCCAACCGCGCGCTGATGGGCTCGAACATGCAGCGTCAGGCCGTGCCGCTGGTGCGTGCTGAGGCGCCCTTCGTGGGCACCGGCATGGAGCCGGTCGTGGCGCGTGACTCCGGCGCGGCGATCGCCGCCCGCCGGACGGGCATCGTCGACCAGGTGGACGCGACGCGTATCGTTATCCGTGCCACGGAAGACGTGGATGCCTCCCAATCGGGCGTCGACATCTACCGGCTGCAGAAGTTCCAGCGCTCGAACCAGAACACTTGCATCAACCAGCGTCCGCTGGTGCGTGTGGGCGACAAGGTCAACAAGGGCGACATCATTGCCGACGGCCCGTCGACGGATCTCGGCGATCTGGCGCTCGGCCGGAACGTGCTCGTGGCCTTCATGCCCTGGAACGGCTACAACTACGAGGACTCGATCCTTCTTTCCGAGCGCATTGTGCGTGACGACATCTTCACCTCGATCCACATCGAGGAGTTCGAGGTGATGGCGCGCGACACGAAGCTTGGGCCCGAAGAGATCACGCGCGACATTCCGAACGTTTCGGAAGAGGCTCTGAAGAACCTCGACGAGGCCGGCATCGTCTATATCGGCGCGGAAGTGCAGCCGGGTGACATCCTGGTCGGCAAGATCACGCCGAAGGGCGAAAGCCCGATGACGCCGGAGGAGAAGCTTCTGCGCGCCATCTTCGGTGAGAAGGCCTCCGACGTTCGCGACACGTCCATGCGCATGCCGCCCGGCACCTACGGGACGGTGGTCGAGGTGCGCGTCTTCAACCGCCATGGTGTGGAAAAAGACGAGCGCGCCATGGCCATCGAGCGGGAAGAGATCGAGCGTCTTGCAAAGGACCGCGACGACGAGCAGTCGATCCTCGACCGCAACGTTTACGCGCGTCTGTCGGAAATGTTGATCGGCAAGGAAGCGATCGCCGGACCGAAGGGCTTCAAGAAGGGTGCTACGCTCACGAAGGAACTTCTGGACGAGTATCCCCGTTCGCAGTGGTGGCAGTTCGCCGTTGAGGACGAGAAGCTGCAGAGCGAGCTGGAAGCGCTTCGGGCTCAGTACGACGAATCCAAGAATGCGCTGCAGCAGCGCTTCATGGACAAGGTCGAGAAGGTGCAGCGCGGCGACGAGATGCCCCCCGGCGTCATGAAGATGGTCAAGGTCTTCGTAGC
>Ga0065721_10053103_pt1 | contig 10531 bp, 14 predicted proteins | sample Mesricmetagenome_FD_59108 | JGI IMG/M metagenome (GOLD analysis project Ga0065721, IMG submission 59108) | Mesophilic microbial community from rice straw/compost enrichment Sample: eDNA_1 v2 (version 2) | ecosystem: Engineered > Solid waste > Grass > Composting > Bioreactor | place: USA: Davis... | reverse complement strand
CTGATGCTTCCTCAGCGCAGCCGGTCGCCATCCCCTCCCTGCATCCCCCACTTAGAACGCGCTTCATCTCCTCCTCTCGTCTCACCATTCCCACCACCGCAATCAGTGCATCTCAGTTATTCATCGTTCGTGCTCGACAAGTCTGTTACCCACACCTTCCGATCACGCCTCCTCGACGAACTCGAACAAGCCACCAACGGGCTAATTGAAGGCGAGACCACACTCAGAAGAGCCCTAGGCCGACTGTGGCAGGTGATGAGCGAAGACCCCGATACCAAAGACAAGAAGATTGCGGTAATCACGAAGCGCGAAGAAGAGGACAACATCCAGGGACTCGAAGACCCGCGCGACAGACGAGTGGCCCGCGCCCCCGACCTCACACCCCCGACCCATAAAATCTTCCTTTCTTCGTATCCCAACGGCGTCCCAGCAAGCTTTGACAACGACTCCGCCCACTTTGCGTCACCAGAGAGGCAGTTGGACACTCTGGAGAAGTCTCTGGCCACCCTCCGAGAGCTCCAAGATGATGGACGCGAATATGTTGAGCGGCTGCAGGAGATTCGGGAAGGCTTAGGCGATGTCAGGGCGCAACGCAACATCATCTGGGATGTGGTGCGGGAGCGAGCAGTGAAGGAGCTGCAGGATGCTGCATTTGCCAGCGCCAACTTGTCCCAGTAGTGTGTTTGTAGTATCTAGAGAGGGCTTGTATTGTGCCCTCCGTTTGATTTACTAGTTCAAGTGTTTGGGTCCGAGATTCCGATCACTTGTCTGCTGAACGCGTCACAAGCTGTTTATAAACGCCAACCCTGAGCTACGAGCCAGTCTCACATGCCTGGCTCCACTCTTATTGCTTTCTTCAATTAACCACCAGGTGCTGCACACGACATCATGGTGCTCCCTGACATAGACCAGCTTAAGGACCCTGAGCGATCCTCTCTTCGTACATCATGCTCCCCACGCCTTTCTGAGAGCAAAGCCGCACCAGAACCCGACCGGTACATGGAGAAGCTCGCGGGATACGCAAAGTCCCTTCCATATGCAATCGAACCGCCGGAGGAGATTCTAGCCATCCTCGACAACATCATACTCCGATTGATCCAGGCAGTGCATGCGAGGGACGAAGTTGGATTGATTCAGTGGGACAGCATGCTCAGCTAGTGCGACTCATTCTTCCTTCATGTTCTCTTCTTAGAACTCATGGGATCCCAGCTGGATGACGCTCAAGTATCCTCTTCCCAAGGAGAAGAGAATCTTGCTTGCAAAGCTCTACTTTTCACTCGCCGTCGTTCCAGGGACCTCAACCCAAGTCGTCGCAGTATGTGCAGACGCCCTCAAGCTCCTGACAAGATCGAAGAAGAAAATCTCTATTAAAGACCTACGACTACCCTGGAAGCCGATCTATGAGATTCTCAAGCACGACTTATTTCTCACTCGAAGACAGTTCGAATATACGTGAGCGCAGAATGCAATCTCTGAAGTCTTCAAAGCTCACGACACTTCAACAGTCAAATATCTTGGTGTATGGGGTACATCGCAGAAATATCCCGGCGATTCTTCCATCCTGCAGCAATCAACGAGATGCTGGCTACCTTTCTACCCCTCATGGATGGCACAAAACTCGATGTAAAATATCGCTTCTTCAGCTCTTGTATCAATGCTAATCTGTGTTACAGAGCGTTCTCTCCGCCCACTACTACCTCACGACATTTCTTCCACTGAGCCACCCTCAATTCTACCTCCCCACCCTGTTCCGCATATGGGAGTCGATTAACTCCTACATGTACGACGAAAGAATGCTCCAGTTCTTGTCGAAGCTGGCGGAAATGCATGTCGCCCCGGAGGTGAGCGACCCGAAATTGTTGACGGAAATCGAGGACGACGAGATGTCCGAAGGGGAAGAGCGCCCCAAATGGCCGTCGGCTAATCCGCAGAGCCAAAGCCAATGGACGGGTTTATATAAAGACGTTGGAATATTTACAGAGCAAGAGTGGAACGTCCTGATGTGCAAGTGCCTAGCCTCCATGGGTAGGTCAGCCAAAATTGCAGATGTAACATCAGATCTCAAACCAAAGCTCCACAGAGATTCCTCTGGCAGATGGTGGCTCTCTCACCACAGGGCCCACAGCAGACAGTCAGGTTGGCTTCGAGATTGGTAGACTTCCCAAACCGCAATGGCGTATACGTGCGTCATGTTCATACAAGTGATGGAGGTCTATGAGATCTGATTGCTTCCTGACTTCTAGCCTCCCTGGCGCGCATCATCGTCTACTCTATGGCCCCCGATGGCCCAATGGTTCCGCCGTCGAACCTTGCAACCCCCATATTCTCTCCCTTACCAACCGCACAACACCTGAAAGGTGCTAGCGCAGGTGATTACCTCTCGGCGCCTCTGGCCTCTTCAAAGATTGTCAACCCTCGTGCCTACCTCGGCGGATCAAAGGCGCTTGACTCGCTTGCAAGGATGATTGCATCAACGGAGCAATTCTTCCATCCCGCTGCGTCGGGTTCATGGACCGGAGATGTAGGTTCATCGTCACAAGCGGTTTTGCCAACCTCCAGAATCTCACCATCCCTTTCCAGCTGAGCGCGTTCTTGAAGTACATCGTTTATGAATTCAATAAGCGTAAGTCAAAGCGTGGCATTTTCGAAACCTTATTAATGTAACGACAGGTTGGCATGAAGAACAGCAACCTGACTGCAAGACACCAAAGGTATAAACAAAGACTTAATCTACGCTGACGCGATCCTCAACTTCTTGGTAGCATCGGAGATTGACCAAGATCATGAAGCGGGAGCTCGTCAAGTCACTCCGAACAGTCACTCTTCTCTCAATGTTTTCGCAAGACTCGACGACAGTGTCAAATACTCAGAGCTGCCTCAAGTCGATGAGCATCTTGGAGCCGGACCTCATCCTTCAGCCAATATTGGAGCGTGCGGTGCCGTCTCTGGAAGCACTCACAGAGGTATAGGTCTCTTCTTGGCCATTCTTTCCCAAGCTGACTCGCGATGTGTAGACACAACGCACATTGTCGGTGATCAAGGCATTGAACGCAATAGCCCCTTCGATCGTATCAAGGGATGTCTACTATCCAGGCGCAAAGAATCTTGTCCCGATCCTTCAATTACTGATTCCTGGCATCGACCTGGTACGCCCCATCCAGTAAACTCACCACATCTTTCTCTGACAAGCATTTCTAGAACGATCCTGGCAAGACAGTGAGTTCTCTACATCCATGTTTTCAGTCTGTGACACTCATCGCTTTGTTGTTAGCTTTGCACCACAGCATTCCTTGTCGAGATTTCCCAGTACATCAAAATCGGAGACCTCAGCCTAACCGACGAACCCAACCTGTCATCCCCTGGAAGGAATCACATTGCCGAGTCGACGGGCAACATTCCAAGCTTCTCTCTGGAAGAGGTTGAGGCCCAATTATTAGAAGGTGAGAAACTGTCTGCTCAAGATGAAGATAGGCTCTTGAAGGTATGTCCATCTCTGACGGGCCATAGGATGGACATTAATCAGTGGTGCAGGATACCACCGGGAGTTTCCCTGATTGGGTAGCCAGCTTTATTCGGAGGGTGATACAACTGCTCGAAAATCTTCCAGAAGAAAGTTTCTCTGGTGCAGCAGGGGGAGCGAGCGAAGGTGTGTGCCTCCTCAGATCTTTCGTCTTCACATTAGGCTCACCTTCTATATAGTCCAAGTTGTGGATGCAGTAACCGGCGCGTGCAGCCAAATCTGCGTTCACTTGTCAGAACCTCTCTTCGACCTTGTTCTACAGATGGTCTACGACTACGCCAGCACCAACGTCCGCTCGAATGCGGTCAGGGCCATCCATCAGCTTGTGGAATGTGTAGCCAATGCCGACCCAGTTAAGACACTGGAGCGCTTCCTACCATTCTGTGAGGCAAACATTCAGCTTGAACTCGAGAACGGCGCAAGCTCGTTGCGGACTACATCGTCTTCAGCTCCCCTTCCCTCAGATGCCACACTTCATTGGAGTGAGTGAGCTAGCATACATGCTGCTAAATGATCCTGAACATTTTGAAGATCTTGCCATTCTTCGAGGCACCGTTTACAAGTAAGTTCGTAGGCATATGAGAAACCTTTGCACATTAATGCAATTCGCTCTTTAGCGATGGGAAGGCGGTATGTGCTCGAATTTCGTCTCCGCTGCCTCTCTGACAGTCCGGTAGGTGATCAAATACCGGGACCGACTTCTGTCTCTTCTCCTTCTCCTTCACGAAAAGTGCTACTCCAAGCGGGGATACTCGTGGACTGGAAAGCTCTTGTCGAGCTTGATGCTGACTCTCACTCATACCTATCCCTTGGAGAACAAATTCGTCAATCCAGAGACCTGGAAAAGCGAAGAGTTTCAGAAGAACCATCACAAGCACTGGGGAAAGCTTTACCGTCCTGAGGAGGTTCATGTTAGTGCTGTTGGAATCCTCGTTAGCTGGGCTCTAAAGTTATTTCCAGATCGCTTGGCACGTCCCTGACGAAGAAGAGATCGAATTTGCGTTGGAGATCTTTAAGAAACTTGTCGAGCCGACTCTCTGCGCTCTTGAAGACCTTCTCAAGCCAGGTTAGTCATTGCATTCCTGTTCCGGTTGACGAGAGCTCACGAATTGCAGACAAGACCAGGGATGCAATCTGGAGGAACGACTTTTGCCGACATCTCACCGTTGTGCGCAATGCCTTCGCTGGGATTCCAACACTCTACAAAGAACACATCTCGGCGGAGGAGATTGCTGAATCGGCCAAGACAAGTGATACACTGTAATGATTCATTCTTTGCATCTACTCCTTACTTTCTGACGGACACCTCCAGTAACGAGATTCCTGAGATGATTGCCTCTGTCACTCCAATCAACGCTGCGTTCATCCTCACCGATCCCGCGGACCCGCGATATCAGTTCATCCTCAACCTGAAGAACAGGTTCGGATCGTTTCTTCACCAGGCATCTTGTGCATTGCGCCAACAAGGCGAGGAAAACACGCTGGACGCGGTTAAGATGCTTGTGAGCTTGATGTAATCCTCTGTCCACTCCGCGCCTCACTATCCATGCCTCTAGGTGAGGTCGATCAGAACCTATATGCTGGAATATGGAGACAGCCGAGACAGGTACGCGTTCGTCAGGCTTGGGAAAAAAAAGTCGAAGCCTGATGTTTTGTAGCTTCTATCTCAACGAGTCGCAGTACACCTCGGAGAAGAATGTAGCCAGACAGTACGGTGGTCAAAAGGTTTGGCCTCGTGCAGTGTACATTCGAAGAGCTCGGTATGTTCTCTCAGAACCCTTCATGGTTCTAGCGTTCATTTTCCCAGGTTCTACAACGCCGCACGACTTCGATGGAACTCGATTGAACGGAAGAGAGGAACAATCGAAGACAGTCTCATCGACGACATCGTCGAGTGGTCGATGTGGCATTATTCGAGTGTCCGACAGTGAGCCATCTTGCCCTCAGTGAAATATATGCCTAATCTTGTTCAAGGGCGAGTCAATCCGTTCTAGAGTCACTGTGTACGGTGTACGATGGAGTCAGGCGAAGAGCGTTACCACTTCTTCAAGCCGCTCTGGAGCCTGGACAAGACGACGATCGCATGAAGGGAGCCTTATGGACCTTGAATCTATCCTCCTTCGGCAAGTACGCAATCAACGGTATGTCCGGCCTACCCTTCCAACAAGTAGACTGAAGTTCACTCCGGTTCAAACGTAGAGCCCACGCTAATGAAGACAATGTTTGAGAAGCTTTTCGGTTCCCAACACAATGAAAAGGTGGGTGGTTATACCTTTTCATGTTACGGCGTTCTAACCTGTTGCGAAAGCCCTCAATTCAAGATTGTGTGTCTACCGTCTTCGACAACTGTATGCCTCTATTCTCTCTCTTGGTCTCTGATGCTGACCATCCTCTAAGGCTTGGGCGCGTTCCTTGAACCCACGAACTTGGTCACGCAAATACCGATGCCGGCTGTCGACAAAGCACTCAGGGCTCTTGAGAAACTCGTCCCCATCAGTGGGAAGGAAACGGAACTCATTCGTCGTTGCGAGGCACAGCGAATAGAGCGCTGCAAGATGGTTGACAGAGCCTCCGAGGAATTGGTAGGCACCCTTTCATCCCAGGTGAATTGCAGAATCTCACCCACCGCCAAGATCGACTTGGTGCTTGGTATCGCCTCGTCTGAGGATACACACTGGCGCTACACGATCTGTGCGACAAGATGTCTGCGAACCCTCGTTCGCCGAGATGCCCCTCTAAGATCTGATCACGTCGAATTGTTTTTGGACATGATGCATGACGACAACCCAACCGTCCGATATGTGCGTATGGCTCTTATGTATGTAAGGTCTACTCTGATCCCATTGAATGGCAGTATGCGCAAAGAGCAGTGATGAAGAGCTGTCGTGCAATCAAGCTGAGGAGTCTTTGTCCCACTCCGCTTGATTTGGCATTAGCGAGCCCTCGGAACCCACTGAAGCGGGAGGTAGTAGTTCACCCTGCATGGAATACAACGGAGAAGTTCATGAAGCAATACACGATTCCGGTGGACTTCGAGACTGCTGTCGACCACGCGTGAGTCGAAACTCTCAGTCATAGATGGCGAATCCTCATCATTGTGCAGCGTTTTATTTGACAAGGACCCGCCTGGGTGGCTTGTATGGGGTAAGACGGTGGCCCAGTACAGCCTTCCTCCTAAATCAACCTCTGCATTCCTGCCATGGGAACCTGAAAGTGCACCTGCAATTTCAGCCATACGATCATTTGCAATGGATCCCGACTGGTGGAAACGCGTTCTGGTCTTCTACTCAGAGGAGAACCATGAAACTAGTATTATCCAAGATGATGTCTCTGTCGTCAAATCGATTTGTGAGTACCACACTGGTCCATTTGTTGCGATTCCTATCTGAAATCCTATGAAGTCCAACTGCTGGAGGATGAGCCGTTCGAGGTTGTCAGACCCCAAGTCGAGAAGCTCATTCTGGACAAGGACCAGAACAAACAAAGAGCTGCGGCGGAGATGCTCGCAGGTATGCTCAATGGTGCGTTCTCGTGGCCACTGCAACAAGATAATATCACCTAACGATATCTAGGTGCCAAGCACTGGCCAGCAGAGAAGCAAGAGAGGCTCTGGAACTGGTTCAAGCCGTTCATCGATGTCGTTCTCAGGAAGAACATCAAGTCCGATACACTGTCCATCTGGAGCTCGTTTCTAGAGGTTTGTGTTTCCGTCTTGAACACCAACATCACATACCTCATCAGTTGCCTTCAGTATATATTCTACCACACCGACCCTCGACGCGTCCAACCTCTCTTTAACTTCATCTGGGAGATGTTCACTCACATGGATTACAACCCCGAGATGTCATTCGACGCTGTGAAGGTGACAACGTTGTTCCGCTCTATGTATGAAGAATTAGGGAGGAAGTTTATTCCCTGGACGGACGATATGGTGGAGAAGACTTGGACTCAGATTCACAACGAGCACGATGACGTTCGTGCGTTCATCGGAGAGATCCTCGCCTTTTCACAGAACGTCAAGGTGTGTTTCTCAAATTTTCACTGCCCACCTTTCACTGTTCACCTTCCATGGACAGTGGCAACCGAAGCCCAGCCTTCCGACCCCTGAAACCTTGGTCAAAGAGTGCTCAACGCTGCCCAAAGAAGTCGACATCATGGGCATGCGTGGGACGTATCACAAGGGGCGCGTATCTGAGCTCGTTGAACAGTTTGCCATCTGGCGGAGTGAGCGTATGCCCGGCGTGCGAGCGTTTCAATCCACCTATGATAGGTAGGTGTGGCCACGCCTGTCGCATGAAACAGGATCTGATGACCTGGACAGGGTTGGCATTACTGTTTGCAAGTGGCTTTACCAGTCTATTCACGACTTGCACGCCGTGTCCACCTTTGACTATATCCTCCCTCTGATGGTACGCGAATTCCCGAGGGTTGCTTCCCCCTTTCTTACCTCATCCCTTGCAGCCAGAGCTCTTCCGATTCACTGAAGGTACGGTTTGGGATCAAAAGTGGGAGGGTTCGTTGCTCACCAGGTGACAGTGAATGACAACAAGGAGCTGGCCACTCGTGCAAGCAATCTGCTCGTGCGGATGTGTGGAGTATCGCCACCTCTTCCCCTCATCAATCCGATCCTCAAAGCTATCTTCAATGCCATCCAGCACTCACCTGTATGCTCTTACATATATCGATGCATGCATCTCGTTAACTGTCATACCAGTCATGGCGAGTCAGGCTCAAAGCGCTGCCGCTCCTCCAGGTATTCTACTTTCGCCAGCTTCCGCTCATTAGCGAGGTCAAAATCGTGCAAATGCTCGAGGTGCGCAACTGGATGATCACCCGTCTGACATTCCTAATGAGTGGTTAGGTTCTCTGCGAACGGCTCGATGATGAGGTTGTGGAAGTACGGGAGATGGCTGCAACGTGAGTGCTTTCAATTTGTTCTTTTCTCCCCTCAGGGCGTTGTTGAGTTGTTCCTTCCCCAGAACGTTGTCGGGAATTCTCCGACTGTCCCCAAGACGTAGCGTTCTAACGCTGAAGGTACGTCAAGTGTACTCCTTCCCATCACCCATATTTTCATGCAATCGCACCCCAATCACTAACTTTTCCAAACCATCCCCTAATGACAAAACATGCCTCACACTGACAGGAACGATTTGTGCGCCTCGCCAAAGCATCACATCTCCCGGAACGTACAGACCCATCGTATAACTCGGCAGTCCGCCAAAGGCACGCTGCGATCCTAGGTATCTGCGCGCTCGTGGATAGCTACCCGTATACTGTGGAGAAATGGATGCCAGAACTATTAACGAGCGTTCTTGCAGAGCACACATATGATCCTGTGAGCGCTGATTATCATCACCCTCGTTCCCATACCGGAGTCGCTCACACTTGATACAGATTCCCATTTCTACATCTGTCCGGAAGTGCGCGAGTAACTTCAAGCGTACGCACCAGGATACATGGCATGAGGATTCTCTAAGGTTTACGGACCATCAATTGGGCGCACTCTCAACTCTGCTCACTGGCTCTTCGTACTGTGAGTACTTTTGCCCCTAATTCGATGTCCTCGATGGCACTGATGACATCCTCTGCATGATCAAGATGCCTGACACGTCCCCTCTTCCCAACTTGAGATTCCAGCTCTTCGTGATAATGTAGACAATGACTCCACGAACGATCCCTTCTGGCCTAGTTTGTAGCATTAAGGCAAATATTAATTGTTTGATTATTGCATGAAGGAAATGACGTCAATTCTAGTAATAACAGCCATGCTTGAATGGGAAGAACAAAGGAGGGGATGAAGGATAAGTAAATAATGCATGAGGGGACTCCGTAGTTCCCCAATCCGAAAGTAGGTCAGTCAACAGGTCTTGGGCCCCATCTGAATGATGCGTTAAACGCGGAGGAGGGGTATACTGCCTTGAGATGTGGAAGGACCTGAGGTTGATGCACGGGGGGAGCCCGAGTTTGACGGGAGGAGGATTGGAGAGAGGCCACCGTCCTCAATTGTGGGTTGGGAGCCGACGAGGCCAGGCTCTGTCGTCTCGATGCCATTTGCCGTACCAGCACGAGCTCCTGCGCCAGGGACCATATCGATGGGGGCCTGTTTGCGGTTCTCGTAACCTGATTTAACGCGGTTATTGGAAACGGATTCCCTGACAAGCCAGGTCAGTCGGGTGGTGTGGGGGGGCAGGAAGGGGTCCTCCAGGAGAGTGGACCCGCTCGACTAGTCCGGCTCTCCGGGGCTTCGTGACAACGCGACGCACCTGATCTCAGCAATGAGGTCCTCGATCTCGTACCAGGCGACGGTTGAGTATGCCACGCCTCGCCACCATCCTAGGAGGTCAGCAGGGGCGATATACGCGTGCGCATGGAGGTGGTCTGTAACAGGAATTTTGTTGTCTTTGAAAGGGGGTGTGATGAAACCAATGTAGAACCTGTTGTCCGGGTCGTTGGAGTTTATATTTGATGGTGGAGGGGCCGTAGAGGGTGAGGGCGGTGTCTGTGGCGTGAGGAGAGAGCCGAGGAGGCGGGTTGCCAGGTTGCGGATGTTGACGAGGAGAGGAAGGTCGGTCGATGACTGGCGTGAGGCGTTAGACAGGACAAGGAGACGAGCAACGATGCACGTACGAGGGTGTATATGGACGGAACATGGAGACTTGGATCTGCATTAGCCTTTGGAGCTTTGCGAGACGAGACCGAGTGCTCACTTGAATGCAATAATGATATGGCCCTTGGACGAGACAGGGTTTGCCTTTTCTCTATATGCAGTGAAGTTGTCGTCCCTCCAGAGGACTTCTGGCTGGGTGCTGCCGGCAGGAAAGGAAGGGTTTAGCGGCGAGTTAGGAGTTAGCTGAGAGGCAGAGGATACGATGCTACACATCGGACATCCTGGTCTGGCTTGGAACATGGACATAGTGAGCGTATAACTTTGGATCCCAGTTTCTCCGCAACATCATCACTCGACCACCACACAAATCACGTGCCTGCCAAGTCCAAGCGCGCAGTTGATGC
>Ga0065721_10053102_pt1 | contig 10532 bp, 7 predicted proteins | sample Mesricmetagenome_FD_59108 | JGI IMG/M metagenome (GOLD analysis project Ga0065721, IMG submission 59108) | Mesophilic microbial community from rice straw/compost enrichment Sample: eDNA_1 v2 (version 2) | ecosystem: Engineered > Solid waste > Grass > Composting > Bioreactor | place: USA: Davis... | reverse complement strand
GGCGGCCGTCCGCGGCGGCCGAACCCGGCGGGGCGGAGGCCGAAGCTTCGGATACGAACCCGTCGGACAGCAGCATTTCCCTTTCCAGTCCGAGTCCCTGCGTCAAACGGAAATTCAGCTGTTCGAACTTTTTCGCCAGTTGCTCCCACTCGCACGGCCGGCAGCCGACGACGAACGAGCAGGGCAGCTTCAAGTAGGTCCGGCAAGAGGTTTGCACCGACTCGATCAAGCCCAGCATGCGCCTGGACCCGGCTTCGTCTCCGGCATCCCGTCCCCCCGTCTCCGCGAGTTTCGGCTGCAGGAGCCACAGGAACCGGTCTTGCCCGTATGTCGCGAACGCGAGATGGCATTCGTCGCGGAAATGATCCTCCGCCACGTTATGGACGCCGTACAGAAACAACGATTTGTCGCCGGAATGAACATCCTCCCGCCATTCGTCCACCTTCCCGACGATGAGACATACCGGATCGTCGGCCCGGAACGGAAGCTGGAGTTCGGCGAAGCGGCCGGCGCGAATTTTCGGCGATGAAGCTTCCCCGCCAAGCATCGCCAGCACGTATTCCTTCCGCAATAGAGGCAGCGCTTGCCTCCAGCTGCCTCGCGCGTCGCTCAGCATGCGATCGTACGAATTTTGCCGCGCGATCGCCTCCGCCGCCCGAAGGACGGTCCGGATAATGGTCTCGTCCTTCTCCATTTTGAGCACGTAATCGAAGGCGCCGCCGCGCATCGACGATTGAATGGAGGAAAAATCGTTATGTCCGGTCAGAAAAATCGTCTTGCACTTGGGCCAAATCCGTACGATCTCGGCCTGAAGCTCCAGTCCGTCCATGCCCGGCATCTTCAGGTCGGTGAGCAGCAGGTCGATCCGGACCTTGCGGGCGACGTCCAGCGCCTCTTCGCCTCCCAAGGCTTTGTACGCTTCGAAAGGCGCGTCCGGCAACTGCTGGAACTTCTCGAACAACCCTTCCACGATGATCGGTTCGTCGTCCACGACGAGCAGCCTATACATCGCTTCCCCTCCCTTCTATGCCGGCCGTTCCTCCACCCGGATGCCCAGCGTCACCTTCAGCCCTCCCCATTCCCCGCGTTCGGCGGCGATGCCGCTCTCCTCTCCGCACAGGAGACGCAGCCTTCGGTGGACGTTGATCATGCCGGTGCTCTCCTCTTCGTCCCACGGCACTTTCAGCTTGCGGCGCAGCCGCTCCAATCGATCGTCGGCGAGCTGCTCCCCGTTGTCTTCCACCTCGATGGAGATCCGGTCTCCCTTCCGCGCGAACGCGATTCGCAGCCGCCCTCCCGCCTTGCGCGGCTCCAACGCGTACTTGAAGGCGTTCTCCACGATCGGCTGAAGGATCAGCTTGGGGACGAATACGGAACGGCATTCCTCAGACAGCGGATCGACCTCGATCGCGAAGCGGTTGAAAAACCTCATGTTCTGGATCTCCAAATAAGTCATCGTATGCCGCACTTCCAGCTCCAGCGGGATCGAATCTTCCTTGTGCCGGGTAATGAACTCGAAATATTCGCCCAAATAGCGGCTGAATCGCCCGATGCTCTCCAAATCCCCGAACTCGGACAGCCGGTACAGAATGAAGTACGTGTTGTATAGAAAATGCGGGTTGATCTGAGACTGCAGCTGTTTGATCTGGGCTTGCTTGGCGAACAGCTTCTGCTCGTAGTTGTCGTGGATAAGCGTCTTCAGATGTTCCACCATGCGGTTGAATTGCAGGTACAAATAGCTGAACTCGTCCTTGCCCTTCGGCAGTCCGATCGGCTCCAGCCTGCCGTCTTCCACCCTCCGGAAAGAGTAGATCATCTTGCGCAGAGGGCGGTGAATGAGCCGGTAGATCCAGTAGGAGTAGAAGAGGATGATCAGCACGGAAAAGCCGGACAGCCCCCAGAACCAGCCTCGGTATTCGGCGACTTGGCCGAACATTTGGTCCTGCGGAACGTAGAGGCACAAATACGCGTCGAACGAGCCGGAATACCGGCAAGCCGTTTGAAACCCGGCCCCGTTCATCTTCATCGTCCCGATTTTGTCCTCGGCCTCGCCGGGTCCGTCTGCGCTCAGAAACGCCTTTAATTCCCCGACGGCTTCGGCCCCCGACAACGAGCCGGACGGCTCTCCGTAAGCCGCGGCCCAATCCCTGGACATGCCGATCAGCGCGGCGCCGGATTCGCCGTAATTGGCCATGGTCCGCAGAGTGCCCTGCAGCTCGGACAGGTTGATCTCTACGGCCAGCACGTAAGATGGGTCCTGAGAGCCGGCCGGGAACGATTGGCGAATGAACAGCCGGTCCCGCCAAGGCAGCACGGCCGAATCGCGCGTCGCCGTTCCCGGCTTGACGGCCTCGTAATCCTCGCTTATGGCCGGCAGGATGCCGTTCGTGTCGTGAATGGTGCGGCCTAGCGTCAATACGTGGGCGCTGGCGCTTGTCACGTAGATGCTGGAATTCCGGATCAACCGCAGCTTCTCGATCACCCGGCGGAACGTTTCCGCCCTTTCGTAGTCGGACATGATGCCGGACAGCACGCTGATATGGGACAAATCCGGATCGTACAGGTATTCCGACAGCAGGTCGTGGATATGGCGCTTTTCCAATTCGAGCGTGTTCATATAAAACATCGTCCGCGAGTTCATCGAGCTCTCCCACTCGCTTCGGACGCTCTCTTCGCCCATGCGGTTCATCATCAGCCCAAGCGCGCATAGCGGAATGATGACCGCCAGAAAGGCGACGACCAGTTTCGGGAAAATGCCTCCGATGCTTTTGTACATGTTCGGGCACCCGGCCTTCCGCCCATTTTATGCCGTATTTATTCGCTATCCGGCCGGCTCACTCCTTCACGCTGCCCATGACGATGCCGGTCATGAAATAGCGCTGCAAAAACGGATAGACGCAAAAGACCGGAAGCGCGCCGAGAAAGATCTGCGCCGCTTTGACCGACCGGTTGTTGAGCTCGGCGAGCTGCGCCATCAACGACGGATCGGCGGTCACCATCATGTCGCGTTGAATGATGACCGTCTGCAAGTAACTGGCCAATGGGTAATTCTCGGGTCTGTTCATGTAAATGAGACCGGAAAACCATTCGTTCCAATGGCCGACGATCGTGAACAGCGCGATCGTTGCCAGCGCCGGCTTGGACAGCGGAACGATCAGCTTCGCCAGCGTCTGCCAATGGGAGGCTCCGTCGATATGAGCCGCTTCTTCCAGCTCCTTGGGCAGCGAACGGAAGAAGTTGAGCAGCAGGATCACGTTAAAGATCGGCACCGCTCCGGGCAGAACAAGCGCCCAAAGGGTGTCGAGCAGGCGAAGCTCCTGAACGACGACGTATGTCGGGATCAAACCGCCGGAGAACAGCATCGTAAACACGAACAGCCACACGTACAGCGTCCTGCCCTTGAGCTGTCCCGCTTCCTTGGAAAGCGGATAGGCGACGATGACCGTCAGCAGCATATTCAATGCTCCGCCCACGGCAACGCGCTGAACGGCCACCCATACCGAACGGAGGAATTCCGTCGTCTGGGCGACGAAAGCGTACGATTTCAGGTTGAAGCCGACCGGCCAAAGCTTGACCATGCCGGCCGTCACGTAATAGCCTTCGCTGAGCGAAACCGCGAGCACGTTGACGATCGGCAGCACGCACAGCAGCGCGAGCGCGGCGAGCAGCGCGTGATTCGCCGCCGCGAACAGCAGCTCGCCGGCCGTCCGACGTTGAACCATACCCGTCACTCCTTAGAAAATCCGATAGTTGGCGAAGCGGTAGGCCAGCAGGTACGAGACGGAGATCAGGACGAAAGAGACGGCCGATTTGAACAGGCCGACCGCCGTCGCCACGCCGAATTCGAAGTTATGCAAACCCAAGCGGTAGATGTACGTGTCGAGAATGTCGCCCGTGGAGTAGACGACGGTGCTGTACAGGTTGAACACTTGATCGAAGCCGGCGTTCAGCACGTTGCCGAGGCTGAGCGTGGCCATCAGAACGACGATGGGCACGATGCCCGGCAGGGTGATGTGAAGCGTCCGCTTCCAGCGAGAGGCGCCGTCGATGACCGCCGCTTCGTACAGTACCGGATTAATGCCCGTCAGCGCCGCGAGGAAGACGATCGTGCCGAAACCGAATTCCTTCCAGACGTCGGACGCCACCAGCACGAAAGGAAACCAGCGTTCGTCTCCGAGGAAAAACACGCGGGGCATGCCAAGCCAGGCCATAAAATCGTTGACGATTCCGAAATTGGGCGACAACACGTCGCGCAGAATGCCGGCCAGGATGACCCAGGACAGAAAATGCGGCAAATAAATGATCGTCTGCACCGTGCGCTTGAAAGCTTTGACGACGATTTCGTTCAGCAGCAGCGCGATAACGATCGGGACGATCAAGCCGGCGATCATTTTCATGACGGCGATGAATACGGTGTTGAAGATGACGCGCGAGGTGTCGGGCATGTGCGCGATATAGCGGAAATTGTCGAACCCGATCCACTTCGAACCGAACAGTCCGTTCAAAGGCAGAAATTTCTGAAACGCGATGACGATCCCGATCATCGGACCGTATGAGAATACGAGCACGAACGCCAGCCCCGTCCATACCATCAGATGCAAGGGCCAATCCCGGGCCCAACGGCTTTGTCCCATGGCTTCCAGCTCCCCAGGTCGTATTGCGGCGAAAGGCGAAGGGGTGGAGATCGCCCCACCCCTCCCCGCTTATTGGCGCATCTGATACCATTCGTTGACTTCGGCCAATATCTGGTTGCCTCCGGAGTTTTTCCAATTTTCCACGAAGGCGTCGAACGCGTCTACCGGAGATTCCCCCATGATGATTTTCGTGAACTCTTTCACCTGGAGGTCTTTCAGCGCCGGACCGCTTTTGAGAATGGCAGGCGTCGGAGCGCCGAGAAAAGCGTTGGTCATGAATTCGTTGTTTTTCTTATATTGGGAGAGAATGCCGTACGAGCTGCCGTCTTCGGTGCCGAACATCATTTCGTTCGGCCAGAGGGCCACTTCTCCGTCGCGGTACCGGTTAATGCCGTCGTAATAGTCTTTGGCTTTCGGAGTCAGCTTCGTTTCGTCGCCGGTCTTGAGCGCTTCCTGAACGAGGTAGTAATCGTTCTGGTTCGTTTCCGCGAAACCGCCGCGAACCGGGGCCAAGCCGAAGGTCGGCTTGCTTTCTCCGTTCTCTTCCAGCGCGTTGTATTTGATCTCCTTCGTTTCGCCGTAGTTTTTCTCCATGAAGAAGTTCAGGAACTTGACGACGGCTTCGGGATGCTCGGATTTTTTGCTGACGACCCAGAACCGTTTCGGGACGATGTTGTTGCTCGTCTTGAGCACCGGCAGGTCATCGGCCGACACGAGCGGGAAGATGCCCCATTCCACTTTCGGATCTTTGATTTTCATATCGTTAAGCGGCCAGCCGGCGTTCCAGAACTGCCCGAACGTCATCCCGACCTTGCCTGAAGTGGCGAGTTCGGCCGATTTCATGCCGTTCATGATGCTGAATTCCGGATTGATCGCCCCGGCTTTGTACAATTCCTGCAGCTTGCCCAGCGCCGTTTTCACTTCGGGCTGGATATCCGCGTACTCGAGCCGGCCGTTTTTTTCCAGGAACATCAGATTCATGCCCGTCCCCCCTTGGCCGCCGGGATTGAACGGATAAGCGTGATACCCGTTGAAGAAGCCGTCAAGACCGGCCCAGCCGTTAAACAGGTTTTCGTCCACGTTCAAGCCGAACGTGTCTTTCTTGCCGTTCCCGTCCGGATCCCCGTTCACGAACGCCTTGGCGATGTTCATGACGTCGTCCATGCTTTTCGGCGGCTCCAGGTTCAGCTTCTTCAGCCAATCCGTGCGGATCCAGATGAATTGCGCGTCGTCCCTGCTCGAGCTTCCGCTTTCGGGAATCGCCATCAGCCTGCCGTTAAACGTGGCCGTCTCCAATGCGATTCCGCCGCCTTCGGAGAGAGCCTGCTTCGACAGATCGGAGGCGTAATTTTCGTAAGCTTCGGTCAAATCCGCGATCGCCCCCGCTTCCACCAGCAATTGCAGCTGCTGCAGCGTCACCTCGAACACGTCCGGCAGATCGCCCGAAACCATCGAGACGTTCAGCTTGTTCGAGTATTGCGAATCGTCCACGATCCATAAATTTTTAATGAGGATGCCAAGCTCGTCCCGAAGCCCGTTCGTGTACACATTGTTATCCCAATCCGTGCCCGCCACGAACTTCAACCCGGTATTGAAATGCCGCACGGTCGTGATCGTGATGGGCGGATCGTACTTGCCGAGAGGACCTTCCGCCGCGGCGGCAACGGGAGCCGAAGCGTCGGGGCCGGATTCGGACGGAGACGGAGACGCGGAAGAGGCGGCGGGACTGGATTCGGACGGCGACGCGGTCGTCGAAGGGTTGTTCCCCGCGCCGTTGCTTTTCGTGCAAGCGGACAGCGCCAGGGCAAGCACCAGCGTCCCGACTAGCCCCCAGCTTGATAATTTCTTTCCAAGCATGCGTTAACCTCCCTGTATGGACTGTTCGAATTTTCGTACAATTTCATTATGGGAGCGGGCGCCGAGGAGCGTAAATATCGAACTGTTGTCGTTGATTGCGTTTTCATATCCAGTCTAACGCACCCTGTATTTAGAAGATATGAAAACGTAAGCGAAGCGGGGAAAACGACAGGATCGGGCGTTAGGGCTTTCCGTATAATGGTGTGCGGCGTCGTGTTAAACAAATTGGACAAAAAGAAGACTGTCGAGACTTTCTCGACAGTCCGGAGCGGCATAGCCGCTTTTTTACTCCTCTGTGGGGATAATGCCCGATGGATCTTTTGCCGTTGGTTTAGCAAGATCCGCCGAGGAGATCGTATCGCCCGAGTCCTTGCCTTCCTCCATGTACATATTGAAGATCGTTTCGTAGAACGTCGGTTTCTTCTCCCACTCGGTTTTAGGAAGCGTTACAGTAAAGCTGCCGTCCTCTTCCATCGGTATCGTTACGGTGTAGCTAACGTTGTCCGGCACTTCCAGACCGAACAAAAGCCCCGTGTAGTGCGCGCCGGGAAGCGTGTGCGTCACGAGTGTCGGCGGCTTGTCGTCGATGACCGTACCCGTCTTCGGAAGCGTGACATCGATGTTCACGCTTGTGTCTTCGGGGAACATGTAGATTCTATTTTCGGGCAAGCTGTATCGCGTGCCATTGTAGACCACATAGAAGTAGTGCGCTTCTTCATCGTCGGGCAAATAGAAGAATTCGTATTTACCGTCTTTGTCCGTCGGCGGCGAAATGGAGAACCCTTCAACGCCATCGCGCCGGATGTTGATGACAGCGCCTTCGACCGGATTGCCGTCCGCGTCTTTGACGGTACCCGTAATCTCGTACCTATCGATGCCAAAGCCCGGGAACTCTTGTCCTTCCGGCATTTTTGCATGCGCCTTTACATCGACTAGCGAAGCGTCATCGGCATTCGGGCTTACGCTATCGATAATGACGGGATAGCGAATCGCAACGTTGCTGCTAACGCCAACCAATTTATTGTGGTCGTCTTTGCCAACTTTTTTGCCATCGATTTTTGCGTTATCCGCGGATATGACTTTTACTTCCTTAATATCGAGTTTACTGCGGTCAATCAAAAAATCGAAGTTGCCGTCTTTGTCCGTCGTCGCTTCGCGGAAATTAGCCAGTTGGACGACCGCGCCCTCGACAGGCTTATCCCCGCTAAGCAGCGTGCCTTTAACATCCGCCATGTGCTTGCCGTCGATCATCCAAGTGGACATGTCCAGCGATTCGGTAGAAAGTTTGATTTGCGCGTCTTCCACCTTAGCGCTGTCCGAGCAAGCACTAAGCATAATTGCGGACAAGGCGCCGGTAGCTAGTAGCAGTAACGGTTTTTTCAAGATCATGACCTCCGAAAATCATCGTGTGGATAAAAACGCGGATTCTAAAAAAGCAATCCGCGTTTTAGGTTCATGCTATTATTTATTTGCTATCGTGCACGTTGGCGGTCGGATTGTAGCTCTTCGAAGCTTCGCCTTCCGTCTTGTCGCCGCCAAGTCCGAATACGTATACTTGCGGTTCTTCGCCGCCGGTCGTAATCATAATGTATTCTTTGCCTTTGTGAGTGAAGATCGAAGGCGCCGCGGAGATCGAATCGCCGCCCGTTTGGAACGACCAAAGCTCTTTGCCCGTCTTCGTTTCGATCGCTTTAACGTGACCGTCAAGCTCACCGTAGAACGTAATCCCCGTTGCGGTGGAAGTCAAACCGCCGCGCATCATGTCTTTCGTTTTGATTTGGTAAGCTTGCTTGCCCGTGTTCAGATCGATTGCCGTAATCGTACCGTAAGATTCCGTGCCTTCCGGAGCCGGCGCGTAGGACGTACCGAATGCCCAGATGCCGAAGAAGTCGGGGCTTTTTGCGGCTTCTTCCTCGTTTTTCGCCGTTTTCGTGATCGTTGGCGACTCGATACCGGGGATTAGAACAAGGTTCGCTTCCGGGTCGTACGTATCCGGGGCATAGTTTTGACCGCCAAGAATGCCCGGGTACGTCAGTACGCCTTCCGGCGTCGGATCCGGATGGTCGATTTTGCCGAATGGCACGTTCTCATAAACCGTTTCGCCCGTAGCGGCATCGAATGCGTACCACAGACCGCCTTTATTGCCTTCAACGACTACTTTACGCTTTTCGCCGTTAATGGTCGCAGTGATGATCGCCGGGCTGTCCGCCGAGTCATAGTCCCAAAGGTCATGCGCGATTTGTTGGCGAACCCACACGAGTTTACCCGTTTTGTATTCAACCGCGATGATCGAGTTCGTATTCGGGTTTGCGCCGGGACGTTTTTCGCCGTAGAAGTCGGGAGCCGGGTTAGCGGAAGCGAAGTACATCAGGCCTGTTTCATTGTCGATAGCGGGCGGCATCCAAACGGTGCCGCCGCCGCCGAACAAGCCTTCCGCGAGCCAGTCTTGCCCTTTAGGAGGTACGTTCCATACGGGTTCATCCCATGCAGGCGTCAAATCGGATGCTTTGAAGGCCATTTCGAAACCGCGAACGCCGTTGTCTGCGCCGGAGGATCCTACGAACACAAGACCGTCGTGATAGATCGGAGCTGTCGTCTCGTAGTAACCGTTCTCGGCCGTAACGTCCTTCATCGATTCGTACTCGGAGAAATGAACGAGCTTAATCGTTTTGCCCGTTTTTTGATCGATGGCGGCAAGGCCGTTGTCGCCCGTGATGATAAAGACTTTACCTTCGCCTACGGCAACGCCGCGGTTAGAAGAAGGCATACCGTATTTCGCGTAAGCGTCCAGCACTTCTTGCGGCGGACTCCATTGCCATACCACTTTACCCGTCGTTGCCTCGAACGCAAAGACATGGCTTTCCGCCGTCGTGACATAAGCGATACCGTCTATCACGATCGGGAAGCTTTGGTTGCCGTTCGGCACTTTGTCATTGAGCTTCTTGAATTCTTGGCTCCAAATCACGCCGAGATCCTTGAGGTTATCCGGCTTGATTTGAGTAAACGGTACGTGGCGGGTGAGCTCGAGATCGTAGCCGAACGTTCCCCAATTGGCGTTTTTGTCGGCATTATCGCCGCTGTTGCTGCTGCAAGCGGCAAGCGTAAGCGATGCAGCCAGTACAAATGCGCCGATTTTTACTTTGCTTTTCATGCTGTCATCTTCCTCCCTTATGTGAAAGAACTTGTGCATGGATTAGAATAGCATATAATTTTTAACAAAATCTACAACATTAAAAGTCATAATCGTACAATAATTAACTATTTTCAACTACATTCTCCGATTTTTTCGGTGACTTTGGACAATGAAAGTTGCTGGGATAAATAAATGAAAGTATAATGGATAAGTATGCCACATCAATATACTTGATAAGGGAGTAAGACATCATGAGAAAATTTGCACTGCTTTTGACCATGGCAATCGGCATGTTGGCTCTGGCTGCTTGCGGCAACAACGGGGGAAATGATACGGGCGCCGCTTCGCCGTCTAATTCCGCGCCGGCATCCCAAGAGGCCAGCGAGACGGTTACGCCAACGGGCAACGTGGTCGAAGTGACCATTAACGGATCCAACTTTGAATTCGATGCAAAAGAAATCAAAGCGAACTTAGGCGATACGGTACGCGTGACTTACAACAACGCGGAAGGCGCGCATGCCGTTAAATTCAAGAATTTCGACACCGAAGTAAAGAACGGCGAAACGAAAGAATTCGTCGTAACGGAAAAAGGCGAGTTCTCCTTCAGCTGTTCGATTATGTGCGGCGCGGGACATGACAAAATGACCGGTAAACTGATCGTAAGCTAATCAAAAAAAGAAAGGTGCGGGCATCGGCCCGCGCCTTTCTTTTTTTGTGCGTTAACTAACCGGATCGCGGAAGGACGAATAGACCATTCGGCAGAGTGCTCCGCAGCGGTGCTTACGGTGCCGATTTGCCTCGGCTCTTCAAGGATCGCCGCTTTACGGCTGGTCGAACGTTCGGGGATCGATCGACGTTCGCCGGCCCGCTTCGAGCTCGACGGTACGGACTTGTCCCCGATAACGGAC
>Ga0065721_10053086_pt1 | contig 10532 bp, 7 predicted proteins | sample Mesricmetagenome_FD_59108 | JGI IMG/M metagenome (GOLD analysis project Ga0065721, IMG submission 59108) | Mesophilic microbial community from rice straw/compost enrichment Sample: eDNA_1 v2 (version 2) | ecosystem: Engineered > Solid waste > Grass > Composting > Bioreactor | place: USA: Davis... | reverse complement strand
CTAAAAATGATTAGAGGGTATTGTATTCATTAGTTAATCAACAACGAATCTCCAGTACACATTAATTGTTGTGCATTTCTATTAGCCGGTTTCTATCCTGCATGAGATGACAAAGCCCCATCGTGGCGTTATGTTAGTAGCAAAGAGTATTTTTGAAATTGGTTAAGCCCCACACGGGCGACATGTCTTAAGCGTACGCCTTTAATTCCGCAGTTTTTTTAGAAGAAAAAGGAACCTGGCGATTGATAAAACGACCAATGCTAACAACTAACAATGTTCAATGATCAGATAGACAGCACCATTTAAATAACAGGTTAGACACAGCGTATTTTTATTGAAGAAGCAGGAAGCTTACGATCCATAAACGACCAATGCTCAACGCCCAACTTAAAAGAAGAAAGCTCTTCACTTTAAAATTGAACATCGAGCATTGACCATTGCATATTCTCCTCTTCGGAGTCTATATACTAGAAGGGCTTTTTGGCCTTTTCTTCTTTCGACTGCGCCTTTACCAGGTTCTGCTGGTTAATCACATCATTCATAACTTTCACGGCCTGGTCGAGGTAGATATCTTTGCGAAGGTTGGCAATCCACTGGTTGAATCGCTCCTGTTTGCTTTTATCATCTTTCCAGCGGTCTGTTTCACCCGGGAGAGCGGTGATATTGTTCTCCACTTTCAACTTCATCAGGGCTTCGTTCTGTGCCAGCACAGCGCGGATCTGCTTTTGCTCCTTGCGGTATTTTTCGAGATTCAATGAATAATTTTTATCATTTTGCTTTGCCAGCCATTCTGTGTTTTCTTTGATCATTTTGAAAGTAGGATCATTTTCCAGGCGTTGCTGACTTAGCTGCTGGATCACTTTCAGATCATAACCGGCATTCCAGGTTGAATAAGGGGATTTGTTGATCTCATCCCAGGGTAATGCATCAGGGTTATCTTTCTCACGCAATTTCAAATGTTCCAGGTGGTCGGGTAATACGATATCGGAATGAACGCCCCTTAACTGAGTGGAACCGCCATTGATGCGATAAAATTTCTGCAAAGTGAGTTTCACTGTGCCCAGGTCCGAATTCGACATAGAAAATCCGGTTTCCGGATCCAGACCTATATTACGTTGTACCGTTCCTTTTCCGTATGTGGAAGTGCTTCCAATCACAACACCCCTTCCGTAGTCCTGGATGGCTGCAGCAAAAATCTCTGAAGCTGAAGCGCTGAATTCATTCACAAGTACTGCAAGCGGACCGGAATAAAGGACCGACCTGTCTTTATCCTTTAAAACGGTGGGTTTGTCTTCACGCGCTTTCACCTGCACAATGGGTCCGTCTTCTATAAAGAGTCCTGCCATTTGCACTACATCATATAAAGAACCTCCACCATTATTGCGCAGATCAATTACGATACCGTCAACCTGCTGTTCTTTCAGTTTGATCACTTCTTTCTGAACGTCGAGATAGCTCCTGTTTCCATTCGGATTTTCGAAGTCAGCGTAAAACTCGGGCAGGAAAATATAACCGATCTTGGCATTGTCGGATTTAACGATCGCACTGCGGGCAAAAGTCTCATCCTGTACGATTTCATCACGGACCAGGGCCACCACTTTCATGGAGCCGTCAGCTGTCTTTACTGTCAGCCTGACTTCAGTACCTTTTTTACCACGAATCAGTTTCACAGCGTCTGTTACAGTGAAGCCGGTGAGATCAACAGGCTCTTCTTTTCCCTGTGCTACTTTCTTGATTACATCCCCAGGCTTCAATTCTCCCGATTTCCAGGCGGGTGCACCGGCAACAATGCTGGCCACTTTAATATTTCCATCATCATATTGCAACTGGGCGCCGATACCAAAGAACCGGCCGCTCATTTCCTCATCAAAATATCTTTTATCAACCGGAGGGAAGAATTCGGTATGCGGGTCCATGGTATTCGTGATGGCATTCACAAATACATTGAATTTTTCATCATCATTAAATTTCAGGCGGAACCTTTCAAATAAGCGGTCAGTGATTTTCTTCACTTTCTCACGGGCTTCTTTTTCAAGCTCGGTATCGCTCTTCACTACAAAATCCTTCTCACCCTTATTCTTTTCCCTGATGTCCAGCAAATCTGCATAGCGTTCCAGGGTCAGAAATTTCAGTTTCTTTCTCCAACGCTCACGGACTTCGGCCTGTGTTGCGGGATGATCAAGTTGTTCACCATCCAGGATCACTTCTTCATCAACTGTAAAATCAAAAGGCTTTTTGATCAGTTCATCTACAATGGCCGATGCCTCCTCCATTCTTGTATTAAACACTTTCCCTGCTTCCAGGAAAAATTCCACGGGCGCACCTTTTATCTCATCGTCAATTCTTGTCTCGTGTTTCTTTTTGAGCATGGCAATATCGCTGGCCAGAAACATATTTTTTTCCGGGTCAAGGTCGGTTATAAACTTGTTGAAGATCTTTTTTGAAAAATCATCATTAATCTGTTTGGGGCTAAAGTGGGCCTGTGCCAGCATTTGACCCACCAGGCGCAGAATCTCTTCATATTTGTTTGGCGGGTTTTTAGTACCAGTGCCCATTGTCTGAAAGGCCAGGAAAGAACCAGCCAGAATCATCAGAATCACTATCGGGAGTCTCTTCATATTCGACATATATTTTAGTGCGCTAAGCATATTCCAAAAATAACGCAAAATCAGGGCTTTTAGTGCTCCTTCCTGCTTTTAACACGGGTTTTTGATAAGCGGAAAAATCATTCAAAACCCTTTACAAAAAACTGCTCAAATTCATGTTCTGTTTTTACGATTCAGATTTTTTTACTTCGCCTTTTTACCTATTTTTGCAGCTCGAAAAAACGGTGGCTGTAGCTCAGTTGGTTAGAGCATCAGATTGTGGTTCTGAGGGTCGTGGGTTCGAGCCCCATTAGCCACCCGACAAACCCCGATTCCGACTTAGTTTGGGACGGGGTTTTTAGTATCAAACCGGAAAAATGAATTACCCCCTGTTGCTGGTTCCCCTGTTTACTGTGTTAGCATGCTGGTTAATTGTCCGCCTGATCCATTGGTCTGTTTTCAGACCTGTTAAAGCGATAAATTTCTTTGGCCTGAAATGGAAGGGTCTTCTGCCCCGCTGTCAATCTGAAGCAGCAGACGCGATTGGCTCATGGGCAGCAAAAGAAATAGCCGGCGAAAATTCCACTGACAGGCCGGCTCCGGGTTTTGACCGGATCAGACCCACAGTTGAGGCCCACATGGACGATTTCCTGCGCAACCGCCTGGGTGAAAAAATGCCGATGGTCAGTATGTTTATCGGCGACCGGACTATCCAGGACCTGAAAGTAATTTTCATCCAGGAAATCGAAGAGCTTTTTCCCCGGGTCATGGCAGAATTTGCCGGGCAGCCTGGGAATGAAGGCGATATCGCAACAATGATTTCGGGGAAAATAAAATCCATTCCCCCCGGCCAACTCGAATCACTGGTCAAACCCGTACTAAGCTCCAAAATAAAAACGCTTTACCTGCTGGCAATCATAACAGGCCTTTTGATCGGGATCATCCAGGTTTTAATCTTATGGTATGCTCATCCCTGAATTCTGCCACCTTTCCTTTAAAATGACTGCTTATCCAATCCCTGAAAATGTCATGAATTCGTCAGCAAGTTGAAAACAATTTGAACGTCAAATGTCGTACACAAACAATCACATGAAATATTCACTACTTACTACCCTCTTAACTATCTGCTCCTTTGTAGCTATGGCACAACCTCCCGGAGGTATGGGAAACCGTATGGGCGGACAGTCAATTTCCGGGCGTCTCTATGGAAAGGTCGTTGAAGCCAAATCCGGTAAAGCCGTGGAATATGCTTCCGTACAACTTCTGCAAACCCGCATGGATACCGTTACAAAGCAACGCGTGGAAATGGTCATCGGCGGTATGCTTACCCAGTCAAATGGAGACTTCAGTATCGAAAACGTGCCAGTGATGGGGCCCCCGCTCAAATTAAAAATTACCGGCATCGGCATCAAGGAGTACATTCAAAATGTGTCCTTCGACCTTAAACGCGGGGGAAATCCCCAGGATATGATGAATGCCCTGGATAAAGACCTAGGAAATCTGAAAGTGGAAATTGAAGAAAAAGTTTTGGGCAACGTTACCGTCACTTCGGAAAGACCCGGTCTGCAACTGGCCATCGACCGTAAAGTTTTTAATGTAGATAAAAATATCGTCTCACAGGGTGGTACGGCAGTTGACATCATGCGGAATATCCCCTCACTCAATGTTGACATTGATGGAAATGTTACCATGCGTAACAATACACCGCAACTCTTTGTAGATGGCCGTCCAACTACCCTGACCCTCGAACAAATCCCCGCAGATGCCATTCAAAGTGTGGAACTGATCACCAACCCATCTGCAAAGTTTGATGCGTCTGGTGGTACAGCCGGTATTTTGAATGTGGTTCTGAAGAAGGAAAAAAAGGTTGGTTATAACGGTAACCTGAGAACGAATGTCGACTCACGCGGAAGATTTGGACTTGGTGGTGATATCAATCTTCGCCAGCAAAAAGTAAATGTTTTTGCCAGCGGTATGTACAACCAGCGCAAATCCATCGGTACCGGTACCACAACACGTACAAACCTTTTTGATAATCCTGATACCTATATCTCGCAATACGACAAATCAGAAATGAAGGGAGCTTTCGGTTTTGCGCGGGCAGGTATAGACTACTTTATCAGCAACAGGAATACCCTTTCACTCAGTGGCAATTTTGTGAAGGGTACTTTCAAACCCAATAATGAATCTGATATTTACGTAGACACATTATATACGCCGGTAAAACAATCTTCTTTCTATGATCGTAATTCGGAGAATGAAGGCAATTTCCGTAATGTGGGAGGCATGCTCAGCTTTAAACACCTGTTTCCAAAACCGGGTCGCGAATGGACGGCTGATGCGACGTTTAATAAAAGCAGGAACCGTAACAACAGCCTTATCGTAACAGATACTTTCAGCGTACCGCAACACGATCTGCTGGGTACCTATCGTCAGCAACAGCAGGTTCGTGGCAATTCATCAAACCTTATACTTCAAACCGATTTTGTAAATCCCATCAACGATAAATCAAAAATTGAAATGGGATTGAGGGCTCAACTTCGGACCAACGAAAGTGCCAGTGCATTTTATGTTGATGACAATGGTACATGGTTTTTGCAACCCAATTCCAGGACAGACTATGAAAGCAATGACCAGGTCTATGCAGCTTATGCGGCATATTCCAGCCAGCTTGGAAACTTTGGATACCAGCTTGGTCTCCGCGCTGAAAGTTCAGTCTATGAAGGAACATTGAACAGCACCGGGGAGAAATTTGATATCGATTTCCCGATAAGCCTGTTCCCAAGTATTTTCATTTCACAAAAACTGGATGAGACACAAAACATGCAGTTGAATTACAGCAGGCGTATCAACCGTCCGAATTTCTGGCAACTGACACCGATCACAGACTCATCAGATAAACTGAATCCAAGCCGTGGTAACCCCGGCCTGCACCCTGAGTTTACCAATTCATTTGAATTGTCGTACGAAAAATCATTCAGGAACCGGGGCAATTTCCTTGCAACAGTTTATTATAAACATACTGATGACCTGATCACACGCTTCCAGGAAAGAGGCACCGGTCCCGGTGGTGAGACGGTTGCATTGACCACATTTATCAATGCCAATTCAAGCTATGTTACCGGTATTGAACTGACTTCGCGTAATAATCTTTTCAAATGGTGGGAATTCACACCCAATTTCAACCTGTATACTTCCGATGTAAAAATCAATTTGCCGGGTGAACCCGACCAGGACAGGCTGACCAGTTATTTTATCAAGATCAACAATACGTTCAGACTTCCCAAGAATGTATCGATTCAGCTTTCCGGAGATTATCAGTCCAAGACGATCCTGCCTCCCGGTGGCAGTGGTGGCGGACGCGGAATGGGTGGACCTATGTTTGGTGGTGCTTCTTCCGCTTCGCAGGGATATGTCAGAGCGAATTATGGTGTTGATATCGCCGTTCGCTATGAATTCCTGAAAAATCGTGCAGCATCAATTTCCGTTAACATGAACGACATCTTCAGAACAAGACGTTCGGATATTCACTCTGAATCTTCATTTATCATTCAGGATGCATTTCGTCGTCGTGATCCGCAGATATTACGTATCAACTTCAACTGGCGATTTGGAAAGATTGACCCCAATCTCTTCAAACGTAAGAGCATGAAAGGTGAACAGGGTGCCGGTATGGAGGGAATGAATATGGGACAATAATTGAAAAACCTCGACATATCAAAAGAACCTTCCGCAAAAAACGGAAGGTTTTTTATTGACGTTTGTATATTTGAAACCGTGCACTCAGAAATAAACATCCACCAGCGTCGCCGATCATGAAAAGACTTGTGTTCACTGTAACCAATGATCTGTCGTATGATCAGCGCATGATTCGCATCTGTACTTCGCTTGCCAATGCTGGCTATCATGTAACGCTGGTTGGGCGCCGAATGCCTGGCTCCATTCCGCTGCGCTCCATGCCTTTCAGGCAAAAGCGACTCAATTGTATTTTTTCGAAAGGAAAATTATTTTACGCTGAATACAATCTTCGTCTCTTCTTCTGCCTGCTATTTACAAAAATGGACCTGATCTGTGCGATCGACCTTGATACCATCCTCCCCTGCTATTGGGTTTCAGGCATCCGGTCAAAGAAAAGAGTTTATGATGCGCATGAACTTTTCTGCGAAATGAAGGAGATCGTAAGCCGGCCGGCAATCCATAAGATCTGGAAATGGATCGAAAGAAAAACCGTTCCAAAATTTAAATACGGGTACACGGTAAATGAACCAATCGCTGCGGAGTTCCGCAAAATGTATGGAAGCAATTACCAGGTGATTCGCAATATGCCGGTATTAAAACCAGTGGAAATACCCCAACGCACCGAACGATATATTTACTACCAGGGAGCCGTCAATGAAGGTAGAAGTTTTGAAACACTGATACCGGCGATGAAAGAGGTGAAGGCCCGCCTGCTGATCGCTGGTGACGGCAATTTCCTGTCACAGGCGCGTCAACTTGTGAAAGAACATGGATTGGAAAATAAAATTATTTTCCTTGGTAAAATCCCGCCTGACCAGCTTTCCGAGTATTCACTTAAGGCCTGGGCAGGAATTACTCTCTTTGAAAACAAAGGTTTAAGCAATTACTATTCGCTGGCAAACCGTTTTTTTGATTATATACATGCGGCTGTACCTCAGCTGGGTGTAGCCTATCCGGTATATGAAGAGTTGAACAAAACCCATCCGGTAGCTGTTTTAATTGATGATTTAAGCAGTGCCAATATTGCAAAACATCTGAACCAATTGTTGCAAAATGATGTTTTGTATCAAACGCTGATGAACAATTGCCTGATCCAGCGTGAGCGCCTGAACTGGCAGGAGGAAGAGAAAAAGCTTCTGGAATTTTATCAATCCATCTTCGAGTGAACCGTTATTTACATATAGTATGCCTGGATGTGCCATGGCCGGCCGATTACGGCGGAGCCATTGACATGATGAACCGCATCAGGATGTTTCATCACGCCGGTATACGCATCCATCTTCATTATTTCAGCTACAACGAAAGAGGTACCCCAAATGAGTTAAACCAGTTTTGCGAGACGATCAACGTATATGAACGATCCGGAATACGCCATGGCTTTTCAATGAAAATGCCTTATATCGTTCAGTCAAGAATCAATGAACAGCTGATTGATCGTTTAAACGAGGACAATCATCCCGTTTTGCTTGAAGGTATTCATTGTACAGGTATTCTGCCCTTCCTGGAACGGCGTCAGCGCCGCATAGTAGTACGTATGCACAACGAAGAAAGTATTTATTACAACGAGCTGGCAAGGGCAGAAAAAGGTGTTTTGAAAAAAATCTATTTCCGCAATGAAAGCAGGTTGCTGAAAAGATATACCCGGGCATTGCCAAAAGATTGCACCTATGCCTGTCTCTCGTTGGATGATGTCAATGCTTTTCGCCAGGGTTATGGCCTGGAACAGGTAAAATTTCTTCCCATTTTCCCAAGCTGGCAAAAAGTGAATGGGCAGGAAGGACAGGGCCAGCTTTGCCTGTATCACGGTAACCTGTCTGTTCCGGAAAACGAGGAAGCAGCACTCTGGCTGCTTTGCCAGGTTTTCACCAAAGCCAGGGTGCCATTGGTAATCGCCGGTAAAAAACCTTCAAAACGCCTGCAGAAACTCGCCGGACTTTGTCAGCACACCTGCCTGGTTGCCGACCCATGTGAAACCGAAATGGAGGATCTGATCAGGAAAGCACATATTCATGTACTCCCCTGCTTCAATAAAAATATTACGGGTATCCGGTTGAAACTTTTACATGCTCTTTATGAAGGACGGCACCTGGTGGTAAATCAGCCGATGGTACAAGGTACAGGGCTTGAAGGCGCCTGTCATATCGCAACAAACGCCAAAGCCTTTGCTTCGGTGATCCTGCAATTATATCATCAGCCTTTTACACGGGAAGAAAAAGTATTGCGCAGGCAATTACTTGGTGATACATATGACAATGAAAAAAATACCTGCCAGCTTATTCAATGGTTATGGTAGCATTGTCGATCACACGACCTCTTTCGGTCTTTATTGTGCGAGCCGGGAATTTCTGAACCACAATATAATCGTGCGTAGCCATCAGGATCGTGGTATTAAAGTCGCGGGAAATATGAAACAAGAGGTTCATAATTTCATCTGATGTCTCCGGATCCAGGTTACCGGTGGGCTCGTCAGCAAGTATCAGCTTGGGCGAGTTCAATAGTGCTCGTGCAATATCCACCCGTTGTTGTTCACCTCCACTCAGTTCAAAGGGCATTTTAAATCCTTTCGCTTTCAAACCAACTTTATCCAACACATCCTGCACTTTTTCATTCATCAGCTTATCATCGGTCCATCCTGTTGCCTTCAGTACAAATTTGAGATTATCATTAACGTTCCGGTCTGTCAGCAATTGAAAATCCTGGAATACCACACCCAGTGTTCGGCGCAGGAATGGGATCTTACGCCAGTGAAGGTTTCGCAGGTTAAATCCGGCCACCGTGGCTTCGCCTTCTGTCAGGGTCAGTTCTCCATACAGCGTTTTCAGAAGGCTGGATTTTCCGGTACCCGTCTTTCCCACGAGATAAACAAACTCGCCTTTATTCACCGTAAGATTTACATCCTGGAGCACCAGGTTATTGCCCTGGTAAATATTGGCGTGACTGATTTCTATAATTGGCTCTGACATTATTCCGCACTTTAGTCTGCAAAATAAAGCAAACTAATTTTAGTACCAGCATTTTTCAGGTATTCGGATGGAAAACTGCAAATGCCAAAATGCTTTCAAAACATTTTTCCAATAAAAATGATCCCGGCTGACATGTTTTATTTATCTTAATTGATTTTTCAACAGCTGATCTTATTGAAGCAACCAATAATCGTCTACCCCTTGGAACTTATCCGGTTAATTCTTATAATCGCCGCCAAAAAATCCTGGACAATATCTGCGGAAATCTGCCGGTTTTTTTATGAAAAACCAACTGCTGATAAATCTTTATTCGTCAGCAGGATCATTATGCTTGTTTTTAATCAATCAAACCATACGTATCTATTGTTGACAAACAAAACTGTTTAACCATGCAAACTTTATCTCGAATTCTTTTTTTCGTTGGCCTGTTAATGTTCATTTCAAATTCCGGAGAAGCGCAAATCCTGAAAAAGATCAAGGAGAAAGCAGAAAACAAGATCCTTAACAAAACCGAAGAAGGAGCGAATAAAACAAAAGAAGAACCCGCTGAAAACAATGAAGAGGGAGGTGGCACAGCCGATGAAGAACAACCTTCAGAACCCGCCGCAGCACAGAAATCAGAAAGCACACTCAGTTCTTTTGCAAACTATGATTTTGTACCAGGCGACAAGATTATTTTCTTTTATGACATGGCCGGCGAGCGTGATGCCGAGATTCCCGGCCGCATGCTTGTAAACGACGGTAATGTGGAAGTACAATCCTACCAGGGGGAAAAGGTATTGCTGGTACCTAAAAATGCCAACCTGAGCATGGTGCCGGCCATGAAAACAAACAATTATCTGCCGGAACAATTCACGCTCGAATTTGATGTATTGACTAATGGAGATGGCAGTGAATCAAGCAACATCGAACTGTATTTCCGGACACCTGAGAATGCCAGCCTTCGCTGGAGCGGCGATGCGAAATACTACATCCGTCTGCAGGGTATTTCAGGCTCACAACCCAATGTTGATTTCACCGTAAACCTGGCAGACGGTAACTCCTTTGGAGGATACCGCCAGTTCCCGGATGCAGCAGTTAAAAACCAAAATGACCTTTGGCGCCGCGTAGCCATTTATGTAAATAAAAACATTGGCAAAGTGTATGTTGATCAGCATCGGGTGGCCATCGTCAACCGTATTGAACCCGGAGCCGGCGTGGTAACTTTTGAATTCGGCAATGACAACCACCCCATACTCATTAAAAA
>Ga0065721_10000114_pt1 | contig 10532 bp, 15 predicted proteins | sample Mesricmetagenome_FD_59108 | JGI IMG/M metagenome (GOLD analysis project Ga0065721, IMG submission 59108) | Mesophilic microbial community from rice straw/compost enrichment Sample: eDNA_1 v2 (version 2) | ecosystem: Engineered > Solid waste > Grass > Composting > Bioreactor | place: USA: Davis... | reverse complement strand
CCGGCCGTGTGGGTACGCATTCCCGAGGACCAGCCGCGCGCGCGCGAACTGCTGCGCAAGTACGGGCTGCTGGCCACCACCCGCTCGTACGCGGACCTGCCACCGTCGGCGGTCGGGCCGCTGGAACTGGGCGGCGACAAGCCGGCAGGCAACCGCTGGGCCTGGCGCGTACGCATCGGCCTGCTGGCGGTGATCGCCGCCGTGGCCGTGGTCATCTGGCTGCGCCGGCCGGTCCCGGTCGCCACCCCGGTGCCGCCGCCTGCCGAAACGGTTCCGCAGACGCAGGACGGCGGGGAGGAAGAGGTGCGCATCCGCATCTCCCCCGCCCCGCCGGCCAATGACGCCCCCGCGGGNGCGTCGGACCAGGCACCGCGCTAGCCGCGCGGCTTACTTCTTCGCCGCCGGCGCCGCAGCGTCGTGGCCGCGATGGCCACCACGCTCGCCACGCTTGGCCTTGGCCGCGTCAAGCTCGGCCTGGCTCAGCTTGCCGTCGCCGTCGGTATCCACGCGCTTGAACCAGGCCTCGCGGTGCTGCTTGGCCATCGCCTCGCGGTCGGCCTTGTCGATGAAGCCGTCCTTGTTGACGTCCATGCGTTCGAAGTGCGCGGTCGCCGCGGCCAGGGCCTCGGCCTTGCTGATGCGGCCGTCCTTGTCGGNATCGGCGTTCGGGCCGGCGAAGCCGAAGCCGCCGTGGCCGCCGCGGCCACCATGGCGACCGTGGTGCTTCATGCGCGGCAGTTCATCGCGCTGCAGCTTGCCGTCCTTGTTGCGGTCGAGCTCGTCGAAGCGTTCGGCCAGGCGCGGACGCGCCGCGGCTTCCTGGCGATCGATCACGCCGTCCTTGTTGGCGTCCAGCGACACGCGCGGCTTGCCCTGGGCGGCAGGCGCCGCATTGTCCTGGGCCATGGCGGCCCCGGCAGTGACGGCCAGCAGAGCGGCGGCGATCAGGNAAGGGGTCTTGTTCACGGGGTATCTCCAGTAAAGGCGTGACGTGATGGCCACGACGAGGAAAACGCCGCAGCCGCGCCGGCGTTGACCCCACGCCCGGATCCGTTCAGGAACCAGCCGGTTGCCGCAGCGCCATGGCCACGGCGCTATGCTGGGCGCACACGTCCATCTTCCGACCATGGGCCACGACTCCACTCCCGCCGATGACCTGCGCCTGTACCAGACCGGCGCGCACCCGTGCGGCTACTGGCCCGACCGCGAAGCCCGCGACCTGGTCCTGGATCCGCGCGACCCGCGCCTGGGACGCATCTATCCGCAGGCGCTGGCCTGGGGCTTCCGCCGTTCCGGCGACATCGTCTATCGCCCCTACTGCGAGGCCTGCCACGCCTGCGTGGCGGTGCGCATCCCGGTGGAACGCTTCCAGCCCGACCGCAGCCAGCGCCGCTGCCTGCGCCGCAACAGCGAAGTCGTCGCACGCGTGGCGCCGGCCGAACGCACCGACGAACACTTCGACCTCTACCACCGCTACCTGCTGGCGCGCCATCGCGACGGCGGCATGGACGACCACGGCACCACCGAGTTCGACCAGTTCCTGGTGGGCGCNTGGTCGGACACGCGCTTCCTGGAGCTGCGCGAACCGGCCGCCCCGGGCAGCGGCGGTCCCGGCCGCCTGCTGGCGGTGGCGGTGACCGACCGCATACCGGGCGGCCTGTCGGCCGTGTACACGTTCTACGAGCCTGCCGAGGCCGCACGCGGGCTGGGCACGCTGGCGATCCTGCGCCAGCTGGAATGGGCCCGGCGCGAGGGCCTGCAGCACCTGTACCTGGGCTACTGGATCGAAGGCCACGCGAAGATGGACTACAAGCGCCGCTTCCGCCCGCTGGAGGCGTTCGACGGCCGCAGCTGGCAAGCCTTCCCGGAATGAAGCCGCGTGCGGCATGCGAGAATCGGCGCATGCGCATCCTCCTCCCGATCATTCCCGTCCTGGCCGCGATGCTGAGCGCCTGTGCCACGCCCGCGGCTCCCGTCGCCGCCGACGCCACGTCCACCGGGTCCACGCTGCGCGTGGCCACCTACAACGTCTCGCTGTACGACGACGAGGCCGGCGGCGTGATCGCNCGGCTGCAGGCCGGGGACGAGGGCGCGCGCAAGGTCGCCGCGGTGCTGCAGCAGGTGCGCCCGGACCTGCTGCTGGTCAACGAGTTCGACTACGACGAGGGCGGCCATGCCGCCGACCTGTTCCAGCGCCAGTACCTGGAGCAGGCCCAGCCCGGTGGCGGCGAACCGCTGCACTATCCCTACCGCTACCTGGCGCCGGTCAACACCGGCGTGCCCAGCGGGCTGGACCTGGATCGCAATGGCAGCGTCGGCGGCGAAGGCCGGCAGCGCGGCAACGATGCCTGGGGTTTCGGCCTGCACCCGGGCCAGTACGGCATGCTGGTGCTGTCGCGCCATCCGATCGATACCGCAGGCGTGCGCAGCTTCCAGCTGCTGCGCTGGAGCGCGATGCCGGGCGCACGCCGCCCCGTCGATCCGGCTACCGGCCAGCCCTGGCATGACGACGCGGTCTGGGCGCAGCTGCGGCTGTCCTCGAAGTCGCACTGGGACGTGCCGGTGCGCACGCCGCATGGGACCGTGCACTTCCTGGTCTCGCACCCGACCCCGCCGGTGTTCGATGGCCCGGAGGACCGCAACGGCGCGCGCAATGCCGACGAGATCACGCTGTGGCGGCATTACATCTCCGGCGGCGACCTGCCGTGGCTGTGCGACGACGCGGGGCGCTGCGGTGGCCTGGCCGAAGGCAAGCGTTTCGTCATCGCCGGCGACCTCAACAACGACCCGGTCGACGGCGACGGGCACCACGACGCCATCCTCGAACTGCTGGAGCATCCGCGGGTGCTGCGCATGGCCACGCCGCGCTCGCAAGGCGGCGCGGAGAAGGCGCGCGCCTATGCCGCGGCCGGACTGCTCCACCGCGGCGCGCCGGAGCATGTCACCGGCGACTTCGGCCCGCGCTCGGGCGCCATGCGGCTGGACTACGTGATCCCCTCCACCGGCTTCCAGGCCACCGGCAGCGGCGTGTTCTGGCCGGCCTCGGGCGAGCCGGCNGCGGCCATCGCCGATGGCAGCGACCACCACCTGGTCTGGGTCGACCTGACCGCCGGTCGGACAGCCGCGGACGATTGATCCTGATCAAAAAGGGGGCCGGGGGCGCGTGATGCAATTCGCGCCATGAACGCCATCCCTCTCCAGCACAACCCCCGCGCCGCNCAGATCCGGCAGACCCTGGAAGACCTCACCAGCTCCAGCGCCGACATCGAGGCTTCCGCGCTCATTTCCATCGACGGCCTGCTGATCGACGCGGCCATGCCGCAGAACATGGACGAGGACCGCATCGGCGCCATGTCCGCGGCCCTGCTCTCGCTGGGCGAACGCACCGCGCGCGAACTCGGCCGCGGCCGCCTGGAGCGCGTCCTGGTCCAGGGCGAGGACGGCTACGTGATCATGACCGCCGCCGGCGACGAGGCGGTGCTGACCGTGCTGACCCGCGCCGAGGTCAAGCTCGGCCTCGCGTTCCTGGACATCAAGCGGGCCGCCCAGGTCCTCGGCCGCATCGTCTGAGGTCGCGCATGAGCCGCCTCCCGGACATGACCCCGCCCGCCGGCCCGCACCGCAGCGCCGTGCACACCTGCCACGACGGCACCCGCCGCACCGTGTACTGGACCGACGAGGAAGTGCCCTATCCGGACGGGCGGCTGATCGTCTCCCGCACCGACCTGGACGGGGTGATCACCCACGCCAACGAGGCCTTCGTCGAGCTCAGCGGCTACAGCCGCGAGGAGCTGATCGGGGCACCGCACAGCATCCTGCGCCACCCGGAGATGCCGCGCGCCGCCTTCGCCGACCTGTGGGCCACGCTCAAGGACGGCCGCAAGTGGCATGGCTACGTCAAGAACCTGCGCAAGGACGGCCGGCACTACTGGGTCTACGCCACCGCCCTGCCCAACGTGCGCGGCGGCCAGGTGGTCGGCTACACCTCGGTGCGGCGCAAGCCCTCGCGGCGGCGCATCGAGGAACTGCTGCCGCTCTACCGGCAGTGGCTGGAACAGGAGCAGGCGGAGGTGACGGCATGACCCTCAACCTGCTGGTNGCGCCCGACTTCGCGCCGGAGAACTTCCCCGGCTGGTACATGCTCGGCACCCTGCTGCAGCACCGCTCCGGCACGCGCCTGCACCTGCTGATGCCGGCCGACGCGCGCGANCAGGCGCAGATGCTGGCCGACGGCCTGGCCGACCTGGTCTACGCCAATCCGTTCGACGCCACGTCCATGATCCGCGAGCAGGGCTACCGCGCCTTCGCCCGCCCGGCCGCGCATTCCAACGAGATGGTGATCGCCACCGCCGCCGGCTCCCCGCTGGCCACGGTCGAGGACCTGCGCCCTGGCTGCCGGATCGCGGTGACCGACAACCGCGACGTGCGCCTGATCGGCCTGCGCCTGCTGGAACCGGCCGACCTCACCGAGCAGGACGTGCAGTGGGAGGAAGTGGCCAGCTACCAGGCCGCCGCGCGCATGACGCTTTCGGGCCAGGTCGATGCGGGCTTCTTCCTCGCTTCTGCCTACCACGCCCTGGCCCGCATNACCCGCGAGCGGCTCAAGGTCCTGGTGGAGAGCAAGCTGCGCGACATCAGCCACGTGCTGCTGGCGCATCCGCGCGTGGGCGGCGACCTGCAGCCGCTGGCGCAGGCGTTGCTGGCGGTCGATCCGGACGATGCCGGGGATGCCCAGGTGCTGCAGGCGCTGGGCCTGCCGCGCGGCTTCGAGCCCATGGAGCTGGAGGACGCCGAATTCATGATCGACCTGATGGACACCCTGCTGGACTGACATGGACCCCTTGCAGAGCGCACGCCGCGACTTCCGCCAGCGCACCTGTGCCGTGGCCCGTGCCCCGCAGGATCCGGCAGCGCACCTGGCGCGGCTGCAGGCGGCGCTGCAGCTGGGCGATACCGAACCGGTGCAGGGCGCGCTGGCCGACCTGTTCGTGGCCCTGCCACGGGCCGACACCGCCCTGCGCCAGGCCGCGCTGCACCTGGCCTCCGCCCGGCTGACGCCGTACGTGGCCGAGGCCTTCGCCCGCCACGCGCACGGCCATTCCCTGCCGGCGATCACCGCCCTGGCGACCCGCTGGAGCGTGTTCACCCAGCCCTCGGCCGACGTACCGGCGCGCGTGCGCCGCGCCAGCCCCGACCATTCGCGCCGGCTGGCCACGCAGGTGGTGGAGGCGCTGCTGGACGGCGATCCGCTGCAGGCCGCCCGCATCGAGCACGAGTTCCTCGAGCACTGCGTGTCGTGCCAGGACAAGTACGCCTTCATGCTCGCCAGCCGCGACCTGCGCCGGCACGAGATCGCCGTGGGCGACCGCTGGGAACGGGTCGCCGACTGGCTGGAACAGTACGCCGCCATCGGCGACCGCGCGGAAGCGCCCTCACCTCGCAACGGATGCCCATGAGCCTGGACCTCGTCGACACCGCCTCCAACGACANCCCCGCCGACGCGGCCGCGAAGTGGCTGCTGCCGACCCCGCGCGGCGCACTGCACGGCTTCTCCACGCCCGAGCCGGGCCCGGCGCAGCGCGCGGTGCAGGCGCTGCTGGCCGGCCCGCAGGCGATGGAGCTGGCGCGCTGGCGCCAGGAGCACGATGGCAGCGGGCGCATGCTGCAGCAGCTGCAGGAAAAGCAGTGGGTGCAGCTGCTGCGCCGCCAGGTGCCGGCGCCGGACGTGCGCCTGGGCGACTTCGCCCAGCACGTGATCGCCCCGCTGTCCGGCGAACGCCGCGCGGTGCTGGCGTCCGACAGCGGCTTCTGCCTGGGCCATTCCGGCCTGGACCAGGACCTGGCCGAGACCCTCAGCGCGGCGGCGGCGGACTATTCCTCGTTCGTCGCCCGCCAGGCCCGCCGCGGCTGGCCCGGCGCGCAGCGGGTCGCGTTCCACAACGACCCGGACATGCTGTTGCCGGAATGGTCCTTCGTCCCGCTGTGGATCGACGGCAGCGGCTACTGGCTGGTGCTGGCGGGCGAGCCGCTGCTCAACAACCTGGCAATGGTCGAGCTGGTGTGGAGCATCCGCCTGGCCGGCGCCCGCTTCGCCGCGCCGCTCTGAACCGCTGCTGCCCCCTCAGGGCAGCAGTTCGATCCCGATCGCCGCGGCGGCATCGCGCGCCGTCGCGCGTGCCTGCCCGATGTCGGCGCCGCGCGCCAGGGTGACGCCGACCCGGCGCTGCCCCTCCACCTTCGGCTTGCCGAACAGGCGCAGCGCCGTGTCCGGCGCGGCGAGGGCCGCATCGATCCCGGAGAACACCGGCACGCCATGGCCGCTGGCCAGCAGCGCGCAGGAGGCGCTGGGGCCGTTCTGGCGGATCACCGGCACCGGCAGGCCGAGGATGGCGCGCGCATGCAGCGCGAACTCGCTCAGCTCCTGCGAGACCAGGGTGACCAGGCCGGTGTCGTGCGGGCGCGGCGACACTTCCGAGAACCACACTTCGTCGCCCTTGACGAACAGTTCCACGCCGAACACGCCCCAGCCGCCGAGGTCGTCGGTGATGGCGCGGGCGATTTCCCGCGCACGCTCCAGCGCGCGCGGCGACATCGGCTGCGGCTGCCAGCTCTCGCGGTAGTCGCCNTCGCGCTGCAGGTGGCCGATCGGCTCGCAGAAGTCGGTGCCGCCGGCNTGGCGCACGGNCAGCAGGGTGATCTCGTAGTCGAAGTCGANGAAGCCCTCGACGATGCAGCGNCCGGCGCCGGCGCGGCCGCCGGTCTGNGCGTANTCCCANGCCGCCTCGACCTGNGAGGCNTCACGCACCGTGCTCTGGCCCTTGCCCGAGGAGGACATCACCGGCTTGACCACGCACGGCAGGCCGACCGCGGCGATCGCCTCGCGGTACTCCTCCAGGGTGTCGACGAAACGNTAGGGCGAGGTCGGCAGGCCCAGGGTCTCGGCGGCGAGGCGGCGGATGCCCTCGCGGTCCATGGTCAGGCGCGCGGCGCGCGCGGTCGGGATCACCTTGAGCCCTTCGGCCTCCAGCTGCACCAGGGTCTCGGTGTGGATCGCCTCGATCTCCGGCACCACCAGGTCCGGCTTCTCCTGCGCGATCAGCTCGCGCAGGGCGAAGGTGTCGAGCATGTCCAGGACGTGGCTGCGGTGGGCGACCTGCATGGCCGGCGCATCGGCGTAGCGGTCGGCAGCGATCACCTCCGCGCCCAGCCGCTGCAGCTCGATCGCCACCTCCTTGCCCAGCTCGCCCGAGCCGAGCAGCAGGACGCGGGTGGCGTGGGGGGACAGCGGGGTTCCGATACGGACCATGGCGGCGCGGCGGTGGTGAAAGGGCGGCCAGTGTAGCGGGCAGGCCCACCGGCGGCCGCCCCCCCTTCCCGGGCGGCACTTGACGACTGATATCTTTTCTGATATCAGATAGACCNGTCACCTGGAGAGCGACCATGAAAGAGCGTCCCATCAGTTCCCTGCCCGGCATCCCCGTCCTGCTGGTGGCCATCGTCCTTTCGCTGGCCACGTTCTGGATGTTCATCTCCGGCGTCGCCGGCCGTGGGGAGCCCAGCGCGGCCCTGCTGATCGGCTCGGTCGCCGGCCTGGCCGTGGCACTGCTGCTGTTCACCGGCTTGTACTCGATCCAGCCCAACCAGGCGGCGGTGCTGAGCCTGTTCGGCAAGTACGTGGGCACGGTCCGGGAAGCCGGCCTGCGCTGGAACAACCCCTTCTATTCCAAGCGCAAGGTCAGCCAGCGCGTGCGNAACTTCGAGAGCGGCAAGCTCAAGGTCAACGACCTGGACGGCAGCCCGATCGAGATCGCCGCGGTGATCGTGTGGCAGGTGGTCGACGCCTCCGAAGCGGTGTTCAACGTCGACGACTACGAGAGCTTCGTCCACATCCAGTCCGAGGCGGCGCTGCGCGCGATGGCCTCCAGCTATCCCTACGACCAGCACGACGAGGGCCAGATCGCGCTGCGCTCGCATCCGCAGGAGATCTCCGAGCACCTGCAGGCGCAGATCGCCGAGCGCCTGGGCCGGGCCGGCGTGGAGGTGATCGAGGCGCGCATCAGCCACCTGGCCTACGCCCCGGAGATCGCCCAGGCCATGCTGCAGCGGCAGCAGGCCAACGCGGTGATCGCCGCCCGCACCCGGATCGTGGCCGGCGCGGTGGGCATGGTCGAGATGGCCCTGGCCGAGCTGCAGAAGAACGACGTCGTGCAACTGGACGAGGAACGCAAGGCGCAGATGGTCAGCAACCTGCTGGTCGTGCTGTGCGGCGACCGCGGCACCCAGCCGATCGTCAACGCCGGCTCGCTGTACTGAGGTGGNTGCAATGGATGCTGTCGCTGCCCTGGTCGTCGCCATCACCGGCCTGCCCGCGCTGGGCGTGGCCGCCTGGTACGCCCGCTACGANGACGAGCACGCGCGTGGCCTGGCCCTGCGCTGGTCGCTGATCGCGCTGGCCATCCTGTGCGGCGCCGTCGGCCTGTACTTCGCCGGTGGCAGCCGCGGCGCGACCACGGCGGTGGCGGTGGCCATGGCGGTGGCGGTCAACGCGCTGGCGGTCTCCACCGTGCTGCACGTGCGCCGGGGGCGCGGCGGCTGATGGCCGAGCGCAAGGCCTACCCGCTGCGCATCAGTGCCGACGTGCTGGCGGCGGCGCAGCGCTGGGCCGACGACGAACTGCGCAGCCTCAACGCCCAGATCGAATACGTGCTGCGCGACGCGCTGCGCAAGGCCGGGCGCCTGCCCGGCCCCGACAAGGCTCCCCCGACGGAGGACGAGCAATGAGCACCACGCAGTGGAGATACCTGGTGGTCGAGGTGAAGACCACCATGCTGGGCAGCTTCAGGCTGGAACAGCTGCAGGAAGAACTGGACAAGCACGGCCGCCTGGGCTGGGAGCTGGTCAACATGGTGCATGCCACGCCCACGGTGTCCTCGCCCACCCTGCTGTTCAAGCGTCCTGCCTGAGCGGAGGAGAGCGCCATGCTGCACGTCATCCGCCTGGTCGAACGCCGCAGCGGCCGCCACGGTCCCCGCGTGGACCTGGCACTGGCCGTGCTGTCCGCGCTGGCGCTGGGCGCCGGCACCCTGCTGCTGCGCCACTGAGCAAGCCCGCTTCCCGGCAGGCCGCGCCCGCGGCCCCGCCTGCATGCGGCGCCCCGAGGACTGACAAGGAACCAGGACATGGCCAACCACGCCCCTGCCACGCGCGTCTTCGACGTCACCCCGCCTTCCGCACGCACGATGTGGACCCTGCCCGCATTGTGGGTGGTGCTGGTCGCCGTGGTCTTCGCCCTGCGCCACGAAGTCCTGCTGCATGCGAACCCGGCCGNCCGCATGATGCCGGCGTGGNTGCCGGCGATGTCCGCCCTGACCCTGCCCCTGCTTGGCTCCTTCATCCTGCTGCACTACCGGCGCATCCAGCTGGCCGACGGCATGCTGTCCATCCGCGCCGCCGGGATGTTCGGGCACAGGGTCGCCGTGGCCGAGCTGGACCTGGAGCGTGCGCGCATCGTCGACCTGGACGAGCACACCGTTCTCAAGCCCGGCGCGCGCCTGTGGGGCATGGGCCTGCCCGGCTTCAGCGCCGGCCATTACCTGCTGCGCAACCGCGCCCGCGCGTTCTGCCTGCTCACCCGCCGCGACAAGGTCCTGGCGCTGCCGCGCCGCGACGGACGCTACATCCTGCTGAGCCCGGAAAAGCCGCAGGAACTGCTGCAGGGGCTGCGCGAAGCGGCCGGCCAATCGCGCGGATGAACCGCTCCCGGCGCCGCGTACTGGCGGCCGGGTGCGCGCCGGCCTAGGCTTGCAGCCCATGCACCAGCCTCCCCAGCCCCTGCGTACCCGCCTGGTCAACACCGGGCACATCGAACTGTGGCCCGCCTGCCTGCTGCGCGCGCGCGGCAACACCGATGCGCGCGCCATCGCCCAGGCCCACACCGTACTGCGGCGCAAGCGCGACGGCCGCTACCTGGCCACGGTGCGCGGGGACGGCGTGCTGGCGCTGGTGCCACGACTTGCGCGCGAGCCGGGCATCGACGAGGCGCTGGACGCACTGGCCGCGGCCGACGCGCATCCCGGGCGCGGNCCGCTACCCGATCCGCAACCGCTGCCGCTGGAACGGCTNCAGCNGCGCCTGGCCGCGCTGGGCATCGATGCGGCTGCGTACGAGGCGCGCACCNGGCTGGAACCGCTGGCCGAACCGGAGTGGCTGGCCTTCGCCGGCCGCGACCGCTGGCAGCGNCCGCTGTGGCTGCTGCCGGGCGCGACCCGTGCCTGGCTGGCGATGCGCCGCGCCGCCAGCGCCGACGGCGTGGTGCTGGAATCCATCTCCGGCTACCGCAGCCACGACTACCAGCTGGGCATCTTCGAACGGAAGCTGGCGCGCGGGCAGAGCGTGGCCCGGATCCTCACGGTCAACGCCGCGCCGGGCTACAGCGAGCACCACGACGGCAGCGCCCTGGACATCGGCACCCCGGGCGAGCCGCCGGCNGAGGANTCGTTCGAGGCCACCGCCGCCTTCGCCTGGCTGCAGGC
>Ga0065721_10006045_pt1 | contig 10533 bp, 9 predicted proteins | sample Mesricmetagenome_FD_59108 | JGI IMG/M metagenome (GOLD analysis project Ga0065721, IMG submission 59108) | Mesophilic microbial community from rice straw/compost enrichment Sample: eDNA_1 v2 (version 2) | ecosystem: Engineered > Solid waste > Grass > Composting > Bioreactor | place: USA: Davis... | reverse complement strand
TCGCGGCAAAGGTGACGACATGACCATCGAAATCGGGCGCATGGCACCGATTCAATGCCGGGCTAAATCAAAAGCCTAATTCCCAAAATCCCCGGACTTTCCGGGGATCTTAAGTATGTTCGCAATCAACCTAATTGCTCCCTCGATTGCACTAACCAATTAGCCCCTCCACCGCCAAATACCCCGCTGCCTTCTCCACACTCACTTCCCCCAACGCCGGTACCACACCTAAACAAGGCGCGGGAATAGAGCGGCGCAGGGCTGTGAGGTTTTCTTCGACAGAATCCATCTGCGGATCTATGCCGTTGGCGACCCAGCCGGCCAAGGACAGTCCGTCGCGTTGGATGGCTTCGGCGGTGAGGAGGGCGTGGTTGAGGCAGCCCAGGCGCAGGCCGACGACGAGGACCACAGGCGTTTTGAGTTGTAGGGGCAGACCGCTGAGGTTTTCGTATTCGTTTAGGGGCACGCGCCAGCCGCCAGCGCCTTCGATCAGGCGCAGGTCGGCGGGTTGCATCAATGTGCCGCGGCACAGGCCGACAAGGCGGTCGAGGCTGAGGCGACGATTTTCTTCTGCCGCCGCAATATGCGGCGCTTTGGCGGTGCGCAGAGCTATGGGATTGATTTGTTCGTAAGGCAGGTTGACGTTGCTATGGGCCTGGAGCAGCAACGCATCCTCGTTGCGCAGGCCTTCGGCAGTGACTTCACAGCCAGCGGCGATGGGTTTGAGGCCGAATGCTTTAAGCCCTTGTTGACCGGCCTGATGCAGCAGTGCCGCCGCGATCAAGGTTTTGCCGACACCGGTATCGGTGCCGGTAATGAAATAGGTGTTTTTCACGGCTTTTTTGCCCTTACCAAAATAACGTCGTAGGTGGCTGGCAGTTTGTTGTCCCGGTCGCGGAAGCGCTGGTAGCTGTCGTCCAACTGGTGCAATTGACGAATTCCAGTGAGACCGGGGCGGCTGCCGGGATTGATATTGTGGGCGCCTATGCCTTTGAGTTCGCGCAGCAGCGGCATCAACTGATCGTACTGTGCCACCAGCGGATAACGCTGCAATTCGATGGCGGTAAAACCAGCACCTTCCAGCGCTGCGCGCACCGCGTCCGGCGAATGGAAGCTGTTTACATGGGTATACGCATCGATGCACTGCCAGGCTTTTTTCAGCTCGTACAATGTGTCCGGCCCGAGGGTGGAGAACACCAATCCTCCGCCCGCTTGTAGAACCCGAAAGGCCTCGTGCGCCACCACGGTTAAATCGCGGCACCACTGCACTGCGAGACTGGAAACTACCCCTGCGAGCGACTCGTCCGCCAGCGGCAGAGCCTCTGCATCCGCCACCAATCCAGTCAATGCCGGCAATTTTTCCCGCGCGATTTTCACCATCGGCGGCGCCAGATCGGCGAGCAGCAAATTTGGCGTTTCGTCAGACTGCAATAAACCTTCAGCCATATAACCTGTGCCGCAACCGAGATCGAGCACCGGCGCGCCACCGGTAAAACGCGGGCAGAACTCACGCAAATCCGCCGCAACACGGCGCTGGATATGGGCGTAGCGGTCGTAGGTGACGGCGGCGTCACCAAAAGAGCGGGCGATGCGGCGTTTATCCAGGGGCGGGGCCCGCCAGTCTCTCAGCTTCTGCGCTATAAGTTCGGGATCGGCCAAATGCGGAGCGTGACCGCAGCCCGGTAATACNTCCACTGCGGCCTGCGGCAATAGTCGGCGCAGATGATCCGCCGCACCGACAGGCACCAATGCNTCATTAGCGCCGAAAANGTGATATTGCGGTATGACCAATTCAGCNAGGGCTTGGCGGTTATCGAGAATTTCCAGCCAGCGNAGCCCCTGTAGCCAAGCCGGGGCAGATTCCATTGAGGGAGTAGATTGCTGGCGCAGATGCTGCGCCACGACTTTGCGCTTGCTGTCGCCAAGGCTCTGTAAGGCGCAGAAGCGGGTCCAGGTAGCGACCGGATCCAGCTCAAAATCGCCATAAAACTGTTTGAAGGTGACCGGCTCCATGGCTTCCGGCCAGTCCGGGCGAGCGACAAAAACGGCATTGCTGGCGATGGCAGCCAAGGCTTTGACCTTGTCTGGGCTGCGGCGGGCGAGCTGCGCCGCGAGCATACCGCCGAGGGACCAGCCGACCAGCACACATTGCTGGGGAAGTCGGGCGGAAATCTGGGAGAGAAATGCTGCGAGTTCCACCGGTTCAGGACCAGCATTACCAAAACCCGGCAAATCGACAAAATGATGCTCGCCCGGCAGCAAATGGCAGAGCGGCTGCCACAGGCTGGAGTCGCTGCCCCAGCCGTGGAGGAAAACCCAGGTGGGGTTATTGCTGGCGATCATCTTGGCGCCTCAGCTGCCCTCACCCCCACTTCCCGCCAGCTGTCTGCGAGTGCCTCCAACAAAGCGTCCACCTGAGCCTCGGTATGCGCCGCCGATAAAGTCACGCGCAGGCGCGCCGTGCCTTCGGGCACTGTCGGCGGGCGGATGGCGCTGATCCAGAAACCCCGCTGGCGCAGCGCCTCGGTCAACCGCAATGCGCGGGCATCATCAGCGCCGACAATAATGGGCTGAATGGCGGATACGGCGGGCCAGAGTTCGAGACCGAGGGATTGGGCACCGGCGCGGAAGCGCTGCACCAGATTCTGCAAATGCACCCGGCGCTCGCCCTCCTCCCGCACCAAGCGTAAGGCGGCGCGGGTGGCAGCGGCCACGGCGGGGGGCAACGCGGTAGTGTAGATATAGGGGCGGGCGAACTGGATCAGGGATTCGATCAGGGTTTCGCTGCCAGCCACAAAGGCGCCAAAGGAGCCGAAGGCTTTGCCCAAGGTGCCCATCAGGATCGGCACCTGAGCCTCACTCAAGCCGAAGTGCTCCAGGCAGCCACCGCCAGTGGCGCCGAGACAGCCAAGGCCGTGGGCATCGTCCACCATCAGCCAGGCATCAAACTCCTGCGCCAGTTGCGCCAATTCCGGCAGCGGCGCCAAGTCCCCATCCATGCTGAACACACCGTCCACCACAATCAGTTTGTGGCGCGCATCGCTGGCTTGCAGCTGCTCGCGCAAATGCGTCACATCGTTGTGGCGAAAACGCTGGAAACGCGCACCGGAGAGCAGTCCAGCATCCAATAAGGACGCGTGGTTGAGGCGATCCTCAAACACCGCATCCCCGCGCCCGATCAGCGCATTGACCGCACCTAGATTGGCCATATAGCCCGTGGAAAACAGCAGCGCCCGCTCCCGACCGGTAAAGTCCGCCAGCTCTTTTTCCAGCTTGTGATGCTCGTCGGAATGACCGCAAACCAGGTGCGAAGCGCCGCTGCCGATGCCGTAGCGATTGGCGGCCTGCCGAAAGGCTTCGATGACCTTGGGGTGATTGGCGAGGCCTAGATAATCGTTACTACAGAAAGCCGTCAACCGGCGGCCGTTTACCTGGATCTCCGGCGTTTGGGGCGACTGCACAATCGGGCGCACGCGATAGCGGCTCAGCGCCCGGCGCTCCGCCAGCCGCTGCTGCAGGGTTTGTTCGAGGGAGTGCGACATAGAAATACCCGCAACCGCCGCGTCTGCGGCGGCAAGAGGATCAACTGGCGGCGTTGTAAAAGACCTTGTCCTGACGCGCGGCCTGCACCCGGTCCAACAGCGCGTGGGCTTCCGCCTCGTCGCTGTGTTCCACTTCGTAAGCCTCCGGTTCTATGCCGAGCTTGTGGAACAACTGGCGATCCTTATCGGCTTCCGGGTTGGGGGTGGTCAGTAGTTTGGCGCCGTAGAAAATCGAATTGGCGCCGGCGAAAAACGCCAGCGCCTGGGTCTGCTCGTTCATTTCCTCGCGACCGGCGGACAGGCGCACATGGGATTTCGGCATCAGGATGCGGGCGACGGCGATGGTGCGGATAAACTCAAATGCATCCAGTTCCTGCTCGTCCGCCAGCGGCGTTCCATCTACACGCACCAACATATTGATGGGTACGGATTCCGGGTGCTCCGGCATATTCACCAGCTGCTGCAACAGGCCGGCTCGGTCATTGACTTCCTCTCCCATGCCGACAATGCCGCCGCAGCAGACTTTCATTCCGGCAGCGCGCACATTAGCGAGGGTTTCCAGACGATCTTGATAAGTGCGCGTGGTAATAATTTCGCCGTAATACTCGGGCGAAGTATCCAGGTTGTGGTTGTAATAATCGAGCCCGGCGTCGGCCAGAGTCTGCGCCTGCTCAGCTGAGAGCATTCCCAGGGTCATGCAGGTTTCCAGACCCAAGTCCTTCACTCCCTTCACCATAGAGGTGACGTAGGGCAGGTCTTTGTCTTTAGGAGAACGCCATGCCGCTCCCATACAGAAACGCGTGGCGCCGCTGGCTTTGGCGGCGCGGGCCTCTTCGATCACCTTTTCCACCGCCATCAGCTTTTCCCGTTCCAGACCTGTGTCATAGCGGGCGCTTTGCGGGCAGTAGGCGCAGTCTTCCGGGCAGGCGCCAGTTTTAATTGAGCAGAGCGTGCTCACCTGTACCTGATTGGGATTGAAATGCTGGCGATGAACGGTTTGGGCCTGAAACAACAAATCGTTGAAAGGCAGGTTGAACAGGGCGAGAATCTCGTCGCGCGTCCAGTCGTGACGCACTGCTTGAGTGACAGGCATGGGATGTTCCTGAATGGCGGGAAGTACCGATTAAAAAAGGTATGCGCGCCATCATAGGCGGAATCCCATCTCTGTCAACCAGAAAAGGAATTTCAGGTTTACATATGGATATCAGTCGAACTCTTTATCGTTTCCTCCCACACCTATGCTCCCTCTGCGGCGACCGTTCCGCCAATGGCCCCATCTGTGACCTATGCTATGCCGATCTGCCATATAACACCCATGCCTGCCGCACCTGCGCGCTGCCCCTCGCCGCCAGCCAACTGGTTTGCGGTGACTGTTTGGCGATGCCCAAACCTTACCAGTTCACCCATTGCCCACTGCTGTATCAGCACCCGGTGGATCATTTGATATTGCGGCTGAAAAAACATAATCCGCGCACCGGCGCTAATGCGCTTCTACCGCTGCTGCGGCAGTCTCTGGAAAATCATTACGGCTCCACTGCACCGTGGCCGGATCTGCTCGTCCCCGTGCCCAGCCACCGCTGGACGCGCCTGCGCCGCGGTTTTAATCAGGCGCAATCACTCGCGAAGCAACTCGGTGACGCGTATCAGTTGCCAGTTCGCCCTCTGGTACACCATAACGGCAGCGCCAAACCGCAAAAAACTCTGGACCGCAAAACCCGTTTCGCCAATTTGCGCGATGTGTTTGATTGCCCTACCTCTCTACAAGGAGAAACCATCGCAGTGGTGGACGATGTGATCACCACCGGCGCTACTGCCATTTTGATCAGTCGATGCCTGCTGCACGCCGGCGCTGGACAAGTGCATATCTGGGCGCTTGCGCGCACGCCAAAGCCGGGCCACTGATGTTGCTTTTCCGTGATCGGGAAAGTAATCTTCCGCGCTCGCATTTGTTTTTCTTTTCGAAAGGACTCGACCCATGACCGCTCCAGTCAGGCCGCAAGCCAAATCCGTTACTCACGACGTCAGCGAATATCTGTTCTTTTCCCCCAGCACCACAGGTTTATCTGGCAGCCCGGTAAAGATACGCGCAGACCTTTTTATGGACTTCTTCTGCAACGTGGACCCGCAAACCCACGACGGCCAGAGAGTTATCCGCGATATCGAAAGCCTAAAAATTTTTGGCAAAACGGCCAGCCACAATGCGCATGTCTCAGTGCCCGCAAGAAATGATTCCGCCGCGCACAAAAATCGCCTAAACCGGATTAACCAGACTCTAAGCGTTCTCAGTTTCAACCAGTCCACTTCTCCGGAAAAAACGTTTGCCACTAAAAATGTGCGGGTGTTTTATCGCGTGTTACAGCAAGAGGGGGATGCTTTTCCGACGGTTTATATTTCGGATATTCGAGTAGTGCAGAGAGGGAGCGGCGATATCGGTGGTTTGTATGAATATGTCACTACCAAACATTCGGAAGAACTTACGAAGACCCAAAACACAAACCTCGATGGCAAGAAAGTATTCATCAGCGGCGCATCGGAGACAGCCGAAGGGGCTTTTTATGCAGCCAGGATAGCTACTAAATCAGAAACACCAACTTTGTTTTTCTGTCCACAAATAGCCGCCCAAGATCTTAGTATCTGGAGTAAGCCGCGCCTGAGCGGTCCGACAAAAGAGCTCATAAAGGAACTCACTGAACTTTTGCAGCAAAACCAAAAACGCAGCGTACACTGGCTCGTTGAAGGCGTAGGAGCCGCAGTGCTTTCGTGTGCTCTAGAGAAAGTACCAGGCACATTAGAAAAGCATTCTTTTAAATTCGTCAATGCGCGCACCAACGTAGCCAAACTTCTTCAGGACTTAGGACGGCGCAAAGCCCAACTTCAAGGAGAATTCCTGGATTATTCTCGCGATCACACCGCCTTATTATCCATCGCACAAAATTCCTCAGAGATCGCCGCTCAACTGAAGCATCAACTCCCCAACAAAACGGGATATGACCGAGTGTCGCACCGGTACTTGATGGACTATTTCCATGCCCTTGGCGAAAATGGAAATGCCAAAGCGATTCTGACAAAGGCTTTATCCATAAAAGGTAAAGGTGCAACATTTATTGAAGCGATCACATCGTCACATAAGGTGCTCAGATGAAGTTCCCCGATAATCTTACAGGCCCACAATTCGCAGAGGGCGATCTCGTTTCATTTATCTTTGACGAATCAGAACTCACTGTTCGCGCACCTAAGGTCCCCTATAACACTAATACGATCAATGAAATATGCCGCGAAAGAGATCTTCGAAATGCCAACACGACTTCATGGGAGCATTTCGGAACCGAAGGCCACTGCTCGAAAGAGCTGTTGGTGCAGACATGGAACTATGAGGATTCAATTTCCCACGATGATATAGCGCATGTAGTACTAAAACTTGTAGTTGTGAAAAACAGCGACGAAGAAACGGCCAGCTGTTTTTCTCTTAACAACCTAAGCTTCCGCAACGATTTACTTTCTGGCCTAAAAGAACATCACGCGATGTCCCCCCCAAAGGGACGCGCGTATTGGCCATCGGAGGAGAATAACTACTTCTTAAAGGCGATCCCACGAGATCTACTTGACGGCTTACAAGCTCAATTTGCCAAGGGTGGCGGTCAAAAATATCCGGTCCCATCTGCATTCTTTCCGTTGGGGCGTCAATATACGCTGCGAATCAGCTTCAATTTCGTGTCACTGCATTACTATGACGACCGGGTTAACCCCTACAGCGAAGAACTACTCCAACAATTCAAACTCGACGCCTTCGATGACTTCCTTTCCCATATCCGCATCGAATACACGCCCGAGACCATTGCACTTATCCAGAAGCTGAAAGAAAACCAGCAATAAAGCCCGGTCCCCGCTCGCCGCCTGATCGGGCCGGCAGCGGGGCGTCAAATTGCACAATCGCTACCCACCTACAATACTTAACGGACATAAGTATTGGCATACCAGGAAGGGCAGCGCTCCCCATGAATGACATCCCCCACAACCCCGCACGGGCTCAGCTGGCTCTGTTGATGCTGCTCGCCATAAGCGCGATCAGCGTGATTGTGCTCTACGGCTGGCTCACCGGCGCGTTCCATATCACCACCTTTATGATCGGCACCGCCTCGATGAAGGCGAATGCAGCGCTGGGGTTTCTGGTGCTGGCGGCGGGCGTATTGGGTATCTGGCTGCACAAACCCAAGCTGACCACCGGCTGCGGCTTGGCGGTGATGGTGCTGGGCACCTTTACGGTGATCGAGTACGTGATGGGCTGGGGCAGACCGGTGGACGAATTGTTGTTTGCCGACCCCTGGACGCCCGTCAATCCGGGGCGCATGGCGGCCGGCACCGCGCTGAGTTTTGTTCTGGGCGGCGCCATGCTCGCGGTGCACGACACCTATCCGCACAAACATATCAACGTCTACGACATTCTGGTCACCGCATTTCTGGCAATTCCGCTGTTTGTGTTTTTCAGCTACGTCTTTGCGCCGGATGAAGTGGTCAAAACCCCCACTCTCGGCACCATGCCGCTGCATTCCTGTTTGAATTTTCTGCTGTTCTTTTTTGCCATTTCGCTGCTGACCAGCAGCAAAGGTGCTGCCGGATTGCTCAACCGCAATACCCGCAACGCGCGCAATTTCCGCTGGCTGTTTTTGATTGTGCTGATCCTGCCCCTGTGCCTGGGCAGCGTGCTCAATCATGGCGTGCAACAGGGTTGGATCGGCACCGGGGTCGGCATTGCGATTTTCTGCTTGTTCTCCACCTTGATCATCGCCAGCGCCCTCGCCCATCACACCATTTTGCTCGACCACTGGTTTCGCCAGTTGCTGCATGAACGCCGCCGCAGCAATCAATTCAAAAACCAGATTCACGAGTTACTGGAAATTTCCGCCGACGCGATTTTTTTATTCGACGGCAATCTGAATATTCTGCACGCCAATTCCGGCGCACAACGCATTCTCGGCTACAGCCCCGAAGAGCTGTGCTCCATGACTTTGATGAAGCTGTTGCCGGAGAGCCGGCGCGATGATCTGGAAAATCTGATGCAGCGCTACCTGCATAAGGAACCGGAAAGTTCCTCGGTAAAACTGCCGGATCGTCTGCAATTGCAACATCAGAACGGCAGCGAAATCCCGGTGGCGGTGACGCTCAGCAAAAAAGCGCAGGAGGACGACCAGATTCTGGTGATCGCGTTGGTGAAAAATATTGAAAAACTCGACGGCAAAATCCGCAATCTGGAGAAAAAAGCCAGCATAGATGCGCTGACCCAAGCGGAGAATCGCAGTGAATTTGAGGATTTCTGCCGCCGCGTCAATCTGCACGTACTGCGCAAATCGGATTTTTCCTTCTGTGTGATGCTGCTGGATATCGATAATTTCAAATCCGTCAACGATACCCACGGCCATAAAATCGGCGATCAGGCGTTGGCGGAGTTTGCCCGGGTGGTGCAAAACACCCTGCGCGATGGCGACCGCCTGTTCCGCACCGGTGGCGAGGAATTTATCGTCGTCTCGGTTAACGTACCCCCGGAAGATGCTCTGGCTTTTGGCGAGCGCATCCGCACGGCGGTGGCTGAGCATCGCATCGTCTGCGGCGAGCTGACATTGCAACTGACCTGTAGCATCGGCATCTGTGTGGTGGACTCCTCCACTGCCGATCTGGAAGATGCCGTGCAGCGCGCGGATGAGGCCATGTATCAGGCCAAACACAAGGGTAAAAACCGCTGCGAAATCGCACCTTCCGCCGCAGTTACAGATAGTCAAACCCCTCCTCAAAACTGACGCGCCATCGTTTCCGCCGGGTGCTTGAGGCTATAATCGCGCCTCATTTACCCGCCCGTCGGAAGCCGTATGGATCCCCAGCAGCAAGAACCTCCATTTAACAATCTCACCCCCGACCTGGTGTTAACGGCGGTGGAAAGCCTCGGTTTCGCCAGCGATGCGCGGATTTATCCGCTCAACAGCTACGAAAACCGGGTTTATCAGGTGGGGCTGGAGGGGCGCAATAAGCAGCCGCTGATTGCCAAGTTCTATCGGCCGGAGCGCTGGAGCAACGAGCAGATTCTGGAGGAGCATCGCTTCAGCATCGAATTGGAACAGCTCGAAGTGCCTATCGTGCCACCCATAGAAATCGACGGCACCACTCTCTTCCACCACGATAATTTCCGCTTCGCACTCTACCCACGCCGCGGCGGCCACGCGCCGGAACTGGATAACGACGACACTCTGTTCACTCTGGGGCAATATCTCGGCCGTATCCACGCTCTCGGGAAAAGCGAGAAATTTCAGCATCGAGTGGATTTGTCCGTCGAACGTATGGGCGATGCGAGCCGCGAATTTTTATTGACGCAGAATTTCATTCCGCAGAGCGTGCGCGCCGCGTACGAAACCATCACTGAACAATTGCTGGCGCAGATCAAACAGATTTTTCAGCGTACGCCTTACACCTCCATACGCCTGCACGGCGACTGCCATCCGGGCAATATTTTGTGGCGTGACGACAAACCGAATTTTGTCGACCTGGATGACGCCTGTAATGGCCCGGCGATTCAGGATTTATGGATGCTGCTCTCCGGCGAGCGCCCGCGCCGCCTGACGCAGTTGGCAAACGTGGTGGAAGGTTATGAGATGTTTTGTGAATTTCACCCGCGCGAGCTGAATTTAATCGAAAGTCTGCGCACCCTGCGCCTGATGCATTACGCCGCCTGGCTCGCCCGCCGCTGGCACGATCCGGCATTTCCCCATCACTTCCCCTGGTTCAACACCGAACGCTATTGGTCGGAACATATATTGGAATTGCGCGAACAGTTGTTTGCCCTGCGCGAACCACCGCTGGCATTAGCGCCGGCGTGATGGTTGCGTGGCTGGAGAAATAAAAAAGGGCTTTTCGCCACGTCTGCGGACGAAAAGCCCAAGGCTGTTTCTGGGCAATACAAACAGCGTCTGGTAAGCGAGGAAAACCGTGATACGACCGGCCACGG
>Ga0065721_10010650_pt1 | contig 10534 bp, 13 predicted proteins | sample Mesricmetagenome_FD_59108 | JGI IMG/M metagenome (GOLD analysis project Ga0065721, IMG submission 59108) | Mesophilic microbial community from rice straw/compost enrichment Sample: eDNA_1 v2 (version 2) | ecosystem: Engineered > Solid waste > Grass > Composting > Bioreactor | place: USA: Davis... | reverse complement strand
GTGCAGTCGGTCACCAGCGCCGACTGAGTCGTGCAGACCTTCCTGCCGTACCCGTCGTTCGTCGCGTCGGCGCAGGCGTTGGATGCCAAGCGCCTGGGCAAGCAGCGGGTGGAGACGTTCCAACTGCTCAGGGCGCTCACCGTCCCCGACCACGGGTGGCGGCACCACCCCGCGGCGAAGATGTGGGACGGTCACCTGCCCGCGCTCGTCTCGTACGGTCTCGTGATCACCGACGAGTGGATCGCGCAGGGCCATGCCGACACGCTGCGCGAGAAGATCCTGGCGTTCGCTCCCGAGGTCGACGGCCTCGTGCAGGACGACCTCGATCTTCCGCCGTGGATCGGCGACGAGGCGTTCCACCTCGCGCACCGCTCCAACCTCGTGCGCAAGGATCCGGAGTTCTACGCCGCGCGGTTCGGCGCCGTCCCCGACGACCTGCCCTACGTCTGGCCGGTGTGAGGCCTCTCAGGCCCCGTGGAACACCGGGATCACCAGATAGATCCCGTACACGACCGCCGCGGCGACCCCCGCGAAGCACACCCCTCCGGCGAGCGTCGCGGCGAGGGGCCGAGGGTGCTCGCGGTGCTCCACCACGGCCCGGGGGCCCTCGGGGTCCTCGCCGGGCGGAACCCGCACATCGGGCGCGCCGACGGCGAGGAGCCGGATGCCGAGGGCGTACAGACCTACGATGATCAGGGTCGCCGACAGTCCGACGACGAAGACGAGCGCGATCGAGCCCCCCTCGGTGTCGAGCCAGGAGCCGGCGGCGATGGCGGTGCGGACGAGGGGCATCATGCGCGTTCTCCTTCGGGCTGACGGGCGCCGGGGCGACCGACGTGGTCGGCATCCAGGGAATCGTCGTTGACGGTGTCGGCGGAGACGGGCTTGCGCCGCGCGAGGACGAACAGGCCGATGCACACGGCGAGTCCGAGGACCAGGACGATCACCAGCCCGACGAGCCCGCCGCTCGCGGCCCAGGCCGCGAGCCCGCCCACGAGGGCCGCGGCGGGGAGGGTGACCACCCACCCGAACGCGATCCGCGTCACGACGTTCCAGTGCACCGAGGCGAGGCGCTTGCCGAGACCCGAGCCGATGACGGCGCCCGAGGTGACCTGAGTGGTCGAGAGGGGGAAGCCCAGCGTCGACGAGATGAGGATCGTCGAGGCGGCGCTCGTCTCGGCGGCGAAGCCCTGCGGCGGCTTGACGTCGGTGATGCGCTTGCCCACAGTCCGCATGATCCGCCATCCGCCGAGGTAGGTGCCCAGGGCGATCGCGAGTCCGGCCGAGAGGATGACCCACAGCTGCGGGCCCGTGCCGGCCTCTTGGAAACCGGCGACGATCAGGGTCAGGGTGATGACGCCCATCGTCTTCTGCGCGTCGTTGGTGCCGTGCGCGAGCGACACCAGCGACGCCGACACGGTCTGCCCGTGCCGGAACGCGGTGGAGGAGCCGGCCACGGTGGCCATCTTCGTCACGCGGTAGACGACGAAGGTCGCGGCCAGGGCGATGAGTCCGGCGATGAACGGGGACAGCAGCGCGGGCAGGACGATCTTCGACAGCACGCCGCCCCATTCGACCGCCTGCACGCCCACCCCGATGACGGCGGCTCCGATCAGTCCGCCGAAGAGCGCGTGCGTCGAGCTCGAGGGCAGTCCCAGCCACCACGTGAGGAGGTTCCAGACGACGGCGCCCATGAGACCGGCGAAGATCATCGGCACGGTGATCGAGGGCAGTCCCCGGTCGTCCTGAGCGAGGATCCCCTCGGACACGGTCTTGGCGACAGCCGTCGACAGGAACGCGCCGACGAGGTTGAGGATCGCGGAGATGAGCACCGCGACCTTCGGCTTCAGCGCTCCGGTCGCGACCGACGTCGCCATGGCGTTCGCGGTGTCGTGGAAGCCGTTGGTGAAGTCGAAGAAGATCGAGAGTGCGACGACGAGGAGGACAGGGACGAGGACGGTGAGTTCCACCGCAGCTCCGTTCGCGAGGTGGTGCCGGGTCGCGGGTCGGTTGGCCCGGCGACACGGTAGACCTCGGAGGTGACGCGACGGTGCCCTTCCACCCCGGGGCGGACGGGTCTACTCTTCGCCTCGCCCGGTCAGACCGCCTGCGCGAAACCGGCGTCGGCGGCGGCGATGTCCTTCGCGAGGTGCGCCAGGTGCGGCGGGATCTCGCGGCCCTTCGACATCATCGACTGCGCCCACAGGCGACCCGCGCGGTACGACGAGCGCACCAGCGGACCCGCGAGCACCCCGAGGAAGCCGATGCGCTCCGCCTCTTCTTTGAACTCGACGAACTCGGCGGGCTTGACCCAGCGCTGGACCGGGAGGTGCCGCGGGGTGGGCCGCAGGTACTGCGTGATCGTGATGATGTCGGTACCCGCGTCGTGCAGATCGCGCAGCGCCTGCACGACCTCCTCGGGCTCCTCGCCCATCCCGAGGATGAGGTTCGACTTCGTGATGAGGCCGGCGTCGCGGGCCGCGCTCAGCACGCCGAGCGAGCGCTCGTAGCGGAACGCCGGGCGGATGCGCTTGAAGATGCGCGGTACCGTCTCCACGTTGTGGGCGAAGACCTCGGGGCGCGACGAGAAGACCTCGTCGAGGTGCGCGGGGTTGCCGGAGAAGTCGGTGGCGAGGATCTCCACGCCGGCGCCGGGGTTCTCGGCGTGGATGCGCCGCACGGTCTCGGCGTGCAGCCACGCGCCCTCGTCGGGCAAGTCGTCGCGCGCGACACCCGTGACCGTGGCGTAGCGCAGCTGCATCCGGGTGACGCTCTCCGCGACGCGTCGGGGCTCGTCGCGGTCGTAGTCGGCGGGCTTGCCGGTGTCGATCTGGCAGAAGTCGCACCGGCGCGTGCACTGCGACCCGCCGATGAGGAAGGTCGCCTCGCGGTCCTCCCAGCACTCGAAGATGTTCGGGCAGCCGGCCTCCTGGCAGACCGTGTGCAGCTCCTCGGTCTTCACCAGGTTCTGCAGGGCGGTGTACTCCGGCCCCATGCGCGCTTTCGTCTTGATCCACTCGGGNTTGCGTTCGATGGGGGTCTCGGCATTGCGCACCTCGAGGCGCAGCAGCTTGCGCCCGTTGGGGGCGGTGGATGCCGCGGGGCCCGTGCCGCAGGCGCTCACGCGGCGACCGCCGCGTACTCGGCGCGGAACACGCGCTCGATCGACCCGACGATGTCGCGGGGGGTGACGTCGGCGCCGACGATCTCGCTGACGGTGGTCACCCCGGCATCCGAGATGCCGCACGGCACGATGTGGCGGAACCCCGCGAGGGTGTTGTCGCAGTTGACGGCGAAGCCGTGCATGGTCACTCCTTTTTCGACGCGGACTCCGATCGCCGCGACCTTGTCGACGCCGAGGGGGCGTCGGACCCAGACTCCGCTGCGGCCCTCGACGCGGAAGCCGTCGACGCCGTGCGCCGACAGGGCGTCGATGAGCAGGCCCTCCAGGCGCCGNACGTGGGCCACCACGTCGATGGGCTCGGGNAGGCGCACGATCGGATACCCGACCAGCTGTCCCGGACCGTGCCACGTNATCTTGCCGCCGCGATCGACGTCGATCACGGNTGTGCCGTCATCGGGCCGCTCGTGCGCCTCGGTGCGCTTGCCGGCCGTGTAGACGGCCTCGTGCTCCAGAAGAAGCAGGGTGTCGCCGCGCTCGCGCGCCACGACGTCGGCGTGCACGCGGCGCTGGTGGGCCCAGCCGTCGAGGTAGGGCACGTAGTGCGGGGCGAGGCCCGCGTGCTGGATGTCGATCATCGACGGCTCCCGCCTTGTTGGATTGCGTCCAAGAATACATGGCGACCCGCGATCTAGGCTGAGGGCGTGACCTCCGAGCCTCGCAGCGGCCGCCCGCGCGCCTCCTCGCGCGAAGAGCTGTCGGAAGCCGCCACCGAGCTGTTCCTCGAGCAGGGCTACGACGCCACCAGCGTGTCGGACATCACCCGACGCGCCGGAGTGAGCCGGTCGAGCTTCTTCAACTACTTCTCCGCCAAGAGCGACGTGCTCTGGTCGGGTTTCGACCAGCAGGCGGATGCCGGGATCGCGCTGCTGCGCGAGGGGCTACCGGTTGCCGAGGCGCTCACGGCGATCGGCCGGGGCCTCGCCCCCGACGCGTTGGCCCTCGCGATCACCCACGCGGACGCGATGGGCATCGCCGCCGAACTCGACCGTGACCGCGCCGTGCGGCAGTTCCGGCTGCAGCGCGAGATCGCCTCGCGGCTCGCGCACGACGGGATGCCGGAGCTCGCCGCTCAGGTGCGCGGGGGTGCGCTCTCGGCTGCCGTCCTGGCCGCCGTCTGGGCGTGGGCGGACCGCACGGCATCGGGGCGCCCGCTCGTCGAGCTGCTCGAAGCCGCGATCGCCCTGACGTGAACGGGGGCCGGCGCCGCGGCATCCGCGATTCCGGAGACCGCGGTCGACACGTGACCTCAGCGATCCGGCCGCCCTCCGTCGCGTCGGGCCTCTCTCGTGCTCCGCTCGTGCTGCTTGCGGGAGTCCTGACGCAACGCACTCGCGCGCCGCGGGGACACAACCTCCGCGATCCGCGCAACCTCAGTGACAGCGGGCGGCTTCGGGCTGAGTTCGCGCAGATCGCTGAGGTCGCGCCACCAGGCCCGTCCCCGGCGAGGGCGGCGAATGCGCCCCGGCCCGCGTAAACTCGACTCATCATGGCGACTTTCGGCACCCTCTCCGACCGGCTCACAGAGACCTTCCGCAACCTCCGGAAGAAGGGCCAGCTCACGCCCGCCGACGTCGACGGGACGGTGCGCGAGATCCGTCGTGCCCTCCTCGACGCCGACGTGGCCCTGCCCGTCGTCAAGGAGTTCACCGCCGCCGTCCGCGAACGCGCGCTCGGCGACGAGGTCAACCGCGCGCTGAACCCGGCGCAGCAGGTCGTGCAGATCGTCAACGACGAGCTCATCGGCATCCTCGGCGGGCAGCAGCGCCGCCTGCAGTTCGCCAAGAACCCGCCGACGGTCATCATGCTCGCCGGCCTCCAGGGCTCGGGAAAGACCACCTTCGCCGGCAAGCTCGCGAAGATGCTCGAGAAGGACGGCCACACCCCGCTGCTTGTCGCGTGCGACCTGCAGCGCCCCAACGCCGTCAACCAGCTCCAGGTCGTCGCCGAGCGCGCCGGGGCTGCGATCTACGCGCCCGAGCCGGGCAACGGCGTCGGCGACCCGGTCGCGGTCGCGCGCGACGGTGTGGCGTACGCCACGCGCCAGCAGCACGACATCGTCATCATCGACACCGCCGGTCGCCTCGGCGTCGACGCCGAGCTGATGAAGCAGGCCGCCGACATCCGCAAGGCGACCCAGCCCGACGAGGTGCTCTTCGTCATCGACGCCATGATCGGCCAGGATGCCGTCAACACGGCGAAGGCGTTCCAGGACGGCGTCGACTTCACCGGTGTCGTGCTGTCGAAGCTCGACGGCGACGCCCGCGGCGGCGCCGCGCTGTCGGTCGCCTCGGTCACCGGTCGCCCCATCATCTTCGCGTCGACCGGTGAGGGACTCGACGACGTCGAGCCGTTCCACCCCGACCGCATGGCATCCCGCATCCTCGACCTCGGTGACATCCTCACCCTCATCGAGCAGGCGCAGCAGGCCTTCGACGAAGCCGAGGCGATGAAGGTCGCCGAGAAGCTCGCGACGGAGACCTTCACGCTCGAGGACTTCCTCGAGCAGATGCAGCAGATGAAGAAGATGGGCTCCATGAAGAAGATGCTCGGGATGCTCCCGGGCATGGGGAACATGAAGCAGCAGCTCGAGGACTTCGACGAGCGCGAGATCGACCGCACCGAGGCCATCATCCGCTCGATGACGCTGGCCGAGCGTCGCAATCCCAAGATCCTCAACGGCTCGCGCCGCCTGCGCATCGCGCGCGGTTCGGGCATGACCGTCACCGACGTCAACCAGCTCGTGCAGCGCTTCGACCAGGCCGCCAAGATGATGAAGACCGTCGCGCGCGGGGGAGTGCCCAACATCCCCGGCATGGGTCCCGTCGGCGGCAAGCCCGGCGCGTCGAGCAAGCGCGGCAAGCAGCAGAAGGCGAAGGGGTCGCGCTCCGGCAACCCCGCCAAGCGCGCCGCCGAGAACGCCGGCATCGCGGCATCCGCCCCCGCCACCGGGTCGGGCTTCGGCCTGGGCGGAGCGAAGGCGCCGAGCGAGGCCGACCTCGCCGAACTGCAGAAGATGCTCGGCCGCGGCTGATCGCCGACGGCGTCCTAGGGCAGGACGTCGGCGTCCTGCAGGGCCGACATGACGGTCTGCTCGATCGCGCGCTGACCACGGGCGGTGGGATGGACGTCGTCCTCCTGCATCCATTCGGGGTGGCCGCGCAGCGGCTGTCCGACGTCCAGGAACGTTCCGCCCACCGACTCCACGGCGTCGCGCAGGGCGTCGGAGGTGACGGCGGTGTCGTCCGGCACCTCGTCCTCGTCGTTCCAAATGGTGCTGAGGCCCACGATGCGCGCATCTGGGGCCGCGTCGTGCAGCTCGGTCAAGGTGTCGGAGGTGTCGGCGCGGATCTCGTCGGCATCCTCCCAGAAGTCGTTGCTCGAGGACTCCACGATCAGCAGCTGCGGCTGAAGGGCGGCGACCGCCGGCACGAAACCGGCGTAGGTCGTGCCGCAGTCGCCCTGCACGACGAAACCCATGCCGGGGCACGCGAGGTTGGTCATCGAGACCGTGCCGCGACCGGCCAGGAGCACCGGCCACGCCTCGGCGGGGTCGAGGCCGAAGCCGGACATGAGCGAATCGCCGAGGGCGACGGTGCGCACGGGCGCGGGCGCCGACGCCGGCGCACCCGTGACCGTCGCGGTGGGGTGCGGTGTCGGCAGCTCGGCGGCGCCGAACGACGGCGCGGGCGCGGCGTCGACCGGTTCGGCCGCGCAGCCCGCGAGAAGCGTCACCGCTCCCGTGCACACGGCCAGCAGCGAGATCGCCCATGCGCGGCGTCCGGAGGTCATGACGTGATCCTAGGAGGACGCGCCTATGAGCGAGCGCGGAGGTCTCCCTCTAGACGCGCAGGGCGGCGAGGTGCTCGCGCAGTGTGGGGCCGCCGCGGAACTCGCGGATGAGGTGGTGGACGACCTCGCGGAGGTNTCCGTCNGCCGCCTCGGCGACGGCGATCTGCCGCGCCGAACTGCCGCCGGTGGCGAGGATCGTCTCGAGGCTCGCGAACTCGCGCGCGCACTTGAGCTCGATCGCGACGTCGGCGAGCTCCTCCATCGTCTCGCGCAGGTGCTCCACGACCGGTCGCTGCGTGCCCTCCCGGTCGACGATCACCCGCGCGTCCAACCCGTAGCGGGCGGCGCGCCACTTGTTCTCGCGGGCGTACCAGGGCGGGATGCCGGGCAGTTCGCGTCCCTCGTCGAGGAGGCGCGAGAAGTGCTCCACGAGGGTCTGCGCCAGGGCGGCGACCGCCGCGAGTTCGGGCAGCGTCGACATGCCGTCGCACGCGCGGATCTCGACCGTGCCCCACTTGGGCGCCGGACGGATGTCCCAGCGCACCTCGCTGGCATCCGCCATGACGCCCGTGCGCACCATGTCGTCGAGGTAGCCCTCGAAGTCGTCCCACGTCTGCAGCTGCCAGGGGAGGCCCGCGGTCGGCAGCTGCTGGAAGACCAGGGCGCGGTTGGAGGCGTAGCCCGTGCGGTCCCCGGCCCAGAAGGGGCTGGATGCCGAGAGCGCCTGCAGGTGGGGGAGGAAGACGGTCAGGGCGTTGACGATCGGGATGACCTTGTCGACGTCGTCGACGCCGATGTGCACGTGGATGCCCCAGATCATCATGTTGCGTCCCCACCACTGCGTGCGCTCGATGAGGGTGTGGTAGCGCGTCTTGTCGGTGACCTGCTGATCGAACCACTGCGCGAACGGGTGGCTGCCCGCGCACAGCAGCTCGACGCCGCGGGGCTCGGTCTCTTCGCGGAGGGCGCAGATGGCGTCGCCGATGTCGTCGACCGCCTCGGCGACGGTGTGACCGACCCCGCTGGTCACCTCGACGGTGTTGGTGAGAAGTTCCCCGGTGACCGTGAAGCGCTCGAGGGCCGACTTCTCCTCGAGCTCGTCGAGGATCTCGGGAGCGCGGGGGACGAGGTCGCCGGTCTCGCGGTCGGCGAGCATGAGCTCCCACTCCAGACCCACGGACGAACGCGTCGATGCAGCGAACGGCAGCCTCATGCGGTCAGTCTGACACGGGGTCCCGACCCGCGGATCGTCCGCTACCCTCCGTGTCGCGGCGTGTCGCCTGTCACCGCGGGGTCCGAGCGTCTGGCAGAATAGAGGGCTGGACCCGCTACTCGACCCTCTATCCAGTATCGGTCCACCCTTTTGAGCTTCCGCCGGGTGTGCACCCCACTCTCCAGGCGTTCGGTTCGTTCGTTTTCATCATTTGGAGTCATCGTGGCTGTCAAGATCCGTCTCAAGCGCCTCGGAAAGATCCGCGCGCCCTACTACCGCATCGTCGTCGCCGACTCGCGCACCAAGCGCGACGGTCGCGTCATCGAGGAGATCGGCAAGTACCACCCGACCGAGGAGCCCTCGTTCATCGAGGTCGACTCGGAGCGCGCGCAGTACTGGCTGTCGGTCGGCGCCCAGCCCACCGAGCAGGTCGCCGCCATCCTCAAGCTCACGGGCGACTGGGGCAAGTTCAAGGGCGACAAGGACGCGAAGTCCACCGTCAAGGTCCGCGAAGAGAAGGCCGCCTACGAGGCCGACTCGTCGAAGAAGTCGGTCATCAAGCCGAAGGCCGAGAAGAAGGCCGACGCTCCCGCCGAGGCGCCCGCTGAGGACGCCGCCGAGACCTCGGCCGAGTAATCCCCGTGCTTTCCGCCGCGCTCGAACACGTCGTCAAGGGGATCGTCGATCACCCGGATGCCGTGACCATCCGTTCCAGCTCCTCGCCCCGTGGCGACGTGCTGGAGGTTCGCGTGCACCCCGATGACCGGGGCCGCGTGATCGGGCGCGGCGGACGCACCGCCAAAGCACTGCGCACGGTGGTGTCGGCTCTGGCCGACGGCCGCCGTGTGCGCGTCGACGTCGCCGACGACTGATGGCGACCGGCGACACCGCGGGCGCTCAGCCCGCCAAGACCCAGCTCCGTGTCGGGCGTCTCGTCAAGGCGCACGGGCTCAAGGGGGCCTTCAAGCTCGAGCTCTACACCGACGACCCCGACGGGCGCTTCACGCCCGGGAGCACCTTCACCCTGCAGGTTCCGGAATCCTCGCCGTGGCACGGCCGCGAGCTGACGGTCCGCGAGTTCCGCTGGATGAACTCCCACCCGGTGGCGTTCTTCGAGGGCGTCGACGACCGCACGGCCGCCGAAGAGCTCGTGAAGGCGATCCTCTGGATCGACCAGGACACCGACGACGCGCCCGCCGAAGACGACGCGTGGTACGACCACCAGCTCGTCGGCCTCGACGTCGTGCGCGAGGGAGCGGTCATCGGCCGTGTGACGCGGGTCGACCACTTCCCGGCGCAGGATCTGCTCATCGTCACCCCGTCGGGCGACGACCGCGAGGTGCTCGTGCCGTTCGTCAGCGCGATCGTGCCCGAGGTCGACATCGCCGGGGGCCGCGTCGTCGTGACGCCGCCCGCGGGCCTGTTCGAAGAGCTGCCGCCCGAGGCCGACGACGAACCCGCCCCGACCGAGGTCGAGACGCCGCAGGACGACGCAGCCGCTGACGCCGCCGCCGACCGCGAGGACTGACGTGCGCATCGACGTCGTGTCGATCTTCCCGACCATCTTCGACGCGCTCGAGGTCTCGCTGCTCGGAAAGGCCCGGCAGACCGGGCTTCTCGACGTGCGCGTGCACGANCTNCGCGACTTCACGCACGACCGCCACCGCACGGTCGACGACACGCCNTACGGGGGCGGCGCCGGAATGGTGATGAAGCCGGAGCCCTGGGGNGAGGCGCTCGACNCGATCGTCGGCGACGCCGACCCGCGGCCCGTCATCGTCTTCCCCTCGCCCGCGGGGGAGCGCTTCACGCAGTCGATCGCCCGCGAGCTCTCCGCGGCCCCGCATCTCGTGTTCGGCTGCGGTCGCTACGAGGGGATCGACGAGCGCGTCTTCGACTACGCCGCGGAGCACGGCGACGTGCGCCTGCTCTCTCTCGGCGACTACGTGCTCAACGGCGGGGAGGTCGCCGTGATGGCGATGGTCGAGGCGATCGGCCGCCTCGTCCCCGGCGTCGTCGGCAACCCCGAGAGCCTCGTCGAAGAGTCCCACGAGGACGGCCTGCTCGAGTACCCCTCGTACACCAAGCCCTCGGTCTGGCGCGATCGCGAGGTCCCGCCGGTGCTGCTCAGCGGCAACCACGGCGCCGTTGCGTCCTGGAGACGCGAGCAGCAGCTCGAGCGCACGCGCGCACGCCGTCCCGACCTCCTCGCCGACTGAGTCCGCTCGGCACGGCGGTCCGGCCGCAGGGACGGGGCCGCCCATCCCGTGGGACGGGGCCCGCGAATCCGAGGCGTTCCCGGACGGAGCGTCGCCGCCGAGCGGCCGGAGACGACGGATGCCGCGACC
>Ga0065721_10006274_pt1 | contig 10534 bp, 8 predicted proteins | sample Mesricmetagenome_FD_59108 | JGI IMG/M metagenome (GOLD analysis project Ga0065721, IMG submission 59108) | Mesophilic microbial community from rice straw/compost enrichment Sample: eDNA_1 v2 (version 2) | ecosystem: Engineered > Solid waste > Grass > Composting > Bioreactor | place: USA: Davis... | reverse complement strand
GGCGGTTGCCTCGCGCGTGCCGCCAGTAGAGGAAGAGCGCGCCGCCTCCGAGGAGGAACAGTCCGGCGACCATCGGCGGCGGGAGCATGCCACGGCCAAGATTCTCGAACCCGAAGATCAGGCCAGCGAGACCGACGCCGGTGAGGAGCGCGCCCTTCCAGTCGACGGGGGAGACCTCCTGTTCGCGCACGTTGGGAACGAAGCGCGCGACGAGCAGCACGCCGACGACGGCCACCGGGATGCTGAGGAAGAAGATCCAGCGCCAGTCGGCGAGAGTGACGATCGCCCCGCCGACGATCGGGCCGATCACCGGGCCGAGCAGGGCCGGCATGGTCATGACCGACATGGCGCCCACCAGCTCTTCCTTGGGTGTCGTGCGCAGGAGCACGAGGCGGCCGACCGGCGCCATCATCGCCCCGGCCATGCCCTGGAAGATGCGGGCGATGACCAGGTGCGTCAGGTTGTTCGCAAAGCCGCAGGCGGCCGAGGAGAGTGCGAAGAGCACCATCGAGACCATGAAGATCCGCTTGGCCCCGAACTTGTCGGCCACCCAGCCGCTGATCGGCAGGAAGACCGCCGAGGCGAGCAGGAACATGGTGATGGCGAGGTTGAGCCGCAGCGGGCTCTCGTTCAGCGCGACCGCCATGGTGGGCAAGGCGTTGGCGATGACCGTCGCGTTCATCGTCTGCATCAGCATGGCCGAGCCGATGATCGCCGGGATCACCCAGCCACGGGTGGTGCGCGCCCGTGCGTCGTCCTGAAGGGGCGGGTCGATGGGGCTCATGCGTCGATGCTCAAGAGTTCGAGCAGCGGCTCCTGGGCCGCGGCGAGGGCCGCGCGCGCGGCAGGGGAGAGACGGGCGAGCCTGACGGCGAGCCAGTCGTTGCGTCTTTGGCGGATGGCGTCGATCTGCGCCGCGCCCGAGGGCGTGACCTGAAATCCGGAGCGTCGACCATCGTCGGCGCTCTGATCGCGCACGATCCAGCCGGCGGCCTCCAGGCGCTTCACGTGGCTGCTCATGCTGGGACGGGACATCTGTTCCGCCTCGGCGAGGTCTGAAACGCCGATCCCAGGGCAGCGCTTGATCTGCCCGAGAATGAGCGCATCGAGAGCCGAAGCGCCAGCCTTCTGCGCCTCTTGGCGGAGGCGACGCGAGACTCGAAGCAGCGGCGCTCGTAGCCCATCGGCGAGGATCAGGGGATCGGTGGCGTCCATATCGTCCTGGATAGTTAGGTCGCCGAACTATCTAGGTCGCGCAGGCCGTCGGGTCAATGCGCGGTAAACGGGAACGCGGCGGCGCTTTCGCGGTTTAAGCGATTGGGAGGCTTCTCACGGGTTAAGGACAATGGGTTCCGAGCAAGGCTTACCTTCACGCCAGATGGCGCGACTAAGGGACGAGGTCCGCGACGCGGCGCGCAGGCTATCGAGAGAGCAGATGCTCGATCTGGCCGATCTGCTGCACGATGAAATCCGCGCGCGCAGAGGCGGGTCGGCGCGAAGGGCCGTCGGCGGCCGCGCCTAGAACCTCGCGACGCGCCGCCACGGACCGGTCGCTCGCGGCGGCGGCCAGCACATGTGGGCGACATTGCAGGTGGTCTCCTGCCGGCGCCGCGCCTGCGCGCCGCGGCTGCTCGGCGAGATGATTTCCGACGCGCGGCCTGGCCACATTCCGCGCTTTCTGCCGGTCTCATCAGCGGCCATTGCGCCAGCTAAGGGAGCGCCTGCAAAGCCGAGGTCGCCACGAGGGCCGCGTTGGCCATCTGGGCCTCGATCGCCGCGACATGTTGGAAGGGAGTGTGGGCGCGGGTGAAGACGGCGACTGCGAATGCGCGACCTTCCGGCAAGGTTATGACTCCCGCCTCGTTGCGGACCCGACCGGTAAGGCTGCCGGTCTTCGCCGCCACGCTCGCTCCGTCCGGCAGACTGCGACCGATGCGGGTGCCGACCTGTTGTTCCATGGCGGCGCGCAGGGCGCGGCAAGCATCGGGCGGGGCGGCCTCATCCTTCCAGATCGCGCGCAGCAGGCGCGTCATCTCCCGTGGCGTCGAACGGTTCGTGCGCTCGGGATCGAAGGCGGTGGCGGCGTCGACCAGGGCGCGATCGTTGCTCCTTTCCATGGCTGCGGCGCCCAGGACGCCCGAGCGTGCGGCCGCAAGCGCGGCGTAGTCGGCCAAACCGATCTCGACCGCCATATCGTCGAACATGGTCTTCAGTTCGGTCTCCACGAACGAGCGCGCGCAGCCGCAAGCTGCAAGGCGAGCGTTCACGTGATCGCGTCCGACCCGGCGCAAGAGGACGTCCGTGGCGGTGTTGTCGCTGACGCTCATCATCTGAACGCAGAGATCGCGCAGGGAAATCTGCACTGGATCGCTGAAGAGGGAGACGCCGGTAGGACCTGCGGTCCGATCGCCCGGCCTGAGTTCAATGCGCTCGGTGGGATCCAGAAGATTGGCTGAGACTTGGGCGTAGAACTCCAAGGCCACGAAGATCTTGAAGACCGACGCAAGGACCACGGGCGCATCGGAGCGCACGCCGAGCTCCGCGCCGGTCTCGAGATCGAGCACGTGAAGCGCAGCCTCGCACCCCGATTGAACAAAGGCGTTCTCGATTGATCCTGCGACCTCGTCGATTTCGCCGCGTGACACTGTCGAGCCTCTCTTGAGCGGTCAGCCTCGCTGGAGCCGCCTTAGGTGAGCGTCGCGACGCCCTTGCGGTCTAATCGAGCAGCCTTGCAGCCAGAACGGCCGCGCCCGCAAGGCCGACGACCACGAGCCAAAGAGGGCCTGAGCCCTTGCCGACCCACATGGTGTCACGCTGGGCGTCATGTCGAGAGAGAGGCCGTCGCATGTCGCGACCCCTTCGAGCGGGTGTTCCGACAACAGCGTAACTCGCGCCGTTCGGCGGGCCAAGCGGCGGCGGAGGTAGAGGCGGCTCAGGGCCGAGAAACACGCATCGCCGCAGCGATGCGCTCGGTCAGCTCTCGGGTTTCTGTGGAGTTGAGGATGAGAACACCGGCCCGTTCGGCGTCCAGCGCGTAGAACTGCTGATGTTCGAAAGGAACGCCTGGCGGCAGGGGCGCGACGTGCCAATGCACGTGAGCGTTTGCCTGCTGACTACCAAGCGAGAGGATGTAGACGCGCTCGACTCGCAGCACCGCGCGAAGCGCCTGCGAAGCGGCGAAAACGATCGCCTGGAGCCGAAGATATTCGTCGAGCTCGAAATCGCCGGTGACCTGCTCGCGGTGAGCCTTCGGGCAAACCAAGAGGTATCCCAACAAGGTCGGATACTTGTTCAGGAAGACGACGGCGAATTCGTCCTCGTAGACGACCGGGTGCGCGAAGTCCGGATCGCCCGAGACCAGGCCGCATATGAAGCAAGGCCGTTCACGCACCAGGGCGAGATATGCGTCCTGGTCAAACTCGCGCCGCTCCGGCATGTATCCTCCAAAGAGCCTGGTTCGCCTCCGAGTCCTTCGCGCCGACCTCCGAGCCGCCACGCTCGGAGGCGCTCGAGATCTCGCATCTGGCTATGTGGAACCCGAAGCGGCGCCGAGGTCCTCGAGCCGCCTGATGTAGATCGCCAAATAATCGCGCACGTCGCTCGGCCAGGCGTCGGAAATCTCGCGGAGACGCGCGAAGTCACCTGCAAAAAGCGCGCGGTTCGCATCCTCGTAGCCCGGCCGATCGCCCACCAGAGCAAGCAGCACCCGATAGGTGGCGGTGCGGGTTTCATCCAGCTGGGCGAGCGTGGATCGGCGCGCCTGATCGACCAGACGGCGTAAGGTCGCCGAGGCCCCGCCGGGTTGCTGCGACAACCACTCCCAATGGGCCGGCAGAAGCGTCACCTCGCGGGCGGCGACGCCAAGTCTGGGTCGTCCTCGGCCCCCAGTTGTTCGCTGCGGGGTTTGCGTCGGAGCGGGCGGCGAGTTCCGGAGGTCGAGGTCGACGATCCGCCCGGTCGTATCGTCGAAGACCAGAAGGTGGGAGGCTCCATCTTCGTAGTGAGCCTTTGCAGTCCCGATCACTTCCGCAGGGTCGCCGCTGGCGATGCGCCGGGGGCCAGCGAAGGCGGTATAGGTCGTTGAGGTCATTCGCCTCTGAGCTCTTTAGTGACGAGCCTCGAGAGCGAGCTCATGGATCGCCATGCCTCAACAGGTGGAAAAACCAAAGCATAAAGGCAAGATATGCCTCAAGGTCACGCTAGGATGCGGTCGGCCCACCTGGGCCGGCCCTTTCAGTTATCCGAGAGCGTGAGCATATGCGCTTGTCCTTCCGGTCCGCCGTTCTTGCGACCGCCCTGGCCTTTGCATCGATTTCGACGGCTACTGCAGCGCAGAGCGCCGTCGCACCGATCCTTACGACCCCGGAGGCGCGCGATGTGAAGTCCTACGCCCGTCCTCAGATCGCACGAGTCACACACGTGGATCTGCACCTGGTGGTCGACTTCGCAAGCAAGACCGTCGGCGGAACGGCGGCGATGGACGTGCTCGCAGCGCCTGCCGCGGACGAGATTGTGTTGGACACCTTGGACCTCGAGATTTCCAGGGTCACCGACGATCGTGGAAGGGAACTGACCTGGAAGCTGGGCGCGACCGATCCGGAACTGGGCGCGCCGCTTCACGTGGCGTTGGACGGCGCAAGGCGCATCGTCGTATACTACAGCTCCGCCCCTGGCGCGCGTGCGCTGCAGTGGCTCGATCCGTCGCTGACCGACGGCAAGCGCAAGCCCTATCTCTTCAGCCAAGGTCAGGACATCAACAACCGGAGCTGGATTCCCACCCAGGACAGCCCGGGCATTCGGCAGACATGGTCCGCACGGATCGCCGTGCCGAAGGATCTTGTCGCCGTGATGAGCGGCGAGCGGCTGACGCCGGACGGCGAACTTACGGCAGATGGTCGAAAGGCCTTTCGTTTCAGGATGGACCATTCGGTCCCGCCGTACCTGATCGCCATGGCGGTCGGGGATCTGACCTTCCGTTCACTCGGTCCGAGGACAGGTGTCTACACCGAGCCGTCGATGCTCGACCGCGCGGCCAGCGAGCTGGCCGACACCGAGAAGATGGTCACGACCGCCGAGCGTCTCTACGGGCCCTACCGCTGGGGACGCTACGATGTTCTCGTCCTGCCGCCCTCGTTTCCCTTTGGCGGGATGGAAAACCCGACGCTGACCTTCCTCACGCCGACCTTCATCACCGGTGATCGGGCCAATGTGGGCCTCGTGGCGCACGAACTCGCTCACAGCTGGTCCGGCAATCTCGTCACGAATGCGACCTGGCCCGACAGCTGGCTGAACGAGGGCTTCACGACCTACTTCGAGAACCGCATCATGGAGGCGCTCTATGGCGCGCCCCGGGCGCGGATGGAGGCGGACCTCGATTGGGACGGCATGCAAGCCGACATCAGGGCCGCCGGAGGGCCGAGCGCGGAAGCGACCAAGCTGCACGGCGATGTGGGCGGCCAGCTCGCCTACTTCAAAGGAGCGACCTTCCTGCGCACCATCGAGGCGGCCGTGGGGCGGGAACGGTGGGACGCCTATCTGAAATCCTATTTCGATCGCCATGCCTTCCAGCCGCAGACCACGGCGGGCTTCCTGGCGGATTTGCGGGCCAACCTGATCAAGGACGACGCCAAACTGGAGGCGGAGCTACAGCTCGATCGTTGGGCGTATGGCCCCGGACTTCCGGAGAACGCCGTCCATGTGAAGTCGGAGGCCCTGGCTCGCGTCGATGAGCAGGTGGCCGCGTTCGTCGCCGGCAAGGCCGCTGGTCAGCTGTCCGCCGGTGAGTGGACGACGCACGAGTGGCTGCGCTTTTTGAACAGCCTGCCGCGCCAGCTGTCTCGTGCGCAGCTCGACGACCTCGACGGGACTTTCAAGCTCTCTGGGTCGACGAACAGCTATGTGAGATCTGCCTGGCTCGAGCTCGCCATCGCCAATCGTTATGATCCGGCTGTTCCGTCCTTGGATGCGTTTCTTTCGAGCGTCGGACGCGGTCTTTTCATTCGCCCCCTCTATGCCGGGCTGATGAAGCAGGGCGATTGGGGACGGCCGCTCGCCCTCAAGATTTTCGCCAAGGCGAAGGCGAGCTACCATCCTACCGTCGCCGCAGGATTGGAGCGGATGCTGGCTGCGGCGCCGGCGGCTTGAAGGGGGTGGAGATGCGAATTCTGGCAGGCTTGATCGGCGTCGTTCTCTTCGCATCGCCAGCGGCCGCCCAGGAGGTGAGTACGGCGTTCTTTGCCAAGAACGCCGGTTCGCCCGGCGTCGTCACCATTCCGGGCATTCAGTACAAGGTGCTCAAGTCTGGTCCGGCCGATGGCCGTCATCCCGCGCGCTCATCGACCATAAAAGTGCGCTATGAGGGCAAGTTCCTGGACGGGTGCGTCTTCGACTCTTCGAAGAACGATCCGGAAGGCGCCGTCAGCTTTCCGCTCGATCGTCTCATTCCTGGCTGGGTGACGGTTCTGCAACTCATGCGCCCGGGAGACGAGTGGATCGTCTACCTTCCGCCGGAATACGCCTATGGGGCAAAGGGCAAGGACATGATCCCCCCCGACGCGCCGCTGGAGTTTCGGATAGAGCTGCTCGACATCGTCGACTGAAGACGGTCTCAGCCGAGGATCCCGGGAAGGTCGAGCTTCTTCTCCTTGGCGACCTGCAGGGCGATCTGATAACCGGCATCAGCATGTCTCATCACGCCTGACGCGGGGTCGTTCCAGAGCACGCGCTCGATCCGCCGGGCGGCCGCGGCCGTTCCGTCGCAGACGATCACCATGCCGGCGTGTTGGGAGAAGCCCATGCCCACGCCGCCGCCATGATGAAGGGAGACCCAGGTCGCGCCTGAAGCGGTGTTCAGCAAGGCGTTCAGCAACGGCCAGTCCGAGACCGCGTCCGAGCCGTCGCGCATGGCTTCGGTTTCGCGGTTGGGGGAGGCCACAGAGCCCGAATCGAGATGGTCGCGACCGATCACGATCGGCGCCTCGAGTTCGCCGTTGGCGACCATCTCGTTGAACGCCAAGCCGAGGCGATGACGATCACCAAGACCCACCCAACAGATCCGAGCCGGAAGGCCCTGGAACTTGATCTTCCGCTGGGCCATGTCGAGCCAGTTGTGAAGATGAGGATCGTCGGGGATGAGCTCCTTGACCTTGGCGTCGGTCTTGAAGATGTCCTCCGGATCTCCCGACAAGGCGACCCACCTGAACGGTCCGACGCCGCGGCAGAAGAGCGGGCGGATATAGGCGGGCACGAAGCCGGGAAAATCGAAGGCGTTCGTCACCCCTTCTTCTTTCGCGATCTGGCGGATGTTGTTGCCGTAGTCGACGGTCGGCACGCCGGCCTCCTGGAAGGCCAGCATCGTCCGCACGTGCTCGGCCATGGATGCGCGCGCAGCCTCTTCGACCTGTCTCGGATCCTGCTCGCGCATGGCTCGCCAGCGCTCCAAGCTCCAGCCTATCGGAAGGTAGCCGTTGACCGGGTCGTGAGCGGAGGTCTGGTCGGTCAAGAGATCGGGCCGCACCCCGCGCCTGAAGAGTTCGGGGAGGAGCTCGGCCGCATTGCCGAGCAGCCCCACCGATGTCGGCGTCTTCTCGCGACAGGACTGTTCGATGATCGCCAGCGCCTCGTCCAAGCTCTCGGTGGCGCGATCGAGATAGCCTGTGCGCAGCCGCATCTCGATGCTCGACGGCTGACACTCGATGGCCAGGCAAGAGCCGCCGGCCATCACGGCCGCGAGGGGTTGCGCGCCGCCCATGCCCCCCAACCCCGCCGTCAGCAGCCACCGACCGGAGAGATCGCCTCCATAGTGTTGGCGACCCATTTCGACGAGGGTTTCGTAGGTGCCCTGCACGATGCCCTGGGCGCCGATATAGATCCATGAGCCGGCGGTCATTTGGCCGTACATGGCTAGGCCCTTCCGGTCGAGCTCATGGAAGTGGTCCCAGTTGGCCCAACGCGGCACCAGGTTCGAGTTGGCGATGAGCACGCGTGGCGCGTCCGCATGGGTCTTGAAGACGCCCACGGGTTTGCCGGATTGAACGAGCAAGGTTTCGTCCGCTTCCATCCGTCGGAGCGTCTCCACGATCTTGTCGAAGCTCTCCCAATCGCGGGCGGCGCGGCCGATGCCCCCGTACACCACCAGTTCCTCAGGCCGCTCGGCGACGTCCGGATGCAGATTGTTCATCAGCATCCGCAAGGGCGCCTCGGTGAGCCAGCTTTTGGCCGAAAGCTGCGCGCCGGTCGCCGGACGGATGCTGCGGGTCTTGTCGGTGCGGATCATGGAAACCTAGCTCTTGGCGAAGGCGAGACACGCCTCGAGGACGTTGGTCAGCACGGCGCGAACGCCGGCGGCGCGCGCGTCTGAGTAGGGGGTGGGCCAATTGCCGGGAGCCGGAACCGAGGGCTCGTCCATGTAGCTGCGGCACGCCAGCTCCATCTGCACGGCGTGCACTCCCAAGTCCGGCGCGCCGTAACGCCGGGTGGTCCAGCCACCTTTGAAGCGGCCGTTGGTGACGCGACTGAAGGTGCTGGCGTCGCAAATCGCCTCGATCGCGCTCGCCAGCTCGGGAGAGCAGGAGGCGCCGGAGTTCGTACCGAGGTTGAAATGCGGCAGCTCCCCCTCGAAGAGCCGAGGAATGCGCGATCGAATGGAGTGTGCGTCGTAGAGCACGATGCGTCCGTGCGTCTCTCGCAGTCTGTCCAGCTCGCGGACGAGGGCTTCGTGGTAGGGCGCGAAGTAAGTTGTGCGCCGGTTCTCGATCTCGGCGGCTTCAGGCCTGGGGCCGGCGTAAAGCCCTTCGCCATCGAAGGTCGTGGTGGGACAGAGCTCGGTCGTGGCCTGACCTGGATAGAGCGACAGCCCGGAGGGATCCCGGTTCACGTCGATGACGCTTCGGCTGATGCGGGTTCGAACGGTGGTCGCGCCAAGGCCCCGCGCAAAGCCGTAGAGTTGGTCAATCCACCAGTCGGTGTCCTTGCGAGCGAGCCGGGGTGAAACGAATTCGCGCTCTATCTCCGTCGGGATTTCCGTTCCCGTATGGGGGAAGGCCACCACGAGCGGCGCCTCGCCCCGATGGATCTCAAGCCAGTCCATCGCCAAGACCCGGAAGTTGGATGTCCGCCGCCGATCGAGCGATGGCGCCGGTCTGGACGAGCCGACTTGCCGCCTCGATGTCCGGTCGGAAGTGCCTGTCGTCTTCGAGATGCGGGACGTGAGCCCTGATCAGCATGCGCGCCCCCTCCAGGACCGGGCTGGAGACGAGCGGCCTGTGGAAATCGCAGCCCTGGGCGGCGGCCAATAGTTCGATCGCCAGGACGCCGCGCAGATTGGCGGCCATGCCCAGCAATCGCCGCGCTCCATGGGCCGCCATGGAGACATGGTCCTCTTGGTTGGCGGATGTCGGGATCGAGTCGACGCTGGCCGGATAGGCCTTCTGCTTGTTCTCGGAGACCAGCGCTGCAGCGGTGACCTGCGGGATCATGAAGCCCGAGTTGAGGCCGGGCCTCGGCGTCAGGAAGGCCGGCAGTCCCGACAGCGCCGGATCGACCAGCATCGCGATCCTGCGCTCCGACAGGGATCCGATCTCGCAGATCGCCAGAGCGATCATGTCGGCGGCGAAGGCCACCGGTTCGGCGTGGAAGTTCCCGCCAGACAGCGCCTCGTCGCCCTCTGCGAAGATCAGCGGATTGTCGGAAACGCCATTCGCTTCGGTTGCGAGCGTGGACGCGGCCTGCCGCAGGACATCCAGAGCCGCGCCCATGACCTGCGGTTGGCACCTGAGGCAGTACGGGTCCTGTACGCGTTCGTCGTCCTTAAGGTGCGAGGCGCGGATTGCCGAGCCTTCCATCAGGGCCCGCAGCGCCTGCGCCGTCTCGATCTGTCCCCCATGTCGTCGAAGCATGTGGATGCGGGGATCGAAGGGCGTGTCCGAACCCTTGGCCGCTTCGGTGGACAAGGCGCCTGTGACCAGCGCCGTCTGAAAGAGGCGTTCGGCGTCGAACAGTCCGGCCAGGGCGTTGGCGGTCGAGAACTGGGTCCCGTTCAGGAGGGCCAGTCCCTCCTTGGGACCCAGCGTGAGCGGCGCGAGGCCGGCGCCGGCAAGGGCCTGCTGCGCATCCAAACGCTGGTCGCCGACAAAGATCTCACCGACCCCCAACATCGCTGCGGCCATGTGCGCCAAGGGCGCAAGATCGCCCGAAGCGCCGACCGATCCTTGCGCCGGAACGACCGGGACCAAACCCCTCGCCAGCATCTCTTCCAGCATGGCGGTGGTGGCGGGGCTGACGCCCGAGGCGCCTTGCGCCAAGCTTGCGAGCTTCAGCGCCATCATCAGCCGCACGATCGCGGGCGGAGACGGCTCGCCCACGCCCGCGGCATGCGAGAGCACGATGTTGCGCTGCAGGGTCGCCAGGTCCCCCGCCTCGATCCGCACGCTGGCGAGCTTTCCGAACCCGGTATTGATGCCGTAGACGGGCTCGCCCTTGGCGAGGATTCGTTCGACGGCCGCCGCACTCTCGGCGATCACCGGCGCGGCCGAGG
>Ga0065721_10053101_pt1 | contig 10538 bp, 10 predicted proteins | sample Mesricmetagenome_FD_59108 | JGI IMG/M metagenome (GOLD analysis project Ga0065721, IMG submission 59108) | Mesophilic microbial community from rice straw/compost enrichment Sample: eDNA_1 v2 (version 2) | ecosystem: Engineered > Solid waste > Grass > Composting > Bioreactor | place: USA: Davis... | reverse complement strand
GCCGCCTGTCTATTCAGTCGGCCGCCATGGTGGCTCAGGTGGGTCACTTTTCGATTGGCATTAGTGGGTCAGTTTTACATTGGCGGTAACAGCTAAGAAATTGCTCTTCCCCTCCCGGCGGCCCTACATACAATTTGCTGCCGCGTAGGCAGCTAAGAAACAATTGCCAGCGCCTGGGACGTTTCCTCGAATATTTGCTGCCGCGTAGGCAGCTAAGAAAAACTCAAATCCAAATCCCAGGCAAAAAAAAGGATTTGCTGCCGCGTAGGCAGCTAAGAAAATACATCGTACCCATTTTTTTCACATTGATTCATTTGCTGCCGCGTAGGCAGCTAAGAAATGAGGGAACAGGGATATTCAGATATTGAAATCATTTGCTGCCGCGTAGGCAGCTAAGAAAAGTCGTTTCTCTTCGATACGTGCGGCCACAATATTTGCTGCCGCGTAGGCAGCTAAGAAATGCAGTATGTGGACGGAGATGCAGTAAAGGATATTTGCTGCCGCGTAGGCAGCTAAGAAACGCAGAATAAATGTCGTATTTTGCCTCATAAGCATTTGCTGCCGCGTAGGCAGCTAAGAAAAAACCCTGTAGCCGAATCCCACTGATACAAAAATTTGCTGCCGCGTAGGCAGCTAAGAAATTCGAGCGACTGGCACTGGAGGGCGCTGCGACATTTGCTGCCGCGTAGGCAGCTCAGAAAGCCTCCAACTCAACTCCAGGGGTCACTCCGGTATTTGCTGCCGCGTAGGCAGCTCAGAAAAAGGGCGCTCACCACCGTCCCTATGTAGCCGAATTTGCTGCCGCGTAGGCAGCTCAGAAAGCCCGCATTCAGCCAGTGCTGATGACGCGCGAATTTGCTGCCGCGTAGGCAGCTCAGAAATTTCCTCCCAAACAGGGCGGCTGGGTTTCCGGATTTGCTGCCGCGTAGGCAGCTCAGAAAATCACACTCTCCGATGACGTGGCTGCCGATAGATTTGCTGCCGCGTAGGCAGCTCAGAAAAAAACCTCATCTATGCGCACATCCATTTCGTTATTTGCTGCCGCGTAGGCAGCTCAGAAAGCCAGCGCCAACGGACAGGACGGAATGCCTGGATTTGCTGCCGCGTAGGCAGCTCAGAAAAGGCGGTCCACGATCCTCGCCCGCAACTCAGCATTTGCTGCCGCGTAGGCAGCTCAGAAAGGGTTCCCGGCGTACATCAGAGCAGCCATAAGATTCGCTGCCGAAAAGGCAGTTCAGAAAGTTCTTGCTCGTGGTCTCGCTACTATGGAGCGATTTGTTGCCGCAAAGGCAGATAATAAAGAGCTATTACGCGATGCTGAAGTTATTTATTCCGTAGCACCTACTAGGCACTATCGCGAATGTGCTCTCGGAGAGTCAGTAGCTCCCTAACCAAAACAAAATAACCTGGCAAAGCTGCCTTTTCTCTTACCATATATGGTGGTGAGAGTGATATTAGGGAGATCTATCATTGCTTGAGAATTTCTCTGATATTGGTCCCATTTGTCTGAGTATTTGGCACTATCAGGAGACCAGGGTGGTGTAGTGGGTTTCTTTTTAAACCAGAATTGCACGTGATCCTGCACAATTTGTTCATTGCGGTGCTTGTAGATCCAGCGTAATTCCGCTCCTGTAATGGAGCGTGATTGTCCGTCGTCTCTATCTTTTGAGTGGCTTTTGGTTGGGACCTTGTCCATGTCTATGCCGTCCAGCACGAAATGAACGTTGCGGCCCTTCAGTAAAAACAGATTCAGGCCCATTTTGCTTTTTGCGTTTTATGTCGTGGTTGCCAACGAAAATGCCAGTGTACTTGGGATTCAGTTTAACAGCTTTAGTTACGGCGCCCTGTTCGACCATTACCTTGTGGCACCCTTGGTTGACCAGCCACGCCATGGTTTCATTGTCTGTGTTGTAGAGACCGTAAACAAAATCACCCGGGATGACTTTGCTGAAAGGTTCGGAAAATGACATATAGGGCCCTCCTTTAAAAATTCCGATCTTAGGTCGCTGGCATTATATCCTCTTCCACTTCCCCATAAGGCAGTCGCGCCTGTTCTGCTTCCAATATATGCAGCATGCGCTTGAGGCAGGCTCGGCAGCTGATCAGCGTGGGGTCGTTGGTGATTCTTAAACCCCATAATTCGCGGGAGGGGCGGCACATGAGGTCGCCCATCTGGCGCACCAAGCGGCCGTGCACCAGGGGCAGCGCCAGTTGAAAATGGTCGCGGCCGGGGGTGTGTATGTCGTAGTGCACGCCTTCGCGCGGGCCGTAGGCGTAGGCTGCGCCTCCAGGTATGCCCATATCGGCGAAGGTTTTCACCAGATAGCTGGATACCATGGGAATGGCTTCATCTATGGCAGCTATATAGACGAGCGCTTCATTGGCTTTGTGCACATCCGCGGCTTTTTTGGATTTGCGGATTTTATTCAACCGAAATTGATAGCGGTCGCGGGATTTCTGCAAAAATTTCAGGTGAGTGCGCAAAGTGGTTGCGGGTGGGTGGCTGTCGAGTATTTGGCGGGTTTGCTGGACAAATTTTTCCTGGGCTATCGCCTGTATGCTGATGTCGCTGTTGTGCTCTCTGAGTGCTTCTATGTTCTTCATAGCCACCCCCTTTTTTGATCGTGAGGACAATGATACTGAATCTGGCTGTTGCCATTGCGATCAATAATAAATAAGAGGCGGAATTTCTTATGTCGTATAAGTCCTATAAAGGCAGAAAAAGGCGGGAATTGACTGGCGGGATGATCATCCAGCGGCGACGGGCGCCGCCGGATGTTGTTTCAAAAAATTAATTGTCGCACTGCGCTACACGTTGACGCCGAATAAAATTCACCGGGCGATCCGTTTTGGGAATGGCGATCACCTGATAAGGGGAGGTTTCAGCGAGGGTGACGGCACAGTCGCTGGCCGGAGAACGCCATATCAGCTCCACATCCAGTGTGTCCGGCCTTCCGGGCACTTCAACGGCACTGGCAGTTTCTATGCTGTAGCCGCCCGTGGAAAAGCGACCCATGAAAGTGCCTATGACGGTGTAACGGTCCAGTTGTACATACAACCTTTGGCCGATCAGCTCCTCGATTTGCTTCAACTCTTCCTGATGATTGGCGATCAGATTGATTGGCCCGCGCACATTGAGGGCGTTGAAGCCCTGCGCCAGCGGCTGGAAAGCCAGCGGCCGATGTTTGACCCCATATCCCAGATCCACGCTGAATACGTCGAGAATATGGTCGCCTGTGGCGCAGAGTGAAATGACATAGGGATATTGTGGGGAGGAATAATCCGGGGTGAACACCAAGTTGTATGGCTGATTGAAAATGCCGCGATAGGTGGCGCCGGATATACGCACAATATCGCCTTTGAGGCGCGCGGTAACTTGCCATGCATCTCTGGAAGACAGATCCCGCACGACTATCTCGCCGCAGTAACCTTCCGCCCATTGATATCGCACAATAAATTCCGCATGAGGTGGATAACGCGGCGCAATCACATCCGCATCCGCTTGATCGCCCGCTTGTGCCACCGCCAAATGCGGTACAAAAATCGCCATCATTGCCGTCAGCATATGGCAAAAGATTTTTAATTTATTCATGTTTATTTCCTCCATAAGCGTTGTCGTGACTTTACTTAATGCAAAGTCTGCCGAGAACCTAACACAGGCTTTTGATGTCGCGGTCTACTGAGGTGTCAGGGGTTTGTAAAAATTTGTGTAAAGAAATTCAGGGTGTCAGCAGGGTGGGTTTAGGCGCTGGACTGCCCCGGGGATTGCACTTGGGATAGAATGCGCCGCCCCTCTTCGATGTACCCATGAGATTGCCCTAGGTGAATGACTCTCCCCCGGATTTGCTGAAGCGGCCCATCAAGGCCCCGGCGCGTGCGCTGACCGGAATTCTGCTGGCCGCCGGCGGCCTGCTGCTGTTTGCCGCCATGGACGCCACCACCAAATATCTCACCGCCCATTACAACGTGCCCTTCGTGGTGGCCATGCGCTATATCGTCCACTGCCTGTTGATGATTGTGATACTGGCGCCGCGCCACGCGGGGCAGATGCTGCAAACCCGGCGCCGCGGATGGGTGGTGGTGCGGGCGTTTACGCTGGTTACGGCGTCTCTGTTCATCGGCCTGGCACTGCAGCGCATGCCCCAGGCGGAAACCACGGCCATTACCTTTTTGTCCCCGGTGTTTGTGGTGTTGCTGGCGAGCCCCTTACTGGGAGAGAAAATCGGTGGGCTGGGCTGGCTGGCGGCGCTGGCCGGGTTTGGCGGTGTGCTGTTGATTGCGCGTCCGGGTGGCGGCCTGGATGCCTGGGGCATAGGATTTGCCGTGGTGACGGCGGTGGCCAATGCGGGTTACCAGTTGCTGTCGCGGGTGCTGGCCAAGACGGAGCGCACCATCGCCCTGCTGTTTTACACCGCGCTGGTGGGGTCGGTGGTGTTCGGTCTGGCGCTGCCGTGGATCTGGGAGAGCCGCGCACCCAGCTCACTGGAATACCTGCTGTTTTTGGGTATGGGCGTGGCCGGCGCTCTGGGGCATTATCTGTTCACCCGCGCCTACAGCTACGCCGCCGCCTCCCTGCTGGCGCCGGTCATCTACCTGCAATTGTTGTGGGCCGCGCTTTTGGGATGGCTGGTGTTCGGCGATATTCCGGACGCCCTTGGCGCCCTGGGAATGGTGATTGTGGCGGGGGCCGGTCTCACCATAGCTTTGAAATCCCGCCGCATTCGCGATTAATCTGCGCCCTGACATGCATAACCGATGGAAGGAAATTGAATATGAGTACCTATTTGGCCCCGGATGGTAAACCGCGCTGCCGCTGGTGCAGCGCCACCGAGGAATATCTTGCCTATCACGACAATGAGTGGGGATTTCCGGTGGACGATGACCGCCGGCTGTTCGAGAAAATCTGCCTGGAGGGATTTCAATCCGGTTTGAGCTGGCGCACCATCCTGGCCAAGCGGGAGAATTTTCGCGCGGCGTTTCACCATTTCGATTTTCATAAAGTGGCACGATACACCCAGCGCGATGTGACCCGCTTGCTGGCGGACGAGGGTATAGTGCGTCACAGGGGCAAAATCGAGGCGGCGATCAACAACGCCAAGAGAGCCTGTGAAATGGTGGAGAGGGAAGGGTCCCTGGCGGCTTTTTTCTGGCGCTTCGAACCGGCGAAGAATGCTTTGGGCGCACCCCAGACCCAGTCCACATCGGCGGAGTCTGTGGCGCTGTCCAAGACCCTGAAAAAACTCGGCTGGAAATTCGTCGGCCCCACCACGGTTTACGCTTTCATGCAGGCCATGGGGCTGGTCAATGATCATGTGGAAGACTGTGTAACCCGCGCTGCTGTGGCGCGGGCGCGCAAGCAATTCAAAAAGCCTGTCGCCCGCCACGACTGAAAATCGACGGAGGCGTTCATGCCTTATATCACCTGTACCCGGCACCTGCGCGAAGTGGGGCCATCCCAACAGGAGCGCTTCGATGGCGCCACTGTGCGCGAGGCGCTGCTCGCAGCGGGACAGAAATATCCGCGGCTGCTGAGCTACATTTTGGATGACCAGGGCGAGGTGCGGCAGCATGTGGCCATTTTCGTACGCGGTGAGTTGCAAAAGCGCACTAGGGTGCTCGCTGAAGCCGTGGGCCCGGATGACGAAATTTATGTTCTGCAGGCGCTTTCCGGCGGGTAAAGATCCGGCGGTAAATTCATAAAGGGGGAATTTTTATGGGCAAGCGATTTCTGGTGGCGACGCGCAAAGGGTTGTTGGATTTTGAGCTGCGCCAGGGGCAGTGGACATTGGCGCGCAAGGCCTTTCTGGGGCAACCGGTCAGTGCCGTATTGCGTGATCCGGATAAGGGCTGGATTTACGCGGCGCTGAATCTCGGCCATTTTGGTGTGAAATTGCACCGCTCCCAGGACGATGGCGATACCTGGGAGGAGATCAGCTGTCCCACCTATGCCGGTGTGGAAGCGGCAGAGCAGGAGAAAAAGCGCAGCCTGCAACTGATCTGGGTTTTGGAGCGCGACCGCCAGGGCAATCTCTGGGCGGGCACCATTCCCGGTGGTTTGTTCAAGAGCACGGACGGCGGCCAGAGCTGGCAGATCAATGAAAATCTCTGGAACAACCCGCTGCGCCAGGAGTGGTTTGGCGGCGGTTACGATGCCGCTGGCATTCACTCCATCTGCGTGGACCCGCGGCGCGACGGCTATATGGCGTTGGCGGTGAGTTGCGGCGGTGTCTGGTTGAGCGATGATTACGGCGACACCTGGCGCCACGCCACCCGCGGTATGATCGCCGACTATATGCCGCCGGAGCAGGCGGACAATCCCGCCACCCAGGACCCGCACCGGCTGGTGCAATGTCACGAAGAGCCGGATCACTTCTGGGTCCAGCACCACAACGGCATTTTTTATTCCTCCGACCGCTGCGCCAATTGGCAGCGCGTCCACGCCCAGCCCTCCGCTTTCGGTTTTGCCGTGGCAGTGCATCCGCACGAGCCGGGTACCGCCTGGTTCGTGCCCGGCGCCAAGGATGAATTCCGCTATCCGGTGGATTGCCGCCTGCTGGTGAACCGCACCCGTGATGCGGGCAAAACCTTTACCGCCCTCACGCGAGGGCTGCCCCAGGACGAGAGTTTCGATCTGGTCTACCGCCACGGTCTGGATGTGGATGAGACGGGCACAGGGCTGGTGATGGCCTCCACCACGGGCAATTTATGGGTGAGCGACAACGGCGGCGATAGCTGGACCTGTCTCTCCCATCATCTGCCTCCGGTATATGCGGTGCGTTTTATCGGCTAGGTTTTCCCGAATTACATTTCTTCACAGAAGTCTATTTCCGCGCTCGCATACCATAGCCCCGTCAAATCTGAAACGGAGGGCATAAAAATGATAAAGCCGGTATTGCGAGTGCTGTGTTTGGGAATTTTGAGCGGCGTTTTATTTGGATGTGGTGGCGACAATGCTCAAATTAATGAACAGTCGATTCTCAAGGGTGAGGAAGATCAGAAAGACCCGGTGGCCTGTGCGTCGGTTTATGAGCCGGTCTGTTCTGTGGAACTGAAAAATATTCAATGCATCACCACGCCCTGTCCTGTAGGCGTGCACAAGACTTTCCCCAATCGCTGCGAGTCGGATGCAGCCAAGGCCAAGTTCCTGGCTGAGGGCGTCTGTGGCGATCTCGAAGGTGAGCCCTATTTCAAGGATCCGGTCGCTTGCGAAAAAATATATGAGCCCGTCTGTGGTGCCGTGCAAACCACCGCACCTTGTGACACGGTTCCCTGTCCGAAATGGGTTGCCAAAACCTTCGGCAACGAATGTGAAGCCCGTGCGGCTCAAGCGTTCATCGTCAGCAAGGGCGAATGCAAGGATTCCAGTGTGGATCGTCTAACAGGTGCCTGTCCGGCGGTATACGCTCCCGTGTGCGCCAAGGCCACCGCCAGCATCGCCTGTATCACTCAACCTTGTCCGACCCATGTGTACAAATCATTCGGCAACAGCTGCGAAGCGACTCTCGAGTTGGCCAATCTGACATTCAATCGTGAGTGCAGCAAGCTGGAGGGCGCGCTGGCCTCTGCAGAGCCTCCGGTAATCGTCAGCCATGTGTTTCCCGAAGTGATCAAACAGGTTGTGGTGAGCGATGTGGCTTTCGATGGCGACCTGCTCTCACTGACGCTGACCTACGGCGGATGCGACGCCCAGTATTTCAATCTCTATGTCTCCGAGAGCTTTATGGAGAGTCATCCGGTGCAGGCGAAAACACTTTTCAAACCCATGGTGGAGGACACCTGCAAAGCCTTGATCACCTCCAAAGCCACTTACGATCTGGTGCCGCTGAAGCACACCTATCAACAGGCCTACGGCACGGAGAACGGCGAAATCGTACTGCAGGGCATAGGGACCTACGTTTTTTGATGTGAATGTCTTTGTGATGAACGCGTTAATGGGAAGAAACGTTGTAGCTTGACTTGGACCACTTTCCGGGGCGCAAGCCCCGGCTTTTTTTTGCTGCCGGGTATAGAATGCTGAATTTCCGCACTCCGGAGGCGACCATGAGCCAATTGCTGCAGATCCCCCTCACCACCCTCGACCACCAGACCACCTGTCTGGCCAAGTTTCCCGCCAAAGCCTATCTGATCGTCAACACCGCCAGTCAATGCGGCTTTACGCCCCAGTACCGGGGACTGGAAAAACTCTGGAAAGATTACGGCCCGCGCGGCTTGCAGGTATTGGGTTTTCCCTGCAATCAGTTCGGCGGGCAGGAGCCGGGGGATGAGACGGAAATCCGCAATTTTTGCGATCTGAATTATCAGGTGACCTTTCCCCTGTTCGCCAAAATCGAGGTCAACGGAGCCAACGCCCATCCGCTTTATGTGCAGCTGAAAAAGCAGGCGCCGGGAGTCTTGGGAACCGAGGCCATCAAATGGAATTTCACCAAATTTCTGCTCAACAGCGCCGGGGAAGTGGTCAAGCGCTACGCGCCCACCACCAAGCCCGAGGAATTGGCGGCGGATATAGAAGCGCTGCTGGGTTGAGATAGTCGCCCGTCAGCGGGATTTCTGCTGCCGGGTTTCGTGGATTTTGTGCAGGGTGATTTTGCGCACTTCCAGTTGACTGGCGGTGATGTGGGATTTCAGCAGACGCTCGGCGGTCTCCTGTCGCCGCGCGAGCAGGGCGCGCAGAATCTGAGCGTGCTCGCTGTAGGTGGCGTCTATGCGGGTGGTCTGGGTGAAATCTATGCGGCGGATTACGCGCAAACGCTCGGTGATATCGCGATGGATGCGCGCCATTTCGCGGTTGCCGGTGGCGGCTATTAGGGCGCAGTGGAAATATTCATCCGCGGCGCAGACTTCGTCGCTGTCGCGGCTGCGCTCCTCGGGCTTGACCAGCCAAAAATCCTTCAGCGCACTCAAATCCGGCTCGGGCACCATTTCACACAGTTTTTTGATCGCCGCCAATTCCAGCACAGTGCGCACCTCATAGAGCTGGTCGAACTGTGCAAAATCGAACGGGTTGACCTGCCAGCCGCTGCGGAAGGAAACGGTGACGAATCCCTCCCTCTGCAATTGCGTCAGCGCCTCGCGCACCGGGGTGCGGCTGACGCTCAGGCGCGCGGCCACTTCATTTTCGCTGAAGCGGTCACCGGGCAGCAGCTGGAAGTCGAATATCTCGCGTTTCAGCTGCTGGTAGATGCGCTCCGTCAGGTTCTGGCGCGGCGGGGTTGGTGCGGTCACGGGCGCGCCTCAGGCGGGTGCGTGCAGCGACTGGATATAAGCCCGCCAGCCGCCCAGATGGGTGATGTCCTTGGCGCCGTTCACCGCTGAGCCTTCGCAGATAAAGCCTTTCACTACGCGGCCGTCGTGCAGGGTCAGGCTACCTATGCCCAGCGGCGGCGGCACCAGGGCGACGAAGCTGCCGAATTCGCTCAGGGGCACATCCCACAATTCCACGATGATTTCCGCTCCCTCCTCACTGCGCACCAGTCCCGGCTTGGGTGGCACTGTGTTGGGCAGGGCGTAGAGCTTGTAGGTGTCGGCGGTGAAAGTGCTCTCCACCAGGCGCGCCTGGCGCTCGGTGAGCTGGTAGTTGAGAGGCATGCCGCTCAGGTGGGCGCCCACCACCGCCAGGCGCACATAGCCGGGCGGCGGCCCCGACTGGCGCTCGGCCTCTGGGGGCAGGGGGCGGCCGGTGGCGCCCAGGGGCAACTGGCGGGCGTTGAGCCAGCGGCGGCCGAATTCCGCCAAGGCGGCATCCTGCCAGGCGGGCGCTATAAGGGTGATGCCGAAGGGCAAGCCGTCCGGGCGCAACTGGGCGGGCAATGCCAGGGCGCAGCAGTCCGCCAGATTGACGAAGTTGGTGAAGGTGCCCAGTTGGCTGTTCACCACCACCGGGTCCGCCTCCACCTGGGCGACGGTGGGCAGGCGGGGCGCCGTGGGCACCAGCAGGGCGTCCACGCCGGCCATGCGGGCGTGGATGGTGCGCACCAGGGCGGCGCGTCTGTATTCCGCTTGGAAGGCGTCGGCGGCGGAGAAGTGTTCCGCCTGCTGAATGATGCTGCGCACCACCGGATGGGTGTCCTCCGCGTGTTCGGCGATGAATTCCCCCACGGCGGCATAGCGCTCCGCCACCCAGGGGCCGCCGTAGAGCAGCTGCGCCAGACTGAACATGGGGCCGAAGTCTATGGGCACCAGCTCCACGCCCTTCTGGCGCATGGCCTCCAGGCTGGCGTTCCAGGCCTGCTCGCTGGCGGTGTCGCCGAACCATTCCACGGAAGCTGGCACGCCGAAGCGCGGCTTGCCGACGAAGTAGCGCGCCGGTGAAGCGGGGCGGGAGTAGGGGTCTTCCGGATCGAAGCCCTCCAGCAGACCGGCCAGGGTTTCGGCATCGTCAAGGGTCAGGGCGAAAATCGACACGCAGTCCAGGCTGCGGCAGGCGGGCACCACGCCGCGGGTGCTGAAGCGGCCCTTGGTGGGCTTGAGGCCGATGATGTTGTTGAAGCCTGCGGGCACCCGGCCGGAGCCGGCGGTATCCGTGCCCAGGCTGAAGGGCA
>Ga0065721_10006137_pt1 | contig 10543 bp, 6 predicted proteins | sample Mesricmetagenome_FD_59108 | JGI IMG/M metagenome (GOLD analysis project Ga0065721, IMG submission 59108) | Mesophilic microbial community from rice straw/compost enrichment Sample: eDNA_1 v2 (version 2) | ecosystem: Engineered > Solid waste > Grass > Composting > Bioreactor | place: USA: Davis... | reverse complement strand
AGATTGGTGCTGGCATAAGCCATCAGCCCGCCACTCTGCGAGACCATGGCGATGGCCGGATTGGGATCGTCCGGCGCCAGCTTCGCGACCTTGCGGGCATTGGCAAAACCGATGGGCAGGCCCTTCACGAGGTTGGTGTAGCCGAGGCAATTGGGGCCGAGCAGCGCCACCCCGCCTTCCCGCGCGATGCGGACCAGCTCGTCCTGCCCGGCGCGATTGCCGGCTTCGGCAAAGCCCGAGGAAAAGACCGTCACCGCCTTGACCCCCCGCCGCACGCAGGCCTCCAGCGCATCCTTGACGCCCGCCGCCGGGAGCGTGAACACCGCCAATTCGACGCCCTCGGGCAGATCGTCGATGCTCTGCGTCACCGGATAGCCATCGATCTCGCCCTCGGCCCGGCCGACGACATGCACATCACCGTCGAAGGCATTGAGCTGGAGATTGGCGAGCACGGTGCGGCCCGCCGTCTTCGGCTTGGCCGAGACGCCGATGACCGCGATGGAGCGCGGCCGCATGAATAGCGCAACGGCCTCCGCTCCCCGCCCCGGCTTGGTCTCAGGAGAGAGAAGTGTCGCAGACATGAGGGCACCATCCATGGGAAAGGGGGCGCGAGCGCAGCCCCCGGGGATTGAAGATCGAGGCAGCGGCCGGCCCGAACCGGCCGCTGCGCAAGTCGTCAGAATGCGAAGCGCACACCGACCTTGTAGGCACGACCGATGCGGTCATAAAGGCCGGCCAACTGCGTGCTGGGGAACGGCGGCTCCTTGTCGAGCAGGTTGTTGACCACAGCGTAGAGCTGCACCGTCTTGCCGTTATTCTCCATCAGATTGATGTTACCGGACCAGTTCAGATACAGCCGCGACGCGACATTCATATTGCCGACGGAAATCGGCGAGGCCGGGTTGTAATCCGGGTCGCCCGGCTGAACGAGCGTCGCATCCACGATGCCACTGTCGATCCAGCGCGCGTTGAGCGATGTGCCCCACTTGTCCGTCTCATAGCCGATGCTGGCGTTGACCTGCCAGTGCGGCACATTGGTCGCGCCGGTATTCAGACCCGAGGTAAACCCGCCAAGCTGCCCCGCGCGGTTGATCCGGCTGCCCCGGTTCTGAAGAATCCCGGCCGCGTTGTAACTGGGCGCATTGCCCAGGCCATCGTCCGAGATCAGATCCTTCACATAAGCACCCATCAGGCGCGTGGTGACGCGGCCGGGACCGACATTGAAGCGGTAGATCATCTCGAAATCCACGCCCCGCGTCTCGAGCGAGGCGAGGTTGAGCAACTGGACACTGACCGAATTGATATCGGTCGCCGCCCCGGTGCCGGAGAGTGACGTCATTGCGCAGAAGGTACCCGGCGCTCCGGCCTGAACCTCGGCATAGCAGTTATCGACGATCGACTGGGCCGGGAAGCTGGCAATCGCGCCATTAATCTTGATGTCATAGAAGTCGACCGACGCCGTGAAGCCGGGCAGGAACGACGGCGAAATCACTGCACCAACAGTGAACGTGTCGGCCTTCTCCGGCGCCAGCGTGGCGCTCGGCTCAAAGATGATGGTGTAGGACCGCGAAACGCCGTTGAACGGATTGCGCAGCGTCGACTGCGTGGACGTGACCGAGAAGAGTTCAGCCGCGTTGGGCGCGCGGATGTCCCGTGAGCGGGTCGTGCGGAACCGCAAACCATCGAGCACGTCCCAGGTCGCGCCGATCTTCCAGGTCGTCACGCCGCCCGAGACGTCATAATCGGTGTAGCGAATGGCGCCATTGAGATCGAGCGACTGGAAGAAGGGCGCGTCGCGGACCAAAGGCACCACGATTTCTGCATAGGCTTCCTTGGTCGTGAACTCACCTTCATAGGGCTTGGGATTGGAGAAGTTGTAGCGACCGGCGGCGGCCAGTGAATCCACTACGCTTTCGGCCGTATCCTTGCGATATTCGGCGCCCACGGCGAAGGACACCGGCCCTGCCCATGTGGAGAAGGGCTCGCCACGGATATTGGCGGCACCGACAAGCTGGGTGGTGGTGATCGACTGGAATTGCGTGCCGTTCACATAATCGATTGCCTCATCCGACATGGCTCCAACGCCGAAGAGGTTAAGCGGCTCGCAGCCCTGCGCACGGGCGACGGTGTTGCGGCAGACGATATCGCCGCCGACTTCGATCGCATCGAGCGCCCAAAGGAAATTCTGCTGGATACGCATGTTACGGATCTGGGAGTCGAGCTTGTTCTCACCGTACTGCGCATAGGCATCCCAACTCCAGCCGCCGCCCAGGTTTCCGTTCAGGCCGCCGGCAATGCGATAGGTGCTGTTGAAATTGACGATCCGGGTGGAGGAGAAATCAGGGTTCGAACGCCCCAGAACGAACGAGGTAATGGCGTTCGCATCCATGATCGCGGCGACTTCGTCGGGCAGGAACGCATTGTCGCGCTGGATGACGACCGAGCGCGGCCCGGCCAACGCGGTGTCACGCGGCATAGGGCCGGAATAATCAGATCCCGAGCGGCCATAGCTGCCTTCAACAAACATACCGAGCGAGTCATTCAACTCATAATTGAGATGCGCCCGCACGACATAACGGTCGATCGGCAACACGAGCGTATGACCAAGGCGCGGGGGCGTGCCCTGCGAACTGGACATATTGTAGGACGACCCGCCGGTTTCGTTGCCATAAGTGAAGCTGCCCACCTCACCGGGCGCGGGGAACCAGATGCCGCGCAGCACATCGGCGCCATTTGCGGGATTGGTATCGGCATTGCTGCCGAGGATCACGCCACCAATGAGCGAATTCACGAACCGCACGCCGCTTTCGAACGAACGGGACGGTGTGCCTGCCGGACGGTTCGCTGCGAACGCGACCGACTCCTCGTAGCGCCGGCCCCAGGCCCGGTCATCGAAGCTGCCGATGCCGTCCGACTTCACATATTCGCCGCCGATCACGAAATGGCCGCGACCGTCGCCGAAAGAGCTGCCAAAGCCGAGGCCGACGCGACGCTCGAAATTGTCGCCTTCTTCGGAAAGGCCGAGGGAAAGGTCACCCTTGAAGCCGCTCAGCCGGTTGTTCATGATCACGTTGACGACGCCCGAGATCGCGTCCGAGCCATAAGCTGCCGACGCACCACCCGTCACTACATCGACCCGGTCGATCAGGACTGTCGGAATGAGGTTGAGATCGACCAGCCCGATCGGCGAGGTAGGCACATGGCGGCGACCATCGACCAGTACGAGCGTACGGATATTGCCCAGCGCGCGCAGGTCCGCAAAGGTTGCGCCTGACAGGCTGGAGGTCTGAGTGTTCGTCTGATTGGAGGTACTGGGACGGAACGAGGGCACTTCGTTCAGGAATTCACCGATATTGGAGGCGCCGCGCTCGGCAATCTCCTCGGATGTCTTGACGACCAGCGGCGTTGGCGCCTGAAAACCGTCGCGCTGCACGCGCGAGCCGGTGACGATGATGTCGCGAACCTGCGAATCCGTGACCTGCGCTTCCTGCGCCAGCGCCGGAACAGATCCAAACGCACTCACGGTGCATGCCGCAGCAGACGCGAGCAACCATGTTCGACGAGTCATATCCCCTCCTCCTTTCGCCGCAGGCTCCGAGCCCGTCAGCTTGTTGTGCCCGAGACTAGGTCTCATGACGGCCGTGTCAATAACAATAATACTATATTATCTTTTGCGCTGCCGGGGAGATGATGAGCGCTCTGGACCGCTGGAAACACCGGAGAAGCTGGTGACTCCGGCAAAACCGTCGGTGGGCGCCGAACGCTCGACCACCCTGAACCGCGACGACTCAATTGTTGCGCAAATCGATGCTAAAGACAACAACATTCTCCAGTTGCTTGATATAAAGCTGCTTGTCATCCAGAGTTCGTTGCGAATCGCAAACGGGAGGGAAAGCCGAGCATGTACACCGCACGGGAGCAGGCATTCGCAGAAGAGGTACGGGCCTTCGTCCGGTCTGAATGCTCGGAAGACGTTCGCCGGAAAGTTTTCGAGGCGGTGGCCGTCACGGCGCAGGAGCGGCTCGCCTGGCACAAGGCACTGCATGCGCGCGGCTGGGCCGCACCACACTGGCCTGCCGAACATGGCGGCACCGGCTGGAGTCCGGTGGAGACCTACATCTTCTCCGAAACGCTGGCCGAGGAAGGCGCGCCTGATCTCGGCTCCTTCGGCCTCAAGATGCTCGGCCCAACACTGATGCAATACGGCACGCCGGAGCAGAAGGCATACTACCTGCCGCGCATCCTCTCGGGCGAGGACATCTGGTGCCAGGGCTTTTCGGAGCCCGGCGCCGGGTCCGATCTTGCGTCCCTCAAAACGCGGGCGGTGCTGGACCGCGACCATTGGGTGGTCAACGGCCAGAAGATGTGGACGACGATGGCGCATGAATCGAACATGATGTTCGCGCTCGTCCGCACGGACCCCGACGCACCCAAGCCGCAGATGGGCATTTCCATGCTGCTCATCGACCTCAAGACGCCGGGTATCGACATCCGCCCGATCATCCTGCTCAATGGCGAACGCACGACCAATGAGGTGTTCTTCGACAATGTGCGCGTGCCGGCAGAAAATCTGGTGGGCGAGCCGCACAAGGGATGGACCTATTCGCGCGTCGTGCTCGGCAATGAGCGGCTGTCCATCGCGCGCATCGGCCTGAACCGCCGGCAGCTTGCCCGGCTGAAGCGGATCGCCGCCGAACAGGGCCTGACCACATCGCCGCATTTTCGCGCGCGCATTGCCGAAGCATCAATTGAACTGGACGCGCTGGAGGCCATGGCGACCGCAATGCTGGACCGCGCCCGTGCGGGCGTTGCGCCGGGGATCGAGGCGAACATGCTCAAGATCAAGGGGTCCGAGCTTCAGCAGCGCCTCACGCGCCTGCTCGTCGAAGCCGCCGGTCGCAGCGCTGCGCCGTTCGGCTCCGGCTCGGCCGATCCCGACCGGCCCTGGCTGGCCCGCCTGTTCAAGAGCCATTTCGATACGCGCGTCGTCAGCATCTACGGCGGATCGAACGAAATCCAGCGCAACATCATAGCCAAATCGCTTGGCCTTGGAGCATCCCGATGAGCACGACCCAGATGGACCCCGCGCCCGCCCAGAGCGACGACGCCGATATTCGTGCATTGCTGCGCAACTCTCTCGATACGGTTCTCGCTCGTCACTACAGCTTTGAGCAGCGGCGCGATGCGCGCGAGAGTGAGGCCCGGGAGTCGCAAGCCGCCTGGGCGGCTTATGCCGAGCTTGGCCTGCTCGCCCTAACGCTCCCGGAAGGCCATGGCGGCCTGCCCGTCTCACTCGCCGATCTCGCTATGGTGGTGGAAGCGATGGGCGGCGCCATGGTGCTGGAACCCTATGCGCCGGCAATGGTCGCGGCGCGCCTGCTGTCGGCAGCTGGCAGCGAAGACCAGCAGACAGCGTGGCTCCCCGCCATCTGCAGGGGTGAGGTCCGCGTCATTCTCGCCCATGAGGAAGCGAACGGCGGCTACGCCAAGCCGATCGCCGCCTCGGCCACGCCCGATCCCCATGGCTGGCGCCTCTCGGGCCGCAAGAGCGCGGTCGCGGGCGGCGATACGGCGGACCTGTTCATCGTCTCGGCCAATACGGCCAATGGCGTCGCACTGTTCCTGGTGCCCGCTGCTGATCTCGCAATCCGCCCGGCCCGCAGCTTCGACTGGACAGGCACGGCAGACCTCATGCTGGACGACGTAATCATCCCGACCAGCGCACGACTCACTGGCGGCGAGGCCGCGCTCGCTGCGGCTCTGGACGAAGCCGCCGCACTGGCCTGCGCCGATGCCGTGGGTGCGATCCGTGCAGCCAATGCGCTGACCCGCGCGCACACCAGCACCCGCCGGCAGTTCGGCCGCAGCCTCGATGCCTTTCAGGTGCTCCAGCATCGTCTCGTGGACATGACGATCGCGCAGGAACTGGCCGCGCCGATCACCGCCGCTGCCATCGCCGCCTGCGCGGCCGCCACGCCGGCGGAGCGCGCCCGCGCCGTCTCTGCCGCCAAGGTCAAGGTCGGCGAAGCCGCACGCTATGTGGGCGAGCAATGCGTCCAGCTTCACGGCGGCATGGGGCTGGTGCAGGAGTATCCCGCCGCGCATCTCTTCGCGCGGCTCAGCCTGTTCGAGCTATCTCATGGCGACCGCGATTATCATCTGGAGCGCTATGCGGAGTTGGTGCTGTAGCGGTTCAGCGCTTGGCCTGACTGGGCGAACCGCCCCCGGTCGGCGGCGGGTTCCCGTTGATCCGGGTTCCGCCGCTGATCGACCCCATGGCGCGGCGCGCGAAGTCGGCAGGATAGGGCAGCGCCGGGCGGCCAGCTTCATCGAGCGCCGCCATGTCCTCGGGCGACAGGGCGATGCGGGTCGCCGCCGCGTTTTCCGCAAGCTGATCGGGATCGTTGGCGCCGAGCAGGATCGTGGCGACGCAGGGCTGCGCCTGCAGCCAGGCAAGCGCGATCTGCGCAGGGCTGGCGCCATGGCGTCCGGCGACGTCCATCACGACGTCCAGCACCCGCTCGGCCTTTTCGTCGAGAATCCGGGCGAGAAAAGCGCCCCGCCCTTCCGCATCGTGGTTGCGCGCATCGCCGCGCCGGTAGCGCCCGCTCAGCGCGCCGCTCTTGAGCGGCGACCAGGCGGCGATGCCCATGCCGTAGGCCTGCGCGAGCGGCACATGCTCAACCTCGATGTTCCGCTCCATCAGCGAATATTGCAGCTGGAGCCCGATCACCGGCGCCAGATTGCGGAACTGCGCCAGCCAGTGCGCTTCCGCCACTTTCCACGCCGGGACATTCGAGAGGCCGATGTGCAGGACCTTGCCGGCCCGCACCAGATCATCGAGCGCGCGCAGTGTCTCGTCCATGGGCGTGAGCGGATCGACGATGTGCATCCACAGCAGGTCGATCCGGTCAGTGCGCAGCTTGCGCAGCGAGGCTTCAACGCTCTGCAGGATCGACTTGCGCCCGCCGCCGCCGGCATTGGGATCGCCGTCGCGCACGCTGGAGCCAAATTTGGTGGCGATCACCATCCGGTCCCGCAGGCCGGGCGCGGCGGCGAGATAATCGCCCAGGATCGTCTCCGCCTCACCCCCGCCGTAGCTGTTGGCGCAATCGAGGACATTCCCACCGAGGTCGCAATAACGGGCGATCAGGCGCCCAGCGGCCTGCGCATCTAGGCTCCAGGGCTGCTGACCGCCGAAATTGAACGCGCCAAGCGCATAGCGGCTCACCCGCAGGCCGGACCGCCCGAACGTGACGAAATCATCAAGCATGCCGCCTCCCCTTCCTCGTTGCTATAACTGTACTACTATCATATCGTTTAAGTCACGGGAGCTGTGAGCGAAGCGGAGCGCGAAGGCAAGATGAACGACATTCACGTGGCGGAAAAGCCGGTGCAGGCTGGCCTTGAGTTTCCCGGTGGCATGCTGATCGACGGGCAGATCGTGGCCGGCGCAACTGCATTCGACGTGATCGATCCCGCGACCGGCGAGGTCTTCGCGCAGGCGCCCGATGCAGACCGGGACGATCTCGACCGCGCCGTCACGGCAGCCCGCTGCGCCTTCCCGCACTGGGCGGCCCGCGACTTTGCGGCGCGACGCGGCGTCATCGCCCAGATCGCCTCTCGCCTGCGCACCTCCGCCGAGCCGCTCGGCGCGCTGCTCACCGCCGAGCAAGGCAAGCCCCTGCGCGATGCCATCGGCGAAGTGCGCCGTGCGGCCGATCATATCGAGGCGCTGAGTGCGTTCGACGTGGCGGGCGGCGTGCTGCGCGAGGACGCGCGCGAGCGGGTCGAAATCCGCTACCGGCCGCTTGGCGTCGTGGGCGGCATCACGCCCTGGAACGTGCCGGTGATGCTCGCGATGGTAAAGATCGCGCAGGCGCTCTACACGGGCAATTGCATCGTGCTCAAACCCTCCCCGCTGACGCCCCTATCCACCCTCGCCATCGGCGAAGCAATCGCCGACATCGTGCCGCCGGGCACGGTCAACATCCTGAGCGGCGGCAATGATCTGGGCGTATGGCTCACCAATCACCCGGGCGTGGACAAGATCAGCTTCACCGGATCGGTGGCGACCGGCCGCCACGTGATGGCCAGCGCGGCCGCCACCTTCAAGCGCGTGACGCTGGAACTTGGCGGTAATGATCCAGCCATCGTGCTGCCCGATGCGGACCTCGACGCGACGGCCGATGCCATCGCGCGCAGCGCCTTTGCCAATTGCGGGCAGGTGTGCATGGCCATCAAGCGCGTGTTCGTCCACCGCACGCTCTATCCGGCGATGGTCGAGGCGCTGGCCAGCCGCGCGGCCGCCATTCGCGTGGGGCCGGGCAGCCATCCGCGCAGCGAGATGGGGCCGATCCAGAACCGCATGCAGTTCGAGAAAGTGGCCGCGTTGCTGGAGGGCGTGCGTGCGACGCCCGGCGCCCGGATCGTCACGGGCGGGACGGTTTACGCCGGGCCGGGCTATTTCGTGGAGCCGACGGTGGTCACCGGGCTGGATGACGAAGCGCCGCTGGTGCGCGAGGAGCAATTCGGCCCGGTGCTGCCGGTGCTGGTCTATGACGACATCGAAGACGTCGTCCGCCGCGCCAATGCTACCGAGTTCGGCCTTGGCGCCTCGGTGTGGACGCAGGACAGCGCGCGCGGCGCCAACATTGCAAGGCGGATCGAGGCCGGCCTGGTCTGGGTGAACCGCCATGGCGGCAACGGGCGTGACGTACCCTTCGGCGGCGCGAAACATTCCGGCTACGGGCGGGAGCAGGGCGTGGCGGGGATGCAGTCCTATATGGAGATGCAGGCGGTCACGGTTCCGAAGGGCTAGCGCCAATCGGGCCTGGGGCTGGTCCCTTCCGGCGGCGGGTTCGGCCCGCTTTCGCCTTGCAGCGCCCTCAGCCGCAGCAGGTAGGTTGGCGTGACGCGCCACATCAGCAGCGCGGCGACGACGGTCAGGCTGATGAACACGGTGAAGCCGACGAGATAGGTACCCGTGCGATCGTAGAAGTTCGCCAGCACCACGGGGCCGAAGGCGGAACCCATGGTGTTGAAGCCCGCCAGAATGGGCAGCAGCCGGTTCATCAGGCCGGGCCCGTAGACATGCTTGGAGACGACCGGCCCATCGACCACCAGCCCGCCATGCGCGAGGCCGAGCATGGTGGTGAAGACGATGGCGGTGAAGATGCCCTGCACCGGCAGCGCGAGCAGGATCGCAACGCCGAGCAGCAGATTCCAGCCGGCGACGCCCTTCACCGAGAAGCGATCGAAGGTCATGCCGGCCAGGAACTTGGCGCCGATGCCGATGAGGAAGGTGAGCGACCAGGCCGACGCCGCGACGGTGCGTGAGAGGCCGATCTCGTTGGTGAGATAATAGATGCTGTGCTGGAACAATGCCTGATCGACAAGGGCGGAAAGGAAGGTCGCAAGGGCGATCAGCCAGAAGGCGTGCTGGCGCAGCATCGTGCGGAAATCAATACCCAGATCGGCGGCGCGCAGCCGCTCGCTGGTGACGCTTTCGGCCGTCTTCACGGCCTCAGGCAGCACGTCCGCCTCGGAGGGATTGAACTTCGTGAACAGCGCCATGGGTATGGAAATGAAGAGGATGCCCAGGCTGAGGCAGGCAAACGCCGCGCGCCAGCCATAGAGCGGGATGAGCTGGCTGGTGATGATCGGGAAGATCACGCCTCCGAAGCTCGTGCCGATGACGGAAATGCCGACCGCAAGCCCGATATTGCGAGTGAACCAGCGCGAAACCAGCAACCGCAGGCAGATGATGACAGCAGCCTGACCGATGCCGATGAGGAAGCCGGTGACATAATAGCTCCACAGCGAATTGACGAACAGGAAGCTGGCGAGCCCGATGCATTCCGCCACCATCGCGCCGATGAGCACCGTCTTGAGCCCGATCCTGTCGACCAGCGGGCCGATGATGAAGATGGCCATGACCGCGCCGGTGAGGCTCTTGTAGGTATAGATCAGCGTGGCCTGCGTCAGGGTCCAGCCAAACTCCTTCATCACTTCGGGATAGACGAAGGGCATAGTCAGCGGCGCGCCGAATGCGATCATGAAGATGAAGAAGGCCTTGGCGACGACAGCCCAGCCCGGATAGCGCCAGGTGGCCCGGATGACGGCGATTGTCTCACTCAAGCGCATTCGGCCTGCCATTCTCGTCTCCTTTCCGGCCGATGCCCTGAAGCGGATCAGGCGGCCAGTTCGCCCGGCTGTGCCGCCCNNTGCNCNGTCAGCAGCGCGATCGCCGCTTCCGTTCCGCCCGTGCGATGCGACACGCCTGCGAAGGCAAACGCCGCTTCCGTCGCGGCGATGGTGCCGAGCACCAGCGCATCGCTGAAGTCGCCGAGATGGCCGATGCGGAACACCTTGTCGTCCAGCTGCCCCAGGCCATTGCCAAGGCTCATGTTGCAGCGCTCCAGCGCGCTCTCCCGCACAGCGTCAGCAGAGACGCCGTCGGGCATGCGCACGGCGGTGAGCACGGGCGAATGGGCTGCGGCATCGCGGCACTGTGTCTCGAAGCCCCATTGCGCCACCGCAG
>Ga0065721_10053100_pt1 | contig 10544 bp, 7 predicted proteins | sample Mesricmetagenome_FD_59108 | JGI IMG/M metagenome (GOLD analysis project Ga0065721, IMG submission 59108) | Mesophilic microbial community from rice straw/compost enrichment Sample: eDNA_1 v2 (version 2) | ecosystem: Engineered > Solid waste > Grass > Composting > Bioreactor | place: USA: Davis... | reverse complement strand
TGGCGGGTATAGAGGCGGCGCCGCTGAGTGGCATCAAGGCGACGCCGGGATTCGTCAAACCCGCCAGTCTGGATCCGGAGGATCTGATCCTGTCCCTGCGGCAGGCGACGCACAATCCACGTGTTTTTCCCTTCGGCACAGCCGCGCCCCTGCCGGATTTTTTCCCCGTGAAAGCGGTCAACCGCTGCCTCGCCCAGGTGGTGCGCGATGAACCTGCGCTGATTTCTGAATATCGTTTTCCTCCGGGCGCCGAATCCCTGCGCCGGCAATTGCGCAGGCGCTTCGCCGGGTTGGGCGTCAAGTTGGGCATGGAGGACATAGTCACCACCGGCGGTGCCATAGAGGCCATAGGTCTGGCGCTGAGCGCCGTCGCCCGCCCTGGCGATCTGATCGCCGTGGAGACGCCCACCTACTTCGGTATTTTGCAGCTGGTGCGTGCGCTCGGTTATAAGATTTTCGAAATACCTTTGGATACGGAGTCGGGCCTTACGCCGCAAAGTTTTCAGCAGGCCTTGCAGAAGACTGCGGGCAAGCTCAAGGCGCTGGTCACAGTGGCCAATTTCTGCAATCCCCTGGGCACGCTGGTTCCAGACGCGCACAAACAGCAATTGGTGCAATTGGCTGCCGATGCGGGTGTGGTGATCATAGAGGACGACATATATGGCGATCTGGCTTTTGATGGTATCAGGCCCAGACCGCTAAAAGCCTTTGATACTCAGGATACGGTGATCCTGTGCGGTTCTTTCGCCAAAACCATCAGCCCCGCGCTGCGTGTGGGTTTCGCCTGCTCGCGCACATTCGCCGCGGCGATCCAGGCGCAGCGGGCGGCGCGCGCTTCCGGTGTGTCCGCCCTGGCGGAGGAAGCGCTGGCGCTTTATCTGGAATCCGGCCATTACGATCGCCATCTGCGCAAAATTCGCAGCGATTACCGCACGCTCACGGCACAATATACCCGCGCCATACTTTCCCATTTTCCGGCAGGAACCCGCGTCAGCCGCCCGGCGGGTGGTTTCGTGCTCTGGGTGGAATTACCGGGCATGCCCGACGTGCGCCTGTTGCAGACCAAAGCGCTGGAAAAAAATATCAGCGTGGCCCCCGGTCCTTTATTTTCATCCAAGGCCGGGGAATACGGATCATTTATCCGCATCAACTGTGCGATTCCCTGGTCGACCCAGGCGCACAGGGCGGTGGAGAAATTGGGGAGTGTGATTGCTCGTTTGTAAACGGATAGTGCTGTCAGCGCGGCACTTTCATATGTTCAAAATGACGGACGTAATCGCCCCAATTGACGCCCGGAAACTCCGGACGGCCGAAATAATAGCCCTGTAGCAGATCGCATCCCACCTCCTTGGCCAGGCGCAATTGCACATCGGTCTCTACGCCTTCGGCGATGATTTCCAATTCCAGGCTGTGGCCCAGGGCGGTGATGGCTTCGATCACCTTGCGGTTGCGGTGTTTGTTGACATCCGCAAGAAAGAAATTGCGATCGATCTTGAGGGTATCCAGCGGAAAGCGCGTGAGATACGACATGGAACTGTAGCCCGTGCCGAAGTCGTCTATGGCGATGCGCAGACCTGTATCGTGCAGGCCCTGCAACACTTTCACGCTTTTATCGGGAAAACGCATCAATGTCGATTCGGTGATTTCCAGTTCGATTTTCTGTGGGTTCACCTGATGTTTCTGCAGAGCGCTCAAAACACAGTTGGAAATGGCGGTGTTATAGCAATAATTGGCCGGAATATTGAGGCACAAATCTGGATTGATGGATTCGTTTTGCCATTTTCTCAGCTGCGAAAATGCAGTGTCGAACAACCACTCGTGGAAGGGTTCCGTGAGATTGAGGCGATCGATCATTTCCATGAGTTCGAGGGCGTGCACCAGATAATCACTGCGCGGCCAGCGGCTCAGCACTTCCAGACGTTTGAGTTCAAAAGTGTCGGAGGTGACTATGGGCTGATACACCAGGGAGAGTTCTCCCCGCAGTATGGCGCGGGGCAATTCGGTCTCCAGCACATGCTGGCGGTTCCACTGGTGGCGGTGCTGCTCGGAGAAATTCACGATATGCGCCTCGTCCTGCAGCTTGGCGCGACGCAGAGCCTGATCCGCCTGTTTGATCAGCTCCTCGGCATTCTTGGCCGTGTCCGGATAAGTGGCCACACCTATGGAGGCGCCTATGGACAATGTGTGGCCGCTGAGTTCGAAAGGTGCATTCAGCGTTTTCAGCAGCTTGTCGGCGACTTTGCGGCCGGTGCCGCTATCCACCTGCTCCAACAACACCACAAATTCATCGCCGCCGATACGGGCGGGGCTGTCGGTGCTGCGGCAGTGGCTGCGGATGCGCTCGGAGACGGCCTGCAGCAGCTCGTCGCCCACCGTGTGTCCGTAGGTTTCATTGACCAGTTTGAAGTCGTCCAGATCCATATAGAGCAGGGCGCAGCGCTGCTTGTAGCGGTCGCAGCGCTTTAAAGCCTGCTCCAGACGATTCATAAACAGATTGCGATTGATAAGGCCGGTGAGTGCATCGTAATGGGCCAGGTGTTTCACCTGCTTGTGCAGAGAGCTGGCGCGCATGGCGTTCCAGATGGCGCCATAGAGACGCGGCGGCGTCAATTCGGTTTGTAGCAGACAGTCTTGGGCACCGCTGTGCAGCATGGCCACCGCCAGTTCCTCGGCCCCGGGCGTGGTGATCACCACCACGGGCAACACATCCGCGCTGAATTCCTGGCGAATGGATTCCAGCAGGCTCAGACCCTCGCGCTCCACCATGGTGGCACCGATTACGCAGCAGGCGGGTTGGTCAGCCGCTATACGCTGCAGGGTTTCGGCACCGGAGGCGGCCGATATCATGGCGGAGAATTCGCGTTCATAACGGCTCAGACAATCCAGCAGAGATTGGAGCCCGGCGGCTTCCGGTTCGACAATCAGGAGGGGTTGGGGTTGCACAGATGAACTGACCACACGACTGCTCCAGGGTGCGCCCAACCCTGCCTTTCAGGGTAGAGACTGCGGGTTTGGAAAAATAAAAATACAGCGCCTGCCGGTAGCCCGCGGCGCGAAATCCTTCTTGAGCATAGCCGACGGGGAAGAGGCTGCAACCGCGTTGGAGGGGCGCCGGCGACCGCTTGGCGGGGATCTGTGACCCTTGTCATTCCTGGGCCGGGAGGTTGGGAATATAGAGAGGAAAGGTTGCAGTGGGCCCGATATCCTACGAGCTCAACGCCAATCCTGGGCATCGGATATCGGGTTTGTTTACTTCCTTTTATTTACTGCTGCGATCGGATTGAGCGAGCGGGTCCTGGAGGCCCGCTTCCGTTTATCCCAGGAAACTTCCGCTTGTCCCGCAAGATCCGGAACTCTCTTAGATTATTTTTTCATGCATCCCTGGTTTTCCAAACCAAACCCGCAAGTCATATAACTGCATTTTTCTGAATTGCATTCATTCCGTTTTTTCTGCGCTAAAAAACTCGTCCCATATCCAGCCCAATACCGATAAACGCAATATTTATTCGATCATCGGACATTCATTCCTCAAAACCGTATTTTCACTAATTTCAATAATCCTGAGTTCTAAAGAGCCGCTGTTGCCCCTGGCGTAATGGGGGTCAATACTTTTTGCAAGAAAAAACAGACGCCAAATCCTTTGGAGTCTCCGACCTTCAGGTGTAGTTGAATTCATGCAAAAGAATTGTGCAAAGACAAATTCCGGATTCACTCTGATCGAGATGATGATGGTAGTGGCATTGATCGCCATTCTCGCCGTGATCGCACTGCCGGCTTATAACGGTTACGTCAATCGTAGCAAGATCAAAACCGTTCAGGCGGATCTGGTGGCGCTGAGTTTGAATTTTGAAAACCGCTATCAACGCACCCTGAGTTATCCCGCCAGCGATTATGCCGACACTGCCGCCATCAGAACGGCCTTCAGCAATTGGGCGCCGGCTTCCAAAGCATCGGACTTTACATTTTCCACCACCGGTTCCACCAGCAGTAGTTACACACTGGTGGCCACCGGAGCCGGTGGCGGAGTGAGCGGTTGCGTTATTTCCATCACCAGCGGTGGTGTGCGCGCCATAGCCACCTGCCCCTACAGCTCGGACGGAAACTGGTTATGAAGCAGCGCGGCTTTACCTTGATAGAAGTGATGATCGTGGTGGCGATATTCGCCCTGATCGTGCTGGTGGCGGCACCGCTTTCCGGTGGTTGGATTCGCGAGTCCGATCTGGTGACCGCCGAAGCGCAGCTCACCGAAGCCATAGGGCGCGCCAAAGCGGCAGCCCTGCGCAATGGTCGCGCCGCCACCGATGAAAATCCGGTGGCGGCTGTATGCCGCTCCGACAGCAATCTGCTCACTGTTATCGAGGGCACTGCGGCTGCGGCGCCGAGCTGCGCACCCACGGGAAATCAGATATGGCAGGCGCAATTGAGCAGTCATGTCACTGTGGAAGTGGACAGCAGCAATTTGTCCTGTCTGTGCTTTTCCAACAAAGGACAGCTGACTACGGCTGGGGCCTGCGGTAGCTGCTCCACCAGCACCAATTTCACTTTGAATGCCGGCAGCCACACTACCAATGTGGCGGTTTATTGAAATGAGCGAGGCATCTATGTCCATTCCAACTCGTTTGCATTCACCACCCCATCGCAAGCAGCGCGGCGATCTGCTGATCGAATCCCTGATCGGCCTGGTATTGATGGCGATCATCGGTATGGGTGTGGTGTTCGTGACTTCCAAAATGTCGATTTCCCATAAAGACATGCGTCTGCAGGAAATCGTGGTGAACCAATTGCGCGCGCAGCTGATGAACAATGGCAATGGTGTCATTGATCTGTGTACCAACAAGCCCCAGCTCAATGTGCCGGGAATAGATCTGCAGCCAGCTGACATAGAAGTACAGGGTTGCGGTGTCACCACCACCGCCACTGTGACCACAGCCAGCGGCGTTGTGGAAATTGCAAATGTGCCCCGTCCTCTGGTGGTCCGCGTGTCCCATCAGGATCTGGGTGGTGAAATTATTGTGGGTGGAGCCTGGAACTGATGAAACCCTTGGCAAAACAACAGGGCATGACGCTGATAGGCCTGCTGATAGGTCTGCTGATTTCCATGCTGTGCATACTGGCCAGCCTCTCCCTTTATAAAACGCTCATTCGTGTGGCTGCGGAAAGCAAGCTGGATTCCCTGCACGACGGCCAATTGGCAGCCGCGTCCCTGGTGATTCAAATGGAAGTGCAGAGCGCGGGATTCGGCATTGAAAATGCCGGTGTCAACGACGTAATGATGCGCGCACCTGCGGCGGGTGAACTGCAACTGTTGTGGCGCTACAGAAAAGCCGATGGCAATTTCGAATGTCGCGGACTGCACGAATCCGCGCTGACTGAAAACGGAGAAAATTTCCGTCTGCTGCGCGTGATCCGCGTGGCATCCGGCTGCAACGATACAGCGGCGCTCGACACCTTCGACTGGAGCACACAGGTTTCCGTGCTGGGTCGCTGGCGCGTGTACGACGACGGAGCGGCCGATCTGGGATTGGACAAACATATCGCAGACAACGGCACTTTGTTCAATTTTTCCATCAGCACCGTGGCCTGCAATCCCTACGGCGCTATTGGCAGTGAGGCGGAAAACCATCTGCAACTGCAAGTTACTGCACCCAGCAGTGCCCGCCTGCAGGGCGCTGCCGGCGTCGGCCTCAACACCTACGATTTTTGTCTCCCCAATACATATCCCACTTAAGGGGCGGTTATGAAGTACCAGCGTATTGATTTTTCCCATTCTCCCCAGCGCCAGCGCGGCATAGCCACTGTCTTGATGGTGGTGTTGGTCGGCCTGGCTTTGACCGCCACCGCCATAGGCATCATGCATTCTCTGCGCGCCACCCAGGAAAAAAATGTGGCGGTGCATGCTGTCACTCATGCGCAAACCGGCGTGTGGGCCGGCGCGGAGGCGTTCCGTCTCTATTTGGATTCCCTGACCACCAGTCAGTTGGAATCCCTGTCCGGGAATATGTCCATGAGCCTGGGCAACAATGCTTTCGGCAGCATGAGTATTCAGAATGTCTCGGTGACTCCCGTTTCCGGTGGGCATCAGGTGAGAGCCTCATTGATCAATGCCCACGGTGATGCCCGCGCGTCGGCGGCGGTGGAAGTGGTATATGAGGTGACCGCTGCAGGTAGCGGAGAATATCAGCTGTCCGGGCCGCTGAATTTCAATGACGACCTGTCGATCACCAGTCGTTTGGTTCTTGATAATCCCATGGTGATCAACGTCAAGGGCGATGTGAACATCAGGAACGCCGATATCACCAATCTGGCGGGCATCAATGCCACCGGATCCGTTACCGTCGTCGGCAATCAGGAAGTGAATCTGGGGGTCATACATGCCAACGGGGATGTGCATTTAAGTGCTACAGGTGTGTCGGCGCAAAAAATCAAAGCAATGGGCGAGGTCACGTTGGAAGATGAGGCGAGCGTGCCGGAGATCGAGGCCAACGACAATGTCACCCACAATGCCGAAAGCGACACCACCAGTATGCGCAGCAGAAAGGATGTGACCGTCGGCAACAGCAGTGGCAACCACAACCTGATTACTGCGGGTGGTGGTGTCACCATTAACTCGGGTTATTCCGGCACTGTGTCCCAACTGTGGTCCGTCGAAAATATCAAGAATAATTCCGCGACCGCACGGCTGATCGATGTTTATGGTGAAAAAGATCTGGATTGTCCCGCAAACTGGAACAATTTCTCCACCATCTCTCTCAAGGGCGACTTTAGCGCAACCTGTGTCAGCCCTCTGAGTCCCGCTGCGGGTCAGACAGTCAACCGGCCCGCGAACGTCACCGTCAATGTCATGACTCCGGTGTCCTCTTTTACTATGCCCACTCTGGCGGTGGATGTTTATCCGTATAGGGAAGAAGCCAACTACCTGCTCAGTTATCAGAATGACAAAATCCAGGTGGACATCAAGAACGTATATGGTTTGACCAATGGCACCTATTATGTCGGTGAGGGCCACAAGATCTGTACTGACGTGGGCGCGAACAATGCCTGTATAGGTGATACCGGCAAGTACATGTGTCTGGGCACATGGGCGGGAGATACCTGTGTGACTTACAGAAAAAAGAAGAGCGTCTTTGTGGAGGACGCCAACAAGCAAATATCACGGGTCGATCACGACCTGCCGACAAATGCACCCGGCTGGCAAGGTACCTTTGATGTCAGTGGCGTGGCACCCGGTATATGGTGGATCGACGGACATGTGGTTTTCGGTACCGGCTTCAATAACGGCACCATCATGGCCACGGGCAATATCGCCAGTAAGGATCACTACCGCGGTGCGGCTGTCAACTATGGTGGCGAGCCTATAGTTTATTCCGAGATCCGCGATCCTTCCAAACGCACTACGCCTTATCAGGAGATTTGTCAGGCCATAGGGACCGGAATGAAAGGTGAGATGGATCATTTGCGCGGAATCTATACGCCCCGTTTTGAAAATCAGTATCCGACGAATTTGTGCGACAAAACGGAAGGGACTTTCACCGCCCATCGTTTGGGCAATATAGCTCTGGCCGCCGGCGGCATCAGGCCGGTATCCCTGGGTGGCAATGATGTGGATTTCACAGGAGGCGATATTTTCATTCACGACAACTCCAATGTGTTTGGAATAATCCTGGCCGGTGGCTACCTCGAGATCAGAGACAATGTTGCCATCATGGGCTATGTGTCGGCGTCGGTGCTCGGAGGCGAGCGAGCAGACGAGGATTTCAAAAACCGCATGGATGCGAATGTCAAAGTCTACACGGATACGGCAACGGAATATTATTCACCTAACCAAGTGCCGTGGATGGGCGCCAATCCCTGTACGGTCGGTTGCGGTCCCAACAGTGGCGAAGCCAAAACCAAACTGCTCTGGTCGCGGTACCTGTAAAAATTCCGCGATAAAAAAACGGCTCCAATCGGAGCCGTTTTTTTTGCACGCCTGTTTAGAAAATTTTGTCAGGCATTGCCCGCGGCGGGCTGGGTGCCGGCGCGGCTGATGGTCTTGCGCAGATTGTTCAGGGAGTGGAGGTGCAGATAAATCATTTCCAGCTCATCTGTCTGCGCCAGCTCGGCGAGTTTGTCGGCGGGCAGCTTTTTCAAGCGCTCGCGGTTGACGACAAAAAATCCGCTGAGGGTGCCCTCGCGGCCATCGGGCGTCTTGAACTGCGCGCCCATGGGCTCGAGCAGTTCCAGTTCTTCGAGTTTCTTGCCGAAGATCTCTGTGCGGCGGAAGTGGTTTTGATACTCCTGCAAAAACTCCAGCACTTTTTTCAGATAGGGAGAGGCTTCGCCCTCGGGTGTGAACAGCCGCTCGCCCTCGCCGTTCTGGCGGCAGCCGGCAAATTCCTCATCCAGGCACAGGGTCAGGGTTTTGCCCTCATCATCCGTGGAAAACACAAAGGGATAGCGGCGCACGAATGCCGGTATATATTCCGCCTGCCATTTGCCATCCGCGCCCACGTAGAGATTTTCCCCGGCGCGCACACCCATGATGGCGAGGGGCAGAATGCCCTCTTTGGCGCGGGCGAAGACCACGGCGAATTCCTTCACCGCATTGGGGAATTCAACGGCCGTCAGCGGCGCGGAGTGAATGCCCCGGGCGAAATCGAAGCTCTCGGATCCCACGATCGACCACTCGGCATGGCGCTGCTTATTGACCGGGAGGATATTTTTGTAAAACAGATGGGTATTGGACATAAGGTGAACTCCGAAAATATGGGCTGTCCCTGGAAACTATTAGATGCGGCAAACGGCGGGGTTTGCGGCGGCCGGGTAAATTACCACTATCGGCCGCACCTGTCCCGCTTATCCGATCCGCCGCGGCTTTATTTCCAGGGGGAGGCAATACAGCTAAGCAATACGGTAAGCAATCACCGTTGGGATTTATATTCCAATTTTTAATAAAAATTAGTTTTCATTAAAACCCATTTTGCTAGATTTGTTTTTTCTATGAGCGTGTTGCTCAGGGCGTGATCGGAGAGCCACTGCTAGTATCAAACTCAGACGCGATCACATTTCTCCTGTGCTCGGCAGCACTTCATGTTCGTACCAGTTCCTGCAGGGAGGCCCTTCGTAGGTCAATCGAGCGGCGTTTATGTATCTTCACCAGGCCGTTGAGGCAGCCTTCATAGAAGACTATCCCGACCGCCAGAATCTGGCCGAGTTGCGCAAGCGCTTTCTGCGCATCAATGCCGACCGTCTGCACCGCACTCGCCAGGCCCTCAACCATCAGCAGGACGTTTTTCTGTGCGTGCTGCCACTGCTGTTCCACTGCAATCACCCCATGCTGCCGGGCTATGTCAGCCACAGCACCCCGGCCGGCATCAGCGGCTACAAACCGAGCAAGACCGACCTCAACTACGGCAAGTCCGTGGCGCGCAGCTTTTGTCTGACCGGCGGCTACCACGGTGAGGACATCTGGGCCATCTTCCTCATGGGCAGCGTCGGCACCCTGGCTCATAGCAGCCACAGCGACTTCGATATCTGGTTGTGCCACAAGCCCGGCCTGCCGGAATCCGCCCTGAGAGAGCTGGATCAGAAGTGCCAGCGCATCAGCCAATGGGCCAGAACCCTGCGCCTGGATGTGCACTTTTTTCTTATGGACTGCGACGCCTTCCGCGCCGGTGCCGCCCTCAGCCTGGATGCGGAATCCAGCGGCAGTGCCCAGCGCATGCTGCTGCTGGACGAGTTCTATCGCACCGCCCTGCATGTGGCCGGGCGCCTGCCCCTGTGGTGGTTCATCCCGCCCAGCAGAGAGGGCGATTACGACAACCAGGCGCGCGAGCTGCTGGACAAGCGCTTCCTGCGCCCGGGCACGGTGCTGGATTTCGGCCCGGTGCATAGCATTCCGGACGGAGAATTCATCGGCGCCGGTATCTGGCAGCTGTATAAAGCGATCGGCTCCCCCTACAAATCCGCCCTCAAGCTTTTGCTGCTGGAGGCCTATGTCCACGACTATCCGGGCATAGTGCCCCTGGCGGTGGAGTACAAGCACCGCATCTATGAGCGCGAACCCGCCGTCGACGATCTGGATCCCTACCTGCTCATCTACAGGCGTATAGAACGCTATCTGCTTTCGGAGCGCGATGCGGAGCGGCTGGAACTGATGCGGCGTTGCCTCTACTTCAAGGTGAACAAGCCGCTCTCCCGGGCGCCCAGCCAGCGCGGCAAATCCTGGCAGCGGGCGCTGCTGGAGAACCTGACCCGGGAGTGGGGATGGACCCACGAATACGTGCGTCTGCTGGATCAGCGCCGCGAATGGAAGACCCTGCAAGTGCGGGCGGAGCGCAACCAATTGGTGGCGGCGCTCAACCACAGTTATCGCATGCTGCTGGGATTCGCCCAGCGCAGCGGCGCTGCGCGCTCCATTTCCTCGGGCGAGCTCAATGAACTGGGCCGCAAGCTGCAGGCGGCCTTTGAGCGCCGGCCCGGCAAACTGGAGTGGATCAACCCGGGCATATCCAAAGACATCAGCGAGCCTGTGCTGTCGCTGGTGGAGGCCCGCACTATCGAGA
>Ga0065721_10053098_pt1 | contig 10544 bp, 11 predicted proteins | sample Mesricmetagenome_FD_59108 | JGI IMG/M metagenome (GOLD analysis project Ga0065721, IMG submission 59108) | Mesophilic microbial community from rice straw/compost enrichment Sample: eDNA_1 v2 (version 2) | ecosystem: Engineered > Solid waste > Grass > Composting > Bioreactor | place: USA: Davis... | reverse complement strand
ACAGCACAAGCACAAAGTCAAAAAGGAAAACTTCGACATGTAGTCCTCTTTAAGTTCAAAGACACGTCATCGGCTGCAGATGTGAAGAAGGTGGAAGAGGCATTTGCGGCTCTCGCCAAGAAATTACCGTTGATCAAAGAATTCGAATGGGGTACAAACAACAGCCCTGAGAATCTGAACCAGGGACTTACACATTGTTTCCTGGTAACTTTTTCGAGTGAAAAAGATCGTGATGAGTATCTTGTTCATCCTGAGCACAAGAAGTTCGTAGACATCGCGAAACCGCATTTCGATAAAGTTACCGTGGTTGATTATTGGGTGAAGTAGTCCACAGCCGAATTTTCGACTTTCGATTTTCGATTCTCGGAAATTCTCGATTCTCGATTTTCGATTCTCGGAAATTCTCGATTCTCGATTTTCGATTCTCGGAAATTCTCGATTCTCGATTCTCGATTCTCGACCATTTTCGATTCTCGATTCTCGATTCTCGATCACGGAAATCCATGACTTCCTACTCCCCGAAACTCACGATTGTTGACTGACCCTTCACGATTGGCAAATGATCGCTTGCAATTGCAGGGGGAAATGTCTTTCTTATAAGGAAAATCTACAGTCAAATTATGATTTCAAGACTATCCCTTTCCGTCGTTCTGACGGTCATTACAATGTCGGCGATTGCACAACCACCCTCGTGGATTCGCATTAATCTGGCTGGATACAAACCGGATGCAGTTAAGGTTGCAGTGTGGGGATGCAAGGAGAATGTCACGATCGATCGTTTTGAGTTGGTGGACAAGAACACAGGCAAGGTGGTCTATCAAAATTCATCCGGAAAAGCCTATGGAAAATACGGACCGTTCGCACAAACGTACCGTTTGAATTTCACCGCATTCAAGAAGCCCGGAACATATTTCCTTCGGGCAGGTACGGCGGTTTCTCCCGACTTCAAGATCGGGGCAGACGCCTATAAGGGATCAGCGGACTTTGCTCTCAAATACATGAGGCAACAGCGCAGCGGGTATAATCCCTTTTTGAAGGATTCATGTCACACCGATGATGGGTATACCATGTATGGGCCAATGCCTGACAGCACTCACATCGATGTGAGTGGAGGTTGGCACGACGCAACCGACTACCTGCAATATTCGATGACGTCTGCGAATGCAACGTACCAGCTACTTTCCGCATACCGGGACTTTCCGAAGGTGTTTACTGATGAACATTTTGCCAACGGTTTGCCCGGCAAGAATAGAGTGCCCGATGTTTTCGATGAAGCGAAATGGGGACTTGACTGGTTATTGAAAATGCATCCGCGTCCAGATTGGATGTTCAATCAGTTGGCGGATGACCGCGATCACATTGGTTTTCGGCTTCCAGTAAATGACAAAGCGAATTATGGAAAGGGCAAAGAACGTCCAGTGTATTTCGTCACGGGCGAACCGCAGGGTCTGGGCAGATATAAGAATCGTACAACCGGAACATCATCGATCGCTGGAAAATTCTCCAGTGCATTTGCGTTAGGTCACACCATGTTTAGCAAAGTGGATGCAACTTATGCGCAGAAGCTTCGCGAGCGGGCATTTTCTGCTTATGAATATGGCTTGAAGAAGCCTGGCAACACTCAGACTGCGTGCTACACTGCACCCTATTTCTACGAAGAAGACAACTGGGTGGATGATATGGAACTCGCAGCTGCTCAACTCTTCAATCTTACCAATGATTCGAAGATGCTTGATGAGGCGTACAAGTATGCGCAGCAGGAGAAGCAGACACCATGGTTCTTGTCCGATACCGCAAGTCACTATCAATGGTATCCTTTTATTAATGTGGGGCATTACGAACTTGCCCGGTCTGCCAAAGGCGCCATGCGTGAAGAAGTCATCAAATACTACCGAGATGGAATCGAGATGGTTTGGCAAAAGGCTGCAAAGAACGCTTTCTTCAGGGGAGTACCCTATATTTGGTGCAGTAACAATCTCCAGACTGCATTCGCGATTCAATGCTACTTATATCGGCGATTAACCGGCGACGAGACTTATCTTGAGCTCGAACAAGCTACGTTTGATTTCCTCCTGGGATGCAATCCATGGGGAACAAGCATGATCGTAGGTTATCCCGAGCACGCTGATTATCCTGACGATCCGCATTCTTCGTTCAATTTGTTGCACGGCTATCAAACCCTGGGAGGTATTGTAGATGGTCCGGTCTATGGCACAATTTATAGACAGCAACGCGGAGTTACCGTCGTTCGCGGCGATGAATACGCCGAGTTTCAAAGCGATTACGTCGTCTATCACGATGACTATGGTGACTACGTAACCAACGAACCGACCATGGACGGAACGGCGACACTGATCTATTTGCTTGCGGCGAAGGAGGCTCTGAAGAAGTGAGACGAGGATCGCCGAGCGTACGAATCAGATCAAAATTGATTTTCACTTGAGCTTTACACTCATCACCGGGGCATGTAAGGGCATAGGTAAAGCACTGGCCTATGAGTGCGCGTCTCGTGGTATGAACGTCCTGCTGGTCTCGAACGATCAAACCTGTTTGCAGGTTGTGTGCGACGATATACGCAAGACAAAAGGCGTTCAAAGCCATTGTCTTTGCGTTGATCTTATGGAGGACGGCGGTCCAGGGAAAGTGTATCAATGGGTAAAGGACAACAGTTTTGGCGTCAGCATTCTTATCAACAACGTCGGAATAGGGAAAGGCGGGACTTTCACCAGCATGACGCTGAAAGATCTTCAGCACATGATGTTGCTGAACAATAAGGTGACAGTCGAGATGACTCACTACCTCATTCCTGAACTTCAGAAACAACCACGTGCCCATATTTTGAGCGTGAGCAGTCTGGAAGCTCGACTACCCCTTCCTTACAAGGCCGTCTATACAGGTACCAAAACCTTCATCTATGCATTCTCGCTGGCTATCGCACAGGAATTGAAAACGACGAATGTGCGTGTCAGCGTGTTATGTCCAGGGCCGGTACTCACCAATGAAGACGGCCTTAGTCGCATCAACGCTCACGGTAAGCGCTCGAAATTATTGATGATGTATCCTGATCAGGTTGCTCGTATTGCAGTTGCTGCTATGCTACGAGGGAAGCAAGTAATTGTACCGGGAGCATTGAATGCCTTTTGTTTCAAGTTGGGCTCAATTCTTCCACTGGGGGTGAAAATGCCCATTCTCGAGAAACTGTTTAGGGTATACAAGACTAGCTGAAGTAGTTGTCAATCTTACAGAGCTGCTCACTGATCTTCCAGAGGCGCTCTGCATCTTCTGCGTTCTTGCTGCGTGTCGAAGATGGTTTAGGTCTACATTTATCCCAATAGAGTCCGCTTTTAGTTCCAACGTCGGAATCCGTCGCAAGGAAAATCGCAGTCTTTGCTGCCTCGGCAGGTGTCATTCCTCCTAGTCGTCGTAACTTCCACATCAGACTGTGAAAAGGATTCGTGTGCTTGACACCGATGTCAGTCTTCACAAGACCAGGTTGTACACAATAAACGGACACATGATCGTCTTTCTTAATCCTGTGCAGATGATATGTGAACAACAGATTGGCCAGCTTTGACTGGCCGTATGCTTTCAGTCCGTGATACGACTTTTGCAGGTTGAGATCTTCAAAGTTGATTTTGCCGTATCGGTGCGAATCCGAACCAATATTGATGATGCGACCATCCGGTGATGCCGCGATGTTTGGATAAAGAAGATGCGTGAGGAGGAAATATGCCAGGTGATTGACAGCAAACTGCTTTTCAATGTTGTCGTCAGTCAATTCGCATCGCGATGTCCAAATGCCCGCGTTGTTTATGAGTACATCAATCGTTGGATGATTTCGGCTGATCGCTTCTCCTTGTTGACGAATCTGTTTCTGCGAGCAAAGGTCAATGTTATAGTAACTGATGGATGGATTCCCAGGATACTCTTTCAGGTCGTTTGATACTGCTTCGCCTTTCTTTGGATCCCGGCCGATAAGCACCAGGTCAAATCCATGGGCTGCCATTCCTTTGGCAATTCCTAAGCCAATCCCCGACGTTGCGCCGGTGATGACAGCGGTCTTTCTCTTCATAGTTGGAAGATTGTAAATCGGAGGGCAATATGCAAGTCGAGAATCGAGAATCGAGAATCGAGAATTGCCGAGAATCGAGAATCGAGAATCGAGAATCGAAAATCGAGAATAGTCGAGAATCGAGAATCGAGAATTTTAGGGTCGGCTGTGGGCTAATAAACTTTCGACTGTTTGTAGACTGCGGACTGTGGTCTAACGGTTTTGTTGTTTGCGCTTTAGAGGGTAAATTACACTTCATGTAGAGGCTTCAGCGACGGTTTACCTGGAGTACTTTTCTTGATGTTGCGATCAGGAGGAGCTGAATTTAGAATTTGGATCAAGAATTGACGACGGCATGGGATTTCTCTTAAGACTCAAACACTGGCAGCTCTTCCTAATCACCTGGGGTGTTCCGATCATTATCAATCTGGCGACTTTGTCAAGACCTACATTGAGCATCAAACTATTCCCGGTAATGATGATCGTTTTTATAATCGGAATACTAGGGTGGATATGGGCGATTTCAACTCAGCTACATAAGAAGTTGCCGCAGCATGTCAACTTAAATATTCGAACGTTTAAGATTGTGTTTTCGATTCCGATCGCTTATGTGCTTGCCTTGACAATCTGGATGATGTACCAGTTCTATTTTCGATTTCCGGAGGGCAGCTCCAATATCGGAACGATCATCATTTTCGTTGCTGTTCTTCATTTTGCTTCGATGGTGTGTGTACTTATTGGTTTGCGTTTCGCTGCGCAGACACTTAGATCTGTTGAGCTTGGCCGCCTCGCGCGGTTTAGCGACTATGCAACTGAATTCTTTTTGATCTGGTTCTCTCCCATAGGCTTTTGGATTCTACAACCCAGGTTGAACAGGCTGATGAACAGCGAGTCACTCCGATAGTCAATGCTTTGAGGATGGGATTCGATCATATAACTGCCGAGTATCTTAAGAGTGAGCTGGCATTCGTTACGTCACGCAGCAGTGGACCGGGAGGTCAGAACGTGAACAAAGTGAATTCGAAAGTCACCTTATACTTCGATATTGCGAATTCACGGTTGCTAACCGATGAACAAAAGGAAATTCTTCGCGAAAGACTCTCGACGCGGATAACTCAGTCCGGAGTGTTGATGCTTCCGGTACAAGGGAGCCGGTCGCAGGCAGAGAATCGTGAAACTGCCCTGTTGAAACTAGACGAATTGCTCAGGAAAGCGTTTGTCAAGCGCAAGGCGCGCAAACCCACGAAGCCGCCGAAAGGAGCAAAACTGCAAAGGCTTAAGAGTAAGAAAGAGGTGTCGGAAAAGAAGAAATGGAGACGCCGACCAGATCTCTCATGACGGGCGGCGTCCGGTCACTTTAGTATTTTCTTAGCTTGCCTATACTGCTGTCAAGGCTTTTGATCAGTTTATCAATAGCGCCGCTGAACGCAATGTCGATATTTTCCGCATTGTGAGAAACTACTACAGTTTTCATGCCCTTCACTCTTGCCTCGAGAAGGCATTTCTTGTCATCGCTTCCGGCTTTGTCTGCGTTCTCATCGCTGAGAAAGACCTGTACGCTCGTTACGTGATCCCGGAAGCGACTCAGACTATCCTGAATAGTCTCGTTGAAATAGGATATCATTCGCGCACTTCCTTCAATGTTTTTGTCGGTGTTGACTTTGACTTGCATAAGATTTAAGATGAACTAGTTGTTCAGATTTATCTGGTAAGATTGCTCTTTTTATTCAGAAATGAAAGACAGACCGATCCTTCCTTAAAGGTGTGCCTTCATCCATTCCTGCATCTTTTTCCACATGTCTTGAGTGTAGACATGGCCGGTCTTTTCGTAGATTATGTTCTGAAACGAGCTGTCTGAATTGTAGAGCTTGTACACGGGGCGAACTTTGTCGTCGATTTTTCGAATGCCGTCCACCGGTGATCCGATGTCTTCATCTCCTGTCATGAACAGGATGGGGCGAGGTGCAATCAGGCTGATGATGGCCTCTGTATCGAAGTGAGTCAAGAGACCAGGGACAAAGTAATAAATACCATGCGCTCGAAGTTTTTCTTCAGCGATCAGGTCCTGGTATCTTGTGAGACATCCAACAGCGACGCCGGTTTTTATCCTTTCATCAAGCGCCATTAACCACCAAGAGCGTGTGGCTCCCATGCTGATGCCGGTCACCGCTACGCGATTCTTGTCAACTTCTGGTCTTGAGAAAAGGTAATCAAGGGCGATCAGGTCATCGCGTACCATCATAGCCCACAGGGATCGGCCATACCAAAGTTCCAGCTTCGAAGTCGACATTTCTTCCGCTCCGTTTTTCTCGGTAGGACCTCCAGGGCCCTTCCCGCTGCGTTCACCGAAACAATAGGCGTCGATCGCCATGACGGCATAGCCGAGTTTTGTCAAGGTCTCGGCGGGCACTTCGGGAGTGTGGTGTGTAGTAAAGATTTCCTGCTTACCGAGGTCGTAATTTCCGCCATGCCAATGGCAGTAGAATATGGCGGGAAAGGGCTTGCTGCCTTGAGTAGGAGTGAGGAAGTATCCGGGAACAACGGCACCTGCGCCATTGTCAAACTCAAACTTCTCCAGCGTGTAGCCATCACGTTCCTCCGTCGACAGTATTCGCACGTCAACCGTCCGCGGGCGGTCCGGGATATTGCCAAAAAGCGAGATGATTGTCTTTCGGATATCGATTCGTTTTTGTTGCCACTGACGCAGCGACGATGGTGCATTGAATTCAGGAACGGCAAATTCGCGTTGTTGAGCCATTGCGGCGAAAGTTATGATCAGGCAAAAGGTTGTAAGAAGCGATTTCATCGTTTCTTAAATATATCCCAATAAATTCAGGTTTCCTTGTTCGGGTCAAAGCGATTTTCTTCTCGGCGGGACGGGGCGTGCGTGCCAGGTTTCTTGGTTAAGTGGGAAAAAATTGCGAACCTTCATTATGAAAAAGAAGGAGTGCCCGTCATGTGCGATGGAGATCGATGTGCGGAGTAAACGGTGTCCGGTTTGTGACTACGAGTTCCCGGCGACGAACTCGGGGTTGAAATGGGCGGCGCTGGTGTTGGCGATCTTTTTGCTGTTGTATATAATACTATTCTAAATCCAAAGACACGACGAACATGACGAATCCACAACGAACACGACGTAATTGCATCAGTGTCTGCATATGTTGCGCCAAGCATCTCATATAGATAGCACTTGCTAAAATGAATGTGCGGCTGCTGCAGAAAGAGAATAAAATACGTTGTGTTCGTCGTGCTTTCGTTATGTTCGTCGTGTCTTGGATTTTGGGATTCGTCAGTACTTCTGCATCAACGTCAGCAACTTCCTATCCAATTTATGCCCATGCCAATCCTCATACTCAATATCCTCCCTTCCGGAATCGAGCACGCCGAAGGATCCTGAGAATTCCCACAACGCAAAACCAATGTCATTGCTCCGTAGGATATCGAGTACATCAGTGAACCAGGCGATGAATACATCGTGTGGGGTTTTGTTCCAGCAGCCGCACTCACCGCAGTGAACGCCAACTCCTGATTTGGAAAGTTCTATCCATGGCTTGTAGTACTCTTCGAGCATTGTTCGACTGAGATACCGATTACCGACTTGTCCGGGCCATTTCGGTTCAGGAAGCGCATCCGGGTTGGGGTTTGCCCACGGAGCTTTGTAGTGCGAGATGATACCGGGGTTATAACCCCGACAACTCTGGGCAATGTTAAGGTCCTTAATTTCTGGGATGACTGTGTTTCCAACATTGTTGCCGTCGGCGATAATGAGATGCTTGGGATTTTCCTTCCAGATCGCATCCGATGCAGCGATCGCCAATTTTCGATAAAGCTCGCCCGGTACAGCGCTTCGTTTTGAATGCTGGTCATTCATGTCTTCCCGGAGACTGGGTTCATTCAGCAAATCGAAACTGATTTTCTTCGAGGAGGTGTTCTTATAGCGTTTCGCCCACATGTTCCAATGGAAGCAGAAGGCGTCAAGTGCTTCTTGATCTTTCCAGAGATTATAGGGCTCGTGAAATCCGGCATTGACGCAGTAGCCAGGCGCTCGATGGAGGTTCAGACTGACGTGCATATTGTATTTATGTGCAAGCTCCACGAGGTTGCTGATGGCGTCAACGCGTTCATTGCTGATTTTGTATACGTCGTCTGGTGTGATGTTGCGAGATCTGTCGATATCGAGGTAGTTGGGATAAGCCATAGGGAGTCGTATGAAATCGAATCCCCAATCACGCATCCATTTGAGGTCCTCTTCCGTTGTCTGTCTGCGAGAACGCGTAGGGTCAGGAGAAAAGAAGTCCAGCAGATTGAACCCCTTCCATCGCGGTAGAGGATTTTTCTTGGCCATTGCGGATGTGACAGGTCCTTGAAGTGTCAATGCCGCCGCGGCCGCAGCCGAGGATGAAATAAATGTGCGTCGGTTCATATTCTTTCCGGTTTTCAGGTTACCGGATGACCGGCACCTGTGCTCAAAAAAAGTTAAGATCCATTAAAGTGATACAACAGAATGACAGTTGCCGTGAATGCTGGCTTTGGATTGTCTTTGATCTCCAACTCAGCATCGAGCTCTGCCTTCGCAATGCCGCGCAGGTTAGTGAGTGCGGCAAGTTTTACCTTCAAACGAACTTCGCTGTCGACGACGACCGGTTGATTAAACTTTAACTTATCAATTCCATAGTTGATAAGCATCTTAATGTTGTGAATGTCTGCAATCTGATTCCACAGAAACGGAACCAGCGACAGAGCGAGATATCCATGAGCGATAGTTTTCTTGAATGGACTCTCGCGTTCGGCGCGATCCTCGTCAGTATGGATCCATTGATGATCAAGCGTTGCGTCAGCAAATTGATTGATCCTTGATTGTTCGATCTTGAGATAATCGGAAACTCCAATGGGCTTTCCAATGTATTGGGAAAATTCTTCAAAGCTTCCGATTGATACTTTAGCCATGATATTTGAAATTGTGAAGTTTCTGCGAAAATAAGTAATTACACTTTAGCAAGCGGGGCCCTGGCCGATTATCTCACATCTGAAAACAATCGCTGCACCTTCAATTTGAGGATGTTCGCCGCGTTCGACATCGCCAGGTCCGGTGGTGTTTCGTCATCCACCAGTGTGATGATGTCTTGGACACCCTTCGCGCGGGCTTCGTGGCGAGGGATTTCGGAAACTCCGCACACGACAAGCACGGGTATGCTCTTGTGGGATGTCAGGGCTATGATTTCGGAAACTACCTTCCCCGAGAATGTTTGTTGATCGACCTTGCCTTCGCCGGTAATTACGATATCGGCCTGGTCAATTTCCTTGTCGAGTCCGCTTGTTTCGATCAGGTATGAAATGCCTCTTTGGATAGTTGCCTTCAAAAAGACTCTTGCCCCTGCCCCAAGTCCTCCGGCAGCGCCTGCACCCGGAAAATCGACAGGGACATGGAACCGTTCATGCACGACTCGTCGAAAATTGCGAAGGCCATCATCCAACAACTCGATGGCTCTCTTATCAGCTCCTTTTTGTGCGGCGTAAACATGGGCGGCGCCGTTGGGACCGTACAGTGCATTTTTTACGTCGCATAAGGCTATAAACTCTACCTTCTCCAGGCGGGGATGAATGCGATCGGCCTTTATCGTGTGAACATGAATGAGATTTTCCCCGGTGGGCTTGAGTAATTCTCCAGACGCGCTCTCGAAAGAATATCCAAGGGCGGCTGCCATCCCGATTCCGGCGTCGTTGGTTGCGCTGCCGCCGATGCCCAAAATAATGCGATCAACACCCCGGTTGAGCGCATCGGCGATGAGTTCCCCGGTGCCGAACGTTGTGGTGAACAGAGGATTCCGTTGGACCGGAGCAAGGAGCATCAAACCAGAGGCAGACGCCATCTCAATAAAAGCTATCCGGCCATCTGATGAGAGGCCATATCGCGCGTTGACAGGATCGAACAACGGTCCATGTACCCGAACCTCCACGGAGGTGCCCTTGAACCATTCGGTCAGCAGGTCACACGTTCCTTCCCCTCCGTCGGCGAGGGGTATCGACTTGACCGTTGCATGAGGCAAGGTTTCGTTAATGGCATCTTCGATCGCTCGACAAACTTCGGGTGCGGAAAGCGAACCTTTAAACTTGTCCGGGCAAAGCAGAATATTCACAATGCGATAATAGGGAAAAAGTCCCTTATGAGGGATTGAATGTTTTCACAACATTCATGGCTTTGATTAATTTTATGAACTAATGCCAGTCAATTGTGTCGCGATCTGTTAAGAACTTCAGCTTTGAAACACGTCTGTCGGAAATTGAGAACGCGTTCATCAAGACCGCGATTTTTCTCCCCCAGGACGTTGTGGTTAAGTTGCCGAAAGGAAGGGTCCGGGTCGAAGGAACATTCAATGGGACGCCGTTCGCCCTTGCCGTTCTGCATTTGAAAGACGGGTCCCGATATTTCTCTGTCAGTGCTCCGCTGCGCCGTGCTGCGCGCATCAAAGTTGGAGACAAGGTCCAGGTGAAG
>Ga0065721_10053090_pt1 | contig 10544 bp, 10 predicted proteins | sample Mesricmetagenome_FD_59108 | JGI IMG/M metagenome (GOLD analysis project Ga0065721, IMG submission 59108) | Mesophilic microbial community from rice straw/compost enrichment Sample: eDNA_1 v2 (version 2) | ecosystem: Engineered > Solid waste > Grass > Composting > Bioreactor | place: USA: Davis... | reverse complement strand
TCCAACCGCTGTTCCTTTTGAGTTAGTAACATTTCCACTAGCCTCATCAAACTTAAACCAGTTAGTCAACTTACTATTAGCTGTAATTGCTGTATCTAATAGGTTTGTGTAGTCATATGACTGTTCAATCTTCTTATACTCCCCATCGTGATAAATAAAAGATTTATTAACATGGAAATCAATAATAGAAAGAGCATTACTGTAAACTTGGAAATCATCTATCTGACCATTAAAAAACCTATCTGTTACAGAACCTTGTGCATTACCAATTCGCAAATTTGATGAATGAATTATAGTAAAAGAAGCAGTATTCCCAACCGATTTAGGTGCTGTCATATCATTAACATACAATGAAAATTGAGTACCGTTTTTAACAATCATCACATCATACCACTGTCCTGTTAAAAGAGTGGTACTATATGTTAATTGCAACAAATAAGCAGAACCAGTTCCAATATAAAAACCAAATCCACCTGATGAGATAGCAAACCTAACTCCATTAGTAGTGTTATTATCTGATTGTGTAGAAAATACTGTACTACTTGTTGCAGAAGTTACCTTCATCTTAAAACGAATAGTAAAACTACTGGTTGGTATAATTGTTTGGTTAAACTGAACATAACTATTTGTTCCATTGAAATTCATTGCGTATCCTTGACTATTCCAACCTGATACTCTAGTTGCACCACCAACAATAGTACCGACCGCTGTTCCTTTTGAATCTGTGACATTGCCCATTTCTTCATCAAATTGAAACCATGCAGCTCCATACTTATTCATTGCTTGTTTAATTTGCTCATTATAAAGCACGTTAGCGTCTACAGGCATTATTCCACCACCCTTACTACATCTAATGTATCTATTCTTAACCAATCTGATCTTGTGATGGATTTTCGATGTAAAGCACCATCGTCAGACCAAGTGTTGTCTTTGGTCATTAGGTATTCGTAATTGCGTTTTATAATAATACCATTTGTTGAGTCAACAAACTGATTTGATGGAATAGCCTCAGTAAAATCTCGGGTTTCATACTCGCTATGACCTTTTTCTGCAGCGAGATCAACTCTGATTTTAATATATGGACTGGGCGAATTTAATATATTGCCTGCAACATCAGTTTCTACAAACTCTGTCCAAATAATATTATTTTCAGACGATGAAACAGATATTTTATAAGAACTGTCTCCCAGTTGTTCAACAAGTGATTGAAATGGTTTAAATTCTTTAAATTTGTCAGCAAACTGTATAGAACTTGATATCCAATATCCGCTTTCTGCATACACAATTTGCCCTAAGCTATCAACACCAACTTCTTGTAATTGCAATTTACCGTTTTTAAAAATAGTATTATTATGTATTCCAGTTGAAAAATCGAGATTAAACGAAATATCCTGTGTTTCCAATGATAATCACCTACCTTATGTAACAATAAAATTACCACTACAAGCCACACCTTTTTCTAGTGGTGCGTCTAACTCAAACAATTGGGTTCCGTTCTTTCTCACAATAATCAGTCCGTCTTCAAAATCTTTATCTGCTGTTAATTCTATATTTAAGTAAAAATTTCTCCCGAACGGAACGCAACAAATTGTCTTAAAAATAAAATTAACTCCATTAACACTCAGGTTTTTCGTATAGCCGAAATCAAACTGCACTATTTCTCCATTTGCAAAACCTTGTATTAGGTTTCTATTAATTGCAGATTCCCCGTGCTTACATTGACATATATTGTTATAAGGAGAAAGCGCATGTCCTGTTAACGGAAATTCTTCATTTGTCTTTCTGTCTTTGTAAAATACTTCAATCATTCGTCCAGCTAACTTATATTCTCCACCATAAACCTCAAAGTATAAGTTCATTCCATGCCCAATTAACCCAAAACGAATCAAACTGCTTTTGTTTACAGTATAAAAGTCATTTTTTTGCTTGGTATCGAAATCATATTCGGATAAATATGTACCGTCCATGTATGCAGCCATCCAGATGAAATCTTGATTTGCCACTGGACTGTGCAAAGGTATATTATTATTCATCAATATCACTCACTTCAATTAAAAAAAAGGACTGAAAAATCAGCCCTTTTTTACATATTATTTTATACAAATGTATATTGTAGACGTAACAAGAATGCTACATTACCTGCAGTGGCAGTAACCGTTGGTCTAGCTTGAAGAGTTACCTGAGCAAAATTAGATGCGGAGTTAGCAACTGTGCCGTCGTTTGCTGTGCCTTTAATAGTGCCCGCAGGAGCAGAGCCACCAGCTTTAACAGGTCGAGTTGTTGTTCCACCAATTTCTGAAAATGTAGATTCTCCCATTGTATCTACTCTAGCCCAAATCCATTTATCAGTTACTAGCTCACCAGTATCTCCACCAGCAATATCTTTCGTAGTAATAGTGCAGCTTTGTGCGTCACTAATATCTTCTGCACCACCTCTGTTATTCCAAATTAAAAACACATCATTTTGTGATGTCGAGCCAGCGTCCACAGGATTACCCCCGTTCACTGTCCAGTTCGACCATTGGCTTGCATTGTCTTGTTTCCACCATGATATTTGTACTGCCATATTTTTGTCTCCTATTCTTTATAAGTAGTGTTAATAGTCATAATTATTGAGATTCCACGGATAGCCTCATCAAATTGAGAAACAGTTACCCTGAATTTATCATTTTCTTTGGCTTGATTATCTTCCACAGTTCCGTAAATTGCTTTTTTACCTTCTGGCTGAAATATTAAATTTTGAGAGAATATATTATCCCAACTACCATCATTGTTGTAATCATCATCAGATATCCGTTCAATTGCGATCTCAGTAGGATAAAGTAGTCCAACTTTAGTACAATAAGCTTCAACGCTTACTATTTCCCCATCTGATGGCATGACAAAATAAGCCAAGTCCTGAACTCCTTGACTCAAAATTTTTTGTATACTAAAAAAAGCAGGTCGTTTTACAAAGATTTTATAATCTTCCTTGTTTAGTATTCCATCAGAATCCTCAGAAACTCTAGGGATTGCACCAATAATATTACCAACATATTCCCACTGATGTGATACCATTCCATCATACCTATAAATATCACCAGTGTTGTCAACTGTTACTTGCCATCCATTTTCAGGCTCAGGGTAAACAGTTGCAAGATCCTCATATGTAGCCACTGAATCTTTTCTTATTATTATTGTCGATGCAGCAGCTTCAAGAGCAGCCTGTGCTGCGGTGTTGGCGTTTTGAGTAGCAATAATAGAGTTATCAATAGCTACATTGGTTTGTTCTGTAACTTGTTGCGCTTCTGCTATTGCATTATTTATTTCAGTTAATTTGATTGTTAGACTTTCATTAAATCTGGCTAAACTATCTATATAATCTTGCAATGTAACGACGACATTGGGATTATTTTTAATCATTGCATATACTCTAGAAGCTGAGATAAGTCTAATACCTTTACCATAATAGAGGAATGTAAAAGTTTTGGCTTCATGCTCAGGACTGAAATATACTATACCAGTAGAATAATCAACCACAAACTCATTAACATTAATTACTTTGTTTTTAATAAAAGTCTCCATCGGAACCTCGATGAATCCCGACACCTGAACTTTTTGAGTTACCGAAGGCATTTCTATTAATGTCACTATACCATTAATAACTGGAAGTGAATCAGCCCTAGCAATATGCGTATCTCGCCAAACACCTATATTTGGATCAACATAATCTAAGTATGTTTGCAAATTTGCAATAATGCTCACCCCCTAAGCACCAAAATTTATTTTTGTGTTTCCGTCAGCTATTGTGGTCGTAACTCCTAAAACCTCTACCTCAGAACCTATTAAGGCTATTGATTGACCACCTAACTTTCCTTTTGCTGATCCACCTGTTATCACTCCAGTTCCACTTCCCGAAGTTGCAGGAGAGATATTTCTATATCTCCATGGATAAGAGTCAGAAGGAACTGGGGGATCGGCAACCCATGTAAATTCAACAGGATCTCCAACTTTAGCCACACTTATCCCATTTACTTTAATTTTTGAGGAGCTTGAAACTGTTCCAGTGATTTTTGCGTCTGTTGAATGACTCCCCTTTGTCACCCAATCATATTCATCAGGGTCCCACCCATTGCATAGACCAGTAATTGGGTCCCATGAGTTACAAGCTCCATATTGCACTACTTCGTATCTTTGTGAAATGTAGGTCACATGACCTGTTTTTTTTACTTCTGTTATTGTAGAGCCATCAACAGCTACTCCTGCCATAAAACCACCTCGTTATATCAGTTTAAATTGACTCCTAAATTGAATTTTTGCAGCACCGCTAACCTTAAAAACATTTTTGCCTCTTGGTAATTTGAGATAGTTGTCGTTAAAATTACTATATCTTTCAATCAAAGCTGCCGATGTTTCAATGTATTCATTTTCGCTGTTTACATAAATCTTTTCTCCGTCTCCAATATAGTCAAACTCAAACTTTTCATTGTTATTGCTAATGTTCGTTAATGTGAAAGCACCAGTTCCTACTTTTTCGATCCATATTTCGGGCGTACAGTATGTATCTCCCCTGTTATTAAATACAAGAATTGGTTCAAACTCTAGCAATAATTCATGAAACACTGGAAATAATGATTGGTCGCTGTTATCAAAAAAAACTCTAAATTTGAATAGTAGATTATGGATTGGCGTTTGATAATCTAAATCAGGAATAACGCTACCATTGACTGCTTGTTTCCAAAACGTCCAGTCATAGCCATTATTAAAAGAAAGTGATGTGTAGACTTTAATTTTTTCGAGATTGTCTCCAGTCCAACTTATAGAATTTATTGCACCATCTCCTGCAACATAAAGATTGATAGGATTGGATTCATAGTACCCTCGAAAACCAAATAAATCTGCTAAAGTGCTAATCGTCATATTTAATCAATCTTTCCGAAAGGTCTAAAATGAGCAGATACCCCTGATTCTTGCCATCTTACAATTCTATATCCAATCCACACCACTTGATTGTCAGATATCGCTACACCCTCGGTTGACCATATTGGTTCTGTTGTACCAGAAGTACCCGAAGTTTCACAACGGTAAAACAAATCATTATCAATACTTGGAACAACTATTTCATTGACTTCATAGTGTTTATTGGCTTGCCAAACGCTCTTGTTCTTGGTATCTTCAGTAATAGAGTCATTTGCTAACAACCAATCAGGTTCTAATGGTGAAGTGTACCCAGTTTTGTTGCATGTATAAAAATGTCCATTATTAATAGTGGGAGATATTTTATCTCCTATATTAACCAAAGTCAATGGAGACCATGTTCGTGTATATTCACCAGTCCGAACATTAATCGCACCTACATAATCCCCAATATTTCGATTTTTAAAAAACACCTTTTTATCTCTCGGATAATGTTTATACGGTATGCTTTCGTAATCAATAATGATTACTTGGTCAAGTTTATTGTTGTTGTATTGCACATTATCTATGTAGGTCATTCTTGGATCATCAGTAATTTCTGGTGATTTTAAGCCAAGGTTTTCGGTTGTTGTTGTCATTTCATCACTCCTTTTAATCCGAATTAAATAGTTCTTCCCAAGTGGAAAAATTACCAAACAAATCTTCCCATGTAAAAGTTGGATTGTTTATTAACTCTAGCTTTCCTTCATTATTGATTTCTGTTCTGATAAATCTGCCTTGTGAAAAATCATTGATTTCTACAGATTCGTTTTCTACATTTGACCAATCATATATTTCTGAAAGTAATAAAGGTGAATATGCATAAGCATCATTACATTCAAAAGTAATGGTTAAATAACCCTGCGACATACAATTATGATAAAGTTCTGGTTTATCAATATATAAAGCGTAGTATATTTTCTCAGGATTGTTTGAAAAGATTAACGGAGCATAGTATTCAGGTTCAGTTAGCCATTGTCTTACTTTTCTTAACTCTTCTTCTGTCCATTCTTCTTCAAAAGCAAAATCAACAGTGAGCGTAAGCACATCTTTTTTTTTGCTTTGAAAATATGGTTTATCTCTATTTTTAACTGTCACTTTGTTAATGGTCTGATTAGCTGCAAAATATTCGCTTTGCATCCCACCATCTAAAGAAACATTAAGAATTTTACAGTCTTTGCTACGAATGTTGTTGTAAGTGAAATAAAGCGAGTCTTTAATTGTCATTCTTACGTCTCACTTTCTTTTTATTATTTTCACAGAAAGGTGTTAACATCTTATTTCTATTTGTGTTTAAAATAAAAAGAACCTCGTTAAAACAAGGCTCTTTATATATTAGTCATTATTCTCTGTGGTTTCGTAAATATCTCCAATTTATTGAATTTTCTTTTGTATAGTCAATGGGTTTCTTGCCCTCGTTGTCTTCAATCTGAGTGGAAACATTTAATTCATTTACTAACAATGACATAAATATATTGCTTTCTTCGAGTACAGCGTGATGAAGCGGAGTCTTACCATTACTATCTTGTAAGGAAGCATTTGCTTTATTCTCTTTTAGATAAGTGTATAAAAAACTGTTTTTCTCAATTACTGCATAATGATACAAACTATAACCAGTCACTTGATCTTGAGCGTTTATGCTAATCTCACCACTGCTTACTGCATTTTTTACTTTCTCTAAATCTATTTTATTATCTGTCGAAATTAATAAATACAAATTATTCACATATTCACTCCCGACATTTGTTTTTGAATTTTTTGAACTACCTAATTCATTGCTTGTTTTCGAAGAAAGTGTGATTTGTTTAGAATCTACACCGATAACATCGTAACCTAGTGCTTCTGATAACTCTCTCAGTGGAAGATACGTTCGATTATTGATAATAAAAGGTTTTTCTTCTAAAGACAATGCAATCCCGTCAACAACTATTTTTCGATCAAACATTTTCGCAACTAAGTCAGTGTTTGCAGCTACAACAACTGAACTTACACCAATAAAAATACCTGCAATCAATCCAGACACCAAGACAGTCAATCTTTTCATAATTTCAACTCCTTTATATTTTTCTTGTATAAATATTATATCGGAATTTTCTTGGAAAATGTTTAAGTATTTTATAATATTTCACGATTATTATGAAAAATTGTACGAAGGAGCGTTAAAGTTCATCGGTTGAGACGTTGATAATGTTATAACGCCTGTAGGAGAAATTGTTATTGAAGCTCCGCTTGCGTGATTTATTGATATCGTACCATGTCCTGTATTTTTAGCTATCTCTATTTCACTACCGTTATCAAGAGAAAGACGAATATTATCATCACTATTAACAAAAGTTTTTTTAGAAGTTATATCGAGTATCTCGTCCTCTGATAACACATAAACTCCCGAATCGGTTAACTTGATACCGCGCTCTTTGGCAAAATTGGAAGCATAATAAGTTATATCAAAGCTGCCGTTTGGTTTATTTAAAAATGCGCGCCCACTTTTATTATTCTCAGCACCGTCATTAATCGACACATCTTTTATAGCCCCGTCTCCTTCTCCTATAATAATACGAGGGGTGGCTGCACTTCCGTCTCCCAAAAAGTCCATTATCATTTTTAGTCTTTGAGCAATATCGAGATCAAAGACTGGATACGCAGTAACTTTTGTAGTTACTTCTTCCTTGCTTGCGTCAGTCCAGTATAGTTTAGTTCCGTCAGATGTTTCTGCATGCGTTCTGTCGATAATCTGACCAGTTATCCATTTCGCCTGTTTGTCTTTAATGTCAATGTAATTTGAATACGCCCAAAGATTATCAGTTTTCCCCAAAGTTTGTAGATGATTCACTGTTAAATTAGCGATCATACCATCGTTTGCAGTAATGGTGTTTGTTAAAATGTTTTCTGATTTAATAAAACCAGCAATCACTGAAAAATTCTGCAAATTTAGTATTCTGTTTTCAGCATCTATTAATAACGTATCCTCAGTTGCCCCTCCGAATGGATCTGATGTTATTTTCAACCTTTTTGCAACCAAATCAATTGCGTGCAACGTACCATTTTCATCGGCAAAAAACACAGGCTGACCATCTCTTTCTATCTTGATCCCTTCGGTAGCGTTCATTGTTAATATAACCATATTGTCAGTCCGTGTAACGGTGATACCATTTAAAGCATCAATTACTACTTTGTTGTAATTCTGCCCCAATTGAACACTACCCCACTTCAAGGCATTTGTTATTTCGTTAATAATTCTATTAGCTTGATCGTAATATGCTTGAAATGTGTTCTTAAATATTGTTCTGTCAACTTCTGAAGTAGTATTCATGTTAGCCAACAAAGGAGTAACATAAGTAATCAACGCGTCATAGGCACTAGTAAACGGAGGAATGTTGATTAGAATGGTAGCATGATTATCACGTTGAGAAGTTTTATAAGCATTTGCCTGTGCTAATAATTTCGAATACTCGGTCATGATGGTCTCTACTTCTTGTTTAAGAGTTAATTTCTCAATTGATGTTAATTTTCCATCTGCAACTATAGTATCAAATCTTCCGATATCCAAGTACTTAGTGTCAACATCTAAAAGAATTTCATCGAGATCATTGACAATAGTTAATTTCTTTGCAACCAACTCTTCTGTCCAAAGTCTTCCATCAGTTACGTTTACATAAAATTTCTTTCTCCAAATTTCGTTATTAGCATCCCATTTTTCAATAGCTATGCCTTCAGTAGCATTCAACTTAGTTCGATATAAATTATCGCTTCTAGTTACGATGATTCCTTGCATATAGTCAATTAAAACATTGTTAAATATTGCACCAAACTGAACACTGGAATATTTGATTGAATCGTTAATTGCATTGATAATATTAGTAACTTCGTCATAATAACTCTTAAACTTCAGGATAAACTCTTCACGATCAATCTCGCTAGTAGCGTCCATATCGTTCAATAATGGAGATAAATACGACATCAAATTATTATAGGCAGTTGTAAAAGCAGTGGTGCTAATACGAATAGAACTATCTCTGGTTGTTTCTTTATAAATATTTGCTTGAGCCAATAATTTGGTATACTCAGACATTATACGAGTGCGTTCCCCTAAAACTTGCAACTTCTCTACTCCAGTTAGTTTCCCATCAGTAATAATGTTATCAAATCTTCCAATGTTCATGTATTTCGATTCACTGTCAAGCAATAACTCATCATTATCTGATGTGATCTTCAGACGTTTTGCTGTCATGTCAATTGCATATAAAAAACCATCATTATCTACGTAGAACACATCAACAAATTGTGTTCCATTCCATCGCTGAATCTTAAACCCATCTTCAGAGTCGGCAACAATTCTGTTGATTAAGTTAGTTGAACATGGTTCAGAACTATCGTAACGATTAATGACCATACCGAATTTATCTGGATTTTCATCGTATAAACCAAGTTTCATTGCTTCTCGATTACAGCGATCAGTAATGGTAGTCGCCGCACCCTCAGTCATCCATGTCCCGTCTTCGGTTCCTATAGTGATTCTTTGTCCTAAAATGAGCTTTCCTAGAACTTGCTCGGCAATCACAAGTTCAGGTTGAAATGTTTCAATGTCAAACTTTTTAATTTTTTCATCGCTCATTTCAAGCGTGTCTAGAAGCTCTACTTTATTTTTCTCAATCTTAAAAACTTCTATAAAACCTCCTATTTCCTCGCTGTTTAGGTCGCTAAATACATTGTTAAAAAATTTGACAACTGATGAATGTTTTCCTATATTGCCTTCAAGTAAATCAAGACATTCTCTAGTTTTTATTCCACCAGAAAATAATTTTATACCATCCTCTTCAATCTGAGAGCAAATTACTTCAAAGTTTTTGTAAGGAGATATTTGATATACACAGGAAGATGTGTCTTCACATTTAAAAATCAGGATGTCAAGATTAACTTCTCCTAGTTTTGAATGTTCATAAAATAAATTTTTCGCAATAATAGAAAGGCTTTTAATCGACTTGTCACTCTCTTGGATAAATTGATTCATAATATGATAGGCTAATCCCATAGTCCCTGAACAAAAAACTAGAAAATCGCCAAATTGATAAAGTTTTTTCCCATTGTTGGAAAGTCTATATGGTGTATTTTTATATTTGAAAGATATGGCAGTATCAGAAGCCACATATATTTTATCTTTAGTTTGAACCACTGCTACTGCACTCATATTCTCTCTCCTCTATTTTTTTTAGTTTTTTATCTAATATAAAATCTATGTTATCGATTTCCCAATAAGGAATTCTTATTAATGGAATATCATTTTTTTTACAATAGCTATTTTTTATATTATCTCTTTTTTGGTTTATTTTAAAACCTTGCTCTCCGCCCCAAAAGTCTATCGCTCTGAAATGTTGCTCACCATCAAATTCGATAAGGCAAAGCAACTTATTATTTTTGAATAGTGCAAAATCAAACTTAAGTCTATTCACATGCTTACAATCGCTAAATGTGTATTCTCTTTTTACGATAAAATTTTTATCACTTAAATACTCTTGAATTAGATTTTCCCCTTTTGACGATGCACAGAAAGGGCATCCGCTAACTTTCCTAAGTATGTTTGAGGGAGTTGGGGAAAATGTGTTTCCACACTT
>Ga0065721_10053097_pt1 | contig 10547 bp, 4 predicted proteins | sample Mesricmetagenome_FD_59108 | JGI IMG/M metagenome (GOLD analysis project Ga0065721, IMG submission 59108) | Mesophilic microbial community from rice straw/compost enrichment Sample: eDNA_1 v2 (version 2) | ecosystem: Engineered > Solid waste > Grass > Composting > Bioreactor | place: USA: Davis... | reverse complement strand
CATCAACAAAGTCCGATTCTACAACCAGGAAAGCCAGATGGCCCGGATCGCGCAGCTGGAAAAATCAGGCGCAGACGAGCAACTGTATTCGACATTGAAGGCGTATGTGAGCAACTTCGGGATCGAAAACTTTTCCACGAATACGAATCTGATCTGGAAACTGGCCAAACTTTCGGAAAAACACGGCCCTCCAGGAGAATCGATCCTGCTCTACAAACTCGTACTGAAACACTCCCGGGCAAATGCTGAGGTACGGCGGGTCCGACGAGAATACGACAGCCTTGCCAGGGAAAAGGCCGAAGACTACGTTCCCCTTGCTCAGTATTACGAACTTGTCGCCTACCGCAAGGAAATTGACACATTACGACCACCGCAGGGAGTACTTGTGAGAATGGGTGATTGGGTCAATTCCGACAAAGCGGACTATGGTCCAACCATTGGGAACCTCGATTACTTGTTGCTCTTTACATCCAAGAGAAATTCGCTCATGTCGATAGAACGCACATCGAACGAGGATCTCTTCTTCACCATGAAACAAGACGGGCAATGGATGGACGCGGAACCTTTCAAGACGATCAACACCGCTTACAACGAGGGATCCGCTTGTCTAAGCAAGGACGGCCGCACACTCTATTTCGCGCGATGCAACTCACCAGACTCGTATGGTAACTGCGATATCTTTCAAGCAACGCTTACTGCCGACAGTGTTTGGGGCAATGTGAAAAACCTTGGACCGAACATCAATTCAATTGCCTGGGACTCTCATCCCTCCCTCTCGCATTCGGGCGACACCCTGTTCTTTTCTTCAGGACGTCTCGGTGGCTTCGGTCTAACCGATATTTACTACAGCGTTAAGGACAAGGATGGAAAGTGGCAGAAAGCTCAGAACATCGGTCCCATCATCAACACGCGTAACAGCGAGGTAAGTCCGTTCTTTCATCATCGTCATAACGTACTATACTTCAGTTCCGATGGACATCCGCTTAGTTTCGGCGACTTTGATATCTACAAATCCTACCGCGATGGCAACAACTGGGGCGAACCTAAGAACATCGGCCCGCTCGTGAACGGACCTGGAAGCGAATACTACTTTACGATCGACTCTGAATCCAACCAACTCTTCTATGCTCGATCGGAGCAGGAAGATATCGAGAACCTCGACCTCTACACGTTCCCCGTGCCCATGGAGGCTCAGCCCACAGCGGTGGCGCATTTAAAAGGTTCGTTGATCAACTCGCAGACAAAGAAACCATTCAAGGGAATTGTATCCGTGATCGACATGGACAAGGGAGTCGAAGTTGCACCGAAGTTTCTGCGCGACGACGGGTCATTTGATTTCGATCTCATCAACAAACGCAACTACTTACTAATCATCCAGGGTGAAGACTTCTTTCGCATTGAAGAATTGTTCTTCATGGATGGAGATACGGAAATGCATCGCGAGACCGATCCGATTGAAAGCAAGATCGCGTTCACTTCGCTGGAATTCGAAAACGGAAAAGCTGATATCCTTCCGGCAATGCACGATGACCTCGACAAGCTTGCGAACTTCATGATCGATCATCCAACCTTCAAGCTGCACATTTCAGGTCACACCGACTCCCAAGGAAGTGAGGAATCGAACCTAAGATTGTCGCAAGCTCGCGCTGACGCAATCAAGGCCTACCTGATCTATCAATTCAAAATCGACGCAAGCAGGATCACCGCCACCGGGTTCGGCAGTTCGCGTCCACTTGTAGAAGAAACGGATGATCACGCGCGCAAACTGAATCGCCGCGTTGAGTTTGACATTGACAGGAACTAGAAAATCACATCAAGGTGATACCATCTTGATGATGTCGTTGGCAAAGATAAAGACCATCAACCCGAGCAGGAACACCATGCCGACTTTCTGCGCAGTCTCCAGGAACTTGTCTGATGGTTTTCTCCGTGAAATAATTTCATAAGACAAGAACATGACATGACCACCGTCCAATGCGGGAATCGGAAGGAGATTCATGAAAGCAAGGACGAGGGAAAGTACACCAGTGAGAGACCAGAAGCGCTCCCAATCCCACTCTACTCCAAACGCCTGCATAATTCCGAGAGGACCTGACAGTGATTCTTTAGGAGAAAGTGCCCCAGAAATGATTTTCCCAAACGCTTTCACCTGAACGGCGAGTGTGGTAAACGCGCGTTCTGTGCCCAGCGGAATAGATTCGATAAAACCGTAATTGATTTGGCGCTCAGCCTTAGCAAAAAACTCCTCGGGTTTTTCAGGACCAATTCCTAGAAGAGACTGGTCCTTGAATCCTTCTGTGAAGCTCAGCGTCTGCCCTTCGCGTTGTACAACAACGGTGAGGGTATCAGGCTTGGCAGATTTGATGTAAGTTGTTACCTCGTCATAGTATGCTATCGGCGTTCCGTTGAGCGACACGATCTTGTCTCCTTGTTTCAAGCCCATCTTTTCGGCTACTGACTCCGGCAGTATTCGTCCGATAACAGGAGCATAGCGGAAGAAGATGAAATTGGCAGCTGTTTCCTTCTTGTTGAATTTCTGAATGAAATCGTGTGGAATGGCAATCTCGAGCAATTGACCATCGCGCTCGACCGTATAAGTGGCATCCGTTGTCAACAGCGTTGCAGGCCGAATCAATTCCTCAAAGTATTCGAAATCGCGTCCATTTACCTTCACGATCTTGTCTCCGGTCTTCAACCCTATCTCTTCACCGACCGGGCCCACGTGAAAGCCGCCGCTTTCGTTAATAGCATCTTTTAAGATGTAGGTATCACCAAACGTATAAGTAATGCCGATGAAGATCATGATCCCTACGATCACATTCACAACAATTCCCCCCAGCATCACTATGAGTCGCTGCCAGGCCGGTTTTGATCTGAACTCCCAGGGTTGGGCCGGTTGCTTCATCGTTTCGGTATCGAGGGACTCGTCGATCATGCCCGAAATCTTCACATAGCCACCCAGCGGAATAGCGCTGATCGCATACTCAGTCTCACCTTTCTTAAATGACCAAATTTTAGGTGGAAAACCGATGGAGAATTGCTCCACCCGCATTCCAAAATACTTCGCCGCGACGAGGTGCCCGAATTCGTGCACGGCAACCAAAAAGGAAAGGCTCAACAAAAGCTGAGCGAGCATTATCATCCAATCAAAATTCATGTTCTACGTTGTAAATTCCTTATGTTCTATCGTTTGAAACGCCATCAACCGCGTTTCCCGGTCCGTATCTACATAATCCTCGTAGGTGGGATTTTTAATATAAGCTATTTTATTAAGGCAACGTTCCACCACGGCCGACATTTCGAGAAAACCGATCCGGGCCTTCAAAAACTCCGCCACCGCAATCTCGTTGGCTGCATTCAAGACACAAGGCATGTTTCCTCCGCGTTCCAACGCCTCAAATGCCAGCGCAAGATTACGAAAAGTTTCCGTATCCGGCTTTTCAAAGTTGAGAGCCGGGTAATCTCGAAAATCAAAGCGCGGGAAGTTAGACTTGAGTCGATCGGGATAAGTCAGAGCATACTGGATGGGTAAACGCATATCGGGAAGCCCGAGTTGCGCTTTTATTGATCCATCTTCAAACTGCACCATGGAATGGATAATTGACTGGGGATGAACCACCACCTCGATTTGGTCGGGTCGGAGTCCAAACAGCCAACGCGCTTCAATTACCTCAAGCCCCTTGTTCATGAGGGTAGCGGAATCGATGGTGATCTTGTCCCCCATTGTCCAGTTAGGATGGCGAAGCGCTTCCGTTTTTGAAACGTGAGCTAGCTCGTTGCGCTTCTTTCCCCGAAAAGGCCCTCCTGAGGCCGTAAGGATGATCTTTTCAATTTTGTTGTGAAATTCTCCAACGATGCATTGAAAAATGGCGGAATGCTCGGAGTCGACAGGATAAATATTCACCCCTTTCTTTCGGGCGAGGTCGGTAATCAGCTCCCCTGCAACGACCAGGGTTTCTTTGTTGGCGAGCGCTATTGGCTTGCCAGCATCTATGGCCTTGATTGTGGGAAGTAGTCCTGAGTATCCCACCAAGGCAGTCAGCACCATGTCGATGGTTTCCATTTGAACGATCGACGCAAGCGCGTTCTCGCCGGCATACACCTTGATATCTTCAGAAGCAAGAGCCCGCTTCAAATCTTCGTAATGAGCGGGATTGCTGATTACAACTGCGTTTGGTTGGAATGTCTTTGCCTGCTCAATCAGCAGCGACAGATTGTTCTGTGCTGTAAGGACTTCGACCTGGAAATATTCCTTGTGTTCTGATATGACCTCCAATGCCTGGCGTCCGATGGAGCCAGTGGATCCGAGAATGGCAATGTTCTTCTTTCGACTCAATTTCAGGTTCTTTGGTTTAGGTACGGCTTCAGCAGCTCATTTAATATGGCCTCGGCGGCCTGTGTCACCACCGTCCCGGGCCCAAAGATAAATGCCGTACCGGCACTGCGAAGAAAATTATGGTCTTGTTCAGGAATGACACCACCGGCGACCACCATAATATCAGACCTTCCAATTTTCTTCAACTCTTGGATGAGTTGAGGAATCAAGGTCTTGTGTCCACCGGCAAGAGTTGATGCTCCCACAACATGGACGTCGTTCTCCGCGGCCTGCTTCGCGACCTCTTCAGGGGTCTGGAATAACGGACCGATGTCAACATCGAAGCCGAGATCTGCAAACCCGGTGGCAATAACCTTCGAGCCACGGTCATGTCCATCCTGACCCATCTTTGCAACCAGGATTCTTGGCCGTCGTCCATCGCGCGATGCAAAACTGTCCGACAATTTTCGGACAGCGGCAAATTCGTCTTCGTTCTTCATTTCTGCTGAATATACACCCGCTACGGATCGAATGGTCGCCTGATAACGACCAAATACTTTCTCCATAGCGGCTGAAATTTCACCAAGCGTAGCTCGCTTACGCGCTGCTACAATCGCTGCTTCCAGCAAGTTACCACCTGAAGACGCCGCATTTTCGATTGCCACAAGTGCTGTGCGCACATCCTCCTCGTTACGACTACCTTTAATCTCGCGAATTCGACGAATCTGCTCCTCCCTCACCGATGTATTATCGACTTCGAGTATATCGAAATCCGGCTTATCATCAACCTGGTACTTGTTCACACCAACAATTACATCCTTACCCGAATCAATGCGCGCCTGCTTTGCTGCGGCGGCCTGTTCAATTCGCAGCTTCGGCACTCCAGCCTCGATTGCTTTCGTCATGCCCCCAATCTCTTCGACTTCCCTGATGAGATCCCACGCTGCCCTGGCCATTCGTTCCGTAAGTGACTCAATATAAACCGATCCACCCACCGGATCAACTACACGTGTGACGCCGGTTTCCTTCTCAATATACAATTGCGTGTTTCGTGCTATTCGCGCAGAAAAGTCGGTCGGAAGAGCAATCGCTTCGTCGAGGGAATTCGTATGCAGCGATTGTGTGCCGCCGAGCACAGCGGCAAGTGCTTCAACACAAGTGCGCGTTACATTATTATATGGATCTTGTTGTGTCAGACTCCAACCAGAAGTTTGGCAATGCGTACGCAATGCCATGGACTTCGGATTCTTCGGGTTGAACTGCTGAACGATCGTAGCCCATAACAACCGGGCTGCACGCATCTTCGCGATTTCATTGAACATGTTCATTCCGATTCCCCAAAAGAACGAAAGTCGCGGCGCGAAATCATCGACAGCGATACCGGCTGCAATCCCGGTCCGAAGATATTCCAGTCCATCGGCCAAGGTATAGGCAAGTTCGAGTTCTGCAGGTGCACCAGCTTCATGCATGTGATATCCACTGATGCTAATCGAGTTAAACCTTGGCATTTCCCTCGATACGTATGAAAAGATATCTGCAACAATCCGCATCGATGGTTCGGGAGGATAGATATAGGTATTTCGAACCATGAACTCCTTCAGGATATCATTCTGGATTGTCCCACTCAGCTGCGAAGGCTTCACTCCCTGCTCTTCGGCGGCCACAATGTAAAACGCCAGTATCGGAATGACCGCACCGTTCATGGTCATAGAGACAGACATCTTGTCCAGTGGAATCTGATCGAATAACATCTTCATGTCTTCCACTGAATCGATGGCTACGCCCGCTTTTCCAACATCGCCCGCCACCCTGGGATGATCGGAATCATAACCGCGATGAGTTGCCAGATCAAACGCAACGGAGAGACCACGCTGCCCCGCGGCAAGATTGCGTCTATAAAACGCATTGCTTTCCGCCGCGGTAGAGAAACCGGCGTATTGACGTATGGTCCAGGGCCTGATCGTATACATGGATGCATACGGACCTCGAAGATAAGGCGGTATTCCTGCAGTAAAACCCTTCAAGATCTCGGGCCGGTCCATTCCCTTTGGTTGACGCGGCACGAATTGATTGTATGGAGTCCTCGCGAATCTCTCACCAATCTCTATCTGCACCAGTTCCCACGCACGTCTTGCGATCTTGTCTGTCGCCATGTCGAATGCCCAAGCTCCAGACAATGGATCCTCCGCAGAGTCAAGAAATGATTCTTCCTTCAAGATGCACGATATATTTCGAGCACATCTACTGGTATACGATGTTGACTCGTCGCCATCGACTGTCAATGCGGCACAACCTCCCAATAATGCATTGATCGCAGCGAAAGTCCCTTTCAACATATTCTCATGCGGACCGAATTCACCATCGGAAACACGACGAGAATATGCGTGAAGAAAAATGTCTTGATGATTGAAATTGTCAAAGCCGTAAACTCTTGCTACCTGATACCATAGAATCCGAAGCGCTTTGAATTTTGCAACAGTCTCAAACAACGAAGAACTAGCGGGAAGCGAAAAAGCGATCGATTGAAAGACTTGACGTTCGTTTCCCGATGTTCGGAATTTTTCGAATGCGCGGATTCCAGTTGTCACCGCCGTGAAAAGTTCCTTCACAGGCGATGTTTCGGGAATCGAAAACACCAACGCGTGGAACGTTGGGATCAAATTGAAATAGTAAGAAAGATCAATGTCCTTGGGAATGGAATTCCAGAACAATGCGCCATTAACGGTTTCCGGTGATACCGTTTTTGCAATGATGTCGGGAAGAATGCTTGTGAGTGGGGAGTTTTCCTCAGCGCAAAAACCAAGATAACAATGACGCCATTTGATATCATTGATCATTGACTCGATACCGGAATATGAGTGGTCGGTGGAATCAAAAAGCACACCGTCGGCACCGTTCATCAAATGTTCGAGAGCAAGACGATTGATTTCATGCGCACTTCCGTCCCTCAGGCGAGGAAGATTCAACCACTGTCTGGTAGCCGTGGCGCAAAACGCCCTGACGAACTGGAGTTCATCATCACATTGGGCGTCATAGTAAGGCTGAAAGGAAATTTGATCCTGACTTGACCATGATAAACTTTCCAATGGGTCTTTGCCGCCCGCTTCCTGCTTCGCAATTTTTTTCCAATCCTCCAGTGAAGCTTTCGAAAAAAACTTTTGCAACTCGCTGTCAATCGGGCCTATAACCATTCTGAAAGTAATTCAACTCAATTTTAGTGACAATTTCTTCTTCCCTTGATGTTCTAAATTGAAAATAATGATACTAATTTTTTTTTCCAGAAAATCAAGGGCTGGCCTGCTTGTTTTGATCAAGTCTTTTTTCACATCTTTGTCTCCCCTCCTCCACAGGGGCCCCATAAACTTCAAGAATTCAGAGCTAAATGGAAGTCAGCTGCGGCACAGTATGGAATGATTGTCTAGAGGTGATTCGGCAAAGTGTTGAAGATGAGAACTTCAATACGTGGTTTAAGCCGATCGTTCCGCTGCGAGTAGAAGGCGACGTGCTAACTATCCAAGTCCCTTCACAATTTTTCTATGAATGGTTGGAGGACAATTACATTGGAGTCCTTAAAAAAGCGATTCACAGCGTTCTTGGTCCAACAGGGCGACTTGAATATTCAGTTGTTGTTGACAGCGGAAATCAACAGGCACCGCCGGTGGCTGTGAACTACCCGGCCAACGGCATTGGAAACAGACGAGGAAGCGTTGGAACCGCGGCATTCGGAGCGGATGACTACTCCCCGTTTGCATTGAAAGCGCTGAATCCTCAGAATATCAATTCGAGACTTAATCCCGCCTATACATTCGACAATTTTGTTGAGGGAGATTGCAACCGACTGGCTCGTTCAGCTGGCGTCGCTGTTGCGAAGAAGCCGGGAGTGACATCATTCAATCCGTTGATGTTGTATGGAGGTGTTGGTGTGGGAAAGACACACCTGGTCCAGGCGATTGGAAACGAGATCAAAAACAACATGCCCTCCAAGGTCGTGTTGTATGTCGATCAGAATGACTTTACGAATCAGTTCCTGAACGCACTTCAGAATCATCGCCTGCAAGACTTTCAGAATTTCTACCTGCAGGTAGATCTCCTAATCCTCGATGATGTTCAGTTTCTTGCGGGACGTGAGAAAACGCAGGAAATGTTCTTCCATATCTTTAATCAGCTACACCAATCGGGCAAGCAAATCATCATGACAAGCGATTGCCCGCCGCGCGACTTGAAAGGATTCCAGGAACGTTTGCTGTCCCGTTTCAAGTGGGGCCTCACTGCTGATTTACAGGAACCTGACTTCGAAACGAAGCTCGCGATCATAAACAGGAAGATGCAAGCGGATGGAATCGAAATTCCAACGGAAGTATCTGAGTACCTTGCCTACAGTGTCGACACCAACCTCCGTGATATGGAGGGCGTGTTGAACTCGCTGATCTTCCATGCGACTTTGTTGAAGAAGGAAATCGATCTTGAACTTGCGAAGGAAGTTCTCAAAAACATAATCAAGGAAATTCAGTCGGACGTTAGCGTCGATTTTATACAGAAAACTGTTGCCGAGTACTTTAAATGCGATCTCGATGCAATGAAAGGCAAGGTTAAGAAACGCGAGATCGTGATCCCGCGACAAGTGGCCATGTACTTTTGCAAACGCTTTACTCAACTGACGCTCGCACTGATCGGAGAGAATTTCGGGGGCCGCGACCATAGTACAGTCATCCACGCACTTGAATCAGTCGAAGACATGATGAAGACTGATGCAAACTTCAAGAGCTCTGTTGATGAACTTGGCAAGAAGCTAAAGTTGCGAGTATCCTAGACCGTGAGTAGTCACGCGCCCACTCATGAACGCGTGACTTGACATCCAAATGATAGACTTATCGATACTACCGCAGCGCGAACGGTATCTCTATTTGCTGGCGCGCGGCATTCACGCCGTAAATCCGCCCGGTTCCGCGATATTTTTGAAAGAAGTCAATTACCTCCTGGGGTTCCTTTACTCTCACACGGTTGATCGCGATGATGGTAAAATTCTCCGGAATCCCTATTTGCTTAAGAACACTTTTATCCTGTATTCTGAAAACTTTGACTCCGTATTGTGTCGCCTCAAGTGACGCACCCAGGAATTCAGCATTCACGATATCGCGTCGCACGAGTTCAGTCGTACCGTCTCTGTTCACGAGCGTAACAGATGACACTGATCGTTTGCCCTCGCGCAAATAAGTGACTTCGACTTTGTCACCGGGATAACGGTAGCTGAGTTCCTCCTCAAATTCACTCTGAGAATTAACCGTCACTCCGTTAAGGTGCGTAATAACATCACCGGGTTTCAGTCCCGCTTTCATCGCCGGGCCATCGCGATCCATCGCTTCCAACAACACTCCCTGGTATCGCTCAACTCTCGTATCGAGACTATATTTCTTCGCATTCGCATAATCGTATTCAACGACACGCCCTCCGAAGACGGCGCGCTGAACGATACCATATTTTACAAGATCTGAAAACACCTTCTTCGCAATGTCAACTGGAACGGCAAACGCATAACCAGTGTACGAACCTGTTCGAGAAAGGATGGCAGTGTTGATACCTACGAGTTCACCCTTGCTATTGACGAGCGCCCCGCCCGAGTTTCCGGGGTTGATGGCTGCGTCAGTTTGTATGAAAGACTCAATCGGAAATTTGTCCTCAAGGATACCAATCTTCCTGCCCTTTGCGCTGACTATCCCGGCAGTTACAGTTGACGCAAGCGAGAACGGATTTCCGACGGCGATCACCCACTCACCTACTTTCAGATCGCGCGTACTTCCAAGGGAGATTGCTGGAAGACCTTTGCCTTCTATCTTAATCACTGCGAGATCCGTCGACGGGTCTGTGCCGATGAGTACTGCCGGGTAAACGCGCTTGTTGTAATTAACTTCAATGCGTTCGGCTGAAGCGACAACGTGGTTGTTTGTAACGATATATCCGTCTTCTGTGAATATGACCCCTGAACCACTACTTACCTGGGTTTGCCTTCCGGGCGATTCGCCAAAGAGCATATCCCACATAGAATATGATACACCCTGGGAGATGCTATTTATATATACAACGCTGGGAGTCGCCCTCGCTGCGCCTTCGCTGAAGTCGACCGGCAGAGAACTCAAATCCCGGGTGACAGTTGCAGCTGGTGTATCGGACGAGGATGGCTCGGATTTAGGGGGTGTGTAATGCGCCGTTTGGAAATCGACCACTGGCTGCGGAG
>Ga0065721_10053088_pt1 | contig 10548 bp, 13 predicted proteins | sample Mesricmetagenome_FD_59108 | JGI IMG/M metagenome (GOLD analysis project Ga0065721, IMG submission 59108) | Mesophilic microbial community from rice straw/compost enrichment Sample: eDNA_1 v2 (version 2) | ecosystem: Engineered > Solid waste > Grass > Composting > Bioreactor | place: USA: Davis... | reverse complement strand
TCGATTTATGAAGCTTGTCTGGCTGAGTGTCACCTTCTATGGGTGGATGGGTCATACAGATAGATGTCCTATGAGCGCAGCCAAGGGCTGTTCATGCCTTTCAAGGAGGCCAAGGTAGCTCTCATGAGAGGAGAACGAGAGAAGAAATGATACTTACTCACCCCTCCTGTTCATTCCTCTGACATTCAAGACGCTATAACAAAGCGGCTTCCTCCCCTGCCAAGACCTGCAAACTGGGAAACCAGCCGATGGTCAACTGAGCCCTCAAGGCCTCGATGTTGGCCTTTTTCGGCGACTTGATACCGAGATAAATGGTTCTTAATGGATGCTTTGGTGTGTCGCTAGGCGCCAGCTGATCCTGGTTGTGGAACGCGGTGAGGGTCAAAGCTTCAGTACAGGTGCCTTGGATGTCACTTACATGTTGCTTGATGAGAGTCTCGAGGCGCATCTGATCCTCTTGTGATTGTTGAGCATGATTGTCACGGCCTGCTGCGTAGCGTAGGTCCAGGTGGAGGAGGCGCGGGAGTTTAGATGCGACCAGGTCGAAAAGGGCCGCCTCGATCGAAGTGCAGTTAAGAGTTAATACTTGGATGTCCATTCCATCTTGGAAAATCTCTTCCAATTCCAAGAGCGGGAGAGGCATGGGTAGGTAGAGATGTCTGAGCTCTGGAATAGAAAGCCCTTGCAAGGACTTGCGAATCTTCTCCCCAAAGTGCGCAGGGAAGTCGTACAAGCCAAGTGTAAGACTCGTGAGATTGGGCAACGAAACACGAAGGAACTCCTGCTCAGTCCACCCTTCCATCTCTGGGTCGAGGATGATCCCCGAGCCTAAGGAGTAGAAGGAGAGCGAGAGTGAATGTAGAGCGTCGGAATGCCTCGATAGGAAGTCATGCAACCCTGAGGTATCCGTCTGCAACGTGCTCACGTACCCTTGCATGGCAACAAAGCTACGCAGCTTTGGCATCACAGAGAGTTTCGTGTACAGCTCCTTTAGTGGGAGGTGCTCTCGTGTGAGGAGGGCGAACGAAGTGAGTGTGGGACTGGAGCGGTTAAGGAAAGGCAGGAGAGTGCCGAGTATGTGAGCCATGGCGTCGGAGGAGCGGTAGACGATGCGGAGCTCAACAGTTAAGTGGGAGAGGTGGGGGAATACCAGAGTTGGGGGAATGATGTCAGGGAGGTTTTCGACTGAGACGCGGAGGTCCAGGTGATGAAGAGTCGAAGAAGAAACGCTCCACGCGGCGAGCGCGAGTGGGATGGCGGCCGCACAAGCGTCCACAGAGAGTCGCATGCGGTCAGTGTCATCGAGCCTGTTGGAGGGAACACTAGCGGCGAAAGGAGCGTCATGGATGGTGCAGTGTTGGAGGTCTGGGAGGGATAGGATGGTATCGATCCTGAGCTGAAGGTCTGCCAGTTCGGAATCTGCAGGCTTTGGCTTCTTGGACTTTTTCCTTCTGTTGAGGTCATAGTAAACACTTTGGAAGCCATGTTTCTGGAGTCGCTCCTTCCAGGGAAATAACGCGTTCCCGAAGAAGTTTCCAAGAGGTTGCAGATGGACAGTGAGGTGGCGCACTTTCGCAGCCCTGAAAGAGTCGTTTCTGAACAGTATAAGTAGACTGAGCAGGTTGAATTGGTTGGAAAAGATACACCCACTTGAGCCGCGTCAGCCTCGTTTGACCCTCCAGAGGAACTATGATCTCGAGATCGCGATACCTTGAGTCGAGGCTGAGCTCAAACAGAGGGCGATTGATGCTGTAGAGTTCGTCAAGCACTGCAGCGGAGAGGTAGGACGCGATCTTGGCCCAGACTTCGAAGGGGAGTTGGATAACTTTGTTCACTGCCCCTGGGTTGTCCATGTCTGACTTCCGAAAATGCGCATTCGGTCGATCGAGAGGGCTCTTGAGGATGAGAGTCATGGGAAGCGGAGGGAAGGATATAGATCTCCCAAGGCCGTTAGACTCTAAATGGAGTGTGGTGCGGGTCCTGTTGACGGCATGTTTTGACCTAATAAACCGCGTCGGTCAAGGGACGCATATGTTGATAATGATCGCAAAGGGCATTTTCTGATGCTTGCGTTCAGAGCAAGCACCAGAATTCAATATCAAGGAGAACGACACACAACGACTCGCCCTCAGGCGGCATGAGCTGAAAATGGGATTCAATTTCATTTAGAGACTTTTGTCAGTTTGATACCCCCTCGCAATGCCACTTCTTCCCTGTTCCAGCACTCCTGGTGCATCTTCTCCTGGTCTAACCTCCAAGCCGCGATAGGTCCGCTGGTTAAGGAATTGCACTGCACCCCGTTAGAATGACATTCAATCAAGAACTCAGAAGACTCACTAGCTGCACTGTTCGGCAACGCGATTAGGGAGTCCTCTTGCTGCCGCAACACCAAGTCCGACGAGGTCTGGGCAGAGGCGGGCTCTGAGTCCGTAGAGGCGTCGCCGTATCTTTTTGCCTGACGATATTTGCCCGTAATTAAGGAGAACTCTGGTCGATCTTCGTCCCTTTCTTCCTTAACAACGTCGCTTCTTTCCTCAGAATTCTCCTTGCTTTCTCTGAGAATCCGATCAAAGTCAAGGATGTATTCTCCCGTCCAGCTTCGTCCAGCTCCGAGAGCAATCTCCAACTCGAAGGGTGTAATGATGGGTTGATAAAATTCCTGGAGGGAACCATAAACATAGTCACGAAGGGTAGACAAGGGAGGTTCTGGGATGAAGTACCTTGGCATCTATAACACTGTTTTCTGGGCAGGCCACGAGTATGAAACACTCGATCTCCAGAAAGTTGGCAAGCTTTGCGGGGTTTAGTTTCCCAACGCTGATCGTGTACGACTTCTTGTGGTAGCCCGCTAGCAGTGAGCGGAGGTGCTTGATAAGAGGAAGATATGAAGCTGGAATAGTAGTGAACAAAGAGCATATGAAATTGAGAGTCTAACTCACCAACACCCAGAGTGCCGACGAGGATGCCGAAGACGTCGGCATCTCGAGCTTTTTGGACAACGGCGTAACGTCGCATGAGCATGCGATTACTTCGTGATGACTCGACCTTTGCACTTTTTGATTCAGGGTCGTAGCTGATGACTTGCGAATGGGCGTTGGTCATGAGAAGGTTAGTCAACGCGAGGGTTTCCCCGCCTATGTAGAATATGACCGGGTATGATTGGACAGGGGCAGGATCCGAAGATTCGACGGGAACGGCAGATTGGGGGAGCGTTTTGAAAGCGAGGGGAACGTATGTGATACTGACGCTGCGGGTCCGGGCAAAATCAACGAGTTCTGCCATTCGGTGCGAGTACATGACATCGCTTTTGAGAAGTATCGAGCGATGAAGATCGCTCGAGCCAAGGGCATCCATGAGGTTTGTGAAAGCGTGCTCAACGTCCAGTTCCTTCTTTCCAAAGACATAGATGACGGGCAAGCGAGAGGTTCTGGAGATACGTCAGTTTGACGCATCGATAGAAATGATCACACCTACTGACTCAGGCAAGCATAGCCGTAGTGAACGATCAGGTCTGCATCTACGTGCTGAGCGGCGACCTCATCAACACAGCAACTGTAGATGCTAAATCAGCGGTGCTGGTCCGGGATGTGCTGGGATTGGCGTGCCTGCCATACGACGTGTCTGCAAGAACATAGATCTCGCGGCCGGGGCCCACACGAGCTTTTAGCTCTCTGAATACGGGCACAGAGTCTCCTAGTAGCTCGTCAGGGAATTGGAGAGCTATCTGGAGAGAAAATGAGCGGTGTGAGGTGCTTGAAAGCCGGAAATGCGTACCCTCTTGAAATCCCCGTCCAGGATCTCGTTTGTTGTTCGGTCAATTTCGTAGAACGCATGTATATCATGAAGAGTTCTCTTGTGGCTATCGTCGATGTGGATGCTGCGAGCGATAACGTTGTCGGCAGCAGAGGAAAAAGTAGACGCCGACATGAGAGTCGAAGTGAGAAATGATTGTGTATAAACTCCGCCTCTTTCCTCCGCTCTCGCATGTCCAGCGCCAAAGAAAAGCACTACTGGTCTCAGCTTCGCTCAGCACTCACCGCAGGCCAGTGGCTCGCAGAGTTTCCTGCCAAGACCCCCCAGGGCGCCCAACTTTCGTGGAGCGAACTCTTCCGAAAATTCAACAAGCACTGCAAAGGCTTCAGTGACGTCGCCGAGCTCGCATCGCAGAACTACGCCCTCGCATTATTGCTTGCAAACAGCTCTACGAACGAAGATGAAGACTACGCAGGCGTTCGAGACTTCAGCATCGAGCTAGGAGGCGAGTCGTTGCTGCCACCGGAACGGATCGAGGAGGCACTGGTCGGGTACGAGACGCTGAAGTCGCTCCAGAGTGGAAACTCGGATGTGAGTATGAGAAGACCCTGAGTCTCTCTATACTCATCTCTTCCTTGTACAGAGTCTCAACTTTGCTCTGGCGTACTACGCCTACGCGATCGGCAAACCAGAAGAATGCCTTGCCCACCTCGCACAGGTCCCTGACTTCTCACAGATCCAATCCTTCATTCCATCCACCGGGACTACGAGATCAAGCACCAGCAACCTCCTCACTGTACCAGGAGGTGCACCGTCTGCATCATCATCAATAACAGGAGGATTCTCATCCTTCACGGACCCTGCTATACAGGAGGTCAGGGATGGGAGAGGCTGGGCACTGACGGAGACGTTCAGGAGTCTATGCTTGCAAGGTGTGAACGATGTATCTGTCAATCAACTTGTCTAATCATCTTCAGGCATGTGCCATGAACGTCTCTTCCCCGATGACCCCAGAAAGGCCCTGCGCGCCTACCATGCAGCCTTGCCTGCGTTCAAAGTCCTCCAGTCCCAGGAATTTGCTTCGCTCATTGCCCAACCCACACGCCTCTCGTCGGGAAAGCTCGATTACACCTCATTCGTACAGCTTCGGGAACTTTGGCGCTGGGTAGAACGCCTGCTCTTCCGAGCCATCTCCCTTAGCTCAAGAGTGTCCAACGACGAGGAAGAGTCAGAAGAGGACTCTCTCTGGGTGTGGTTGGAGAAATATACCGTCTGCAGCGCGAGCTGGCCTCCGACGTTTAGAACAGAACACAGGGCGACAATCTCTTCGATATATCTACGTGCGCTGATCGTTCGGCATGGCGTCCAAGAAGGTCCGATCGAAAAGGCCCCTATGTGGCTAGGCACTGCACGGTCGGTTGTCCAGGACTATCGGGCCATCCTCAACGTCAGTACTAAATTCCCAAGGGCGGGCGAACGGAATGTAAAGGTGGAAGAGTTTGTGGATCTCTGTGTGGCAGTATGGGAGGCATGTGGGGCTGTTGGAGAACATGCCAACTGGGTATTGGATGTGCGTGCTAAAATCCCTCCTTCTGAAGACATCGATCTGACACGAAGTAGATCCTTTGGTGGGCTACGCGCCTGACATTCAACTCGTCTCGCGTCCTTCGGCATATGACACGAATACTTTATCTTTCCGGAGACACCAACCTTGCTAAACGTTCCCTCCGGCTCTATATTCAAGTTGTTTCGAAAGCATGGCAGGCGAGCAAGCAAGGCGCGGGTGATAGCATTGACCCCGACGACAACGACAGCATAGCAAATACCGAACATCATGGATACCTCGAAGATACCGACAGTGACGTCCACTGGGTCGAAACACTCGTCTTTGGAGCGCGGATGCTCTGCAGTACCGCGTCACTCAGCCCAGGGACAAAGGACGTTGCGGATGTCAAGGAGGCGCGAGACATCTTGGAAAAGGCGAAGACGAGAACAAGTGGCCTGGATGCGAGGCTCAGGGCAGAGATTGCGTTGGCTGAGGGTATCGTGGACAGTGTGCTTGCAATCAAGTGTGCGTGATTTTCGAAGAAACGAATGGGCTCTGCTGACGCCTCACAGGTGAAGATCATCTAGCCCGGCCCAGCCTTCTTGAATCCGCACACAAGCATATCTTGGAATCAATCACCATCCATTCGTTACCAGCTGCCCACTTCCAGCTCGCCTTGTCGTTCGCTCGAGCTGGTGCCCAACGTGACATCGAGCAGGCTATCCAGCATGCAGGACTTGCTGCAGAGAGCAGTCCGAAGGAGATACGCTACTGGCATTTACTCGCCCTTTTACTCACTGCCACAGAACGATGGGATGAGGCCGACACGATCTTTGCACACGGTGCTGAAATCGATCCCTTTGCCCACCCTGAAGAAGTAGCTGAGCCTATACCAACACGAACAGGCTCACCTGATGGGACACCATCACCTGAAGGCACAGACGCTGCGACGAATGGAGACGCGACGATCACGCCCAGGTCTCTCGACTCTGGAGGCTCGCCCAGGCAGCGGCGGCAGAGCAAGAATTTTGCCCTCAACATCAATCTGAATGGTGACAACCTTGGACCCCAACGAACGCTTACAATGGAGACGATCACTCCTGTTCAGATTGACCGAGTTGGTCGACCCAGTGTCCTGCCTTTCGACGCGAAGTTCGTGCCCCCTTCCGGGCAACTCCTTCGCTCAATATTGGATCCTGTTTCGCCATCAAAGAAGGAGGTGTTTGAGTGGGGCCTGCAGTTAAGGATGAGTTGGATGGCATTGACGGAGGTGCAGCAGGGGCCCGAGGGGGCAGAGGTGGAATGGGTCAAGGTGTTTGGGTGGATTGCGGAGAAGAGGGGGTTGTCCCAGTCGACGCCCACAACGACTACTGAAGGATGTGTGTGCCCATCCTTTGCTTTTGATTGTGGCTGACCTCTGACTAGCACAACGGCAACGTGCATCGACAGATGTCCGACAGTCGTTGGATATTGACAGGCATGTTAACATGTCGACGATTTCCATCTCGCATTTGAATGCTACGACTGTGGAATCACGGAACGGGAACACACATGCGACATATACCAGCGTCGAGTCCATCCAAGTATCCGTTTCCTCTACTTCAAACGCCGATCCCAACAGATTAGCGGCTTTGGAGTTGGCTGCACCACCGCCGATAACAATCTCACCTGCCAGTCCAGAAGTCGCTCATCACGAAGCTGGCACCTCGTACACTGACAGTGTCGCGGAGCATGGGAGGAACAACCTCGGCATGACGCCAGCGGAGAAGAAAGGCGCGCTGAGTGCGCTAGGCCGTGCGCGGAGGTCGTCATCTCTGGATAGGGATAAGGGCAAGGGGGGCGAGGCGAGCGCTTCCAAGAAGATGCAGCAAATCTTGATCAAGAATGTGCAAAAGGGACAAATGAGGATCTCTGCTGTGGGGAGGAGGATTGGGAATGAGATCACAAAGAATGGGCTGAGGAGGTCCAATAGCACACCAGGTGAGACCCCATGCACAAATTATCTCGGCATATCCTAACAAACTTCAGACTTCCATGCCGCACTGCAGTCAACATCATATCAGGCATCGTCGATTCATTCTCGTCGCCGATTGTCCTCCATCATCCACTCTGAAGACCGCTCCGCGACTGGCTCGCCTACTCCACCACCTCCTGCTCCTTCGCCCTTACCCCAGCCCAGTGTTGGGCCCAACTCAAGATCTCAGCGGGAGAGCAGGCTTCTCAGCGATCTGTGGCTAATGTCTGCGGCCACGTTCCGTCGCCTGAGCAAAGTTGACCAGGCCAAGGGGGCGATCCAGGAGGGTGAAGTCAGGGACGAGAATAACCCGAATGTCTGGATCCAGGTGCGTTTTTCTGTTGTTTCTTGGTGACCAGAACTGACTTGGAATAGCTTGCATTGTACTACGATGCCTGCTCTCACCGTCAACATGCCATCTCCACGCTCCAGAAGGCTCTGTTCATCGATCCACACAATGTATCTGCAACTGTGCACCTCTCCAGACTCTACTTGACGCCGCCAAGCGACGCTCTCGACCCAAAGGAACCCTCTCGCCCAAGTCAATCGAACGTCGACCTCGCATGTGGGCTGCTCACGCATCTATCAAAGGGGAGAGGATGGGATGTGCCGGAGGTATGGTATTACTTGGCGATGGCGTATAGGCTGCAAGGGAGGGCTGAGAGGGAGGCTGAGGCGTTGGAGGAAGCGTTGAGACTGTCAGAGGGCAGGGGTGTGAGGGAGATTGGGGCAGCGGTTGGGCTTTGCATTTAGAGTTTACTTTTCGTTGCTGGGGACTATACCGATATTTAATAGCTTCACCGCCGAGTTTGCTCGGATAGACATTCATACGTTTTTTATATGCCACTGAGAGTGTCTTTATCCTTGACTCAAGCCAGAGAGCGAACACGAATCGGACCAAGGTCGGACCGGTGTAAGGTTGGCATCACTCGACTTAAGCCCCGCTCGCACATGAGGATTTAGTATCAGGCGCTTGCCTGCTCTTGTCTCCACACCCCCCTCTCCCATGTCACAATCCGAACCTTGCGAGTTGGAAAAGAAGGCGGTAGAACCACATTCTTCAGGCTCAACTCTCGATGCTAAAGACCCCAACTCTCTGACGCGCTCCGAACAGTTGACCGGGACTGTTCCGAACGAGAAGGCGGCGGGACGAGATGTCAACGAGACTCGGACATACTCGCTGAGCAAGGAGTCTCTGGCTGCCACACCTCCAGTGACAATAAGGACACGCAAACAACGAGGAGTTTCGCATCTCCAATTTGGTGCGCTATGCTGGACGCTGTTCGTGACAGGTTGGAACGACGGCACGACGGGACCCTTGATTCCACGGATGATGGAGGTGTATAATGTCGGGTATGCTGTCGTATCGCTGGTGTTCGTCATGTCGTGTATCGTGAGTGCTTGTTCCTCTGCATGGCTTTCTCTGGCTTATGAGGGGACAGGGATTTATTGGTGGGGCACTGCTCAATGTTTGGCTGTCGGATAAGTTGGGGTTCGGGAAGGTCAGTGGCATTGCTCTTGGCCTCGACAAATGTGTTATATGCTGCGCGTGATACTCACGTAAATATCTCCAGGTTATCGTAATTGGTTAGAGCAGACCGTTCTCTGATGGGTGACCATGGCTGATGTTGCTCAACCCCAGGCGCTACTGCACAGATCATTGCCTACAGCGTCCAGGCTCCTCAACCACCTTTCCCTGTGTTCATCATATTTAATGTGATCAATGGAGCTGGTCTTGCACTCCAGGTTTGTTCATTTGATCCACCCAGCCTTCGAGATACCCATATTCTCGTATCCCGGGCAGGACGCTCAATCAAATGGCTTCGTAGGTTCTCTAAAAGAAAATGCGGAGACGAAGATGGGTCTCCTCCACGCTGCCTATGGTCAGTATAAGTCGGCCTCTGGAGTTTGTATCCCGTTCTGACAAGATCTTCCCTTCTTGTTAGGACTTGGGGCGCTATCTTCGCCGCTTGTCGCCACCCAGTTCTCGCAGATGACATGCTGGTCGTTTCACTACCTCGTCTCGCTTGGCCTGGCGGCCTCGAACATAGCATTGCTTGTTGGCACATTCCGATTCAAGGAACAGATAGGCGGGTAACCATTCACCTACGGCAAGCCAAATGATCTGATTTCTTGCAGAATGTCTACTGGAAGCAGGCGAGCCGGTTGATGAAACGCCTCAAGAAGACGAAGGGAACAAGTTCAATCAGATTCTGACGAGTAAAGCCGTTCAATTCTTGGCTTTCTTCATCCTCGTGTATGTTGGGGTTGAGGTCACCATTGGAGGTAGGCCGTGTCAGTTGTTTCTCAGATAGACGCTTATGGTTTCGCAGGTTGGATTGTCACATATATCATTGAGGTACGAAGCGGAGGTCCTGAATCGGGTTACGTTTCTTCTGGGTTCTTCGGTGGTACGCTAGTTTGAGTGTATCCCAATCCACTGCTCTGAAATGTCCCAGGTCTCACCCTTGGGAGGGTTATCCTTCTACCCATCAACAAACTCGTCGGCGAACGTCGTGTCCTCTTCGTTTACGCCGCTTTGGCTCTCGGGTGAGTGATTGCACGTTGATACCTCTCACTCCACCGCGCCTAACGTTCTTTCAGCCTCGACTTCGTGATATGGTTTGTGCCCTCTCTCATAGGCAACGCCGTCACAGTATCAATCATTGGCCTCCTTCTTGGGCCGATGTATCCTATTGCGATGAACCACACTGCGCGTGTCCTCCCTCCATCGATACTCACTGGCTCTATCGGGTGGATTGCTGGACTCGGCCAGGCAGGAAGTGCCTTGATACCGTTCATGACGGGTGCAATTGCGGAGAAACATGGTATCAAGAGCCTACATCCTTTGTATGTCATTCCATCCTCGCCAGTTTCGTCAGGCCTCACTCATGATCTCACCCAGATTAGTGGCCATGATGGCACTTATGTCCTTCCTCTTCTGGTTGGTGCCAGCAGAGAGGTCTGTGAGTCGTGAAGGGTCTAAGGCACCTACAATATCCGAGAAGAACGGTGTGGTCCCAGTCTCCGCGTCCCCGGCTGTGGCATGAGCTATGGGGATGGTCAGATTGTCGATTGGTATCACCGATGACCTAAACTATCGTATGCCCTTAAAATACTTCTCCTATACTCTAGATACAGCACAATCCTCTTTATGCAAGCGCCCCGCTCGTCTCCTCAGGGAATTAAAAGCCGTCGCTGATGCAAAGATACGGCCCGAGGGCAGTGGTGTCCC
>Ga0065721_10006107_pt1 | contig 10549 bp, 8 predicted proteins | sample Mesricmetagenome_FD_59108 | JGI IMG/M metagenome (GOLD analysis project Ga0065721, IMG submission 59108) | Mesophilic microbial community from rice straw/compost enrichment Sample: eDNA_1 v2 (version 2) | ecosystem: Engineered > Solid waste > Grass > Composting > Bioreactor | place: USA: Davis... | reverse complement strand
AGGTTGAACTGGCAGTAAAAGACAAAACCGGTAAAAACATTGCTAACATAAACAGCCTGCCGCTTACTAAGCAAGCCGAGAAGGTGATAAGGGTGACTGTTTTGGAGGCGAAGGCCCTAAAGAGTCCTACCGTAGAAACTGAGCATCTGATGCTCTCCATTCTAAAGAATAAGGAAAACATTGCTACTCAAATCTTAAATCAATTCGACGTGGATTACGATTTATTCAGAAACGAGCTCGGCGTTGTAAAAAGCAATGACGTGCGCAGTGAATATGCTGATGAGAATGAGGACGACTTTGATGATGAAAAGAAATATTCACAGCAGAAATCCCGTTCGGCAGGTAATACAAAAAGTAAAACCCCGGTACTGGACAATTTCGGACGTGATATTACACGACTGGCAGAAAGTGGTGCTTTGGATCCCATCGTTGGCCGCGAAGAAGAAATTGAACGCGTGTCGCAGATCCTTAGCCGCCGCAAAAAGAATAACCCGATATTGATAGGTGAGCCCGGTGTGGGTAAAACCGCTATCGTGGAAGGCCTGGCCCTCCGCATTGTACAGCGGAAAGTAAGCCGTGTACTGTTCGATAAGCGGGTGATATCCCTTGACCTGGCTGCGCTGGTAGCCGGTACCAAATACCGCGGCCAGTTTGAAGAACGTATGAAAGCGATCATGAACGAGTTGGAAAAGAACCGCGACGTGATCCTGTTTATCGATGAGATACATACCATTGTAGGCGCCGGCGGCGCCAGTGGTTCACTGGATGCATCGAATATCTTCAAACCAGCCCTGGCAAGAGGCGAACTCCAGTGCATTGGCGCTTCCACCCTCGACGAGTACAGAATGTATATCGAAAAGGATGGCGCGCTTGACCGCCGTTTCCAGAAAGTGATGGTAGAACCACCGAGTGTGGATGAAACCATCCAGATTCTGAACAACATCAAATCGAAATACGAAGACTATCACAACGTAAACTATAACGATGAGGCCATTGAAGCCTGCGTGAAGCTGAGCGACCGGTATATTACCGATCGTTTGCTGCCCGACAAGGCCATCGACGTGATGGATGAAGTAGGCGCCCGTGTGCACCTGAAAAACATCAATGTGCCCAAGGAAATTCTGGACCTGGAAAAGAAGATAGAAGATGTGAAGGTAGAAAAGAACAAGGTGGTAAAAAGCCAGAAGTTCGAGGAAGCCGCATCGTTACGTGATACCGAAAAACGCCTGCAGGAAGAGCTGGAAAAAGCCAAGGCAAGCTGGGAAGAAGAAAGCAAGCACAAACGTTATCCCATAGATGAAGAAGCCATTGCCGAAGTAGTGAGTATGATGACCGGCATTCCCGTAAAACGTATGGTGCAGGCCGAAAGCGAAAAGCTGCGCCGTATGGGTGAGGATATGAAGAGCATGGTGGTTGGACAGGATGAAGCCATTCAAAAAGTGGTGAAAGCCATCCAGCGTAACAGGGTAGGTTTAAAAGATCCGAAAAAGCCCATCGGTACCTTTATATTCCTGGGACCCACCGGGGTAGGTAAAACCGAGCTGGCCCGTTCACTGGCCCGTTATATGTTCGACAGCGAAGATGCACTGATACGCATAGATATGAGTGAATACATGGAAAAATTCACCGTAAGCCGTTTGATTGGTGCACCTCCCGGATATGTGGGTTATGAAGAAGGCGGTCAGTTAACCGAGAAAGTACGCCGCAAACCCTATTCGGTGATATTGCTGGACGAGATTGAGAAAGCCCACCCGGATATTTACAATATCCTGTTGCAGGTGCTGGACGATGGCCAGTTGACCGATGGTTTGGGCCGCCGGGTAGACTTCAAGAACTCCCTGATCATCATGACCTCGAACATTGGTGTACGCCAGTTGAAAGATTTTGGTGAAGGCGTTGGTTTTGCTACCGCCGCCCGCGTACAAAGCGCCCAGGAAAATAATAAAGCCGTTATTGAAAAAGCGCTGAAACGCACCTTCTCGCCCGAGTTTTTGAACCGTATAGACGATGTGATCATCTTCAATTCTCTGAGCAAAGAACATATCTTCGAGATCATCGACATACTGATGAAGGGTGTAATGAAACGTTTGGCCAACCTGGGCTTTACGTTAGAGCTCACCCAGGAAGCGAAGGACTTTATTGCCGAGAAAGGCTACGACCAGCAGTTTGGCGCCCGTCCATTGCACAGGGCCATCCAGAAATACCTGGAAGATCCGCTGGCTGAAGAAATCCTGAGCATGCACATCAAACAGGGTGATACCATGATTGCCGATCTGGACAAAGAGAACTCGAAGATCAGGTTCACTCTAAAGGTGAGTAAGGAGAAATCAGAGGCAAACTGAGATTTTAATACATAAAAATACCTAGTCCCCGAAATCGGGGACTTTTTTTTGCCCCTGCAGTACAACCTCAGGGGCATTGTGTCGTTTAAAAAGGGCTGTCCTTAGGTTGGCATGTACAGGAGGTTTACTGCACTTTTGTGCCGGTATTCCCGGAAATGAATAACCTGGAGACGGAGTGTAGTGTGTACAAGACATCGTCCCACTACGAAGTTGTCGCTCTGCAAAGAGCGACATTTTTATTTCCTCGCCTGCCCCTCGACCGCCGGGGCTACTCAAACCGCTGCATCGCTCAACACACACCGGGCGAAGGCGGATAGATTCCATTTCCCAATTTCGCAATTTCAAAATTTCCCAATATCTTCCACCCGTCTTATGAATTCGAAGATCATCATCACCATCGACGGCTGGTCATCATGTGGTAAAAGCACACTCGCCAAACAACTAGCCCGTGAGCTCGGCTATCTATACATCGACAGCGGCGCCATGTACCGCGCCATCACCCTGTATTTTTTACGCAATCATGTTGACTGGACGAATCACGATGCCGTGATTGATGCCCTGCATCATATCCAACTCAGTTTTCAGTCGAACCATCAAACCGGTCAAAGTGAAATGTACCTCAACGGCGAAAACGTGGAATACGTGATCCGTGACCTGGTAGTAGCCGAAAAAGTAAGCGAAGTGGCTGCTATCAAGGAAGTGCGCGAATTTGCCGTAGGCCAGCAGCAGGAAATGGGCAAAAACAAAGGCATTGTTATGGATGGCCGCGACATAGGCACCGTTGTTTTTCCCGATGCTGAGTTAAAGATATTCATGACCGCCGATAAAGAAATTCGCGTAAAACGCCGTTTCCAGGAACTATACGAAAAGAACCCCAACATCACCATGGAAGAAGTGCGCGCTAACCTGGAGATGCGCGATTATATTGATTCCCACCGGGAAATTAGTCCCTTGCGCAAGGCCGATGATGCCCTGGAACTGGACAATTCTCATCTTACCATCAAGGAGCAGCTGGAAATTGCACAGAAATGGGTGCATGAGCGGTTGGATGGAAAGCGGTTTAGGCAGGAAGGTGAGAATAATTAATTTATAGGGTGGTTTGTTGCTGGTTGATTGATTGATTCCGTAGCTTAGTGCCCGTTACAACCGAAAAATATTTATACAAATATCATTCCCTAAATGACAGTAAATACCGACCAACTTAAAAGACAGGTGCTGTTGCATAAGCAAATACCAATAATTAACTGCCTGCGAGGTGTAGCTGCCAGCATGGTATGTTTTTTCCATTTTGTAACCACCACAACAGGGTATGTTAAAAGCGAAGACGTTAAATATCTATTTAGTTTCGGCAATACCGGCGTCTACATGTTCTTTGTTATATCCGGTGTGGTGATACCCTTGTCTCTTATAAAGAACGGCTACAACTATAACAACTTGCACAATTTTATGCTCAAACGCCTGGCGCGCCTCGAACCACCTTACCTGTTTTGCATTGTGCTTGCGCTGGTATACTTTCAGGTTAGAAAGTTAGTGCCAACTTCTGCCGCTACAGATTTAACACCGGAACTACAGGATCTGCTGTTGCACATAGGCTACCTGGTTCCGTTTTTTAATGCCCGATGGGTATTAGAAGTATTCTGGACACTTGGGATAGAGTTTCAATACTACCTTATAATATCGCTTACATTACCATTAGTTACCAGGATAAAAACTGCACGTTTTGTTTTCTACGGGTTATTTTTAGTAGCGCCATATATCTTACCGCATGCATCATTCTTCCACCTATATGCGCCGATTTTCCTGATCGGCATCATGTACACGCTACATATAACTGACCTGGTAGGGGTTTGGGAATATTTTATAGTTACTGTTTTAGCTGGTATAGCTTCGCTGTTTATATTACCAGTGAGTTTTACCATTGTTGCCCTGCTTACAATAGTGATTATTTACCATTTGCCGAATAGCAAAACCCCCACATTGCTGTTTTTGGGGAAAATATCATATTCCCTGTACCTGTTGCATACCATTACCGGAGCGGCATTTATAAACCTGATGAGCCACCGGTTTACGCATCCTTATCAGAAACCAATTGTTATTGTACTCGGCTTTGGACTGTCTGTTGTATGTGCCTATATATTCTTTAAGCTTATTGAACAGCCATCACTGCGATTATCGAGCCGAATAAAACTTAAAAATAAACTCTACAAATAACGAATGATCTTTAGATAGTGTGGTTGTTAGTACACCTGCGAACTTATCATGTATCTCCATAACTCATTGACCTTCCCAATGTCGGCATATCCCCGGCATCTGTACGGCATATCCCCGGCAAAAGGTGGGCGCAACGGCGCTGCAGGCACGGCATAACGTCTGGCGATAGGGTTTTTATCACCATCCGTTCGCTGTACCTGGTATGATTACGCCATGTGTAAATGCAAAAGCAACCCGGGGTTCTTTTCAACTCTCCATGATGAAATCGTGCACCGTATCCTCATTCATCCCTGTGTATTTACAAAACTCAAAGAAGGTAACCGGCATGTTCTGGGTTTTACCCATGGCATCGCGAATAGTTTGCAATAACTTACGCCCAAACCGTTCTGATTTACCATAAAATACTGCTACATCTTTGGGATAAATTACCAGCCGGGGAGGTCGCTTGAAGTAGTACTTGCGTACCAGGTAGTTCATGTCTTCATACAGGATAAGGTTAGCTAGCCTGGTTTCGGGTAGATCATAAAAGTCTATACCATCGGGTACAAACAGGTTATAGTTGGGATCTTCTGCCAGGAGTTGCATTTTTTCCTCGTCGGAGAGAAATGAATACATGGGGTAAAGGTTTTGGTGACACAGGGAAGCTATATAAGCTACCTGTTTTAACCATGTGAAAAACACCGGGGTTTTTATGAGAATTTTCCCAAACTATAAACCAGATTTGAGCAGTTGCATATTGGTGTACTGATTACACATTTGATGAACAGTTTCTAAATCAAATTGTTCTGTGCAAACGAATAATAATCATGTCGGGTTACTATAAGGTGGTCGAGAACCGAAATGGCAAGCAAGTTGCCGGCTTTTACCAGCTGGCGTGTAAGTATAAGGTCGCAATCGCTGGGAATGAGTACACCGCTGGTATGGTTATGCGCGCATATAACACTGCTTGCCCGCGATTTTTGGGCCGCTGCAAACACCAGGCCTACGTCGGCCACCGTTGCCCTTATGCCGCCCGTAGACGCTTCGTAGATGCCCAGAACACGATTGCCCGAATTTAAACGCATCACTTTGAATTGCTACTGTAAATCCAGTTTGTTTTCATCCCATTGATTTATAAACAATTTGTAGGCGTCCTCAATACCGTTTATTTGTGGTCGTTTTCGAATATCTGCTTTTGACTTATACACTAACTCTACTTCAGCTACCTTGTAATGGGCAGATGGTAACAATTTTGTTTTCATAGCAATGAAAGTATTTGGAATTGAAAAAATGGGTATTAACGAAACGAATTTCTTAGAACGAACGCCGCCTCTACCAGGGTTTCGATTTTTTCATAAAAGTAAATGTGGTTGTTTCGTTCCTGGTGATCGCTGGAAATACCATGAGGGCTGGATAGTACTTCTACCGTCCAGTTCCATAAAATTTCCCGCACTTCATGGAGGTGGTAGCATTCAAAAAAATCATCAAATGCTATGAGTGGGTTGGCTTTTTGTTCGGTAGTTAGGCGAAGTGGTTCTTTCGACCAGTGGGGGTGGTGGTTACTTGATTTACCCGCGAAATGTGTGAGAGCAGATCCCTTAATAAGCTCGTTCATATTATTTAAGTTTAGTTGACAATATGAAAATGAGCCGGGAGGTAAGTTGTGGGGGAGTAAATTTAACGTAATAGGGTTGAAGCTCACCCGCCCTTTGCTGCAACGGCCCTGACAAGGCCACACCTTTCGGTGCCCACGTACAAAGGACATAAGTGAGCCCAACCCTATAATGTTAGATAGAGATTGGGCACTCACTTATATGCTCGCTCGTGTACATTGTCAGGTTTATGCAGCGAGACTCATAAGCGAATACCTTTCGCGTTAGCGAAGTATTCTAAACATTGTGTGGGTGGAATTGTATACAAATATAAGTATATCTGTTATCATTAAACGTTATTTTTCGGGTATTTTTTTCGTCTTCAAAATATTTCTGCGTGTAATGGTTGTGTGGGTCCATTATTTGTACAAACGGGGCGGTTGAATGGCAGTTATGTTTGTACAGTCGGAAATAATAAGGCAGAGAACAAAATTTGAAAATCATTTATGGGTATCACTCACCGTCTGCTGATAGATGCTGTTTACTACCTTGATTGTTGTAACGAAATAGGTATCCTGAACCACCAGGTAACCGGAGATGCTTGTTTTCAATCCCACCACAGGATTCAGGCGGATTTGTTCGATGTGCTGAACAACCGGCCACCTACATAATAGCCACCGCAATGGCGAGAGGATCAAACTGTTCAGCATCTGATAGGGTATTACAGACGATAGATAACAACCGCTAGTGCCGTCGGTTGATTTTATTGGATAGTTTTTCAAAAGGTATCTAACCATTTTTTCTGCGATACTTAACAGCCGTCAAATTTTTGGGATAATTCTCTACACTATTTAGTAAGTTTTTCGCTGGTACATGTTTAATGTTACCATCTTCGTCTCCAATAACAAGTGTTGCGTTTTCCCTTGCTGCTGCTTCAACCAGCTTCCTAATTGCTATTTTCATTCCGAATAGGACTTTTTCCGATAGCTCATCGATGCTTGTTTTTGGTGTTTCCATGATGTAAGTTTGAGAGAGCTTAAATGTAAAACACCCCTTTTTTAGGATGCGTATATCTGAAGATGCAATTTTCCGGAAATGGCAGTGCAATTTAATTAATTTTTGATGTTGGAAGATAAAAAAGGAGAGAAGAGGTTGGTAGCGACTCGGGCAATGCTGTTATATTGTGAGGTGTATTGTTGGGATTGATTTTAATTATTCTGTAGCTTAGTACTGCGGCAACTGCAAAAATGTTTTATTTACAGAAAAGGCAAAAAATGAAGGGCAACATCGATCCGATCAAACTGAAAGCCTTGCGTGTACATATCGCCGCATGGTTGAAAAAAAACCTGTAGCAACTTGCCATGCTGTTGTAGTTGTGATTTGCTTTCAAATTATTCTGTAGCTTAGGGCTACGACAACCATACATGGTTGAACGATAATACTACACCCCTGAACGCCTTAGCACAAGTGGCGCCGTGCCGGGGGCTATGAAAGGAAATATCGACCCAATTAAACTACAGGTCATGCGCAAACGAATTGGAGCGTGGCTAAGCTATAACCGAAAGCAGAAAGGACTTTCACAGCAGAAACTTGCAGAAAAGATGGGCATTCGCCAGAACACGATCAGCAGCATTGAAGATGGCCGATGGGCAATAACGGTAGACATGCTTGCCCTCTTTTGCGAACATCTGGAAATTGATCTTAATAAACTTTTCCCCAATGGCAACACCGAAAGCTGAATATTTCCACGGATTCTACATTAGCGGTTGTGATTTGCTTTCAAATTATTCTGTAGATTAGGGCTACGACAACTATGAAAGGTAGTTACAACAGTATAGTGATGTTGTGATTTGCTTTCAAATTATTCTGTAGCTTAGGGCTACGACAACTCCTTAACGCTGGCCAGATAGTTTTCTTCCGTTGTGATTTGCTTTCAAATTATTCTGTAGCTTAGGGCTACGACAACCCACTTGTAGCAGTATTCGCAACGCCGGCAGTTGTGATTTGCTTTCAAATTATTCTGTAGCTTAGGGCTACGACAACTCAAAATGAGGTGTGATACAACTTCTCCCTGTTGTGATTTGCTTTCAAATTATTCTGTAGCTTAGGGCTACGACAACGAAGATTGATGTCATTAACTCACTTCCAAGTTGTGATTTGCTTTCAAATTATTCTGTAGCTTAGGGCTACGACAACAAAGCACTGCATATACTAAAGAGTTTATCAGTTGTGATTTGCTTTCAAATTATTCTGTAGCTTAGGGCTACGACAACATCTTGTTGTTGCCGTAGCTTTTGCCAGCCGTTGTGATTTGCTTTCAAATTATTCTGTAGCTTAGGGCTACGACAACCCGACTTTGATCAATGCTTATTTAGCAGGGGTTGTGATTTGCTTTCAAATTATTCTGTAGCTTAGGGCTACGACAACCCGAAAAAAATAGTTTTCACCGAAGAGGTGGTTGTGATTTGCTTTCAAATTATTCTGTAGCTTAGGGCTACGACAACCGGGGTGTATGTGTTTGCGAAGATTAGGTTGTTGTGATTTGCTTTCAAATTATTCTGTAGCTTAGGGCTACGACAACCTATTGTATGATTGAATTATACGCACGGTGTTGTGATTTGCTTTCAAATTATTCTGTAGCTTAGGGCTACGACAACGTGTCGTTTCGCTGATTCGTTGAACCAGGGGTTGTGATTTGCTTTCAAATTATTCTGTAGCTTAGGGCTACGACAACTGCATGGGATTTGAAACAGTCTGATGCCGAGTTGTGATTTGCTTTCAAATTATTCTGTAGCTTAGGGCTACGACAACGCTTAAACCCTGCAATTGCTCCCTGTTTCTGTTGTGATTTGCTTTCAAATTATTCTGTAGCTTAGGGCTACGACAACATAATTGATTAACAAAGCGATACAGGAAATGTTGTGATTTGCTTTCAAATTATTCTGTAGCTTAGGGCTACGACAACACAGCGAAATGGGCTACTTTGCCGCATTGGGTTGTGATTTGCTTTCAAATTATTCTGTAGCTTAGGGCTACGACAACTGACTTGCCGTCTAAAAATCTCGATACCTAGTTGTGATTTGCTTTCAAATTATTCTGTAGCTTAGGGCTACGACAACCATTAACTGGGAACGCAAGCTCTACGAACAGTTGTGATTTGCTTTCAAATTATTCTGTAGCTTAGGGCTACGACAACCGGGGTGTATGTGTTTGCGAAGATTAGGTTGTTGTGATTTGCTTTCAAATTATTCTGTAGCTTAGGGCTACGACAACAGGGATGGCGGGTATTTTTTTTCACATCTGTTGTGATTTGCTTTCAAATTATTCTGTAGCTTAGGGCTACGACAACTCTTTTTCCAATGGGATTCTGCCGGGCACGTTGTGATTTGCTTTCAAATTATTCTGTAGCTTAGGGCTACGACAACAACGAGCCGCGACGCTCAGAACTTCTGGGCGTTGTGATTTGCTTTCAAATTATTCTGTAGCTTAGGGCTACGACAACCTGTATATCGCATTTCACAACAACAGGGGTGTTGTGATTTGCTTTCAAATTATTCTGTAGCTTAGGGCTACGACAACGAAGGGGCGCAACAAATCATACCCATAATTGTTGTGATTTGCTTTCAAATTATTCTGTAGCTTAGGGCTACGACAACTGCGGTAGAGAATGGTGTTGTACATGGCTTGTTGTGATTTGCTTTCAAATTATTCTGTAGCTTAGGGCTACGACAACCTCGAAGCTGAAGCCAATCTCAAGAATACGTTGTGATTTGCTTTCAAATTATTCTGTAGCTTAGGGCTACGACAACGCTGAACAGTAGAACCTTGATGAGCAAAAAGTTGTGATTTGCTTTCAAATTATTCTGTAGCTTAGGGCTACGACAACAGATAGCTGTAGACGCAATGGACAAAGTGAGTTGTGATTTGCTTTCAAATTATTCTGTAGCTTAGGGCTACGACAACATAGCGAAAGCGGCTACTTTGCTGCGCTAGGTTGTGATTTGCTTTCAAATTATTCTGTAGCTTAGGGCTACGACAACTCATGATGGCCTTACACCTTATGTTATCGGTTGTGATTTGCTTTCAAATTATTCTGTAGCTTAGGGCTACGACAACGCTCGTCAACATTGTAACATCTTTTCTGAAGTTGTGATTTGCTTTCAAATTATTCTGTAGCTTAGGGCTACGACAACCCTTATCCTTCATCATCGGACTTACCATCGGTTGTGATTTGCTTTCAAATTATTCTGTAGCTTAGGGCTACGACAACTCCGATTCCTGACGGGGGCACTTATGTGTAGTTGTGATTTGCTTTCAAATTATTCTGTAGCTTAGGGCTACGACAACTCCCGGGCCTTTTTGGGTAGTGTTTGTTCGGGTTGTGATTTGCTTTCAAATTATTCTGTAGCTTAGGGCTACGACAAC
>Ga0065721_10053096_pt1 | contig 10551 bp, 8 predicted proteins | sample Mesricmetagenome_FD_59108 | JGI IMG/M metagenome (GOLD analysis project Ga0065721, IMG submission 59108) | Mesophilic microbial community from rice straw/compost enrichment Sample: eDNA_1 v2 (version 2) | ecosystem: Engineered > Solid waste > Grass > Composting > Bioreactor | place: USA: Davis... | reverse complement strand
TGGAGACGATCAAGATGATGGTCTCCGTCGGCCTGGCCTGGAGCGCGCTGCCGCAGACCATGGTCGATGCGCAGGTGCAGGTGCTTCCGGTACGGGGCGTCCAGCTCTCGCGCCGCCTGGGCTACGTGGTCCATGGCGGGCGCACGCTCTCCCGCGCCGCCCACGCCTTCATCTCCCTTCTGCAGTCCGACGCCTCTCCGTAGGCTGGGCGCTGCAATTCGACGGGTTCGAAAGATGCGCTTCGGTCAATTCGACCTGTACGGGCCGAACACCGCCTTTATCCGCATCCGCTCGTCGTCGTCATCGATCACGAACACGCGATAGCTCTCTCCACCGGGAGCAACGCGGATGACGATGTGTCCCTGGGAACTCCTGGCGTCGTCGAGGATGTTGTACGAGGTCTGCGCGGTGGCCGGGCCGACATTGGTGACGAAGACGTCGCGCTCGCCCGGCCATACCTTGGTCGAGGTCAGGTGCTTCCAGGTATTCACCGCCGGGTGTCCCTCGCCGCGCGAGGTCACCACCACCACGCGCGGGCGCAGCGCGGCAAGGAGGGGCGTCGAATTGGCATCCCAGCTGCCGTGGTGGTTGGCCTTCATCGCATCCACCGGGCCGGCAACTCGCGCCACGGCCGCTTCCACGTTCTTCCATGCCGGGGGGTCGAAAGCGGTTTCCGCCGCGTTGTTGGAAAGGTCTCCGCCACTGAAGTAATCGAACTTTCCGTAGTGGATAGTGAAGACATTGCTGAGGTCGTTCTCGATCGGGTAGTCGTCCTCGTCCAAGCCAGACAGCGGCGGAAACAGGTTGCGCGTGGCATGGCCTTCGCCGCTCCACACGATGCCGTTGTTGTACAGGTTGCGGATTTTGAAGCCCGGGTATTCCTTCGCCGCGTGCAGGAGCGTGATCTGGTCATCGCGGCCGGGTTCGAAGCGCTCCACCTTCAGCTTCCGGTTCGCGATCTGCCAGGCGAGGAACTTGCGGTAGTTGTCGACCGTGGCGTTGCTGAGCGGCGCGGGATAGGCGTAATCCGGCCAGCCGCGGTCGAGCACCTTCGTGATCGGCAGGTGTTCGGCGAACTCGGTGATGCCGCTGAGCTGGTACGCACCGTTCTTCGCCATCGGCGAATCCTTGACGATGGCCCCCATGTGGTCGCCGTGGAAATGGGAGATCAGCGCATAGTCGATGCCTTTTGCGCCCTTGGGCAGGGTGCGCTGCACGTAGCGCGCCACCCACTCGCCCGGCGGGCGGGATGCATCGGGTTTGGTCGGCAGCGAGAACGGCGGCCTCTCCACGGTCTTGCCGCTGAAGTCCTCCATCATCGTGGTGCCGTCGGGCAGGATGAAGAACAGCGCATCGCCGCGGCCGGTGTTTATGTGGTGGATATCCAGCTCGCCCTTGGACCAGGCCGGCAGCGGCTTGCCGGCTTCGGGGGCGGTGGCCTGGGAATGCGCAGCGAAGGAAAGCGACAGCAGCGCGAGGAGAGGGATCGTGTTCTTCATGTGCCGGAATTACTCCATCATTTCCGCAAGCGGTTTGTCGATTGCCTCGGCCCAGAGCTGGTAGCCAGCGGGCGAAAGGTGCACTTGGTCGGGCATGATCGTCCACGGTATGCGGCCGTCGCGGCCGAGGAACACGTGGTTGATGTTGAGGAATCGCACCCGTTCGCCGTCGTCGAGCTTCGCCAGAAGCGCATTGGCCTTGTCGATGGTGCCCACGCGCTTCGCCGCGTCGGCGACATTCGCCTCGACGATCAGCCCATCGGCGTTCCTGCGGGCATCGCGCGGAAAGATCGCCAGCAGTAGCACCTTCGCGCCGGGAATCTTCTTGCGGATCATCCCGATGATCTTCGCGTCGGCGGCGGCGATCTGCTCCGGGCTGTGGACGTCGGTGTTGTTGGTGCCGAGCATCAGCACCACGACCTTGGGCTTGATGCCGTCCAGTTCCCCATTCTCGATGCGCCAGACCACGTTGTGGGTGCGATCGCCGCCGATGCCGAAGTTGGCCGGCTGGTACTTGCCGAAATAGTGCTCCCAGATGTGCGGCGCCTGCTTCCAGCGTTCGGTGATGGAGTCGCCGAGGAACAGCACGCCGATCGGCCCGGACTTGCCGCGCGCGAGGAATTCGTCGTGCAGCGTGTAGAAGGCCGGCTTGTCGGTGCGCGCGATCGGCGCGGACGCATCGACGATGGCGGGCGTGGGCAGTGCGGACGGCGCCGCGACGGCTTGCGCATGCGATGGCGCGGCGGACACGCCGCCCAGGACCAGCAGCGCGAGCGGGAGCAGCTTCGCCTTCGGCATGGATCCGGAGCTTGCCGCCATTGCGCTGCGGGCGGCGCGCGACGATGCGAATACAAGAATCCTCGATATCATGTCATCCGTCCTCGTTCATTGCGGTTTGTCCGGCCCCGCCTCGGGCGGACCGCGCCGGTGAATCAGTCGTTGCCTGCAATCCTGTAGATGCCATCGTCCGCCTTGCCCGCGAGGTCGGTCACGTTCGCACTGACGTAGATCCCGCCGTCCGCGTCCTGCGCAATGCCCTCGATCTCGAACTTGTCCGCTTCGCTCTCCATGGCGTTGCAGTCGAGCCAACGCACCGGTTCATACGTGGCGCCGTCCTTCACTTCGCCCAGCTTGACCACGATGATGCGGTTGCCGCGCCCGGTTGCCGGGCCGGCGACCGCTTTTCCATCCCACACCGGCACCAGGAACTCGTCGGCCTCCGCCGAATAGTGGGTGGCCTGGCCGACGTTGTAGGCGCCGGTAGTCGGCACGTAGAACTTCTCGCCCAGCTGGAAGGCGTCCCCCTCGATGCTTGCGATGTAGTAGGGCTTGAGGACCACTAGGTTTTCCTGGGTGCCCGTCTCGATGTTCTCGCCGGCGGTGCCGACGATGAACTTGCCGTCGCGATACGGCGTGATCGAGGCGGCCTGCTTGCCGACCCTCCCCTGCTGCGCCTTGAACTGACGGACGACCCGGCCCTCCTCGTCCAGTTGCGCGACCTGATGATCGCCAGGCTTGTGGATCATGGCCAGATAGAAGGCGCCGTTCGCATAAGCCAGGCCGTTGCCGTGCCCCATGTCCGCCGGCGCCTCGTTGCCCTGCACGCGCACCACGTGCGTACTGACGACCGGTTTCGGACCGAGGAAATCCGCGATCTTGTAGAGCGTGGTCCAGCCGGGGCCTTTGCTGGTGTTGGTCTTGGTCGCATAGGCGTCCTTCCCGACGACCACCAGGGTTCCGAGGTTGGATGCCGTGTGCGTTTCGCCGCCGTGCTCCATCCTGGCATCGTCCAAGCCGATGATACGGCTGCTGCGGGTAGCGACGGTTTCGACGGCGCACGCGTGCTCGGCCACCAGCAAGCCGGACGCCAATGCCGCCACTGCGAGTGCAGGAAATTTCGATCTCATGTCGCCGGGCCTTTTGCGCTCGAGGCGATGCGCACGATGCGGTTGCTCATGTCGTTGCCCGAAGCCGGGTTGATCACCCTGCCACCGACCCCGCCGAAGCGCTGCGCGGCGCTCCCGACCTGTGCGGAGGATCGTCCCGGGCGTATGCCGCCCCCCCGCCTGCCGCGGGCCCCCGACGATGTGCACGCGGCGCAAAGCAACCTTTCCCTCATTTCCAACCCCTCTCGATTGTGTGTAAGGACTGCTTCCCGACGTGCTCTTCGCGGGTGGTCGTGCCACTCGGCCCGAGCGATCACCGTACCGGGGTCTGCCGCTGGGGACTGAGCGTGACAAATAACGCTAACTCAATTTGACCCTGAACGTACTCGCTCCGGCTACGCCCCGGATCTAACCACAAATTTGCGGCAATTGACTTGCAGATCACCACGGATGGTCGTTGTATTTCCTCCCGCACCAATGTAATTTGCGATAACGCTAATGTTCCTGTCATTAAGAATTCGTTAAAGACATCGGCACGCGTGGAGGTGCGGCGACCGATGCTGCATATGCACGATCTGCTCGGGCGTGCGGGGGCACGGCACTGCCTTCCGATCGAAGCAGCGAGGAAACGTATACCTGAAGCAGTGCCGCGCCCGGGCGGTCGCGGAGATGGCAAGGAGAGTACGGGTCCATCGGCCTGGCGGATACGGCGCCCGGGACCTGGGGATGGAAAATCGATCAATCAATCGAGGATGCACAATGGGAAACAACGGTCACGGATACTTCTCGCCACTACCGAGGGTGCTTGTCTCGGACGACTTCGACCGCGGCATGCAGGGTTGGCTTGACCTCCGTCCCAACTTCGTCGGCCCGGACTTCCGCCAGCACTCGGACGACGTCGACCTGATCCACTGGGGCCCGACGATGCTGAGCTCCGCGACCTTCGCCTTCGGCGGCACGCACGGCTCGGCATCGGGAAACTACTCGCTCAAGATCTCGAGCAGGGCAAACGCGGCGCCTGCCGACAAGCCTCCCGCCTCGGGATCGATGGGGCTCGCAATCAAGCGGCTGTCGCTTCCTGGAAAGGCGAAGCGGCTTCGCATCGAGGCGTTGTTCGCCTACAAGGCCGAGCAGGATCGCCCGGGCCTCGGCATCAATGCGATTCGCGCACTCGGCGTGTTCGTCGACCTGCAGGACGCAAAGCATCGATGGATGCCGGGCGTGCGCTACGTCAACGCGATCGCGGGCAAGCCCGTACGACGCTGGCAGTTCTACAGCAAGAGTGATGTGACCGATGCGGAATGGAGCTACGGCCTGGACGGGTGGCACAAGACCGGCATCGATCCGCAATGGTTCGGCGAGCGGGCGAGCGACGGGTCCAGCGTCGCGACGACCTGGTTCGACGACGGCGAACAGCACCTCATCTACAACGAGTCCGACGACAAGCTGAACTGGATGCCGCTGTCGCTCACCCTCGACATCGAGCGGCGTGCCTACGAGAGCTTCCGGGTCGGACAGCGTACGTTCGCCTTCCCGAAGGATGCGCAGCCGACGCTCGCTCCCGCCTATAGCGACATCGAGGCCCTGCTGAACCCGGTGTTCTTCGTCGAGGCGGACACCGCGCGCCGCGTTTCCCTGTATCTCGACTCCGTTCAGATCTCGATCGAGGAGGCGCCGTGAAGACATTCGCAACAACCGTGGTGGAACTGCGGCAGTGCTTCGAGCAGACGGTCGAGACCCATCCGTTCGAGTGCGGCTGGGCCGATGAGGCCATCGTATTCGTCGAGCCGCACAATGCCGACCCTGGCGACGTCGTCACGCTGCGCGTGCAGCTGAGCCCCGACGGCATCCGCTGGCTCGACGAGGGCACCGTGCTGCGGGTGACCGAGCACGCGATGGCACGCCTCACCCACTTCGGCGGCTTCCTGCGCCTCGCCGGCGGCGCGACCAACGCCGAGGGCGCGGCGACCAGGACGACGCTGACTGTGCGCATCGCATTGAAGGGCTGACACCGTGAAATTCCGAATTCCCAGGGCAACGATCGGCGCCACGGTGGGCACTGCCCTCGAGTGGTACGACTTCTCACTCTACGCGATCGCGAGCGCGCTCGTGTTTCCCGCGGTGTTCTTCCCGGGAGGCGATCCTTTGGCGGCGACGCTCGCCTCATTCGCGACGTTCGCGGTGGGGTTCGTCGCGCGACCTGTCGGCGGCATCATCATCGGCATCCTCGGCGACCGATATGGCCGCCGGCAGATGCTGTTCCTCACGCTGATGCTCATGGGCATCTCTTCGACGCTCATCGGCCTCGTCCCCGGCTACGCCGCCATCGGCGTCGCGGCACCCGTGATGCTCGTCGTGCTGCGGGTACTGCAGGGGTTCGGCGCCGGCGGCGAATACGCGGGGGCTACGCTGCTCGCGGCAGAGCACGCGCCGGGCCACTCGCGAGGCCTGCACGCCGCGATCCCCGGTGCCGGAAACGCGCTGGGCGCCGTGCTGGCGACGGGCATGCTGACGCTGCTCAACACGACGCTCGACCCGGAAGCGTTCCTCGCGTGGGGCTGGCGCATCGCGTTCCTCGCGAGCATCCTGGTCTGCATCGCGGGCATCCTCATCCGCCTGCGCGTCAGCGAGAGCCCCGAGTTCACCGAATCGGCCAAGGATCGCGGCGTCGCACGGTTCGCGTTCTTCGATCTGTTCCGCTCCGAAGGCCGGCGCGTTCCGCTCGCGATGCTCGCCAGCATCGGGCCGAACGTGGCGAGCTATCTGCCCTCGGTCTACGCGTTGACGTACCTCGCCGACTCTGTCGGGGCGCCCGCATGGATCGGCCTCACCGGAATCCTGATCGGCAACTTCATCAAGCTCGGGACGATTCCGCTCGCCGGCTGGATCTCGGATCGCGTCGGCCGCAAGCCCGTGTTCCTCGCGGGCGCGCTCGGCGCCGCGGCGATGGCCTACCCGTTCTTCGTCCTGCTCGACACGGGCACGCCCCTCTACATCTGGATCGCCCTGGTGACCATGTTCACGCTATGCAACGACGCGATGCTCGCTGCACAGTCCGGCTTCATGTCCGAGCTCTTCGACGTGCGCCATCGGTACACGGGCGTTTCGGTCAGCCGCGAGATCCCCGCCGCGCTCATCGGTGGGACGCTGCCGTTCGTGGCCGTGATGCTCACGAGCGCATCGGACGGTTCGTTCCGACTCGTTGCGCTCTACAGCTTCGTGCTGTTGCTGCTCGCCGCGCTCGGCATGGCGCTGTTGCCCGAGACGCGGGCGCGCGCGACGGCCCCTTCCGAGTGAGCGTCCAGCCCCCCGGAGCGACGCGCTCCGTTCCGACACCCGGGTCTTCGGCGGCCGCTGCCACTGCGGCCGGTCAATCGGCACGACTGTGGTGACCCGGTGCTTTCACGCTCGGCGCTGGGGCATGTGCTTTGGCAGCCTGGCCGGTGCGCGGGGCGTATCGGCCAGCGGCCATGATCGCGCCGCTGGCCGCGGCCGGCCAGGCTGCGGCGCGATTTCAGGCCTTGTGGATCCTGGGTTCGTGCGGCTCGACCACGAAGCTGGCCCGTGTCGTCAGCTTTCCGCCCTTGCGCTGCACCTGGTCCATCGCTTTCACGTCGGTGCGCCATTGGTCCGGCGTGATCTCGTAGGTGTGGTAGCCGCGCAGGTCGTCCACCAGCTTCAGGAACGGGTTGTCGCCGTCGGCAAACCGCTTCACGTGTGGCGTGTCCAGTCCACCATCCCCGTTGGATGTGATCGACGTGGCGAGGAACTCCGTTGCGATGGTCGCCCCATCCCGCTCCTCGTCGCGTAGTGGAACCTCACCGACGGCATTCATGTGGGCATCGCCCGCGGCGATCACCACATTGGTGAGTCGCCGGTCGGCGATCATCCGCGCCAGGCGCTGGCGCGAGCCGGGGAAACCATCCCATTTGTCGACGAACGGCGGCGACTCCTTGCCTTCGGGCGACTTCGCCTTCAGCGGCATCACGAACACCTGCTGGGCCAGCAGGTTCCAGCGGGCCTTGTTGTCCAGTCCCTCGCCCAGCCAGGCTTCCTGCTCATTACCCATGATGGACGAGGGCTGGCCTTCCAGGTGCCGGCACGTCGGCGACACTGCGTCGCGGCAGATCTGGTTCGTGCGGTGGCTGCGCGTATCCAGCACGTGCATGCGCAACAGCTGTCCGAAGTCGAGGCGGCGGAAGTACCGCGTCCCGCCATCCACCCGCGGGAACTGCGCGCGGCGCACCGGCAGGTTCTCGTACCAGGCCTGCAGGGCCGCGAACCTGCGCAAGGCGAAGGCTTCCGGCGGCGTGTGGTCCTGGTCGTACAGGCCGCCCCAGTCGTTGTCGACTTCGTGGTCGTCGAAGGACATGATGAACGCGGCAGCGGCGTGCGCAGCCTGGAGATCGGGGTCGGTCTTGTATTGCGCATAGCGGCGACGGAAATCGTCGAGTGAATAGATCTCGCCGCCGAAATGGTCCCGTTCCTTCACCAGGTTGCCTGCGGCATCCCGGATCGGGAAGCGGTCGGTGAAGCGGCCGGCAGCACCCTCGTAGATGTAGTCGCCATAGTGGAACACCGCGTCGAGGTCGGGTTCGCCGGCAACATGGCGATAAGCCTCGAACCAGCCCTGGAAATAGGACTGGCAGCCGAGCACGGCCAGGCGCAGACGTTGTGGCAGGTCGCCCGCCGCCGGCGTGGTTCGTACCATGCCGACCGGACTGGCGTCGTCGCCGACGATGAATCGATACCAGTAGGGGCGCGCGGGGTCCAGCCCTGCGAGCTCCACGTGCACACTGTGTCCAAGTTCGGGCCGCGCCATTTCCGTCCCGCTGCGAACGATGCGGCTGCACCGCTCGTCCTCGGCCACGTCCCAGCGTACCGGTACGGCCAGCATCGGCATGCCGCCATGTTCTTCCAGCGGCTTGGGCGCCAATCGCGTCCAGATCACGAAGCCGTCCGGCGATGGATCGCCGGACGCCACGCCAAGCATGAATGGATAAGCGCCGAGAGCCGGTGCAGCCCATGCCCGTATCGCGGGATCCAGCCCGCTGAACAGCGCGAGACTGCCGGCCGCGAGCAGGAACCGGCGACGATCGAGAAGAGGATGCTTTGGCATGTGGGCTACCCGTGGCTCCGGAACAGGTCAGAAGCGGCCGCGCAGGCCAAAAGACGCCTTCTGGCCGGTGTAGATGTAGATCTGGCTGTGATGACCACTCGAACCCAACCCGGCCTCCGAGTTGGAGTACCAGGTGCCGCGGTTGTTGTCGAAGATGTTGTTGACGGTGAAGTACATCTCCAGGCCCATGAAGCTCCCCTTGCCCTTCCTCAGCAAGGTGTAGCTGGCGGAGAGGTTCGTCTCCCAGTAGGGCTGGAACGGCTGCGACTGGACGATGTTGCCGTTCGGAGTGGCGATAGAACCCGTCTGGCCCCGGGACTTCTCGTTCGACCACACGGTATTGACGTTTACCCTCGCGCGGCCATAGTCCCAGCCCAGGCTGAATTGCCCGACCCTCGTGGCGACGCGCTGCTGCTCGACGTCCGGGTCATTGATGAGGTAGGAGCCACGCACCGTGAGCCCCTTCAACATTCCCGGCAGATAGTCCATCGCGTGATTGAACTCGAGTTCGTAGCCGTCGATGTTGACCGCCTCCTCGGAGCGATTGGTCCAGGTTTCGAAGGTGGCATCGGCGAACTCGGTGCCGGTGTAACCGAACTCCTCGGCGGTCAAGCTGTTGGAAACGAAGCCGTTCTTGATCTTGTTGCGATAGTAGTTCACCGCCACCAGGCCTACCGGTTCGAAGTACTTGACCAGGCGAATCGAGTAGTTGTCCGAAGATTCCGGCTGCAGGTTCGGGTTCGGCGCGGTCACGACCGTGCCATCGTCTCCGTCGACGCTGATCGACCACACGCCCGACAGCAGGCTCACGTCCGGACGCCCGATCGTCCTGCTGTAGCCGGCGATCAGGTCCAGGCTGTTGCTGAAGCTGTACTTGACCGAGGCGCTGGGGAAGAAGTTCCCGTAGCTTCCCTTGCGCTCGACCTTGCCATTGGTCAGGTACTGGTATTCCAGACCCTCGATGGTGGTCGCACGCCCCGAGGCGGCATCGACCGCGTATCCGGCCGCCGCCACCTCGGCCGCGCCGAGCGGATCGAAGTCATGGCTGGTTCCGGTGGTCCGCTCCCAGCGCAGACCGGCCTGCGCCTTCAGTTTCGAGGTGAAATCGGCCGTGCCCATGAAGTACACCGAATCGACCTGTTCGTCGTACTTGCGGGCATTGGCCACGTAGGCGGCGTACCAGTTGGCCGCGGTCATCGTGTGCGTCCACTCACCCGGGTTCGCCTGCATCATCTGGTAGATCTTTGCCAGGCTGTAGTCATACAGCTCGCCGCCATTCAGCGTGGTGACTTTCATGCCGCTGTTGGCATAGCTGTTCTGGTTCGAGCTTTGCACCGCCGCGAGGAATTCCGCATTGCTCATCGGCCCGTTGTACGTGTACAGGTGGGCATCCGAGTCATTACCGAATTCATAGGTGTTCTTCAGCGACTTCAGGCCCGTCTTCCATGTCACCGGCACATTGCCGATGTCCTGGAAGTACGAAAAGTTCACGCCTCCGCCGGTCATCTTCCTTTCGACCTTCTGGCCGAGCGTGGTCCGCACGATCGGGCGGGCGCCACTCAGGGTGAAGCTGGCCGGATCGGACCAGTCCGGGCCGCTGGTCTGCTGGATCTTCCAGTCCTGCGTCAGGAGGTCGCTACGCACCGCACTGAAGTTTCCGCGCGCGTTCACCGTGTTGGTGAGCTGGTACACCTGCCCCTTCCGCTGGGGGTCGTAGCCGCTGTCGGAATCCGAGTAGACCAGGTGTCCGTCGAGCTTGAAGTTGGCGCCGTTCCATTCGAAGCTGGGAATCAGGTTGCGGGTGTGGCCGATCTTGTAGTTGAAGGTGTGGCCTACCTGAAGCGTATCGCTGGTCTCCAGCGAGTTCGTGGTGAAGTCCCGCGCCGCATCGCCTCCACCAAGCACACCGCGGGTGCGCGCGTTGGTGGTGAACGTGCCTATGGAGGTGCTCGGGTCGATATCGCCCTTGGAAGCCGTCGCCACGAGCGACAGGCTCAGGTCGTCCGTAGCCCTGAAATCCAGCCCAAGCGCAGCCGATTGGCGGCCG
>Ga0065721_10053095_pt1 | contig 10552 bp, 7 predicted proteins | sample Mesricmetagenome_FD_59108 | JGI IMG/M metagenome (GOLD analysis project Ga0065721, IMG submission 59108) | Mesophilic microbial community from rice straw/compost enrichment Sample: eDNA_1 v2 (version 2) | ecosystem: Engineered > Solid waste > Grass > Composting > Bioreactor | place: USA: Davis... | reverse complement strand
ACGACGAGGTCGGTCGCGAGGTCGAGCCGCGACACCCCCTCGGCGCCGGGCTTGCGCATCCGGATCACGAGCCGCGTCGCCTCCTCGGCCATGCGCCGCAGCGGCTGGTGGATCGTCGTGAGCCGCGGGCTCACCCAGGTGGCGAGCGGGATGTCGTCGTAGCCGACGATCGAGACGTCGTCGGGCGCGCTCAGGCCGAGCTGGCGCATCGCCTCGAGCACCCCGAGCGCCTGGAGATCGCTGCCCGCGAAGATCGCCGTCGGTCGGTCGGGGCGGGCGAGCAGGTCGTGGCCGTGGTCGCGGCCGCCCGAGGTGTGGAAGTCGCCGAAACGGATGAAGTCCGGCTCGATCGGGAGCCCCGCGGCGGTCATCGCCGAGCGGTAGCCGTCGATGCGCGCGTGCGAGCACATCATGTCGTCGGGACCGGTGATGGCGGCGATGCGGCGGTGCCCGAGCTCGATGAGGTGCCGGGTCGCCATGAGTCCGCCCGACCAGTTGGCGCTGCCGACGCTCGGCACGTCGGGGGTCGGGTCGCCAGCGGGGTCGATGATGACGAACGGGATGCTGCGCGCCTGCAGCGTCTCGCGGTACTGCGCGGGGATCGCGGCGAAGACGAGCACGACGCCGACGGGTCGGCGCTGCAGCACGCCGTCGATCCAGTCGGCCGCGGGCGCGTGGCGGCTGCCGCTCTCGGTGAGCACGACGCTCATCCCGTGGGCGCGCGCGACGTCCTCGACGCCCTTGATGATCTCCATCGACCACGCCGACTCGAGTTCGTGGAAGACGAGTTCGATGAGCGAGTTCGACGCGGTCGTGCCGGTGCGGCGGCGGTAGCCGTGGTGGGAGAGCAGCCCCTCCACGCGGGCGCGCGTCGTCGCCGAGACGTCGGACCTGCCGTTGAGCACCTTCGAGATCGTCGAGAGCGAGACCTCGGCCTGCTCCGCGATCTCGGCGAGGGTCACCCGGCCCGGGTCGGTCATCGTCGCTCCTGTCGTGGGTCACCCCGAAAGTATCGGAACCGCTTTCACTGTAGCCGGGTTTGGGGATATGTTGTACGCGGCAACATATCGCCCGCCACCCGCCCAGATCAACGGAGCTCGCCATGACCCTCACCCCCACGCCCGCCGACAAGTTCACGTTCGGCCTGTGGACCGTCGGCTACAACGGCACCGACCCGTTCGGCGGGCCCACTCGGAACCCGCTCGACGTCGTCCACGTCGTCGAGAAGCTCGCCGAGCTCGGCGCCTACGGCCTCACCTTCCACGACGACGACCTCTTCCCGTTCGGCTCCTCCGACGCCGACCGCCAGCGCGAGATCGACCGCCTCAAGGGCGCCCTCGACGCGACCGGGCTGAAGATCCCGATGGTCACCACGAACCTGTTCTCCGCGCCCGTCTTCAAGGACGGCGGCTTCACCGCCAACGACCGCTCCGTGCGGCGCTTCGCCCTGCGCAAGGTCTTCCGCCAGCTCGACCTCGGCGCCGAGCTCGGCGCGAAGACGTTCGTCATGTGGGGCGGCCGCGAGGGCGCCGAGTACGACTCCGCGAAGGACGTGCGCCAGGCGCTCGCCCGCTACAAGGAGGCCGTCGACCTGCTCGGCCAGTACGTGCTCGACCAGGGCTACGACATCCGCTTCGCGATCGAGCCCAAGCCCAACGAGCCGCGCGGCGACATCCTGCTGCCGACCGTCGGCCACGCCCTCGCGTTCATCAACGAGCTCGAGCACCCCGAGCTCGTCGGCCTCAACCCCGAGGTCGGCCACGAGCAGATGGCGGGGCTCAACTTCGCCGCGGGCATCGCGCAGGCGCTGTTCCACGGCAAGCTCTTCCACATCGACCTCAACGGCCAGCGCGGCATCAAGTACGACCAGGACCTCGTGTTCGGGCACGGCGACCTGCACAACGCGTTCGCCCTCGTCGACCTGCTCGAGAACGGCGGCCCGGGCGGCGTGCCCGCCTACGACGGCCCGCGCCACTTCGACTACAAGCCCTCGCGCACCGAGGACGAGACGGGCGTCTGGGAGTCGGCGGCGGCCAACATGCGCACCTACCTCCTGCTCAAGGAGCGCGCCGCGGCCTTCCGCGCCGACCCCGAGGTGCAGGAGGCCCTCGCGGCCGCCAAGGTCGACGAGCTCGCCACGCCGACGCTCAACCCGGGCGAGTCCTACGCCGACCTCCTGGCCGACCGCTCGGCCTACGAGGACTTCGACACCTCCGTCTACCTGGGCGGCAAGGGCGCCGGCTTCGTGCGCCTCCAGCAGCTCGCCACCGAGCACCTCCTCGGCGCCCGCTGACCGGACCCATCATCCTGTCCACTGCTCCAGCACCGCGCCGAGTGACCCAGTCGTCTCTGGGGCGCTCGCGCCGGTGCTGGAGCACTGGCGCAACGTGAGGAGCCGCACATGACACTCGTCGCGGGAGTCGACTCGTCGACGCAGAGCTGCAAGGTCGTCATCGTGGATGCCGCGACCGGCGCCACCGTGCGGGAGGGGCGCGCGAGCCACCCCGCGGGCACCGAGGTGCACCCCGACGCCTGGTGGGACGCCCTCCAGGAGGCGATCGCCGCGGCCGGCGGGATCGACGACGTCGGCGCGATCTCCATCGCCGGACAGCAGCACGGCATGGTCGTGCTCGACGAGGCGGGCGAGGTCATCCGCCCCGCCCTGCTCTGGAACGACACCCGCTCCGCCGACGCCGCCGAGCAGCTCGCCGCCGAGTTCCCCGACATCGTCGCGCGCACCGGCTCCCGCCCCGTCGCGAGCTTCACCGCGACGAAGCTCCGCTGGCTCCGGGATGCCGAGCCCGAGAACGCCGCGCGCGTCGCCGCCGTCGCCCTCCCCCACGACTGGCTCACCTGGCGCCTGCGCGGCTTCGGGCCGGGCAACGCCGACCTCGGCGCGCTCACGACCGACAGGTCGGATGCGAGCGGCACGAGCTACTGGAACCCGCGCACCGACGACTACGACCGCGAACTCCTCGTCGCCGCACTCGGGCACGACGCGATCCTCCCGCGCGTGCTCGGACCCGGCGAGTCGGCGGGAACGCTGGCGGGCGGGCAGCTCGTCGGTCCGGGAGCCGGCGACAACGCGGGCGCCGCGCTCGGCCTCGGCGCGCGGGAGGGCGACGTCGTCGTCTCCATCGGCACCTCCGGCACGGTGTTCGCCGTCACCGGGTCACCCGCCGGGTCCGCGACGGTCGCCGGGTTCGCCGACGCCTCGGGCAACTTCCTGCCGCTCGTCGCGACGCTCAACGCCGCACGCGTGCTCGACTCGATCGCCGGGGTGCTCGGCGTGGGCCACGACGAACTCGGAACGCTCGCGCTCGCGGCCCCTCCGGGGGCGGCGGGTCTCGTGCTGCAGCCCTGGTTCGAGGGCGAGCGCACGCCGAACCGGCCGGATGCGACGGCGACGCTGTTCGGGATGACGCTCGCCTCGACGACCCGCGAGAACCTCGCCCGGGCCGCGATCGAGGGGCTCCTGTGCGGGCTCGCGGCGGGACTCGACGCCGTGCGCGAGGTCGGCGTCGACGCGCGTCGCATCCTGCTCATCGGCGGAGCGGCGCAGAACCCCGCGGTGTCGGCGATCGCCGCGCAGGTGTTCGACGTCCCGGTCGCCGTGCCGCAGCCGGGCGAGTACGTCGCCCGCGGCGGCGCCGTGCAGGCGGCGTGGGTGCTCGCCGGGGCGCGCCCCGACTGGACCGTCCCGCTCGCGGCCGAGCCGGCATCCGACCACCGGCCCGTCATCCGCGAGCAATACGCCGCCCGCCTCTGACCCCCGGACTCAGTCGACGTCGACGTCGATCGCGACGCCCGGGGCGGTGACGCGGTAGCGACCCTTCACACCCGAGACCGTCACACGGCCGCCGGCGTCGGTGCGCAGGGTCGTGGGCGGCGTCCACCACTCGCGGCGGATGAGGTCGCGCAGCACGGCGTACCCGGGCTTGGGGGTCCCGTCGAGGCGCACGAGGCCCGCGGGGGCGTTCAACCACGCGCCGCGGTCGGCGAGCCCCCAGTAGGTGATCGAGACGACCGCCGGATGCCCGAACAGCGTGCGGTAGTGGCGCTCGAGTTCGTCGGCCTGCCGCGCCTCGCCCTCGGGGGTGGACGGCCAGTCGTCGCGGACGTAGTCGTTGAGGTCGACGACGTCGGCGGGCATGAGGTCGCCCGAGAGCAGCGTCGTCTCGGTGAAGTGCAGCGGGATGCCGAAGCGCGCGAACCGGTCGGCGGCCTCGAGCGCGCGCTCCTCGCCGCGGTACCCCTGGTGCATGTGCGTCTGCAGGCCGATTCCGGCGACGGGCACCCCGAGGTCGAGCACGCGCTCGACGAGCTCCTCGTAGCGCTCCGAGAGGTCGAAGTCGTTGACGTGCAGGGCGACGCCCGGGTTCGCCGCACGGGCCGCGTCGGCCGCGAACCGGATGAGTCCCGCCCCGCCGAGGTCGGCCGCGAGGGGCGTGATCGCGTTGTCGCCGTTGTCGAACACGGGCGCGATGACGGCCTCGTTGACGAGGTCCCAGGTGTCGATGAGCCCCGCGAAGCCCGACACCTCGCGGCGCACGCGCGCGGCGACCCGGGCCGCGACCTCGTCGAGCGGCCGGCCCATGAGCCACGACGGCGCGAGCGTGTGCCAGACGAGCGGATGCCCCTTGAGGCGCACGCCGTTGCCCGCGAACCACTCGGCGGCGGCCCGCAGCCGCGACGTGCGCGGCGCCCCGTCGACGGGCTCGAAGTCGGCCCAGTAGAACGGCAGGATCGCGAGGTCGAACGCGTCGAGCCACAGTCGCGCGAGGCCCTCGTCGTCGGGCGCGAGCCCGTTCGCGTAGTCGAGCAGCTCGAAGCCGATGTTGCCGAACCCGAACGCGTGCCGGGTCTGCTCGACCGTCACCTCGACGTCGGCGAGCGGCCTTCCCTGCGCCGCCACCTCGACGACCCGGCTGCCGAGGCGGTGGGCGGGAAGGGCGTTCGTCATGCGGGGAGGGGCTCCTCGGTCCAGGTCGGGTGGAAGGCGCGGTCGACGCCCGCGGCCCGCACGGGACCCTCGAGGGTGACGCTCGCGGTGTGCGCGATGTCGCCGCTCGAGCGGCCGAAGCCGTAGACGAGCTCGCCCGGTTCGACGATCCGTCGGCCGTCGGCGCCCGTGAAGGCGGCCAGGTCGGCGGGCACGTCGACAGTCAACCGCACGCCCTCGCCGGGGGCGAGCTCGACCCTCCGATAGCCGATGAGCCGCTGCACGGGGCGCACGAGCGACGCGACCGGGTCGTGGAGGTAGAGCTGCACGATCTCGGCGCCCGCGCGCTCGCCCGTGTTGCGCACCTCGATCGTGAGCCGCGCCGAGCCGTCGGTGCCGATCGTCGCGGACGCGGCGGCGGCATCCGACCAGTCGAACGTCGAGTACGACAGGCCGTGCCCGAACGGGTACGCCGCCCCGACCTTGACGCTCGAGACGCCCGTGGAGCGCGCGAGCGTCGACGCGAGGTAGGTCGACGGCTGCGCGCCCGGCGAGGCGGGCACCGAGACGGGGAGGCGCCCCGACGGGTTCACGCGACCCGAGAGCACGCCGGCGATCGCGCCCGTGCCCTCCTCGCCCGGGAAGAAGGTCTGCACGATCGCGGCGGCCTCCTGCGGCGCGCGGCCGAGGAAGTACGGTCGCCCCGCGAGAAGCGTGAGCACGACGGGCGTGCCCGCGTCGAGCACCGCGTCGAGAAGCTGCGCCTGGGCGCCGGGCAGCACGAGCGACTCGACGTCGCAGCCCTCGCCCGAGGTGCCGCGACCGAAGAGTCCCGCGCGGTCGCCGAGCGCGAGGATGACGACATCCGCCGCGCGCGCCGCTTCGACCGCCGCGGCGATGCCGTCGGTCTCGCCGCCCGAGATGCTCGTGCCCGCGACGTGCGTGATCTCGGCATCGGGGAACTCCGCGCGCACGCTCTCGAGGAGGGTCGGGATCTCGATGCCGACGGGGACGTCCGGGTGGTGAGCACCCACGTGGAGCGGGAACGAGTAGCAGCCGAGCACCGCCGCGAAGTCGTCGGCGGTCGGGCCGAGCACGGCGATGCGCGCGGGGGCCGCGAGCGGCAGGGCGCCCTCGTTGCGCAGCAGCACGACCGAGCGCTCCGCGAGCTCGCGTGCGATCGCGCGGTTGACGGGCGGGTCGAGGTCGACGGTGCCGCGCAGCGACTCCGGGTCGGAGAGGTCCTTGCCGGCGAGCGCGGGCGGCACGGCGTCCCAGTCGCGGGCGAGGAGCCCGAGCTCGGCCTTCTGCCGCAACACGCGGCGCAGCGCCGTGTCGACGACCTCCTCGCTCAGGCGCCCGGAGCGGAGCTCCTCGAGGAGCGGCTCGCCGTAGGCGTGCACCGTCGGCAGCTCGACGTCGATCCCCGCCTCGAGGGCGAGCGCCGCGGCTTCGCCGAACGACCCGACGACGCGGTGCTGCAGCTTGAGGAACGCGATCGCGAAGTAGTCGGCGACGACGGTGCCGTCGAAGCCGAGCTCGCCGCGCAGGAGGTCGGTGAGCAGCGCCCGGTCGCCCGCCGACGGCACGCCGTCGGTGTCGGTGTAGGCGTTCATGACCGAGCGCGGCTTGCCGTCGCGCAGCACCATCTCGAACGGCTGGAGCATGACGTCGGCGCGCTCGCGCGGGCCCATCGACACGGGCGCGAGGTTGCGGCCGGTGCGCGACGCGGAGTAGCCGACGAAGTGCTTGAGGGTCGCGACGATGCCGGCCGACTCGAGCCCGCGCACGTAGGCGGCGCCGATCGAGCCGATGAGGTACGGGTCCTCGCCGATCGTCTCCTCGACGCGGCCCCAGCGGGCGTCGCGCACGACGTCGAGCACGGGCGCGAGCCCCTGGTGGACGCCGACGCTCGCCATGTCCTCGCCGATGCGCCGCGCCATCCGCTCGACGAGCTCCGGGTCGAACGCCGCGCCCCACGACAGCGGCACGGGGTAGGCGGTCGCGCCCCACGCGGCGAACCCGGCGAGGCACTCCTCGTGGGCGACCGCGGGGATGCCGGCCGAGCTCTCGGCGACGAGGCGCTGCTGGATGCGCAGGAGCGAGAGCGCGCCGAGGGCGGGGTCGACGGGGACGGTGCCGAAGGCGCGCGTCACCTGCCCGAGGCCGAGCGGCACGATCGCGTCGAGGTCGATCTCGCCCGTGAGCTCGTGCTGGTTGGGGGCGACGTCGCCCCCGTCGGCGTTCGCGCCGACCCAGACGCCGTAGAGCTGCGCGACCTTCTCCTCGAGCGTGAGGCTCGCGATGAGGTCGTCGACGGTGTCGGGACGGGTGGTGGTGTCGGTCATTGCGGAGTTCAGCCCTTCACGGCGCCGGTGAGCCCGCCGACGATGCGCTTCTCGGCGAGCAGGAAGAACGCGAGGGCGGGGAGCATCGACAGGGAGGTGTAGGCCAGCACGGCGCCGGTGTCCGACGAGTACTGGGTGGAGTACTGCTGCGCGCCGAGCGGGAGCGGCCACAGGTCCTGCGGCATCCCGCCGGCCCCGAGGATGAGGAGCGGCAGCAGGTAGGCGTTCCAGCTCGCGATGAACGCGAGCACGCCGACGGTGATGAGGCCGGGCGTCGACAGCGGCAGCATGATGCGCCAGAAGAACCCGATGCGACTCGCCCCGTCGATCGAGGCGGCCTCCTCGAGCTCGTGCGGGATGGCCCGCAGGAACGGCACGAGGATGATGATCGTCGTCGGCAGCGCGAACCCGATCTGCGGGATGATCACCCCGAGGAACGTGCCGTGCAGGTCGATCTGGCGCAGCAGGATGCTGAGCGGTAGCGCCGCGACCGTGACGGGGAACATGAGCCCCGCCGCGAAGAGCGAGTAGAGCCCGTTCCGGCCGCGGAAGTCGTAGCGCGCGATCGCGAACGCCGCCATGACGCCGAGCACGACGACGCCGAGGGTCGTGCCCGCGGCGATGAGCGTCGAGGAGAACACCGAGCCCCAGAAGCGGTTCGACGTGAGCACGCGGAGGTAGTTGTCGAGGATCCACGGGTCGGGCCAGCCCCCGGGCGCGGCGTTGATGTCGGCCGTGCTGCGGAAGCCGCCGATCCACACGTAGACGACGGGGCCGACCGCGACGGCGGCGGCGATGAGGGCGACGAGGTAGACCCAGGGCTGCCCCCAGTCGAAGCCCTTCTTGTGCGGGCGGGCGGCGTCGGCCTCGGGGCGGCGGGGAGCGGTCGTCGGACGGTCCTGGAGCGCGGTCATCAGCGGCTCTCCCCGTTCGTCAGGGCGCCGGCGAGGTCGCGGCGCAGGGCGGTGCGCTGGAAGACGAGCGCCACGACGAGCGAGATGACGAAGAGGATGACGGCGATCGCGCTGCCGTAACCGGGCGCGCCCTGGCCGTTGAGCAGCATGTAGACCGCCATCGTGTTGGTCGCCCCGACGGGGCCGCCCTTCGTCGTGACCCACACCATGTCGAACAGCTGGAGCGAGCCGATCATCGACAGGAAGATCCAGATGCGGATGGTCGGGGCGAGCAGCGGGAGCGTGATGCGCCACTGCGTCTGCCACCAGCTCGCGCCGTCGATCGCGGCCGCCTCGGAGAGCTCCTGCGGCACCCCCTGGAGTCCGGCGAGCATGAGCAGGATCGCGAAGCCCAGGTACTTCCAGGTGAGGATGGCGAACATCACCCACAGCGCGATGTCGGGGGTGGCGAGCCACGGCACCGCGAGGTCGCCGAGCCCGATCTCGGTGAGGAAGGCGTTGAGCCCGCCGCGCGGCGACAGGATGAGCTTCCAGGACAGACCCGCGATGACCTCGGCGAGCACGTAGGGCACGAAGATGAGGGCGCGGAAGACCGTGCGGCCGCGCAGCCGGCGGTTGAGCAGGAGCGCGACGCCGATCGCGAGCGGCCCCTGGATGAGGATCGAGAGCACGACGATCGTGAAGTTGTTGCCGATCGCGCGGAGGAAGACGGGGTCGCTCAGGGCTCGCACGTAGTTGTCGAAGCCGATGAAGCGCTCGAGCGGCCCGAGGCCGTTCCAGTTGTAGAGGCTGTACACGGCCGCGAGCACGACCGGCAGGATGACGAAGCCGAGGAAGACGAGGAGAGCCGGGCCCGTGAAGAGCGCGATCTCGAGTCGCGTCCGGAGGGTGAGGCGGCGCCGCGCGGGACGCGGGGCCGCGGCGGTGACGACCGCCTGGATGGATGTCTGGGTCATGCTCGATTCCGTCGTGCGTCAGGGGGGAGGCAGGGCCCGCCGGGGGAACGCGGGCCCTGCCTCTTCGGGAGTGCCGGGGCCTACTGCGCCGCGGCGGTGTCCTTCAGAGCCTTGACGACATCCTCGGGCGTTCCGGTGCCGCCGAAGATGTTGACGATGGCCTGGTTCAGCGGGTTGCCGAAGGCCGGGCCGAGGGCGCTGTCGAGCCAGAGCTGCACGTACGAGGAGCCCGCGAGGCCCTCGGCGATCGCCTGGAGGTTCGGGTCGCTGAGGCCCGCGTGCGCCGCCGGGTTGGCCGGGATGCCCGAGCCCGCCTCGGCGAAGCGCGTCTGCACCTCGGCGCTCGACAGGTAGCGCACGAGCTCGACGGCCTCATCCGGCGCGTCGGCGCTCACGCCCCAGCCGTCGCCGCCGCCCATCGTGATGGTCGGGTCGCCGGCCGCACCGGGGACGCTCGGGAACGGGAACCAGGAGAGCCACTCGGGGACCTCGCCGTCGGCGGTCAGCGCGCCGATCGTGCCCGAGTTCCACGGACCCATGAACTCCATCGCGGCGACGCCGTTGGCCATGAGGCCGTTGGAGCTGTCGGCACCCGTCTGGGCCGGAGTCGCGAGGAAGCCCGTGTTGAAGGGGTTCTCGGCGAGGAAGTCCTCGAGCATCTCGCCCGCCTCGATCCAGCACGGGTCGTCGAACTCGAGGTTCGCGATCGAGTCCTGGAGCGTCTCGGTCGAGCACGCGTTGAGGGCGAACTGGTACCACCAGTGACCGGCAGGCCACAGGTCGCCCGCGCCGACGGCGATGGGCTCGACGTTGATCGCGCGCAGCGCGTCGACGGCGTCGACGAGCTCGGGCAGGGTCTCGGGCGTCTCGTCGATGGCCGCCTGCTCGAACAGCTCGGTGTTGTACCAGATGCCCGTGATGCCGAACGAGAAGGGCATCGCGTACTGCTTGCCGTCGACCTCCCACGGCTTGACGACGCCGCCGAACTCGGCGATCTCGTCGGCGAGCGGGTCGGTGAGGTCCTTGAGGTAGCCGGCCTCCGCCTGCGAGCGCACCTCGCCGCCGGGCCAGACCATGAAGACGTCGGGGGCGTCGCCCGACTGGAGGGCGTTGGGGATGAGGGTGCGCTGCAGGTCCTCGTTCTGGTAGCCGGTGACCTCGACGGTGACGCCGGGGTGGGCCTCCTCGAACTCCCGGGCCACGTCGTTCCAGAGCGCCTGGAGCGGGTCGGACGTCGCGTTGTGCCACCAGGTGATGGTGACGCCGTCGCCGTCGCCTCCGCCCCCGCCGGTGCAGCCGGCCAGGACGAGCGCCGCCGTGGCGGTGACGGCGACGACACCGAGCCTCTTGGTGCGAGTCAGGTTCATCGTTGAACGCCTTTCGAAAGTTTCG
>Ga0065721_10008594_pt1 | contig 10553 bp, 11 predicted proteins | sample Mesricmetagenome_FD_59108 | JGI IMG/M metagenome (GOLD analysis project Ga0065721, IMG submission 59108) | Mesophilic microbial community from rice straw/compost enrichment Sample: eDNA_1 v2 (version 2) | ecosystem: Engineered > Solid waste > Grass > Composting > Bioreactor | place: USA: Davis... | reverse complement strand
AGGCTCCAAGTCGCTCCTTCTTCGATTCTCCGGAGCGGAGAATCGGCCCGTTGCCCGCTTGCCCGGCGCCACCCTCGTTTTTCGCAGGCAGGTCTTGGATAAAGTCCGGTTTCCCCACCGAAGCGTCGGGGAAGACGATCTCTTCTGTTTAAACTGCAGGAAGATGGGGTTCAAAGTTTATTCGGGAAACAAATTCAACTTCGTCGCCATCCGGAGGAAAAATTCAGTCAATCATACATGGGTCATCAGCGACAAAGAGCTTCTGGATCACCACAAACGCGTCCGGAACGTGCAAAATTACAAGAAATACGTTCAGCGCAAGCCGGGAGCGGGGATCCGGCCTTGATGAACCGCTCGCCGAAGAATGCCGTATCCGTCATCGTTTGCACCAAACGCGCGGAATGCATCGGCAACCTTTTTGATAACTACTTCAGACAGAAATACCGGTACAAAGAGCTTATCGTGATCTTGAACCGCGACGGCCTGAATCCGGCCGAATACGCGCGGTTCGCTGCGGGGAGCGCCGACGTCCGAATCTATAGCAGACCGGAGCGGCAAACTTTGGGGAGCTGCCTGAACGACGGCGTGCGGCTGGCCCGCCATCCCTATATCGCCAAGTTCGACGACGACGACTATTACGCTCCCGACTATTTGACGGAGAGCATGCGGGATCTGCTGCGGACCGGCGCCGACATCGTCGGCAAACGAGCCCATTTCATGCAGTTGGCGAACCGGAATTCCCTTCTGTTCCGATACTATGCGCAAGCCAATAAATACGTGCCTCTCGTGCAAGGAGCGACGCTTCTCATGCGGAGTCGCGTATGCCGCACGGTCGCCTTCCCCGACCGCAATCGCGGGGAGTGCGTGAAGTTCTGCTCCGATTGCCTCTCTCGCGGCTATCGAATATACGCGGGAAGCCCGTATCATTTCCTGGCCGTCCGCAACCGTAATTCCAAGAACCATACCTGGATCGTCGCCGACCGCAAGCTTCTCTCGAGAAACGTAAAGCTGCTGAAGGTTCGGGACGTAAAGAAATTTATAAGAGGACCGTCGAACCGCAATTAAAAACCCGACGCCGGCCAGCAGCCGACGTCGGGTTCTTGCATCTATATAATTCGAGATCAGAAGCCGCCTGCAACCTTAGCCGCTTGAGCGACGCCTTCCTCGATGATTTGTTGAGCGCGGTCTTGGAACTGGTTATGGCCTTCGACGATAACCGTCTCGACGTCCGTGATGCCCCAGAAGCCGAGCGTGTTCTTCACGTAGTTGACCGACATCTCGAGCTGAGCCATCGGGCCATCGGAGTATACGCCGCCGCGAGCGTTCAGGATGACGACTTTCTTGCCGCCGGCCAAGCCGACCGGGCCTTCCGCCGTGTACTTGAACGTCTTGCCCGCTTGGTTCAGGTAGAACAGGTAAGTCAGAAGCTGAGCCGGGATCGTGAAGTTCCACAGCGGGAAGGCGAAGACGACTTTATCCGCGGCAAGGAATTGATCCAGGTAGCCGTTCGCGAGGTCGGCCAGCTTCTTCTCATCGGCAGTTGCCTCGATGCCGTTCGCTTGCTTGTACAGGCCGGTCATCATGTCGTTGTCGTAGTAGGGAAGATTCGCCGCGAACAGATCCAGTTCCGTGATCGTGTCGTTCGGGTTGTTGGCCTTATAAGCGTTAACGAACGCGTCGTACAGCTTCACGCTGACGGCTTGCTCGGAAGGACGGTTATTCGCTTTGACGAACAGTACGTTTGCCATGTTGTAAATTCCTCCTAAGATTTCCATGTAAAATTGTGTTAATCAATAACACAGTTAAATCGATAGTCGTACGACTCGCGGTTGGCGGCCTCTCTCATCAACTGTGTTACAACTGTTCACAGTATAAAACAACACTAGTTCCTTTGTCAATGACAGTTACTTACTTTTCACCGTCTATACACTTTTTAAGCGCTACCAAAGAAAAATACACTAATTCGACCGTATTATCGCAATAAAAAAGAGTCCCTTAGGACTCGATGACAACCTGCTCTCGTTCCTTGCACTCGGCATACACCTTATGCACGAGATCGGCGATCGTCTTCTTCTCCAGGAACTCCATCATCATCTGTTCGGTTTCTCTCATGATCGTGCCGAATGCGTCTTTAATATCCGTGCCGATAACCCCGTTCGCCGTATCCATCATCCCCGTGCAGAGCGGCTCCGACATCTCCAGGGCCCTATACACCTCGGCCAGCGTGATCGACTCCGGGGACTTGCGCAGGTAGTAACCGCCGTCGCGGCCTTCCCGCGCTTCCACGATATTCGCTTTGGCGAGTCTCGCCAGAATTCTCCGCATCAAAGTGGCTTCCGTGCTGACTTTATTGGCGATCTCTCCGCTTGGACAACGGACGTCGTTCTCGACGTGATGAGCCAGATAGACAAGCGACTGCAAAGCATAGCCGAACCATCTAGGTGTCGCGATCGACGCCGTCGCGCATTTATCGTTCCTCATCAAACCGTCCTCCATTCCCGAATGCCTGCAGGCGCAGCGCAACGTATTGATTTAATTATAGCTCATTCCGACAGATTATCCTATTCCAAAATCTATTGAAAAAACGCCCCGAATCCGCCTAAACAGGCAAACTCAAGGCGCTTCGGCGATACGGCGTCTTTATCGTCCCTATGCCTGCTTCTTCCTGTCGGACGGAAGCAGCAGCGCAAGCAGCCCGATGAACGGGAGAAAAGCGATGCTTCTCATCACGTCCGTCATGCCGACGATGTCCGCGGCTTTGCCCAGCACGACGGCCCCGATCGCTCCCATGCCGAAGGCCAGCCCCGTCGTCAAGCCGGAAGCGAGCCCGACCTTGGAAGGCATCAGGTGCTGCGCGTAGACGACGGCTACCGAGAAGCCCGACAGCAGGATGAAGCCGAGAACCGCGATATCCAGATAAGCCCAGGCCAGCGGCAGATAAGGGAGGGACAGCGCGAACGGAATCGCCCCGGCTATGGAGAGCACGATCATTTTCTTAAGGCCGATCCGATCCGCGAAGATCCCTCCGAAGTAAGTGCCCAGCACGCCGGTGATCAGGAAGATAAAGACCGGAATTTGCGCCTCGCTGGGCGACGCCCCGTAATGATCGATCATGAAAAACTGGTAATAATTGCCGATGCCCGTGTGGTACCAAGAACGGCCGAAGACGATAAAGACGAGCAGTCCCATCGCCCAAGCGACTTGTTTGTTGCTAAGGGTTAACGACGAGGATACCGTTTTCTTCGCCGACTTCTTCTGCCCCTGCTCCGACAGCTGCCGTTTGTACCACGGCATAATATAGTAGAGCATGGCCGCGATCGCCGCCGCCGCGAATAAGCAGCCCCACAGAGCGCCCAACTGGCCGAGCGGAACGAAGATCGCTAGCGCCATCAGCGGAGCGAGCGAGCTGCCCGTGTTGCCTCCGACCTGATAGACCGACTGCGCGAAGCCGCGCCGGTTGCCGGCCGCCAGATATACCACCCGGGACCCTTCCGGGTGGAAAATCGCCGAACCGAAGCCGATGAACATCGCGGAGAGAAGCACGAACCAGAACGAGGGGGCGAGCGCGATTCCGATCATGCCGAGAAGGCTCAGCGTCATGCCGACCGTCATGAGATAGGGCTTCGAGCTGCGATCCGTGAACGAGCCGACGACCGGCTGAAGCACCGACGAGGTCATGTTGAGCACGAAGGTGATCCATCCGACTTGCACGTAGCTGAGATGGAGGGATTGCTCCAGCACGGTGTACAGGGCGGGCACGACCGCCTGCATGGAGTCGTTCATCATGTGCGAGAAGCTGATGGCGAGAAGGACGGGCATTACCGTCAGGGTGGCGGCCGTCGCCGAACGGCTAGCCTGCATGGTTGACATCGATGTCCAGCCTCCGATTGCTTTGGCGCTCTTGGCGCCTTTCCGAGATTACGTAACATCGCTAAGTTTAGAATCGGTATCCTCATTCGTCAACCGTCAATCTGTAAGATAGTTTGGGAGCTTGTCTTGGAAAATCGAGCGGGCGAGAGTATGATGAGGTTGACTTCAGTAACGAGAGAGGAGCGGTTATCGATGGATCGCTATCAAGCCTTGACGATCGATTGGCAGGATTCCGCGCTGACATCGGAGGTTCGGGAGTACCATCCCGATCAGCTCCCGGAAGGCGAGGTCACCATACGGGTCGCTTACTCCGGAGTAAACTACAAGGATGGACTGGCCAGCGTCCCGGACGGCAAAGTCGTCCGCGGCTACCCGCACATCCCCGGCATCGACCTGGCGGGCACCGTAATCGCTTCTTCGGATTCGCGGTTTCGCGAGGAGGACGATGTGCTCGTCACGGGCTACGGCCTCGGCGTGTCCCATCCCGGCGGCTTCAGCCAGCTGGCGCGGGTGCCGGCGGATTGGGTCGTTCCGTTGCCGAAGGGATTGACCGCCTTCGAAGCCATGGCGCTCGGAACCGCGGGCTTCACGGCGGCGCTCTCCATCCTTCGCCTGGAGGAGAACGGCCTTCGCGCGGACCAAGGCCCCGTACTGGTCGGCGGAGCGACCGGCGGCGTCGGAAGCTGGGCGGTCGCGCTGCTCGCGCGATCCGGGTACAAGGTCGTCGCCAGCACCCGCAAGAGCGAGGAAGCCGTCTTCCTGAAGGAGCTCGGAGCGGCCGAGGTCGTCTCGCCCGAGGAGCTCCTGATTCCTAACGGGCGGCCGCTCGGCTCCGAGAAGTGGGCGGCCGCGGTGGATCCGGTCGGAGGGAGCTATCTGCCCTCCCTGCTCGGGACGATCCGCTACGGGGGAGCGATCGCGCTCAGCGGCCTGACGGGAGGCGCCGCGTTCGAGGGCAGCGTCATGCCATTTATTCTTCGCGGAGTCAGCCTGCTCGGCATCGATTCGGTGCAGTGCCCGATGGACAAGCGGCTCGCGGTATGGACAAGGCTCGGGGACGAGTGGAAGCCCGGACCGCTGGCCGAACTTATCGCGCGCCGCATCGTTCTGGACGAGCTCCCTGGCGAGCTGCGCCGCATTCTGCAGGGGCAGGCGAGAGGGCGCGCCGTCGTCTCCCTGCTCTAATGCCGCCGCAAGAACGCCGAACGCCCCGAGGTCCGCTGTCGATGCGGCTCGGGGCGCTGCTCTTGCTTACGACTCTTCTTTGAACTTGAAGCTTCTCGCGATATAAATGATCGGCGTGGAAGCGACCGAAATCACGAACTTAAGCACGTAGGTCGTCAGGGCGATCTCGCACCATACCGTCCACGAGTACTCGCCGATGAAGGCGATCGAGGTGAAGACCAGCGTATCGACCAATTGGCTTAGGGCGGTGCTGCCGTTGTTGCGGATCCACAGCTGCCCGCGTCCGGGAAAGGCCNGCTTCAGCTTGCTGAATATCTTGACNTCGAGGAATTGGCTGATAAAGTAAGCCGCCAAGCTTCCGAGCGCGATTCTCGGCATCAGGCCGAAGATCGTCTCNAGCGACTCCTGGGAGAAGTCCTCCGNGCCGGGCTCGAACTTGAGCACCATCTGCATCATGATCAGCGACATCAGCATCGTGAAGAAACCGAACCATACCGCCTTCCTCGCTTCCTTCTCGCCGTATTTCTCGTTCAGCAAGTCGGACGTGAGGTAGATGGTCGTGTAAATCGTGTTGCCAAGGGTCATCGCGATGCCGAACATCTCGATGCTCTTGACCACCTGAACGTTGGCCAGAACCGTCGCGGCTCCGATCCAGGCGTACAAGCCGTTTTTGCCCAGCATGCGGTAGCAGGCCAGGAACAGGGCGAAGTTGACGATGACGAACAGCACGCCCCATAGGAAATTAAACATGCCGAATAACCCTCCTAGTTTTGATAACGCGGGATGTTTACGAACCGCGGTCCGTCTTCTGCGGACAATGGATTGAATTATATCACAGATCGGCGATCCGTCTAGCCCCCGACCGGAATGACCGCGCCGAAGAATTCGAGCGATTCGATCTGCCGAGGATCGATAATCGGCAGGAACGGTTTGACTATCATGATGTCGCCAAGCGTTGGATGCCCTTGCGCCATGCCCGCGAAGATAGTCGTCGTCTCCGACGTTCCGTTCTTATAATGGATCGTGATCGGGAAATCATCGGAAGAACGGCCGTCCGGACCCGTTTGTCTTCCAGATCGCCTTGCCGCCTCCCAAATCTCCTCTATCGAATCGCTGCGGACGAATACGGTTATCGAGATCGGAGAGACCGAGAGCGCCTCGAGCGTCGCCTTTTGCCCGTACATCTCGATCGCCCGGTTCACCTCGTATCGCTTCGAATAATCCTTATAATCCAGCTTGAACGACGTCTGCCACGTGCCCGTCAGAATCTTCTCGTACTCGTCCGGATAGGGATCGGCCTCCTCTAAATTCTCTATGGTCAGATCCGCCTCTTGCCCCGCTTGAATGCGATTCGTCGATAAGCTCATGACCAAGCTGATCTTGTTGTCCCTCGGATCGTCATCCTCCAGCAGGTCGAAGCCGGAGCCGTAAGAGTCGAGCCCTTCCGTGTCCAAAGATCCGTGGAAACGGTATCTCGCCTTGTCCAGGACCATTCCTTCGGGAGCGGTAAAATCCATCAGGATATAGAGCAGATTGCTGTCGCCCATGATCTGCTTGACGACGAGCGTTCCGTTCTCGTTGGATACGGTCTTGTCGACGACATAGGCTCCGTTAGCCAGATATCGCTCCTGTTCGCCGCCGGACAAGCCCAGATACTTCAGCCATTTCGCGTCCAGCCCGAGGTAAGCCGCCGAGTAAGCCGACGTGGCGAACAGGCAAACGATCGCCGCTGCGGCCAGAATAACAGGCTTAAGAGGACGCCCGACGCGTCTGCGATCGACCCTGTTCTTAGCCGTTATTCGAGACAGCAGCTTCTCCTTATGCTCCTCCGTCGGCGTCAACGCTTCAAACAGTCCCTTCAGATCGCGTTCTTCCAATCCAATCCCCTCCGATCTCTTGGCGAAGGCGTTCGCGTCCCTTGGCCAACTGCGTTTGAATCGTGCTTTCCTTGCGCTGCAGGAGGCCGGCCAGCTCCCGGACGGAATACCCCTCGTAGTAGTAGAGATACAAGACCGTTTTGTATTTCTCGGGCAGCATGAGCAGCTTGGACAGCAGCTCGCTTTGCTCGCGATCGTCCCAATGCTTCGCCTCCGGCAGCTCCTTCACGTCTACCCTACGGGATCTCCACCAGCTTTTCAGCATATCCTTGCAGTGGTTTTTCGCGGCGACGATCAGCCAAGCCCGCTCATGCTCCCGGCCGTTGAACGTCCGGTTATCCTTCAGCACCTTCAGAAAAATCGACTGAACCGCATCGTCCGCGTCCGCCGCATTCCGGAGGAGAAGATAGCACAGCCTGTAGACCGTGTCCGCATTGCGCCCGTACAGCTCCGCGAAAGCGTTCGTTTGCTCCGGGGAAAAGTTGTCCATCTGACCACCACCTATCTATAACACGATCGAGAGCTCCTAAAAATCTTATCTTAGCCGAAAAAAAAGAACCCGGCGAGAAGTCTCGCTCGGATTCCCGGGCAGGCGTCCTATAGGCGCCTCTTTTCCTCTTTGTTTTTCTTTTCGTAGTTTTTGAAGATCGCGTCCATTTCGCGCTCGACGGTTTCTCTTTTCTCTTTGGCGGTCGGGAAAGCATTCTCTCCTAACCGGAATCTTCCTCGAACGACTTTGCTCTTGGAATCCTTCAACGCTATCAGCCCCTAATTGCTAATAGCAGTAGTGTTGCCTATTCTATTCGATCTAAACGTAAAAAAGGAGCCTGTCCGGCTCCTTGAAAGTCTCTATTATCCAACGATGCCGATATTGATTAACCGTCGAATATTGCTCTCCTGCTTCGAGAGCGATTGTTCGAAATCCTCTTTGAGTTCCTTGGTCCGGGACTCTTCGATCGCCATGATCGCGAATGCGCTAAGCGAATGCCTCTTCTCGAGCTCCTCGATCTCCTTGCTGATGGCTTGCAGGCGTTCGCTGCTTGCTACGAGTCCATTAAGCCGGCGTTCTTTAAATCGAGCCATGAAGAGTCCCTCCTCTATCGATAAGTCCTCGGTCTTCTAATAGGATACAAATTCCCCTAATATAACGATACATTTCTTTCGTATTGATTATATCACTCATTCCCTTGAATGTGGAGTCATAGTGAAAGTTGTAAACAAGGACTCTCTTGGAAGGAAGCTCGATCCAATAACTTGCTACCGTTCTCCCTTCTCTATCGCTCGTTGCATATTCGATAGTATTGGAACCTCGTACTAGCTTAACGGACGAGTAATGCTGATAGTCGGGATCGTGAATGTCGATCCGGCTTGGCGTCTCCGTCGTTCCTTGTTCGCAAACTCGAATCAGATAGGGATCTTCGTATTCGAACAACGAGAAGTCGGAGACGACCCGAAGGTCTCCGTATCCGAATAAGGAATCGCCGGATCGCAGCCGATACAGCGTGCTGATCGCCGAATTGAATCCTTCTTCGTTTGCTTTGGATAACCGTAAAAGCTTGCCGCTGTATTCCTTCAGTTTATCGATGTCTTCTTCCGCTTTTTTCAATTGCCGGGCCAGCTGATCTTGCGTCTTCTCATAATGCTCGATAAGCTTGTCCGATTTTTCATGCAGCTTCTCATGCTCGGCAACGACGACGTCCAAGGCGTTCTCCCGGTACATCAGGTGAACAAGCTCCTTGACGTCTTTAAAGGTGAGCTTCGTCTCCCTAAAGTAGGGAAGAAACATCAGATACTCTTGTTTTCTAAAGAGCTTGTACGCATTGGAGTTAAAATAAGGATCCGTTAACGTAAGCATGCGCGCCAGATTGGCATACAAAGAAATAATCAAGGATAACGCGACCGGCGCGTACGCCAACAACGATCCCCATATCGGCAAATGGAAGTCGAACGCGGAATGGGCGGATACGGCTCCTATAAGCAATAAAACCGTAACGGCTTTCTGCCAAATGCCGGAGAGGGCATTCAGGATGCCCGATGCTCCTTCTTCGGACATCTTCTCGTACTTGGCTCCGAACAGAGACCGCAATAGCCATATGCCGATCCAACCCTGGGGTTCGCTGTACCGGTCGCGAGCCTTCTCCAACGGCGGGTCGAATTTTCTTTGGATGGCCGATAACCACACGACCAATACGTTGCGATCCGGACTTTGTTGGTCCGGCTGCAGCTCTTCCGGCATTGGACATCCTCCCTTCGCCTTTCCTATTGTACCCAGGTAAAGTTATCCATGTCCATCTGAATCGTGCCGTTAAAAAAAAGCCCGCGAAGGGGCTCTGCGATTAAGGATATNAGTACGAACGCAGCATAAGAGCCGCGCCGATCGCGCCGGCTTGCGCGCCGAGCTTCGGGGAGACGAACTTCACGCCGCGTCTCATCGGCTCGATGGCATGAGCCTCCAAATACTCGTGCATCGGCCCAAGCAACGGCTCGCCGATGTGAGAGGCGCCTCCGCCTAGAATAATGACCTCCGGATTCGCGATGTGAATCGCGCTCACGATTCCCGCGCCCAGCGCGCGACCCGCACGGCGCAGAACCTCCTGCGCGAGCTCGTCGCCCTGCTTGGCCGCGTCGCCGACATGCCGCGAAGTGATCTTCGCGGCGTCCCCGTTGGCGAGCTCGATCAGCTTCTTGCCGCGGGACGGATCGGCGGCCGCGGCCTTCGACGCCTCGCGGCCGATCGCGGTGCCGGACGCGTACAGCTCCAGGCAGCCGGCGTTGCCGCACAGGCACTTCGGCCCCTGCCAGTCGATCGTGATGTGGCCGAGCTCCGCCGCGCTCGCATTGCGTCCGCGCATCAGCTTGCCGTCGCAGATGACGCCGCTGCCGATCCCCGTCGAGACGGTGATAAATACGCAGTTGCGCGAGCCGATGCCGGCCCCGGCCTTCCATTCGCCGACCGCCGCCGCGTTCGCGTCGTTGTCGACGGTGACCTTCACGCCGAGCAGACGCTCCAATTCGCCGCCGAGCGGCACGTTTGTCCAGCCCAGGTTCGACGCGTACTCAACCATTCCGGTGTCCGGATCGAGCGTCCCCGCCGTCGCCACTCCGGCTCCGAGCAGCGAGTATTTGCCTTGGACAAGATCGGTCACCATATCCGCCATCGTGGCGATGATCGCCTCGGGACCTCTGGACGCTTCGGTCGCCCGTTCCTCGGACGCCAGCACCTTTCCTTCTTCATCTACGATTACCGCGAGAATCTTGGTTCCGCCCAGATCGATTCCGGCGTAAGCTTGCGTCAACATGGTTCCGTTCCTCCTCATTTGTTCCCTCTGTCAGTTAAGACGGGCGTTCCGAAAATCTGCTTAAGCATCAAAGCCGCCGCTCCATGCAGCGGTCCCTCTTCCCCATGCGAGGCAAGGAGAAGGCGGTCGTTCGACAGCGGAATCGCGAACGGCGCCCTCTCGAGCTCTTCCCCTATTCGCCGCATGAACAGCGAAGAGCCGCTCGGCCAACCCGCGAGCGCAACGACCTCCGGGCTGATGAGATTGACCGCGATCGCGATCGTCTGCGCGACCAGAGGGGCGAGCCGCTCGAACAGCTCCCGGAATTCTCCCGTTCCCCCCG